>Ga0153967_100043_pt1 | contig 88002 bp, 82 predicted proteins | sample TSFL051MetaG_FD_104688 | JGI IMG/M metagenome (GOLD analysis project Ga0153967, IMG submission 104688) | Attine ant fungus gardens microbial communities from Florida, USA - TSFL051 MetaG | ecosystem: Host-associated > Fungi > Mycelium > Unclassified | place: USA: Florida, Paynes | collected...
CGAATTTGGCATTAATTTTCCTGCCGGTGGTTGTGTTCAATTCTTATTTCGCTGGCAGGCATCGCATCCTTCTACATATCGCTTCACCTCTCTAGTGACCCCTGGCCACCAAAAATTTCTCGTTACCAGCTCTGCTGTCTTCCACTGTCCTCCGTGTCCTCTTACAGGCATATCGTGGTGTAGCCTGATCACTTCTGCTCTCAACTTCTCATCTCTGGGAACATATACTTTCCCTTCCTTTAACATTAGGCCGTCCTCCTGACGCCATTCTTCGTCTCTCAACATTTTCACCCCTGCTCGCTTCATTTCCTCCACCGCTTTTACTACCTCGTCATCCTTTGCTTCACATTCTCTTACTTTATTCAGCAGATCTATTCCTTCTATGATCACTTCTGCCACTCTTATCCTCTTTGCCTCTAACTATTCTTTCTTGACCAACGTCTGCTCTTCATTATCCTTTTCTATTCCTATTTCCCAATCTGGCCTCCTGCTTAATCCATCTGCCTTTCCCATCTTACTTTCCGAAATGTGTTTCAATACAAAGTCAAATCAACTAACCGTACAGTTGGTAACTTACTCCGAAAACATGTAGCGAGCAGTTTAGCTCCTAGTCCAAGCAAATGCCCAAGTCCTCCTTTAGAGTGGGTATCCCTTGATGGAAGTTTTATAAAGTTTTTATAAAAAGGAAAGAGAGAAAAAGAGCTCTTAATCACTCAAGTCGAGTTTCAGCTCTAAAGCAATAAAGGGCAAAGATGGGGGTTCTTCTTCTTGCGCCTCTCCGTGCTACTAGAGTATTATATTAGTATTACAAAGCCCAGAATACAACAAACAAAATAAGAAAGAAATCCTCCAGATTACTCGAAAAGGCAGCTAGAATGAGTCGAGTCCGCATCCAATCATGCAATAGCCGCTCTCCATACTTTCTGTCTATTTTCTACTAACTTTTTCTATCTCATCGGCCGACCTTGAGCCTGTTCTAAGGGTTCTTGGGTGCTCGAGAGGTTCTTTGGACATTGGTCCGACCGCTCTCGAGCGCGTCTTTGTCATTGATATCACTCCTCTCTGCTTTCAACTCTCCTAATTCCTCTCCTAAACCTTCCTCTACTCTTCCTACTATTTCCTGTTCACATCCCTCAGGTCCTTCTTCTTTCTATTCCTTCCTAATGACGTTCGGCATATCCTCATCTTGTTCTTCTATATTTGGCCTGCCAATCAGGACTGATGTGCAACCTCTGATGGTGTTCCTATTATAAACCAGGGGTCAGCTATCGGGTGACGTCATTATCAAGGGAAATGCTTCTAAGGTCGAGTTCGCTCTCGAGAGCATTTCTAGAGAGGAGTTTATCTTATAGATATAATATGAGACCATCCGGAAAGCGTTATGAGGTACCGATAGTGGTGATTGCAGCCACTACTCTGCTACTCGGATAGTGTTTTTGAGTACATGACCAGACTTCTAGTGGTTATGTCTGGGGAGCCGATTCTCTCTCGAGAGCTATTTATTATGATTATTACATTCCAAATATCACTTATATTGCCAAAATTAATTGTCTGGCATGACACTACTGTATGTTGACAGCAGTATCCAAAGGTCTTTCAGGGTTGGGTTAGTTCTCATATGGGTTTTGTAAGGTCTTAAACACTGTATTTGCTAAATTCAACTCGGGCACTTCCATATCATGATGGAGGTATGAGTTTAAGAAGCAATGTCCCAATTTGGTACTTAGAGAAAATAAGTGGTTCATGACATTAAGGCAATCAATGTTTGTGTTGAAATGTAAAGAACTAATACACTAGGACTTCTTAATCCACTATTCTCTATTATAAGTTTATCTGTTGTTAAGCAAGTTTTTTTTTGAGATTATCAATTATAAAGCTAACTATTATAAAATGGCAGATAAGCTAAACAATCTACAATAGTAGATTATTTTATTTATTTTTCTTTTCTTTTAATTAAATAATATCAAATGCATACAGAACATTGTAACTCAAAAGAAACACACGAAATAAAATAGCTAGGCAAATACTTGTAAACATACATTTGTATATAAATAGCTGAACCAATTAACGGGAACTCTAATGAGTTCTCTTTGTCAAACTCTGACTTAGAGTGCGATTGAGATTAAGGTCACTCAATCTGAACTAAGATTATTATACTAGAACTTGTTTACATATCTAAGATACTGATCACCTCAATTCCTGTTCAATCTTACTCTCATTGTCATGAACCACTCAATTCCTTTAAGGATTTCTTTTCTTTTCTTTCAATTATTGGATGCTGTCATGCCTGACAATGAATTTTGGCAATATAAGTGACATTTGGAACCTAATAATCATAATAAATGGCTCTTAAGAAAGAATTAGCTCCCCAAACATAACCACTAGAAGTCTGGTCATATACTCGAGAATACTATCCAAGTAGCAGAGTAGTGGCTGTGATCACTACTATCAGTATCTCATAACGCTTTCCGGATGGTCTCATACCATATCTATAAGACAGACTTTCTTCTAAAAGTGCTTTCGAGAGCAAACTTGACCTTAAAAGCATTTCTCTTGATAATGACATCATCTGATAACTAACCTCTAGTTTATAATAGGAATACCATCAGACACCACTGATGGAGATAGGTAAAGGGATTTCTGGAATATGTATATGATTTGGTTTATAGGGAGAAATAGGGTTTCAGATAGAAATATAAATATACTTTACTGTCCTTATAAAAGTGGGTACTACCGAGTCAGAGAGTTAAAATCTCCAAATTGTTCCACAATTGTATGCAATCGAGTAGGCACTGGGGAGGTAATCAAATATATAAGGAAGGGGCTCTGTTACAAACTTCATTCGGCCATAACTCCACGGATACTTGCACGATTTCCACGGTCTAAGATGCGTCGGAAAGCCCTCAAGAAGACCTTTCGAACGATGCCCAAAACGTGTCAAAGCGATCAGTACTCATCGAGATATCAGTCTATCAATGCTGGACACTGATCGGCAGATATCTCAGGAACTGCCAAACGCGGACGTTTGCTTCCATGTGCACATGGAAGCTCTCTTCAATACGCTTCTGACGACTATAAATAGACCTTAGGGCAATAAGATCCTGTAGAGATACAAGGACCTCAAGGTTTGACATGACACTGATCTATTATCCATAGATGCACATCAATCCTTGAATACAACAAGGACAGCCCCTTATATGGTTAAGTTATCGCTATTTTAAACACAAAAGGACTGCTATATGTAGAACAATAGGCAGTAGAACATGTAATACTCTGTCCAGGTGCACAGACCATCATTTCCTGTATATAAGGCTTCATAGTCTGAGGATTAGACCTCAGACTTAACAATATCTTTTGTTGCTTATTCTACCTTGCTTGAGAACTCTTCAATCACAAACTCAGTAAGTGACCTTTTGTGATAGGCTCATAAGATAGTAAAAGCTTGTTATTTAAACACTAGAGTAAAAGAAATATTTTTAGTTTCCGCTTAAGGAAATACAAATCCTTTTTATAAACAAATCATCCATCTAGAACATAACACAATGTCTCTGGAACAATACAACAACCTCATGAGCGATATGCTTAACCAAAGGTAAGCCCTCACCAAGCTAAGGGCAAAACTGGAAGGAAGGGAAGGGAAGCTGTGTAGACGATGTGGAAAGTTTGGACACCTCGTCCAAAACTGTAGAAGTAGAGAAGAGCAGAGAAAGAAAACAGTGGGGAACAACAGATTCGAAGTATTGGGAAGTCGAGTGATGCAGTGTGGAATCAGGGAGGTGAGAAGACAAAAAGTGATGAGGGACGTGGTGAAATGTTTTGCATGTAGAGAGAAAGGGCACAAGAAGTGGGAGTGTTCTAGAAAGAATGAGAGGAGTAGAGAAGAGAAAGTGACACCTCCATGGGACATCTGGGAGAAAGTAAAATTGCACTCCAGTACAAAAGGACTACCCCCAAGAAGAGCTAGAATGAGCATAGAGGGATGGACAACAAAGAAAGAAGTGGTGACCTTTGTAGAGTGTCAAGGATGTGACTATAAGGGCACCAAAACTCAGGAGAACCATGGACAAGGGTTCCTGAGTAAAAGGCAACTGTTACACATGTGGTGTGAAAGTTGTAGGGAAGCAAAGGAGTGGAGAGAGAGGGAGGCACAAAGTAGAAGAGCAGAAAGAGTAGTGTGTAGTGTGTACGATGTGAGAGATACTGTAAAAGAAAGAGTGAAAAGAAACAAGAAAGGGAAAATTTTCTGTCCACCTTATAGAACAGAAAAGAAAACGCCGTGGTAGAATTGGGGTGGAGAAGTGAAATAGACAGTGCCTAGGGCCTAGAAGGGGAGGGCTGGAATCACTGATCTGAGGAGAGTGGCAGAAACTGTCAATCAGAAGGCAGTGCAAAAGGTAGAAGCAAGAGAAGTGAGGTGAACGTTTAAGCCTCTAAGAGAAGTGTGGATGAATATAGGTATTGAAAAGGTGGATACTCATGAAGGAAGAATGGTGAAAGCATTGCTTGATAGCAGAGCAATGGAGTTATTTATAAGTAAGAGCTTGGCACAGAAGGGAGGATATAGGTTGATCAAACTAGATTAACCTTTACAAGTAAAGAATGTGAATGGCACTGGAAACAGTGGAGGTGCAATTACATATGAGGTAGAAGTGAACATATTCTACAAAGGACATGTGGAGAGAGTTCGAATGGATGTATGTGAATTGGGGAAGACAGATGTGATCTTAGGCATGCTATGGCTAGCAGCTCATAATCCAGAGATAGATTGGGAGAAGGAAGAAGTAAGAATGACGAGATGTCTACCACTGTATGGGAGTACAGTAAGGATAAAAGAAAAGAAAGAAACAAGAGAAGATGAGAAGAAAATTGTAAGATGGGCTATGGATGAGAAAGAAGACTGGGGAAGAGAGGAAGAGATAGAGGCGGACTATAGAAAAGTGGAAGAGATGGTGCCTAAAAGGTTCCATAAGTGGCTGAAAGTGTTTGGGAAGGTGGAGTCTGAAAGAATGCCAGTTAGAAAGGTGTGGGATCATGCAATAAATCTCAATGATGACTTCAAAGCGAGTAAAGCAAGGGTTTATCCTCTCTCCAAAAATGAAAAGGAGGAGGTACAGAAGTTTGTCAATGAGCATTTAAAAAAGGGGTACATTAGACCTTCTAAATTGCCCCAGACGTCACCAGTATTCTTTGTAGGCAAGAAGGATGGAGGGAAACACATAGTTATGGACTATCGTAGGCTCAACAAGCAAACAGTAAAGAATAACTACACACTACCATTGATTACAGATTTAGTAGATAGTATGGGTAACAAGAGAGTGTTCACAAAAATAGACTTACAATGAGGATATAACAATGTGAGGATCAAAGAGGGAGATGAGTGGAAGGTGGCTTTCACTACATATGTGAGGTCATATGAACCAGTGGTGATGTTCTTTGGGATGACAAACTCACCTGTTACGTTCCAAGACATGATAAATGAGATCCTAAGAGACATGATCAATGAAGAGAAGGTGGCGGCATTTATGAATGATGTGTTGATAGGAACAGAGACAGAGGAAGGGCATGATGAGCTGGTGGAAGAAGTGTTGAAGTGATTGAAAGAGAATGACCTCTATGTGAAACCAGAAAAGTGTGCTTGAAAGGTACAGAAAGTGAACTTCCTAGGAGTAGTGATAGGTCAGGGGAAAATTGAGATGGAGGAAGATAAAGTGGCGGGAGTGTTAAACTGGCCTGTACCTAAGACAGTCAGAGATGTTAGGAAGTTCTTGGGCCTTGTAAATTACTATAGGTGATTTGTGAAAGACTTTGCCAAATTAGCTCAGCCATTGAATAACTTGATGAGAAAGGAGGAGAAGTGGAGATGGGAAAGTGAGCAACAGAGAGCATTCAAACAGCTCAAGTAGGTCTTTACAAGTAGACCCTTATTAGTTGCGCTAGACATAAATAAGGAATTCAGAGTGGAAGCAGACGCTTCTAACTTTGCAACAGGAGGGGTATTGTTGATCAAGTATGAAGATAATAAGTGGAGACTGGTGGCATATATCTCTAAGTCGCTAAATGAAACTGAAAGAAATTACGAGATACACAACAAAAAGATGCTGGCTGTGATAAAATGCTTGGAAGTATGGAGACACTTCCTGGAAGGGTTCTGAAGTAAATTCAAAGTTTGGACAGATTATAAGAACTTAGAATATTTCATGAGCAACCAAAAGTTGAATTACAGACAAGCGCGATGAGCTCTATATCTATTCAGGTTTGACTTTGTGTTAAAACACATTGCAGGAAGCAAAATGGGGAAGACAGATGGGTTGAGTAGAAGGCCAGATTTGGAAGTTGGGGTAGAGAAGGATAACAAAGAGCAGATATTGGTCAAGAAAGAATAGCTAGAGGTGAAGAGGATCAGAGTGGTAGAAGTAATCATAAAAGGAGTGGACCTGTTGGACAAAGTGAGGAAGTGTGAAGCAAAAGATGATGAGGTAGTAAAAGCCATGAAAAAAATAAAACAAGCAGGAGTAAAAATACTGAGGGATGAAGAGTGGCACCAGAAAGACGGATTGATGTTGAAAGAAGGGAAAGTGTATGTTCCCAAAGACGAGAAGTTAAGAGCGGAGGTGATTAGACTACACCATGATATGTCTGTAGGAGGACATAGAGGACAGTGGAAGATAGCAGAGTTGGTGACAAGGAATTTCTGGTGGCTAGGAGTCACTAGGGAAATGAAGCGATATGTGGAGGAGTGTGATGCCTGTCAGCACAATAAGAATTGAACACAACCACTGGCAAGGAAATTGATGCTGAACTCGATTCCAGAGAAAGCATGAACCTATATCAGTGCGAACTTTATTATGAAGTTGCCTTTGGCTCAAGGATACAACACAATCTTAGTAGTAGTAGACAGATTTACAAAAATGGCACACTTTGTATCTACTACAGAGAGAACAAGTGCAGAAGGACTAGCACAACTATTTAGAGATAACATTTGGAAGTGACACGGACTACCAGATAGCATTATTTCAGATAGAGGGTCACAGTTCATGGTAGGTATTATGAAGGAGTTGAATTGCATGTTAGAGATCAAGATAAAATTCTACCTACAGACAGATGACCAAATAGAGAGAATAAACCAGAAGTTAGAACAATATCTCCAAATGTTTATAGATCACCAACAAGAACAATGGCCAGAATAGCTGGGTACGGCTGAATTCGCCTACAACAACAAAGTGCACACTGGTACTAAGGTGTCACCATTTAAAGCGAATCAGGAACAAGATCCAAGAATGGGATTCAAAATGAGAAAGAAAGGGAAGTACAAAGGAGCAGAGAAATTTGCAGAGAAAATGAGAAGCATACAAGAGCAGCACTGCAAAAGGTATAGGAAGATATGAAGAGGTATGCAGATAGAGAGAGAGGAGAAGTAGAGGAATACAAAGTGGGTGACTTGGTGCTACTCAGTACCAAAGATCTGAAGTACCAAATGATTGGAAAACATACAGAAAAGTTTACCGAATGCTTTGTAGGACCTTATAGAGTAAAAACAATCGTTTCTAGTAATGCAATAGAATTGGAATTGCCAAGTACGGTTAAGATACACCCAGTAGTCAATGTTAGCAGGGTACGAAAGTATAAATCGCAGGTAAAGGGGCAAAAGAAAGAAGTGCCACAACCAGTGGTAATTGAAGAAGAAGAAGAATAGGAGGTGGAAAAGATTATGAACAAGAAAAAAGTACAAGGAAGAGACAAATACCTAGTGCAATGGAAGGGATGTACTGCAGAAAAAGATACTTGGAAGAGCAGGAAAAATCTGAAGAATACGATAGAGTTAGTCAAAGAATTCAAGAGAGAATATCGCAGAGAAGAAGAAGAAGAAGTTAGATGACAAGAGGCTGAAGAAGACAAGAAAGTGTTTAATAGAGAACTACCAGGGAGGTATACGGCTAAATTGCTCTACAGATAGGGCAATAAAAGATATGATAGGGAATATTGGAGGTGTATGGAGGAAAATTGGAGACAGTGGAAGAAAAACCTGTTCTCTAGGTACAATAAGAATTCATTCTTGAAGAAAATAGAATAAGAACAAGAAGAGTACAAGGGAGGAAAAATGAAAGAATAGAACGAGGATGAGGATAAGGAAGATCGAAGAAGACAGAAAATATTTGGAAGAACTAGAGGATGAAAATTTGAATATAGGTGACCTAAGAGACCCATACGACGAATTATAAAAGAAGTCCTCAAGACGAGAACCCTTGAGAGAGGGGTAGTGTTATAAAACAGCAGGCAAGCTAGACGATCCGTAGTAGCAGATTATTTTATTTCTTTTTCATGTTCTTTTATTATGTAATAGTTTGAAGTGTGCAGGACACTATGACTCAAAAGGAGTCCGTGGGATAATTTAAGTAGACAAATACTAGTAAATACCAACTCGCATATAAATAACTAGCTCAATTAGCGAGGATTCTAATGAATTCTCTTTGTCAACTCTGACTTAGAGTGTGGACTTAAATCATCACAATTAACATTCACTATAATATCATGCCTCAAAGAAAAAAAAACCCAAGATATCATACCAAAGAAATCAGATATTGAAAACTCTAGAAGACTACACAGTGTTTATTCTAATGTTTGTGGGCCCTTTGATGTTAAAGAATATGCTAGATGCAAATATTTTGTGATATTTGTTGATGGTTTTTTGCACTACGTCAGAATAAAACCTATTAAAACCAAGGACAAGGCTTTAAAGATGTTAATGGAGTGGATTACACAATCAGGGGTTGAAACTGGAGAGCGAGTGAATTTTCTGAGGACTGACAGAGGTGGAGAATACATAGCAAATGACTTCCAAAAATGGCTAAAGACTAGGAGTATATATCATGAGATAACGAATACAAATACACCACAGGAAAATGGAATAGTGGAACGACTTAATAGAACTGTACTAGAGATGGTACAAACCATGATATTTGACTCCAAATTGCCAAAGTCATACTGGACCTTTGTTGTGAATTATGCCTAAGAAATATTGAATAGGTTGCTGACAAAAGTGGTGTCTGAAAACAAGATCCCTCATAAACTTTTTCTGCAAAAGAAACCATTAGTGGCTTATATCCAAATTTTTGGGTGTCGAGCATATGTATATGTACTTGATGAAAAAAGAAGTAAACTTGACCTGAAAGCAGTTGAAGGATTTTTTATGGGATTATCTGAAAATAAAAAAGGTTATGTTATTACAGATAGTCGAAATTACCTTTGACTATATGAGTCACATAATGTGACATTTTTTGAAGACCCACAACAGCCTAAGCAAGTCAGGATTGAGGTTAGTAAAGATCACAAAAATGAAGACAATATACATACCTTGAATAAGATACAAAAATCCCAGCCACTTGAGAAGCAAACTGAAGTCAGAGGTGAAGTCAAAGTCGAGAGAAAAGAGGAAGTAGAGTCAGTGAGGGTTGAAGAAAAAAGAGACAACTGACCTACTGAAGGGTGTCAATCAGGAAGATTGAGATGTGCTTTTGTCCATGACGATGATCCTCAATTTACAAGGACCTCATATACATGACAAAAAGTTCTTAGAAGTACTGAACAGGTCAATAAAGCAATCGAGGCACTAAAGGACCCAACTTCATACAAGAAGGCAATATCAAGGAAGGATGCTGTTTACTAAAAAAGAGTCTGCACAGAGGAACTCAAGGAATTTGTGAGGCAAAAGTTATTTAGCATTATTCCCAAGCCAATTGAACATAAGGTCATTGATTGTAAATGGGTTTTCAAGACGAAGTTAAATGCAGAGGGGCAAATCAAATGCTACAAGGCTCGACTTATGGTTTAGGGATTCTTGTAGATTCCTGGAGTCAATTTTGATGAAACGTTCACACCAGTGACACATTATCAGACACTTCGGACTCTTCTTGCACTCACGAATTGACATCGTTAGCAAATTTACCAGATGGATGTGAAATCGGCCTTCTTGAATGGAGATCTTGAGAATAAAATCTTCATATGCATTCCTGAAGGAGTAGACTCAAAGGAAGAGGAGGTGTGGCTTCTACACAAAGCACTGTATAGGTTGAAACAAGCTTCAAGAGAGTAGTATCTAAAAATAAAAGGAAAACTCAAAGAGTTAGGTTTCAAGCAAAGTAAGATAGATCATGGAGTTTTTACCAAAGGTTATGATAGAAAGATCTTCATTATTGCTGTCTATGTTGATGATTTCCTTTTGTTTTCTGAGCTGATAAGTGAGATCAGGGACATCAAGGAAAGACTTAGAAAGATCTTCGAGATGAAGAACCTGGGTAAAGTAAGATGGATCTTACAGATGAAGATTGAGAGATCAGACCTAAAATTGGGACTGAAAACAATTTCGATGAGTTAAGAGCAATATATAGAGGAAATCCTTGAGCGATATGGGATGACCAACTGTAATCCTGCCAAAACATTTATGGAGAACGATATTCAGCTGTCGATCCTAAACGAAGCTGAAATTAAAAATTGATATTATGGAATATCAGAGATGTATTGGCTCTCTGATGTATTTGATGATCTATACTTAACCTGATATTGCTTACAGTATTGGAGTGCTTTCTTGTCATGTCAGTTGTTCTGAGAAGACACATATATAGGCTGTGAAGCGGATCTTTAGATATCTTTGAGGAACAAATCAGTATAGGCTTGAGTATCAAACCGATAATGAAATAGATTCAAGACTTCATGTTTTTGTGGATTCAGATTGGGCTGGTGATCAGGTTGATAGGAAATCAATTTCGGGCTTTGTGGTGATATTTAAAGAAGAAGCTGTGTCCTGGGAATCGAAGAAACAAATATTAGTAGCATTATCAACAGTCAAAGCAGAGTTTATTGCTGCATTGATGGCTGTCAAGGAGATATTATGGCACCAAGGATTCTTTCAATCATTGGGGATGTATGGATTATAGGGAATACCACTGTTGATTGATAATCAAGGAGCACTAGACTTAATCAAGAGTGGGCAGATTAATGACAGGACGAAGCATATTGATATAAGGTTTAGATATATTTACAATCATGAAGAAACAGATAACATAGTAGGAGAACATGTGGTAACAGAGGATTAAATGGCAGACATTATGACAAAGAGCTTAGGGATGATGAAATTTGGTGGCCTTCAAAAGAGGATAGGAGTAAAGGAATAGAGACATTTTTGATGAGGAGGGGTATTATAAGTACATTTCAAGCCTCATTCTTTTGTTTATCTCTATTTGGCTCTAATCCTTTGCCTTCATCATTTTGCACATGTTTCTATTTTTGTTATGATTACTAAGCATAACCTTTTTTGCAAGAGAATAGTTATTTGCTATCATAAATGGTCACTTACTAAGTTTGTGATTAAAGAGTTCTTATTTCTCAAAGCAAGGTAGAATAAGCAACAAAAGATGTTGTTAAGTCTGAGGTCTAATCCTCAGACTAGGAAGCCTTATATACATGAATGAATGGTCTGTGTACCTAGACAAAGCATTACATATTCTACTGCCTATTGTTCTACATATAGTAGTCCTTTTGTGTCTAGAATAGCAATAACTTAACCATATAAGGGGCTATTCTTGTTTGTGTTCAAGGATTGATATGCATCTATGGGTAATAGATCAGTGTTATGCCAAAGTTTGCTTCCATATGCATATAGAAGCTCTCTTCAATACACTTCTGACAACTATAAATAGACCTTAGGGCGATAAGATCCTGTAGAGATACAAGGACCTCAAGGTTTGGCATGACACTGATCTATTACCCATAGATGCACATCAATCCTTGAACACAAACAAGGATAGCCCCTTATATGGTTAAGTTATTGCTATTCTGGACACAAAAGGACTGCTATATGTAGAACAATAGGCAGTAGAATATGTAATGCTTTGTCCAGGTACACAGACCATCCATTCATGTATATAAGGCTTTCTAGTCTGAGGATTAGACCTCAGACTTAACAACATCTTTTGTTGCTTATTCTACCTTGCTTGAGAATCATCAAATTATCAATCACAAATCTAGTAAGTGACCATTTGTAATAGAATGGGAAGAACAGGAACTCTTCTCTGATGGATTAGATGAGAGATGCTAAAATAGAATAAGAGATAAGATCAGATAAGATAAAAGGTTATATGATCTGGTTATATGATAGGTTACATAATAGAACCTTTTGAAAGGATCATGGGAAATTACTTAAGCATACATATAAACAAAAGAATGAGGCTTGAGATGCACTTACAACAAGTTTAACTTATTATTAATGGAACAGTCTTATGTCGAATAACACATCACAACACAGTTCTAATGCTAGACCACTTCAACAGTTGTGAACAGAACTGATACAATTTGCTAGTTTAAGTCAAGAAAAATAGTAAACTAGTACAAAGGTTGTGAAATGGTTGCAAACAGTCTGGCTGAAGTAAACAGGGTGGCCCAAATCTGATGGTATTGTCACAGGAGACTGACAACATTACTAATTACCTGTGTTTGTAAGCTCTATCCTTATCTTGAGTCAAGGGTAGACTTTGGTTACCCTTACCCTTGGTGATACCCTGAGAGTATGCCCTACCCCTGGTGGGCCCTAATGTAACAATAAGAATGTTTGAACAATTTGACAATATTGTACACAATCAGAAGTCATCAAAAACTGTCCCATCCATGCGAATACCCATATTCTGTTTCACATCCATACCCAGTAACTTCATCTTGCCAACCTGATAACCATTTCGAAAGAAGTCAACTTGTCCAGTGATCAGATTCTTACCTGTACTCTTTCGTTCTGGACCTTCCTGAGCTCCTCCAGCTGTTCTCGGGACATGTAAGATTCTCTTTCATGTACTTTTTTTTTGTGAGCTCCACTGAGTGCAAGCATGTCCACCGCGGGGTCGTAAGTGTCCTCTGCAGGCGGTAGATATTCACCTTTACGAAGGGCATCCATACGCCTCTCGTATTGGGCCATGTCGTAGAATTTTTCATGAGGAAGTGTCGCTGAGAGAATTAAACTCGTGCATCTGACTCCTGAAAACGTACATACCAGTGTTAAAATCCTCTACAAAATGCGCAAACTCTTTTTTTTCCTGATTCTTTGAGAGTGTCTCGGGATTGATCTTACGCTCTTCTACTAGCCAGGCATGGAATTCCGTTCTCTTGTTAAAGATACTTATGATAGTCAGCTTGGACACAGCACCAGACAAAAACATGAACTCACTCTACCTCAGATAAGACCCCGTACTTTCCCCAGTGAGATGAGCTGCTACCAATCTTCTTCTGGACATTGTGATTTGAGTGATTCATGATACGAGCGTAGTGGGAAGATAAACCTTGTCCCTCTTTTCCCTCTTTTTCTCTTTCCGCCGCTCTTTACTTTCTTTCCGCCTATTCTTCTTGTCTCGCTTCCGTCGTTTCCTTCCATCATCGATATCACTACTGCTTGAAGACAATGAGCGTCTCTTCTGTTTCTCTCTTTGATCTGGGGAGCGGGAACGAGATCGAGAGCCAGGTCTACGGCGAGAGAGAGACCGAGGTATCCTGATGAGCTTCTGTTGTTGTCGAAATCTCGACTGCGACCGCGACCTTGAGTATCTATTGCACCTGTCCCGTTCCTCATCTCTATGGCCCCTATCCTGGGCTCTGTCTCGACGCGGACTAAAGCTACAACTTCCGCCACGACCACGACTGCGATCCCGTCGTGGTGAGTAATCACGATAACGACGGTCTGGAGACCTAGATCTCGAACGGGCGGGCATGGTTATGAACAACTGGAACTCGTGTAAGGTTAGTAACAAGGTATAAGAGCATTTGACCTCTGATCATGGGTTCTGAGTAATACCTACCTTATATTCCTTCTTAGCTCAGTTGGTAGAGCGCGTCACTAGTAATGACGAGGTCAGTCGTTCGAGTCGGCTAGAAGGAATTTTACCTCTGTTCGCAATCAGATGATGGGTCACAAGCCACGTGCAGAGTTTGCCACAAAGCCGTCCCCACCCTTTCTCTGTTACCACCTGTACGAAGATGTCTGCTAGGCGGCAGGCTTCTACTACCTCCCTTTCTCAATATGTGCGGACCAGTTCACTTGTAGATCAGGGTAATACCCTCGATTTCTGCAACTCGTTCTGGGGCCTTCGGGACCAGGGTTTTGATGTCCTTTCCCGGCGCATGAGAGGAGCTATTCATACAATTGAGGAACTACGGGGCTTCTGGAAGGAGCGGTAAGTACGGTGTAAGCTCATCCTAGCTGAATCTAGTCTCATTTCCTTAACTGGTCTAATTAGAGCTGCTATTGAGGAGGATTATGCGAAACGGTTGTCGAAGCTCTCAAAATTCGTGCTCGGGAAGGATGAAGTCGGGTATGTCATGGAATCTACTCCGTTCAACTACATCCTAGGTTATGTGTCATCTGGATGATGACAATGCGCCGACCGATGGTCGGTTCATTTTGGAATGCCTCAAGTGTGGACCCATAATTGATTTTTTGGCTCCGAGCTTCTCAATTCACATATCTTACTATCTCATCCAAAAGTGCCCTCCGGCGTTCGCTTGACGTAGTCAAGGATGAGACTGATAAGCAAGCCACACTTCATCTGACGCTCGCGCAGCAATTGCGGACAGAGCTCGAAGTCACTTGTGCTGATTTCCAGTCGAAACAATTGAACCACAAGAAAACGTATCTAGCAAGCATCGAGAAGCAATGCAAGACGAAGCAGTTGCAAGAGCAACACGTGGATAAGGCGCGAGAGAAGTACGAACAGGATTGCATGAAGATCAATTCTTACACAGCCCAGTCCTCCCTTGTTCAAGGCAAGGATCTAGAGAAGATTCAATTGAAGCTTGACCGTGCCAAGCAGACCGTCCAATCTAATGAACGTGAATTTGCCAATTTCACCAGAGCCTTCGAATCAACCGCGCAGAGATGGGAACAAGATTGGAAAGCGTTTTGTGACGGCTGTCAGGATTTGGAAGAGGCTCGTATTGACTTTATGAAGGATAACATGTGGTCCTATACAAATCTTGTTTCAACGGTGTGCGTGGCCGACGATGAGGTGTGTTTCACCTTCTGTTTTATTCAATCTTATCTCAATATGTCTCCAGTCTTGCGAACGTATCCGTGTATCACTAGAACAGATGGAAACCGAGCGTGAAATCGACCACTTTGTTTCCCTATACGGGACTGGACCACAGATCCCTGACCCTCCTGCTTTTATCAACTACCAATTGCCCGACGCCGCCCCATCCTCTGCCGCTCAACCCACATTTCGATCTGCTGGTTTCATTCGTTCGACTGCTCGAGATGTTCCTGTTCAGCTCCACCGCAATGTCCCTCCCCAAGAAGAAGACTTGATCAATATTGCTGGTCGCGGTGCAGGAGGAACTATTCGGAGAACAGATACTCATCCAGAAACAAACAACTTAATAAGACAACCCACTCAACGAAACAGTGTCTATGGCGTGCTTCAGCAACAACAACAACCCTATGCAAACGGGGTTGGGCCTAGCTGCTCTTCTAAAAAACCACATCAAAATCAGATAACCGGTTCATCGGTGTCACCCGGAATCTCAACAACCCTTGCGCAACGTCCAATGGCTAATGCTACTTCGTCTTCTCAACCACAATCTTCCCACCGCCCAACCTCCTCTACGTATGATTCTCACACTGAACCCGTTGATCCCACCGCAGAAACTTACATCAAAGTGGGCAATAACGCCTATAGGGTTGACCCATCAAAGGATCCACAAATGAACCCAGGGGCCAGTGGAAGTGGTTCTGGATCGGCTAGCCGGGCAGGTCCCTCTGCCACGAAACAAAACGGTATTGATCCTCTTCAGAAACAGCTCGAGGAACTTCAAAGTGGGCTATCCGCATTAGGAAGCAACAGGAGAAACACTATACACAGACAAAGTGCTGGTCCCACCAGTGAAAATCCGGTCGCGAGTTCTAGTCGTCAGAAAGGGAACGATATACTTTCCCCAGGGACAGCCTTCCGATCTTCGGCCGCAAACTCGCCATCGCCCGCTGCTTCTGGGAGTAGTTTGCAACAAGTTCGAGATTACAAGAATTCGGCGGAGCTCGTTGTGGGTGCTCCGCCGCAGACAAGTTCTCGACCTGCCTCGCCCAACCCTCCCGTTGCTAACTTCATGATCCCCAAAAGTTCAAACGGTAATTATGGGGCCGAAGTCGTGACAGACGTGCTTGCTGATTACCACCAGCACTTACCTGGAGAGCGGAACAGTAGAAGGGTTAGCTCCGCCGGCGGAAGTGGTGCTGGCGTTAGTGGACATAGTCATTCATTGAGCGTAAGTAGCCAACAAGGACAGAGTCTTGCAAGGGCGCCCAGTATTGGACATGCTGGGATAGGAGCACATGGTGGCAACTCGAGGGGAAATAGTCCGCAGCCTTCGGCATCCAGAGGGCCAAGTCCTGGACTGGGAGAGATCGTGCGGGTAGGAAATATGTCTGGACATCCACCACAAATTTTTCCCCAACCTCAACCGCAACAACACCAACTTCAACACCAGCCACGACAGAAGAGAACTAATACTTTGATTACATCACCATCCACTAGTACGCCTATCCGGGACACCAGTCCGAACCCTGTGGGCATTGCGCTTGACCCAAATGGAAGAGTATCTCATGATGAAATGGCACAGCGATATCAAATACAGCAACAGCAAAGAGGACAAACACCCCAGGGCCACCAGCATATGTATGGTGGAATTCAGCAGCAGTCTCAACATCCACAACCAAATCCTCAACAACAGCAGAGGCGATCGAGCTGGTTAGCAGGAGTACCCACTCCAGGTGCTCCTCAGCCTCCGATTGCACCTCCTGCGCAACCCATGTACTCATCTGTGACTCCGCCTCCACCGCAGCTCATGAACATGTACCAGGTGCCACCACCTCCACCGATTCCTCAATCTGGTTATGTGACAGCTGCTTCTGGACAAGGGATGTATAATCAGTATTCCCAGCAGTCGTCCACAGGCTTCCAACAGCCAGCACCACAGCAGCAGCAGCAAGTACAGAATGCTTATACTGTAATGAACAATACCTTGGTCGGCCGACAACAAAGGGCCAGTAGCACCAACGGAAATGGATACAACGAGAGAAATGCCTCTTCAAGTCATTCTTCGAGCTCGTTAGCTGTTCGAAATGGAGGTGGAGATGGATATAGAGTTCCCAGTCCAGGGCCTGAAGCATCTATGCATGTCGGGAGATCACCAAGCCCTCAATCTGTGGTCCAGCAGATGCTACCACAGGTCCAACAAGTTCATCAACTAACCTCGCAAACTCCGATGACGCATCAGTACCAGTCCATGCAGCAAGTACCTGTTTCTGCCTCACAGTCAATACAACAACAGATGCAAGGGCAAGGACAGGGACAGCTGACCCATACACGATTCAGTGTTGTACCCCAACAACAGATTAGACAGACGACCGAGGATGGGAAACAGATCATGTTTTACGGTACGTCATACTAATCTTTTGTGTTTCTATTTTACTTTTTACCCCTATCATTTCGGTCTCTCTTTCCTCGTGGGAGAAGCCACTTGAGGCTGCCGATGTGCTTAGTGTGCTTACGAGAAACGTGAAATTCCTGTGCCTCATTATTTATTTCCGTTTCTGTTTCTGTCTGAACCTTGGTCGATCGGAAATACTGACATTTCTCTCTCCGTTTACAGTCAAAGCGTTGTATGATTACCAGGCGACCATAGACGAAGAGTTTGACTTCCAAACGGGCGATATCATTGCTGTCACTGCGACTCCAGATGATGGATGGTGGAGTGGGGAGTTGTTAGACGAAGCTAGGAGGCAGAGAGGAAGATACATTTTTCCCAGCAATTTTGTTTGCCTATTTTGAGAACTTGATACGGCACGAGAAGGTTTACCAAAAGTCAGACTGACTCTCACTGAATCTGACTCTTGTAATGTGTAAATTGCTAATCGGCTGCAAGCAGCTGGGATTGTTTATTGCTTTAATTGTGTTCCATTTTTTCGTCATCTTGTCAAATTGACGCTTTTGGACTAACTCCTCCATTCTTTTTTACGATCTGCTGTACGGTGTCTAGTCTATTACCAACTCTTCCGGACTCCTTCTGAGCCCAGGAGTTCACATAGACCCCTGTTGATCATCGGCTTTACTGTTGATAACATTCACATGCCAGCTGTGTGAGTCATACTTGGACACGATATGATGATTGTCTCTGCCTTTTGAATACGGAGATTGAGTGGAGGCCCGACACCTCAGGGACGGTCAAAGCTTCATACTTCCGATTGTTCTTTTGTAATACATAATCGATGGAACCTCTATCGTTCTTATTTTGTTGATTAGGGGCTGTATACTATTTTCGCAATTGTTCAGATTAAGGCAATCCGATGACATAACTTCCGTTTGCCCGGAGATTGCAGGTTCATATTCGCACGTTGCGACAAGTGAGGTGAGGTGATTTATGATGTAAGTGCAGTGCATATTCGGCTTTCTATCGTTTCGAACTGACGTTTGTTGTGCAGTTTCCGTGGCTGTTCAATTTCTTTATTCAGAACGAGATGCGGCTCTTATAAAAGCCATTTCAGCTCGATAATAGATACCTTATACACCTCCATGCGAGCTACCGTCTCTCTGTATGAGCACCCAGTCCCCTGTGACTCAGACATCTGGTCTTCGGGCCCTGCAAGCACCAAGAGCGGACGTACTGCCGTCGTTCTGGGTGTTATCTCAGTAGCTACGGCATCCACTCTTGCCGTCGTGCAGTATACTGGACTCGCTTCCTCCAAGTGGGTTTTGGATTTTTTCTCAGCTTTGCTGTGATATACGGTGAGACTGGCAGTGACGACCCAAGTAGCTGGTTAAAGGTTCCAGCAGTTCTGATCGTCTCTTGTCGTTTCTCACATTATACCTGAACTCGTGTGCTAACTTTTCTGCACAGCCTGGCGTTGACGCGTTGGATGTGATATGTACATTCAATACTCAGCACGCCTCGATCACGCACTCTGCCACTTGATCCTCCGATATCAATAACACTTCGCAATTCGTTTCGCATCCATCACAAACTACATCCACTTATATAATACATAATCGCCCTTAGATGAGGCACAGATGGCTGTGCTCTATTTGGAACCATTAATTTGCTCGGTGACCAACGCAGCGGTTGATCCACTATAATCTGGCAAGGATGGTATCTTGATTATCTCCTTACTCCCGGGCCTCCTCGGATAGTATTTTTTTTCTGCACTTCATAGCTTCGCACTGATTCTGATCTTTGAACCCTCTCGTTTCCGCTCTTGTACAACCTTTCCATCGTCACCTTGATTTATCGCTCCATGTTACGTGTACTTTACTTACTTATTTTCGCAATTATCTTAATTGGTGGCAACTTGACCTAAAGTGACACCGTTTATACGTAGTATCTTATACTTGCTTTGATAAATTCATCCGATCTCTGAAATAACGTTCTCTTAAAGAATGGAGATATCGTGTGTGTATCCGGTGTTCGGTCTAGCCCATGTCGTGTGAGAGTAAATTAGATTATCCTGGATACATTGCCAGTACTATTGGCTTAGCGTTGTTTAGTTTTTGACTTGACTTTTGTTCGAAAACGGTTAAATGAATGATTCAATGTTCGCTATTGTTTACAAGGGAAGTAATGGACTTGGGGAAACGTAAAATGAGTCGAATTTTGATTTCGGCGCATGTTTTTACTACCTGAGGATCACTTAAGGAGTGAGCGATATCTCTTTCTAATGCGTCGGAGGTCCTCGACTCAGAAGATGGTTTTTTTTGTATTATCTAGTACTAAGACGCGGAGGGCTAGAGAGGGCCAAACATCAGGGACGTGTCTATAGGAGGAGGAAGCAAAGTGTGGGCGAAGTTTACTGGTAGATGGGAGGAGTAGACGTGTTCTAGGTGATGAGGGGTGTAAAGTACGAGGTGAAGGTTTTTGCGAAGCCTGAGTCGTATGTACCACTGTGCATTACCGTTATTCTGGGTCAGGGAACAAGACTCCAATGGACTCAACTCAACTCAACGGCAGGATCTATAGACACCCATTCAGCCCAGAAAATCATCATCCATGTGCTAGATCCACATGCTCAAATCACACGCACGATTCAGGCGAACAAGTACATAAACCCGTAAAATGAGGTAACCAACGTCATCTTGTCGTTATTGGCGATCAAGGTTGACCTGATCAGGGGAAATAAAATGCATCCATTACAGAGACCTAGGTATCTCCTATAGGAATAGGAAGAAAGTGAGAACGATTCCCAAAGAGAGGGAAGGATCAATGGTGGCGGAATTGAATGTGGAACAAGATTACATCTGCTGTATCCTTTGCTGCACACGCTCCTTTACTGTTTGGTAAGCGCTTAGAATCGTTTGCTCATTGATCACGATCTCAGTCGTATCTGGGCGTGGGCGACTGACGCGGGAAGCAATAGCCGCTGCATCTGTGTCTACAATGATTCTACCACTCTCGGCATAAGGATAGATAACGCAAGTGGAGAAAGGAATACCATACCCATCATCGACGGTTTCGTCCAAACATAACAGAACCAGATCCAGGTTTTCCAACACAGCCCGCTTCTCAAGTGAGTTCCGAAGGAGCATTGATAGTGCATCAATGAGAGATGTCAATGCCGCTGAAAGCATGAGTTCATTCTCGGTCGGACCAGCAATGAAGTAGAGAATGAGGTCTAAAGAGTGCTTGTACACCGCTAGATGTGAATCATAAAGGATTATATCACCTAGGAGAGACCTAAGAATCAGCACACGCATCGTAACTAGTTTCGCCTCAAAACAACAGACTTACCTCCAGCTTTCTTTGTCTTCTGCCAAAGCCCTTTCTCAAATGCCTTTTGATCTTTGAGGGTGTTGAATTCTTTTGATTCGCCATCGGGATGGCTTTGAGGATGATAGTATTTTGCGAGGACACGATTTCCTTCTGAATCGATAATGACGAAAGCTTGAAGGCTATAGAGGGAGAGGTTCATGGTGTTGTGATGTTCCGTAATAAGATGCGGTTGGCAAGTGTGATCTCGTTGTGATCCCGTTTGACACATCCCATCATTGTATCACATACCGCGTCTTTGCTTGTTGCGGTATACAAACACAGAACACACACACTCTCTCATTGCATCACAAGTGCCTTTGCTACGCTCATGTTAGTCGAACAACCGAACGGATAGTTTTGAAGTTCAAGGTTTACTATCACTCTAAGCCTATGTCCTCAAAATTCACCAATACTTCTGTAGGATGAAGCAGACATAGGAAATAGGCTTGAAACACAGTTGTTTCTTGGTTGCCCAAACCTGCATATATTTCTGTGTCTTCGTGACCAGATCATTACGGAGGAAAATGTCGTTCTGCTATCCAGTGGCCGGATTGTACCATCAGCAAAATCCTAAGATCTAGCTAGTGCCCAACAACACGATGTATGTATTCATTATTACCGTTGACAAATATCATTGTCCACCTCCCAGAATTTATCTGTTGTCGACTCAAGGTCTTTCAAGACTTGTGCAGGAACAATGAGAATATTGAGGCTGAGACGGCTGCTTACTTACATCATAAAGTGTAAGTAGTCCTGATCTCTTTCAATATTCCATGAAGGCACGATCAAGGACAATATCAATGAAAGGACTTCACGAACGTGTAATTTTATTGTGTGAAGAAACGTGTCTCAGGTAAGATCGTGGACAGTCACACCCTAGATTGAGCTCACTACTGAACCCAACCTACTAGTGTCATCTTACTTTCAGACTTTATCTCTAGTGTAGCACACATATAGAAATATGAATAAAGAGATTGGCAAAAAATTTTCACAACAACATTAATCTTGATGGCACATACTAGAAGATTGAATTTAAATTGTTTTACTGACTATTTCACCAAACTTAGAGCCTCGAGCGAAGTTTCAAGTATCATAGAGAATACCAACAAGAGATAGGATTCCTTTACAATCTAGTGATTCAAGAAAGGTGATTACATGGTCTCTGTTTCAACATGTTAGGTTGTGGCACTTGGTTCAGCGTCGTTGCAAACATGCACATGACATAATGATGTCCATAGTCATGTCACAAATTTCCCCAGACTGATATCGAAAGTTGACCATACTCCTAGATTCCCTCAGGAAACCAATCATTGCTGTTGTGTGATGTATGTTCTCAGATCTAACTCCTTCTCTATTCAGTAGCTGATCAGTACTCTCCCATGCATACGAATATACTAGTTCCTTTCAGGTACTGAATGTTTATTCCTTCTATCTCATAAACTCACGATTCAGTTACAACCTGCTCCATTATTGGTAACAACACGTGGGCCCGGTTCAGGGTCTTAGAAATTCTGAAAAAAATAACGACACGTGCGCGTCTCCAATGGAGGGCTGTATCATAAAAACTGACGGACTTCTGGAGGTAGTGCCTGCTTTTCTTAGGGATTTTTATCTTCGGATGAGTTTTCTAGTTTCCTCCTTTGTTGGTTTGGCGATCCTCGGACTTGCTCAGGGGTGTGGACACGACCGTAGTCACGGGCACCAACCACCACCACCCAAGATTCAACTCACACCGCCAACGCGCCAACTAGTATGGGGAGACATTAACATCATTCATACCACTGACAGCCATGGTTGGCTCCTGGGTCATCAAAAAACTTCGTTCCCTGAACCCAATTACAGGTGTGTGACACCAATTCCCGTGATATTGTGTCAGGCCGTTGAACTGCTCCTTCCAGTGCTGATTTGGGTGATTTTGCTTCATTCGTTAGTCACATGAAGGAAGCGGCCGACGTAAGTTTTTACTAATCTTATGCCCCGAGCACTAGTGATATCTCACATGCGTATCAATGTTAGAAACGTGGTGTAGATTTGCTGTTAGTTGATAGTGGAGATTTACATGATGGAAAGTGGCCTCGGTTTATTAATGACTCACACTAGCTAAAAGACGATATAGGTACTGGACTCACTGATGGATTCCCACCTGGTGGGGTTGACGCCCATGATGTATGTCTAAATCCTCGTTATTTCCTTGCTCAGCTCTTTACATCAAGCATAGGCCAATAAATTTATTAAGAGGCTTCCTTATGATGTTATGGCCATTGGAAAGTGAGTCTATGGGTTGAACTTTGGAAACCTAGCGCATTTATGCTGTAAATCAGCCATGAGTTATATATTTACAACAATACACTTGATATGTGCGTGTCCTGGTCCATCGACAGAACAAATGCACTCAATGGACCACTTCCGCAGGTACCAAAATTTCGCTCCTGCACTGAACGGACGTTACCTCTCATCTAATGTGAATATCACCATTCCGGCGCTGTGTGGGCAAAATGTCAGTGTACCAGTGGGCGGTATGTCGACTTCACGTTCAGTCAATCTTCTGAAGATCACTGATTAATCAATTGCAGACCGTTTCGTAAAATTCCAAACCAAACAGTGAGTATGCTGACATTCATCATTACCAATCTAACCATGCGCCAGCGGTCGCAAGATTACTGCTCTTGGTGTTCTCTATGATTTCACGGACAATGACGTTGGTACTACAGTGCAACCAGTCGCTAATATGGTTAATGAAACCTGGGCAAGTGGCTTGATGACTTGTGATGTGAACAGCCGTTTATCTACTTCTAGTTTAAGGATGCGATTCAGGATGAACCTGATGTGTTTCTACTCGTTGGGTGAGCTCATCCCAGATCTTCTATGGCATGTCACGCCTCTAAAATGCTTGTCAGACACATGCCAGTTTCCCGTGATAATTGTCAGCACTTTTCTTGACGTGGACGCCAGCAATTAAAATGGAATTGAATCTAGGGCCACTTGTTTTCAACGCCATTCGTGCTATCCATACAACAACTCCCATTCTAATCCTCGGAGGTCAGTATCACTCTATCCAATAATATGCAAGAAACTGAGGTCTTTGTCCAGGTCACACCCACATTCGCGATTGTAGTGCGTATCACAGCTGCAGCAATGTATTGATCTGATCCCCAGATGAAACGTGCGATCAGCACAACTTGATCAAAGGTCCATGTCATTGGAGAGCGGCCGTTACATGGAAACAGTTGGTGTGTCCTTTGAAACCATGTCTGATAGTGATATGTTTGAGCATTTTCGCAGGTTGGCTGAGTGTGCATTATACTATCGATCCCATGCTCCGGTGTGACCTTTGAATCAGGTGCCAAGCTGGACAAAAAGGGTAGTAAAGAAGCTATCCAATTTAGTAGAAGATACCTTGATACCAATCGCGTCACATATGAAGTATGTTCCCCCACCTAATTTTTTACTCTGAAAACCAACTCTGGTGTCAAGTTCCACACTAAAACAAATGAATACAACTTTGACACATCTCTGGGCGAACAAATTTCCAGCGGCCTTCAGGAACTGAGCTCTCTCTTCGACCTCAGTGCTCAGTTTGGGACTGCGCCTCAAGATTACAAGCTCTTCACGTAGGTTGAATTGATAATAACACTTCATTGTTAATCTAAAGATCAAAATTAGGGTACCATACCCCTCAAACAGCTCCCTCTTCTCCCTTTTCATCAGTAAAGTCATGCCTGTAGCACTCCAGCGTAACAACAGTGAAGCCTCCAAGCCCGCATTGTTTATCACCAATTCGGGCTCTTTAAGATTCGATCTGTATGCTGGACCTTTCACCAAGAATGATCAGTTGACCGTTTCACCGTTTATGGACTCCTTCCGTTTCTTATCAAATGTCCCGTTGAGCATTGCTGAAGCGACTGTGAATACTTTGAACAAGGCAGGTGCTAATGAAAGGAGAACCCCAACCTCCACCAGTGGTTCTAGTCACTATGAATCAACGAAGAGATACGCAAAAGGAGACGTCGAGGACATCTACAAAGCATGGATGATGGGAATGATGGGTAGGTCGAGTGGTATGGAGAGGAGGGCAACAGTATCTGCGAACTTGACTTTTGGGTATGTGACGAAGGATGTCAGTACTTTGAGTTTCCTCCCTTGATCTTATAAAAACTAATCTTCATTTCCCCTTGGTAGTCTTGCCCTGGTGTAGGCGATGATACCCTCCATGCTGCCCTTCCTTTCTTCAATCCCCCAGATTTCCTTGCCTCAGATCCGCCGTCCGGTGTAACAGCTGATGCACCGATTGATTTCGTATTTGTCGATTTCATTCAGGATCAGTTGCTTGAGATCGTTAACAATGTGCAGAAAGACAAGGTTTATACGGCAGCTGATACCCAGTTGTACTCCCCAGTCTTGTCGAGTGCTGTCTTGGGTGTGTATGCGCAGCAGGAATGGAACTGAGGGACTTTATGGACAGTAGTTTTTAGGTGGTTGCTCATATCCGATATCTTGGTTCGCATTGACTTAGCGTACTTCAGTTCAGTGTAATCGTAGTACGGACGTTACCTCGGAGCCCTGACAACGAGACTTCACATGATATAGACTGAGGTTCGCAAGCAGGATGACAGGCACGACGACATCCGGCTGCCGTAGGTTGAATGAGATGGTCAACAGCGGCACGTGCGAGGGGTAAGTACAACACCAGAAAGCAAGCAAGTGTAAATCGAAATAGTTACGGTATATTTAAATGACTGGCTGAAACGTGATCATGGAGAAATGACTGCAAAGGCACACACCCGCAGGGTACTCGATCCCAGAGGTAGACATATCCGTAGGGTACTCAAGAATGAATACTAAGTAGTACGCATTCAATTTACAAAATAACAAAACGTCGAGTAGGTTCCGCCTATAAACCCATGAGATCAGACGTAGTGGAAGAAGAAATTCATTGACGATGCTCTTTTATCGGCGAATCTCTACAGTGGTCTAAACCCTAGCTTTCAGAAAAGGAAAGTGCAAGATACGAGCATCAGATGTGTTAAATTCGGATCGACATTCATCAGTGTATATGCAGGCATGCTGGTCCAGGAACATCCAGTTGCTAGTGAAGACATTTTATATCTTCATCAAGTGACAAAAGGCCTTCAGCAAAAAGACGTTTCCATCGATGAGAATGATGAATACCAGATAACCATTACATGTTTCTTTCAGATGCATCTTGTAACTGATAGCCTACGAACGTGAAGCATAGATGATAAGGACTAAGACTCTTCAAGCTGTCTCAGAGGTGGAAGGAGGGGTAGACAATAGGTACAACTGGGAAAGCGAGAATCTAATAAATGCTCAGAGATGAAGAACAGATCGTTGTTCCTGGGATTCCGATGAACTGGAGAGATTCGTTGAACACGGATATATTACAACTGACCATGGATGTACGAACTTGGGGCATTCACCGAGATCAATGAAGCCTCAATCTCGCCGACGTGGCTTCCTGCTCGGTGTTTGAAATGTGATAGTCTCATATTCATCGTCCGAATTACCGCCAACTTTACGACCTGGTTGTAGAAGAAACACATCAGGGGAACTATCTAGCATCCACACATCGTCATCGTCATCGTCAGTTTTGTCGGTACGTGTGCCAAAAAGGCACTGATTGCTTTGCCGCGTGCCGAAGACATCGTTTGAAGATGTGGAATCACAATTAGACTGGGACGCCTTTCTACCAACGGCACGAGGCTTCTGAGGTGTATCCTCTACTAAAATAATTTCAGCTTTCCCGGTTTGTGGTTGGTTATGTCCGTTGAACTGAAGATCAGAAGTTGTTTTGGATGTCTTGGGTTTGGGTTTGGGTTTGAATGTTCGCGACATACTAACTTCGCGATTTAAGGCATGTTTCTTCCCTGGACCAATGCTGACAGAACGTTCACGCTCTTCCCTCTCCTGCGCGAGGGATACGGAGAGCGAACGAGACCGCACACGACTTAGGGAACGTGAGCGGGCCATCGAAGAGACCAAATCACTTGAAGATATCGGTAACGAAGGGACCGCCAGAAGCTCAGGAGAAGAAGATCGTGAGTTTGTCGCAGTATCGATGTCAGAAAAAGGTGAGTTTGGGAAGACTTTTGATCTCAGCAATGAACATAGTTCTGGCAGGAGTGATTTGAACCTATGAGATTGCACATGAGGCAAAGGAAAACAAAAGTAAATCCACTTACGCAGCTTCTACTACATCCTCACAGAAATTTTGAGCCCAATCCCGTTCATTACGATTGAGCTGTGACTCGTTTGTTGATAAATGGCTGGTCAACTGCAACATGGACAACTTGTCCATTAAGTTCTCGAGCCGTTCCTCCAATGAACTCGAAGGGACGTGTATCTCCTTTCTAGATCGCTTTCTCTTCTTGGGATATGCGACCTCAGGTTCTGGTGCGATTGAGAGTTTCGTCATGTAAAGTAATATCTGTATCTGCACTCTTATCAGACTTTGACATATGCCATATGATATTTGACAGTAAAATACGTACTCGCGTTTCTCTAGGCGCTCAAGCCAATTCTGCTTCCACGTGGCATCCATCCAAGGCTCCAAAATCCCATTCTCAACCTGGTCGGATGCCTCTCTGCCATCCGCTTTCTCGTGCTGCAATGCATACCACATCATACTTTCTTCTATCTCTCCAGCACCTCCACCATCCTGGAGGATCTGAAGCAGTTCCACATGAAATTTGTTGGTGATTGTGCGCGTTGTTTGAAGTAATGGCTCCAGCAATGAATGAAGAGAAGTATTGGATTGACCGGACGAGGGGAAATCTGGAACACGGCGCAAGGACGGTATAAAAAATTGTAGCGGTACGATAGACTATTTTCTAGTGTCAGGACACAGAATCAACGGATGAGGCTTGGTTCATCACCTCTGGGAACCATAGAAATTGCAAGTAAGTCCGAGTTATAAATTGATCAGCAGTTTCTTGCTGTATATCAAATGGAAAATCAGCTGTGATGGCTTTTTCTTGGGTGGAAGTCCACGGACGGCTCTCTGTAAATTCTAGGGAGTAGTGTGGGGGATTTATTAGAGCCATAGCGAAATTGCTGAAATGACAGTTGCTAGACCCTAATACGTCACGTGGTCTCCCCTTTTTCGATTCAAGATTTGTATCTCGCGATAAGCTAGTGCTAAGACATGGAGGGCCTAAACTAGGCCCAGCATTGAGGGGATGTATCTACAGGAGGCGTAAAGCTAGAGGAGGAAGGTGTGGGCAAAGCTTTTTCGCAGATGGTTGAGATGGGAGTTTGTCAATTATAGATATCGCAATGGACTGATGCAATAGATATGTCCAATCTCCAATATCATTGTACCGACTCTTCCATTCCACTGACACCATTCTTCCATTGTCTCCACTCTGCCGACACCACCATTCTAACCGACTTGTCATCGATATGATGCAACCTGTCACCCGGGGCCACAAGTTAACACCAAGGAATGTAGAGCAGACTTATATAGGGACCAGTTTCACTATCCTCCCTCAGCCGTCTACTCGATCCCGAGACGACTGAGACACTAATTGAATAAAAATAGAAAAAAGGGGAATCATTAGTTCATTGCGCAGCCGATGCCATAGGGACCTCGTCCTCAGATCCCCCTTTCAGAGTAGCTTTCCAGAGGTTTATCATCAGCAGGTTTCTGTCGGGTAGGGGGACCCCTTTTTCCATCAAAATTTTCTAACGCGGTGCTCGAGCACAGTCCCCAGTAAAGTACAAGTAGTCTATGAATTGATCACAGACTACTAGAAAAGGACAAAAAGAAAAGATGAGAGTCGTAGCTGAAGTGAGAAGAAAAGAAAACCTCTCATGACCTATATAGAGTTACTAGTCCAGGCAAACGCAGCAGGATCATCTGTCAAGAATTGCATCAAGTTTTTGATGTCTCCAGGTAAATGAAACGACGATAGTTATTTTTAGAATATGGGTAACCTTGTAGTATATTTTAAATACTGACCACAAAAATAATCCACATGCACGTTGATCTATCGACAAATCCAGAAACTTTATCGATAGAGCCAAACATCAAAATGCTCATCAGGCTCACTAGAAACGTGTGAAAATATACCAGATTTCAACATTCCTACCTCCATTCTGTACCTTTCCTCATCAACACTGCGATGGACAAGAACGACAAAGTGCTGTGTATGACTCCATTAGCCATTTACTCTATTCCTGGTTGCCACTTGTGATTCACCAGATACTTGCAAAAACTACAAACGCCCATTGAAAACCAACCTAAAGTGAACGAAGTCCAGTCATCCACAAGCGTCGAACTGTAAGGAGTAAGTCTATCTGCTCCCACTCACGCGTTCACCGAGTGGAATTCTAGTCGCACCAAAGCTCAAAAGCTGAACAAATTGAAGCTCTTTGGGCCGACATACTCATAAAATGTTAATGCAACCAATAATAGCACTTTGACAAAGCTAGTCATCTGTGAGTGAGGCAATCAAACGATCTATCCACGAACATACTTCAAACATTGGCTAACGTCGTTGCTCTGAGCAGGAAAACAGTCGCTGCAAGTATATGTAAAGCAAATGGTCGAAGTGATTTGCACTAATCCGCACTAATAAGCCTCGAACGTAATATCTTAGCGATGTGAAGAATTTACCACCGATGCAAGCGAATGCTGGAAGTGTATTGCAGGTAAAATACTCATTTTTTTGCTGATATGTAAATAGACATGCGCCTTACCAATTGCCACACAAGGTGCTATAAATGTTGTGGTATAGCGAATTGTAAATCCAACTTGAGTTTGATGTCAGTGGAATGCCAATTGATCGATTGTATCTACGTTCTTACACCTGAAGATCAAAGTAAGAAACAGAGTCTTTGTAAATAGTGGTTGACCCACATAACAAGCCCAAGGGGAACAATCACGGCCGCAGGCCATATTCCCTGCAATCGAATTTCAGGCTCTACTGGCCTTCCATCTCTCATAGCGCGTATACGAGCGCGTCTGATCATATAATCTGTCATTGAACCGGAAAATATTTCCCCGATTAGCCTATAAGTCGATCATCTCGTGCACATCGGTAGAAAGATTTTCAAACCCAAAAATCACGTACACGCCAGCTTGAACACTCAACCCAGTGGCAAGCCTTGAACCTTCTTAAACTCAAAGTGAATAGAACAATATGGAGCACTGACCCATTCTGAAGCGAGTTGAAGTGATATATCTTTGTAAAGATAGCAGGCGCAATAAATAGAGGACCCGCAGATGCATAAGTCAAGACGAGACCACTAAACACAGATAATTATCTTTCGACTTTTACTGATGACATTGACTGACCTGCAAACTGCAGGAAGAAAAACTGAAGGCCGTGCTAACAATCTGAAAGGGCGGCCTAAAACTTCTCCCAAGCGGAGTTTATGATCAGTAGGCATACGTTCTGAATCCAAAAGACGTAGGCAACGAAGATATGTAGACAGGCTTATAGGCAGAGCAACGAAGATTTCGCTCGGAATCGACTCCGCATTATCAACCAAGTCTCTATTGCGCGGGTCGTTCAAAGTGAGGGTTCGATCTGGACGCTGAAAAAGCGTGTCTGGGAGGAAAAAAATCAACACAAAAAGAGAGCAACCTGAGACGATTCGTTCACCATGAATCAGTATTGATTGGGAGGAGAGCTATGGGGAGTTTATACTTACCAGAAAAGATTGCCCCGACCCGAATAGTCCATCTCCAACCTATCTTAAATGCCACATACCCGCCAATCTACTATTCATCATCAACCATATAAAGGAAAAATTACGTTCAACTTGGATCTCACAGCTGGAGCTAAGTGTGTTCCACTGAACGAGATAAGAATATACAAACCCATCATCCTTCCTCTTTGATGTACAAAGAACAAGCAAGGTATAACACCCATTCCCAAGACCAAATTAGTGAGTGAAAGGCCCGTTAATCCACGAAGTATAATCAACATCGCAAACGACGTCGACTGCGCTGAAGCAGCACTAACAATAGCTGTGAGTGCAGTACAGACTAGGAATATCAATCGGTGTCCGTAAACATTTGCAAAAGGCACCACAACTAAGGGAGTAATAGCACCGACAAGTCCCTGGGCTAGAGAATGATATGTCGCAACCTGGGGGGAAATGCCAAATTCTTGCGCTAACTGGTCCACTGCTGGGTTAAGCATTCCAGTTGCTAATCCTGCTATCATCCCAAGGACACATAGTTCTCCAAGTATGAGATATTTCAGCCACTGAGTCAAAAGGAAAATTCGATGAACAAATTATATCGCAAGAATAGCGTACGTCTGGATAGTTCAGCGGGTCCAAAGGTGAAGATGTTGGCTGTGGAATCAGGGGTAGACCGCTCCTATCTCGTTTCAACCTCGTTCCTTGATCTCGAGGTACTGTCGCAGCCATGTTCAATGAAGGATAGCTCGTCAATGGCTTTCACGTCGCACTCAGAATCTTGCTTTTATACGATCGGGTAATCTATTTTATGTCGAGAAAAGCCTGCCCCTTAAAGCACGGTTCTCGATTGCATCTTGATCATTGTAACGGATGACTCCGGTACCTGGCGAGGAAAAGGCATACTGGTGCCTTTTGGGCAAAAGAGAAACCAACTTAATTTCCGTCCCGCAGTGAGGGCCTACGGGGCGAAGTGACTGCTCAGTATCAAAGCATGACAACAAACGCATGTACGATGTATTTCGCTCGACATTTGGTGTCAGAAGCCTGTCAAGATGATGGTAGGTGTCACAGGAAATTAGTAGCGCGATCAGGATATCGCATGCCATATGAAATTAATTTGTCAGATACACCAATCTGAAGCATTGAGAAATCGAATCCTTCCATGGCTGATAAAATGCGTACTTCGGCGACGAGGACCTCATTAATGAAATCCACCTTGAAGTTCTCGATATCCCGGCCATTTCGTCAGCGATCGAGGCAAAGGTGAGACAAGTACATTGGGGCAAGATACCTCATTCATAAAATCATACTCTCCCCTCCCGCAGACATAGCCAAAGTCTTATCCGAACCAAAATAATAATGGGCATTGTGTGGCGGGCTTGACGTTGGTAATTAGCGAGTATACCCAGATAAGGAGCTGGACGAGTTAAAGCCATTCACCAAGGGGTTGATCATTTAGGGCAAGGGAGAGGGCAATCGTATCCACATCAGGTATTGGGATGGGTCTGCCACAGAGTCGATCAGTTCGCAGTGCCTCACAAGCCACTTGATGACACTATGTTTAAGAAGTTTCTTGGGTCTACATACACTAAGAATACATCATACTTGTTATTGACTCTGACTCCATCTTCCATTTCCACTGCTGTTCATTCGAAGACTTTCTTCTGTCACCCTCCTTTTCACAAGAACAACCTGAGCTTTCCGCTATCCAAGATCATGAATCTATGCCATGTTGTCTGTAAGGTATCATCAGCACTTCAATATATGTGGCTTGGTATATTAGGCCCCATTGTCAATATCAAAATACTCACAGAGGTCAAATGAGCGCACTAGCAAAATCAATCAACAAGGGTGGTGAAGGCAGTGTTTAGAATTCAAGATCTAACATGTAAAATAACGGTAACATTAGTCTGATACAAGGGTGCCGGGGAGTATAACCACGTACTGCTCATTGCACTTACTGTGCAGGATTCATCTACGGCAATGAGTGCTGAAGGGGATTTAAAACAGTGATATAATCCTCATGGGACCGTGGGCTACTACTCGGGCAGCCTTCGTTGAGGATGCTTCTGTCAGTATAGAAATCCCCTGTCTTCGAGTAGGACCTGAGATAACAACTCATGGTACTGGTCCACCATTCATCCATCCTTCATGCCTTGCGGGATAAACTCGTACGCATGAGTAGCATACCATTGATTGATCGCAATGTTTGCTGTGTCCCATAACCTGCATCACTTATTCAACCCCCGAAATGGTGCATACAAATGGCCAGTGTCCCCATATTTGGGTCGAACAAGGACCTTCATCCTGAGAGTTGGACGAGGCAAATGTCTGAGCCAAATGATCCATCTTCATCTAATCCATAGATTGAGGCGATCCTTCCGCGATGACAACCATAGTGAAAGAAGACGAAATCAACGCTCTCAATCTAGAACTGCTTCCCTCCCTTCTCGATGTTCTAAACTATTGCATGCGAAGATAACGTGGTCTCGGGACAATCTCCCAGTATGTCTCTCGTCAGGACTGAATGAACACCAACTCCACGCTTTCAAAAACTAGGTTTCGCAGTTCAAATAGGCCTGCGATACTACGACCTGTTTCAGAGTCGCGAATATACGTGGATGCCGATATGAAAATGATGATTGTCTATCAGGTAGGGTTCCCTTCTGTAACCCTGAGTGTTCAGAAACCTCGAACGAAAGATTTTCGAAACAAGATTTTACGTATAGTGAGCTGAGAGACATTTTCGAGGACGACTTTGAAGAATCAATGAAGAAGTGGATCGGAGGGCATCGTAGATAACGACATCGGATCTTTTCCTAGCCAGCCGATCTCAGAGATGAATTGCAAGAAACAAACTCTAGACATACTGTCAACTCAGACCATTTCAAAGCCCTTTGAGGATCGCAGACATCTTGTAAGCCTTGACCAGCAAGTTCATCACTTCCAGGCAGGAAAGTAGCTTCTTGTATATTACAAACCTCATCACCTTCATTAAAGTTTCCTCGCACTGAGTATGAACAAGTTGATCTACCCAGAGAAGAGAAGGGAGAGGAGAGATGGCGAGCTTGTCAGGAGCTGAGATGTCCGAGGAGTATGGAACGTTCAAACGGTCATGAAGGTTTTGATCCTGGACAACAGAAAGATCAGATAGACTATGCCAAAAGGAGGGAGAAAGAGAAAGTCTTTGAAAGAGCGACAATCGAAACGAAAGATGGAGTCAAGAGTCAATGACAGACATGAGACCATTCTGGTATTTCTAGCTGTGGACTCTGGACCCCAGAAACCCTCATCATCAAGTGACTGATTGTTGCCCTGGTAATGGAGACACCTTGATTTCTCTTTATAGCGCGTCCGAATGGTGTTACGATTATAATGATTATAATGAATGCAAATTATCCAATCCCTCATCCAGCTTAAGGCTGTCAAAGTGTGATTCAGGAAATCCGCACTGTGGCCTTCATTTGGTTTGATTTGGTGATCACCGCTTACCTTTTGATAGGAGCAGCTTACCTAAAATGGAAAAGATAAAGATAATATTGGAGTATGCCACGCGGCACAACAGCAAGAAGATATAATCAATCATACTCGTGAGTTTAGAAGGATGTGGTAGTCCTTTGAGAATAACGGATGCAGTAACCAGTTGACTGACAGCGCGGCGATAATGGGTTCGAGAAGAATAGTGCTTGTGATAACTCCCATATGCTTCTGACACATCTACATGCGGACCGTCGAATTCCCACGCACTGCAATTTTTGAGGCAGTGGCAGCTGCTTTGATGATTGCTTGTGTTAGTCTTGTTCTTGTTCTTATCCTAGGCTCACATCATCTCTGCCCGCTCATTCAGATTTGAATCATGGCAAAACAAGGTGAAATTGCTATGGCATGAGACACCCAAGTTCTTGGTCAGTATCACTCTCATATCAGTTCAATCCATCAGTAGGCTTATCACTCTCAGGATTCACTGGAAAATTGATGACAGGTTTTCACGACCACTCACTGTCGAGTTCTCTCATATGACAGATGCTCCCCTTCGAACTCTTGAAAACAGCAACGATGGTGAAGCTGGCCCGAGGCAGATGGTAAGTTGATCATTTTCATGCCCATGCAGCCCTACGTATTGATGTGTATAGCATTCCCAATCAAGGGCATTCTAGTTGCCACTCGAAAGGACAAGGTGATTGAACTACAGGACAGGCTTGATCAAGGGCAGATCTTGCAATAGAAATGCGAGAGAAGCAAGGTTTAGTTTTTGTGCCTATATTGATTGTAAAACTTGTCTAACTCGTATTATCAGACGCCATTGCGGATGACGTGAAGTTTGTGCACACCGGCATTGCAAATATCCAAGGTTGGTTGTCTGTGACTTCTGTTTGGTCCTCGTAACTCGTCATTTCTATCCCAGAGGTTGCCCAGTCTACACGCACCAGTGTCGCAAACTTTCACGGTATGTTTTCTGTGATCCCCCCTTTTTTGCTCTTCTGGACAAATTTTCTACACCAGACAATGCAAAAGCAGTCGCCAAACAAAGGGAGCTGAATGGTTTAGTGAGAGCCCTTCGGGAAACGGGCCTTCTCCCCGTGACCCATGTATACAGGGCATCCGCCTTGCCGTTCCACAACGGATTAAAATTGGGATTAAGAGCACCGGCGGCCACAACTTGATTTGGATAAGGGGATCTTCCAGTGTTGGGAAATCAACCTTGGCAGCTAGCATTGCCATTCGAGTACAGGACCAGAAGCGACATGTAATATGGTTCCGGTTCGACCGTACCTGATCCACCATGATCGCTACAGAAGCCTTCCGGCGTGTCGTTGTTTGTGGTCTTGCCCATCAGTATCCGTCTCTTTATCAGCACTCAGCCCAAGGTCATCCGACGGTAATCGCCTCTTCGAATTGCTCATTGAGAAAACATTATCCGCGTTGGATGATGTGCCACCTGAGCAACTTCCAGTGATTGTGATAGTTGCATTGGATGAGTATGGTGGTCTCAGGCATGACGCTTCGGGGCGAAAGGCACATGACTTTCTCCTACGTACGCTTCAGCAGTGGATTCAGGACGAACACCTGAAAAGGTTGTTCATTACCAGCCGACCAGAGGATCGCATCACCCGAAAATTCCCCGAATCCATCAGCACCTTCGTCAATATTCCCTCTGGCAAGGATGTCATGCCAGGAGATAGTGGTTCTTGACTTTCCAGCTTCTAGTGCCGCTGGAATAATCATCTGGGCAACAACTGCTACCGATTTTCTTCTAGTGAACCCCCGAAGACAAAGATGGATCTTTGTTCGGGACAATTGCCTGAAAGGATCAATGTCCAATCTTAGTCAAGTTGTGGGATATGGGCAATGGTTAGTTTGACAAACTGTTTGAGGTGACTGCTGTCACTGTCGTCGAATTCTTTCCCGATGGGCGTTTTCTGGCCATAGGAAGGCAATTGCAGGGTATCGTTGAGTTATGGGACCTTGCATCGGAATGCTGCTGATGGATATGAGCCTGTCCCGCAAGCCATGAGGGGTGGATCAGAACGATGGATTACTGTTTTGGGTCCCATTCGAGCACAGGCAACTTCTATGACTGCCTCGTGTAGAAACAATCGGGGCAGGTCAACAAAGGTGGACTTCGTCAGGTACAGCAGCGAGTGGCTTGAATGACCCAAGGTGGTTAAAGGAACTAGAGGGAGATGGCGAGGCTGTTCGAGTAAGAGCGAAAAATATGCAGGTGTGTACCTTCACTCCTGTTGCTGTTGTCAAAAATTTCAAGAGTTTGAAGGGAGATGCCTGTCCTGTGAGAGTACTTGACAACAAGTGGTCGTGAAAATCCATCATCGAGTTTTCCAATGAATCCTAAAAGTAAGTTGACTGATCTATTGACCTGGCACAGCACTAACTGAGAACTTGGATGACTCGCGGTATAGCAATTTCACCTTGGTTTGCCATTGTTTCAACTTGAATGAGTGGACAGGAATGTTGCGAGCATAGGATGATAACAAGAACAAGACTGTGACACAAGCAAACATCGAAGCAGCTGCCAACTGCCTCACAAATTGCAATGAGTAGGAACTTGACAATTCGTATGTAGATATGACAGAAGCATGACGACGCTATGGGAATTGTAACTAGCTCTACAATTAATTGGAGTGAATTGGTTGCTGTATCCATTATTCTTAAAGCACCGGTGGAATTTTTGAAATTTATGCATTCGTGCAGAAATTACAGGGATTTGATTACATATATTTTCGGGGTTAATGGTAGGTCATAGCTACGCGCACTGAAACTGTAGAGTGAAAGGTGTGGCAGATGATTCATACCGGTTAAATAAACTATGCCAGTGCGCAATGAGAGTCTATTCTGAGGTGATCATTTGAGCTCGTCTAGTACTCTCGTACATGTGAATTTTGCAAACGCAATTGTTCTGACTGCCAATGCCAGTCGCCCATGCAGCGGTTGGCAGGATTCTTCCACAGCCAAATTGATGTTGGTTTGTGTGGTAGAGCCGTTATTCGGGTTACACTCAACTCCACTATAACCCCCAGAAGACCCAACTACTCCACCTCCAACACATTCACACCTGATCCGGAACGATCCCAGCAGACCACTCCTGTAGCTTGGGTGCAGTCAGTAGTGTGTCAGTAGTGTATTACTATGTGACTCATCCACCGCATCTTAGTACCTGTTTGCTTGTTGCGGTATATAAATCCAAAACTCTCTCTCTCTCGCCGTTATTCAGGGGGGAATCGGTGTGTGACCCGCGATTTGAATTAGTTGAATGTGCGTCCAATCATTGGGAAGTAACTTTTTTCTTATTCACAAGATCGCAGTTCGCGGAAACCATCTGATTGGGGCATGCTATACAATACTTAGGGGTTACAGTTCGACAGACAGGTGCATCTATTGAGGAAAAACCTTGTCCTATGAGATACTACCGATAAGGTTCAGCGCCCCTGTATATCTCTGTCTTCAAACCCTGATTCCCAAAGGTCCCCTCATTCCCAGTTTTGGACTCAAGAGCAGGTGAACTCTGAGACTTGCCTGTAAAGGTGGGCCTTACTTCTCACTGAGGTCACAAAGGTATTCTGCTATCTGCTTCGCAGTAAGTGGTCTATACTATTCTAGCGAATCTATACATGTTTAACTACATATGATGGGATCGCATGTAGTACTTCCCTGGACCTACACATCATCAATTATTACACAGAATCTTCATCACTGAAGCCACGATCTGTTCCAAAGGCAACACTACCAAACCGACCGCCAGTGGAAACATTCCTGCGAGTTTGCCGATGCAGACCACCGTTATTATTGCCTCGAGAAGCACCGGTGGACTGACCGCCAGTGGTGGCATGTCCATGATTCTCTTTCTCTTTCTCTTTCTCACCGATTTGTTCTTTCTCGCTGCGAGCATGGGGTTCGTGCTCACGGCGCTCTTTTTCAGGTTCGACGAATTGTGCTTTTTTCTTGTGCACCTTCTCAACAGCCTTCTTCAATCCAAATGTCTCGCCGAGCGTGAAACCACCGGCACCAACAATCAAGACGAACCAAACAAGATTTTGAAGGGATGCAAGCAAGAGCAGGGAAGAGCCAAACTTTTTGGGAGAAAACAAACAACCCAGAAGACCTGTACAGGCGAATACGGCATTGAGCGTGGCTGTCGTCGGGAGTTTTAGACATAATTCATTGCATATGCAGAGGAACAGACTTACCGATAACTTTGTATGCATCGTCCTGATAGGACATCCCGGCAGACAAAGCAGCCACAGCACATCCCATGATCAAGGATGCAAGAGCATATACGCCACCGGGGTCGGCATCACGGTAGATGAATTGCTTCGATCACCGGATTAGCACATCACAAATTTTAAGAAAAGAGTGTATGTCATACCAAGCCAGTTACCTTGCTCACAAAAGCAGGGATAGGGCCATCATAGGCCACAATGGGCATAAACATGATGCCAAATGCGACCAACATATCATAGACGCCTTTGAACAGGACAACATATCTAGCACGATTCACATGCTGGACGGGGGTAGTCTGAGACTGAGACTGAGTAGAGGAATGCGAAGACATGATGTTGGTTGCAAGACACAGGGTGCAGGGAGACTATATATTTTGAGTAGGAAACTGTGGAGTGTCCTGTTCCAAAACGTGTCTTATTGCCTCATAAATCCCACGCTCCTTGTTGAAGCGCGCCAGATCCTCGTCAAACGCCTGTCTTGCATCTTCCATCCGCTTCAGCTCTGCCTCATACTTGCCCTTGATGTCTTCCCACTGCTGCCTCAGAACAACTGTCTCTTCTGCATGTCTCCTTCGCTCTTCCTCATACTCCTCCTTCTCCAAATGAAACTTTTCCATATCCTCGACTAACACCTGCCGATCATCCGCCAGCCTCATTCTCTGCTCTTCCAATTCCATCTTTTCCCTCTCCACATCCCTCTGCAGTGCTCGAAACACTCGCATCTCATCCTCCAACCTGCCCCTCTCCTCTTCTATCGCTCGTTTCTCCGACCCCATCATCGTCTCATCCTCCCTTAGCCTTTGTCGATTCGCTTCCATCAACACTTTTGCATCTTCCAACTCTCGCCAATCATCCTTCGTTCGTTTCTTCCACGTTTTGTACTTGTCTTTCTTCCGCATCAGTATATCCCATTCTACTCTCAGCTTTTCTTGTTCTGTTAAATCGTGGATTTCGTCTCGAGGACGGCCACTCCGTTGGGTCATCAAGTTGACGCCTCCTCCCAAAGAGAGTGAGTTCAGACGTGGATATGTGAGTGGCTCTTCGGGCGCAGTTCGTGGTGCTTGCATGTATGGCCGTCCAACGGGCGGTGGAGATGCCAATCGAGTATTATAATCTCGGCCTGCTGATAGAGATGAAGAAAGGGGAGACGAAGAGGGTGCACGGTCGTGGGTGCTTGGACCTGCACTTGGACTAGGCGAAAGAAATTTGACTGAAAAGGTAGCGCAGTCGGATGTCACTTACGACATAGCTGTCCGCTGAGTCCGTGTTTGTGTTTGTGTCCGAGTCATCATCAAATGTACTAGTCCAACAAAATCGCCACGAGGCCAAGCAAGGGTTGAGTACCAATTCGTGTACAAGTGATAAGGGGCGCCCATGTTCTATAAAAAGACGTGCATGTGAATGCACGATGGCGTAATACAAACAGTGATTTTAAAACAGCAAAGGTACAAAAGAGAAAACATTGCATATAGGCAACAGTGCTGAATGAGTCCCCAATTATAATGCATCTAGTAACTATTAGTATACGAAACCATACCCTACCTCGACGCTGGGCTCCCGTACCCTCCACTCTTCCTATGCATCTGCCCCGGCACCAAAGAAGGTGCACCCCAAAACGCAGGATCAACATACTTGCCTGAATCAAACTTGCCATATGACCCTTGACTCCTCAACGATCCCATCGAGCCCATTCTTTCCAGGCGCGAATACACCCCTTGCCCATTCCCAGTTCCCAGATATTGCTGCTGTTCTGCTAATCCATTTGCAGAGCTTCGCGAAGGTAAAGGATGGAATAACGCAGGTCCAGGTGTCATCCCCGCATTAGTATTATTTCGATGTCCACTTTCACTTTCAACTATACTCCCCGTCCCACCACCGAAGATTTCAGCACCATTATAACGCTTGATGACCGTAACTTTCGGTTTACTTTCCTCAAACGGTGCAGCAGGTTCCACACTAGGTAGTCCTTGCGCCGAGAATATCTTTGGTGTCGATTGAGGCATAGATGAAATCGAGGGAGGAGAGGAAGTTAAGCTACGAGACGGAAATTGCCTAGGGCTCAAGAAACGAGCATCTTGTACTATCCCGTCTTGATGGCCGGAATCGCGGGCGCGGTCACTCTAAGATCACAATGTAAGCAGTAACGACCAGAGAGATACAAAGAACTTACAGGCGTTTGAACAGCAATCTCAATCCCTGGGCTGGTATCATTTCCACTCCCACTCACAGCGCCTTCAACCACTATCCCGAGGGGGTACAATCTCTTTTTCCCTTTCCCTTTATCTTCCTTAGGCATTGGTGTAGGTGTATCAATCACTCCACCACTCCCACTGCGTCCACTTGCACCACTCATATTTGATATTCCACTCTTCTTCGTTCTAAGAGGCGCAACCACCGGAAAGCCTCTACCACCATATGCTGAACTGCCACCGCTTCGTACAGAAGCCGGTCTCAGCAACGCACTATCTGCAGGTGGTTGACGTGGAAATACATATTGCTCCTGCATTTGATGACGCTTTTGTTGTCGTTGTCGTTGGGGAGTCGCATGATTAGGGCTACTAATCCCTACACCCGCCGCATCAACAGAATTATTCACAAAAGTCTGCAAATCAGGAGACTCGGGATCAGGATTAACAGCAAACATCCTACTACTCGTCGATTTCCCAGATTTCACGGACCGTCGATCTACATCCATGGACGCAAAGGGTCGAGCAACCAGGGACTCCCTTGAATTAGCACTACCTACATAGCCACGCGGAGTTGGTCCAGTTACACTGGTGAAGGAAGCCCCAATGGGAGTTGTGTCTCGGCTCATCGGATTTTCTCTAATCACGCTCAACTTCTTCGGTATGCCTCCTGCTTGCGATCGAGTACTCTTCCCTGATACACTTGGTGGTCTACCCCCTCCTCCACCCAAACTATTCAGACTCACGACACTACCATTCACTTGACTTCCTCTCAAATGGCCACCATTAGGCCTTCCAGGAGTATTGAGTAAGTCGAACTGCGAAATCGACATATGTGTCGATGCCCAAGAATCCAAAGATGACACCCGAGGCTTATGCTTTCCCTGGATCACAGTGTTTCTCTGCTCAGGAGTATATGGATGCTCCCTCGGACGAACGCCGGGTGCAAGAGATGCATCATTGACACTCACAACTTGTGAGTGCCCCTGTGAGTGTGGTCGTGCTGGCGGTGCAGCAACAGTCAAATCTAGACCAGCATCTGCAGATACAACAGGAGCCGATGAATAACCTGCTTGATCTTCCTCTTCCTCTTCAGGATCAATCAGAATCTTATGTTTTGGTTTTCTCCTGAAACTGAGGCTTCGATACCACGAAGCTGCGGCCTGTTTGAGTGAAGGCCGACGAACTTGGAATTTAACTTTGGACTTTTTGATTTTCGGTGAAGTCGGAGATGGGCCGACAGCAACAGCATCGTTCGAGGCATCAGCATTGATAGTCAATGTTGCTGGATTCGGCGGCGTAGGACCATGGAAAGCACTATGTTCCGCGCCTGTAACCCATTGTTCTGGCTGACCGATGCCGTGTGTTTGTTCGATAACGGATTGTGGTGGTATGGATATCGGGTATCGATCAACTGAAGACACCGGCGTGGGTTCTCTTTGTGATACAATATCATGGTACCGATGGGGAATGGGTCGTTGAATAGGCGAATAACCTGTTTTCGTGGGTGCTGTCTGGCCATCCGGTAAAACAAGAGGAGCCCGAGGAGGAGTGATGATAGGAACAGAGTCGAGTTCTTCATATGATATTTCTCCTATGTCGCGACCATAATCCTGCTCTACTCTCACTTTCTGAGCGCCAGCAGCAGATGGCCTATGTTGCCGTCCAAAGACAGGAGCAGAGCCAGTACCTAGCAAAGCACCCGAGCTGGGTCCAGCGCCAATACCTTCAGCTACACTTGGTCGAGCATCAGCATTGGCTTTGGTTTGCATCTGTACTTTCAATGCATTTTCCGCTTGTGCCTTGATAAACCCCTTCTCGAACCCCTCCCTCCTTCCGTGCTCCCTTGCCCTATCCATCATTCTCTCTCGTCTTAACCCCCGGGCCACATCTCTAGCCCTTCCTCCCTCCCTCTCTGCCTCTTCTCTCGCATTCTTTTCTAAATCCAACTCCTGCTGTAACCTCTTGACTTCTCTCGCCTTATGCTCCAACTCGAATTGCGCTACACGTAAGTCCTGTGCTGTGTGCTCGGCTAATGATTCAGCTGTTTCACGCATAGTTGCGAAGCGGGTAAATGCATTGAATGAATCACGTTCAAGAGTAGCGCATTTGTGTGATTCGGTGTCAAGGAGTGTTAGCGTATTAGTGAGAGTGCCGTGGAGTTTGGATGTCTCGCGTTCAGCGGAAATAATCATACGAATCAAGTCCTGCTTTGAGTAGGACGGTTGAGAGAGAGCCTGTTCGCGGGAACGCCACCATGCTTTTGATGTGTTATTACGGTTGTCATTGTCGTGATGGCTGCTGCTGGTGTGGCTGCTGGCGTCGACAGTGTGCGGATGAGTAAAGTCATTGCGACGATGGTGAGTAACTTCTGATCGTTTTTCTCGGTGCCGATCTCTGGTTGAAGACCGGGACCGTTGTGATGGAGAACCAGAGGACGGGGATAGCAGCTCTGTACGTGGTGAATGATCATCACTTGAATCAATCATTCAGCCATCGAACAAGCATGAGAGGCAGAAACATACTCGGTATCTACGGAGACAGGCATGGTTGGACATAATCATCATGGAGGACAAACCATCATCGTCATAGACAAAAGCAGCAGCATTGCTCTAATTGGAAAGACGCGTGGGATAAGATAACAAGCCTACCCGAAGAATTTGTCGTACTTGGACACTATCTTTCTCGGCTTCACTCGTGTATAGTTTTTCAGATTCCCAAACAAAATCTCGTCTCTCCCCTCTGCCATCCTTACAACCTCCCTCAATGGCCCGAGCGCCTCCTCTTCAAATGCACTCAACGTTTTCGCTCTTGCTTCTCGGGCTATCTGGCTAGGCTTTTTCGGCGGCGGCGGTTTATACTGTGGTGAGTCAGGTGGAAGTTGTCCATTCCAGACCAATCCTCTGTTCTTTCCCTCGCTATGACGGTGGCGCTCCCGATAGATGAAATGGCCAATAAATTTGGTGATCTGATGAGCAAGTCCTCGCGTGTGGGACGAATTGTAGAGCAAGGAGAGCGTATTGTCCACTGAAAAAAGATCACTTGACATCGGCACCCTTGTTCCTATATCTAAGCATACTTCGTTTATTCCACAAATTCAACCAGGCTTCCTGTTTCTCTTTCATCTCTCCGTCTTTTACGGCGCTATTTTTGGCTCGCATGTAGATCAGACCAGCCCGTCGAAATGTCGTCCTGTAGAGGTTTCGTAGAGCAGTAGACTGAGCATTACGTTGTAACACAGATACTGAGCATGCCCTTCGAAATAAACGGTAGAAACTGCGAAAATCAGCTGGAAGATCCCTCAGGACAGGTACTGTCATTCAGGCAAAAAGTTGTGGCAAAAAGTTTTGTGTTGAGCGGACATTGTAATTTAAATCTAAATTTGGTATGCCATTACCACGCCCAATTTGTACACCGCACACGTCTTGTGTGTGTGGTGTGTCCACGACAACCCAATTAGTAAAAAAAATTGATGAAATGATGCCCATACATTCAATGACCGCCCACTAAGAAGGGTGTTCCCGAATTTTTGGAATGATAAGCAAATAGACCAAGATCGAAAGCATAATAAGCCATAATAAGCACAATGACGCCTGATTCGGACATATTGTAAAATGCACAATGATGGTGCATGGTGCATAGTATTTCGTACACTGCCCCACGCCACTCTCCATTAAATTTTTACGAACAATAATCATTGAACAGTCCAAGCATCCGTTCGCTCAGTGGTTCAATGGCTCATCTGCATGGATTTTGATATTCCTTGAAGTTAATGAGAATCATAGCTTTCAATTCTATCTCTCAAGAAAACCAAAGGACTGCACATGTGCATTTTCTTCTACCATTATGGAGAGACGGAGGACTCGTGATAACAAACAAATCAATTAACCAACATTCCACAACACTCAGCCGAACTGTGGCCGGTTTGACGTCTTGGGGTGCATTATCGTTTTTGTGAGCCACTCCTTCCACATCTCACACATCCTTTAAAAGACAGTCAAATCCATCATGCTCCTCAATCCGCCCTCTCATCCTTCCCACTCTCTTCCCAGCTCAAAGATCCCTCGATCAACCATCTATTGTGACGCTTAATGTCCAGGAAACTTCGCTGCATATCTTCAAATCAACGTTTCAGTCTCAAGGATCAGGTATGTACATGATCATTCCTCGTGCCTCAGGATGGTGTACTTAACCTTGACATGACAGATATCAATAGGTCTAGTCGGCAGCGACGGACTCGCCCCGGCAGCTCATTTTAATAGCTCTCTTGAACAGTCATTCGCGATGTTAAAAGAGCCTTCGAACAACTACAACCGTCTTTCACGCGTCTTGTCTTCCATATCCTCCATATTATCGATCTCTCCATGGTATGAAGGATCCTCTGCTGGAGTTTCAACTATGGCAACCACACTGTTTTCTCGTGGTTCACAGAATACAAGCATAACGTCTTTCAGCTCCCCAAAATCGCTAGACGAAGGGAGATGCGGCAATGCTCCGGAAGTGGAACAGCGGCTCACTGAGAGCCCAATGAACGCAGGACAGGTTGACGGACATGTCCCATCACCACCACCCACTCCACCATCGCCCACTCCCCCCAAAAGTCGTTTTTCGGATTACAGCGATCTGATTGACGATGACGACGAGAGCACAGGCGAGATCTGTTTCGTGTCGTCGTCTCGCACAGCTGAAGCCAACAAAATTCTGGCTCCAATGACCAGGACGCGCAGTATCAGTGGATCCTTGTCCTGGTACCAGGCTTTCTGCGAGGCCCATCCGGAATATGATTCAGACCTTGATCGTTACACTGACACTGCAGAGTCTTTTCTGAGTTTGCCTCTGGAGTCTGCAGAAGATGATGCAGAATCTGGAGCGGGTCAGGAAACCTCTGCCTCTAACATTCCTATCCCGGGCCCTGATCCCTTACCTCATTCCACCCTCAACGAGATGATACCAACACCACCTCCGTCGTCTTCTCTTCCGACACCTTCCCCTTGCTGCATCAAGTCGTGCTCCAGCACAAGGACTGCACCCCTCTCAGACAAAGAGACCAGAGCGTCACATAAACACGACCGAGTCCTTTCGAGAACGTATGGGCAGAGAAGCTCGAGGACAAAGTCTGCTGTACGAAGGTTTCTTTCCATTATTCTACCCTGCATTCCTGTGGTAACGAAACAGACTGAGCGACTTGATGATGAGAAAGATGGATGCAAAAGGCAGCAGGATGGTGCAAGGGGGCCGGAGGTCACGATAGCAGCAAATGACAGCCACTTGGCAAGATCAGAAGAAAATCACGGAAAGATATCGGTGAGGAAAAAGTCATGTACAACATTGCGGTGGTAATATGCTGTCGACAGCATTTTAGAACTCAATCTATTTTTTAACGTATTATTAGAACTACAGAGTATAATCTTCATTAATACTTACATGTATTACGTACAACTGGAGTCTCTGGTAGAACCAGTTCTTGCTCAACGCGCCCCATTAAATGGGAGAATTAATCACGAGAGTGCATCATTAGTGACGCTGACCAGTTCACCAACGTACATCCGCGAGTGTGTTTCGATAAGTGGCAGAATATCATGCATCCCCAGAGTTGTCACCTTCATATGGGCGCGCTATGTTGATGTCATTTACATGCTCTTAGCAATTATGGTCCACTTACAAGAGCAAATCCGACGCCGCGGTATATTGCAGCCCATATCTCTTTGAACTCTGGGTGCGCCCTATCAATATATCGCTGAAATATTGGATCTTTGGTCTTGCTTAAATATTCCAACGTTGCCTTTCGGATGGACTTGGAAAAAACATGATCGAACCATTGAATCGGAAAACAAAAACAAAAACACCCTACATTCTTATTCGCTCGTTCCACGTCAGTCTCTTTCTCTTCAGTATGCCACCCCCCAATGTCTCCGTTCGAAGACTTCCGGGAAAGAGAGTGAGAGCCAAAGACGTCTTCTTTCTCCTTCCCTTTTGTTTTCTCTTTCCCGGGTAAAGGTGGTACTTTGAAGACCCTACCGGCAAGACCTTTGGATGACTCATGGCTGCTGCTGCCGGCAACTAGCTTCTGCTTTTTTACGAGAGCTCCGTTGTCATGATCCAGGCGAAAGGAAAGAGCGGCACTAGCTGAACTTGCAGTCCGTCTGAGAACATCGCTCTTTGTTCGACCGAATGCAACTGGCGGTCGTCGAGGAGTTGGATCATCCGGTCTTGGTATGCGGCCTTGGACTGTTCTTTGAGGTGGATGGGGTGTGATACGGGCAACTCGTAATTTGACTGAACGAGCAGTGGGAGAGATAACCTGACCGAAGACAACAATATGAGTGGTTTCTGGGCCATCTGTCGAGCTGCATGAACAACAGGAAGACCATATGGGTTATTTACCTACTCACCAGTATCTCCCAGGGCAATCTTGACGCCGAGCTCTGACCTTGCACCTGGAAACAATGTCGTTGCCTGCTGGGACGTGGATGCAGGAGGATACGGCAACAAGCAAAAGATATTCTCGAAGTAAATCTTAGATAAAATCGCCCGAGGATTTATGTCCCTAAATTACTTGTTTCAGGTAAAGAGAAGCGCCCAGACAGATGCAGACACACATTTCGACGCTCACGGTCTCATCTAGCCACACATCACCAAGCTTAACGGTGCCCACGAACCGTAGGCTTTGTCTTCCGCGCATGCTTTCCAAAGCTAATGCTAGAGGATTCTCTAACAGATGGTGCTTCATCGGAGATTCGAGTCGAGCGCTAAATGTGAGCCCATCGAGGGACATATATGAGTCTGGCAAAGACAAAGAGCCTCGGTAGAGAAGGCGATAGTTGGTGGAGGCAGAGGGTGTCTTATTGAGAGGGCTGGACATATCTGAACATGTTTTGTGCGGGGTTTGAGCCGTGAGAGGCGTTGCTGGATTCATATCAGCGGCGAAGCCATAAAGCGCTGGTGTCACTCGCTGTCACCACTCAGACATCCGTCACGCGTTCAGTCTGTAATCTCCGTCGTTGACAAGTTTCCTTGTTAGCTCAAGAAGTACTTTTTTCCGTTATCGCGTCCGATATCTTCGTTTTTAACTGGATCTGCATGGCAACTTGAGCCTTGAGTTAATCGGTGCCTACGATTCCAGTCGATCGACTGCCACCTCCGGTGGAAGCCACCCGAGGTGGCAGTACCCCGCGATCTGCCACAACATCAAGATTTGTCTTCCATAACGGCAAAGCGTACGTTATTGTTCCAATTATATTAATCCCTAGTCGTTTCCTACTCTACTAGCTTATAGAGAAGCTTGATGTAGGACCCGCATATCCCTGGCTGAAAATGCAAGTTTCACAATCCTCCTCGTGTCCATGCTACTTTCTTTGCTCTGTGGTTCTATCCTATAAATATATGAGTTTGAATCAATCTCCGTGAAATGCAGCTACCCACCGAACCTGGACTCTTTTATGCCGTTCAAACTCGACAGGTTGGTTACAGCCTGACACGAAACGCCGGATGCCTCGAATTATGTATCTTCCGCTGAATGTTCCGCTCTGTACTTAACTTTTGAGTCCGCAGATTTTCATCTTCTATTACGAAACAACCATACCCGGTTCGTGGATGGATCCTGAGGTAACTCATGAGCTTGCTGCCATGACACCTTTAGTCTTGTGCTTGAGCCTTTCCTGAGGCCGAGGACCATTCTTTGAATGTCCTGATATTGTATTGAATGTCCATTGACAGTGGCTTCAACGTTCCTCGTGAACGTCTTATCCAGTGCTCTTAATGACTCCTCATCGCTTGATGCCTCGAAGATATCATGGATATGTTGCATCGACCAAGAGGTGAGTGATGTTAGAGGTACGGATGAAAATGTTGTCTCCATGATAAGGCTGCTTCTAGAAACGTGAACGAGGGCAAAGAAAAAATGGTGCTCGTGAAAAAGAATCCTAGTCTTTATATGTTCGATGTCAAGCTCTTGCACTGGTTCAAGTTCACTTCAGTGAAAAGCTTCTGCACTAAGACCTAACCGATGGGGGATAAATCTTGTTGGAGACATATCTTATTGACTGCGAAGCACAAGAGCGGCGAACACCTCTGAAAGAAAGGTTCTTGTTACTTCGGGATCTTCAAGGTCTGCCTGTTGGAAATCAACGACGTGTGTGATCTGCAATGGTATGCATACTCTGATATCTTCTTGCCATTTTCATCATGATGCCATGGATCTGCATTTTAATATTCTTTCAACAACTACCACGAATCATAAAGATGTCAAATATTTATGATTGATGGCAGCTGCCAAAGGGACATTAAGATGACTCCAAATCAACTGATCTCACAATTTGAATGTTAATTTTTGTGTAGATTTCCAAATTAGGGAGTCAGTCTTCCATAACATAATGTTCTCCTGCTCTGCAAATCTATACAAAATTTCATTCAACTTGTGAGATCATAAACCATGATAGATACCAGGCTAGCAGTTATAGATATAGAATCAATACATTATTCACAATGATTTACCTTAACCCTGTGCTAGAAACATGTTTTGCTCAAACACACTTATGTAAACGTCCATGTGTTTCAGATATCTAGAGTCTGTTGAGAAATGGCTACACAAAGTTTTGAACTAACTGACCTCATGAGTTGAATGCAATTTTAGATTTCTAGATTAGCTGCTAGTCTTATGTAACGAAACATTGTTCCCCACATGAAAATCTGTACTGCAAATCTGCACAGATTTAATTCTGTGAGATATGTCCCAGAACATACATAATGGACTCCAGGCCAAAAATTGTAGAACTAATTCATAATTCACAATGATTTACTCTGACTCTGCAAAAAGTATGGTTTGCTCTGTATATGTTTCTGTGCTTTCAAATATAGTATCTAGAGTTTGTTGAGAAATGGCTCGGCTAATAAACAACTGATCTCACAGGTTGAATGAAATTTGCATGGATTTCCAGATTAGGGTGTCAGTCTTACATAATGTAACATTGTTCCCCTGCACTGTAAATCTGTACTACAAATCTGCACAAATTTAAGAACTTCTGAGATGTGTCTCAGGACATAGGCCATAATGGATTCCAGGCCAAGAATTGTAGAACTAATACATTATTCACAATGATTTATCCTGACCCTGCGCAAAAAATGTGCTTTGTAACATGCTTATGTATGCATTTCCGTGCTTTCAAATACAGTATCTACAGTTCATTGAGAAATGGCTCGGTCAATAACCAGAGTTCTAATGAATAACTAGGTTCAACATGTTGTACAAATTTATCCAGCAGGGGTTAAAATCTCAGATGTTGACCACAGGAAATTTTGTGAATTAAGTGTATACTATGTCAGATGGCAGGTGGTCCTGAAGCATGAACCAAAGCCTGGAAAACAAGGCCGTTATGTTCAAGTCAACCGATTCCTCCCATCACTCCAACAAACACCTTGGTTTCGAGACCTCAAAGATAAACGAGAATTATAAAGACACCTTATACGATGCCGCACAGGCCACGGATACACAGGGGACTCCTACTCGAAGTCTGGCCTACCTATCCACCATTAAACTCCGCCCACACCATACTCCCCAGCACTAGGCCTCCCGTAGATACGCCCAGTCAACGGGCCATATTCTAGGCCCTTCGTGTCTTAGTACTAGCTTGCTTGTCGTGGAACAGAAATGCTGAATCCAGACTATGTCACATGCATACTGGTTTGGTGTTGACAAATAATATTGGGATCATAAGATGTGTACGACTACCATACCATCGACCCACAAACCCTATGACCTGGCACCTATCTACTCAATTCTTAAACAGCGAATGCGAAAGTCTGGGGAGGGATCGTAAATTGGTAGCACATGTATCATGAGGTTAGGTTTTCTTCGGTTCCTTATGCTTGTTGGGGAAATATATTTGTATGATCTATTGCGAGTAACGAGGAAAGCCTCTCAGGTCAGTTACAAGATTTTGGCACAAGTATACTCGACAACGTACTTGTTGAGCGATTACGAGCAATATCAATAGTATTTTTAAGGACACTTTCATCGGACAATAACTTCTAGAGACATACTCAGCATTCGCTAGACATATGAGAACTGAATCTTGGACAATACCTGTAGAGACAATAAAACACAAAATACGACTGAAAAAATGGGGACTGAAATGACCGTAGGGGGGCTGGCAATTTTTATAGCAAAATCAAGGAACCAGAATTCTGGGAAAGGGTCCATAAAATGTCTCACATCAAAGAATGTAGTAACAATAACCCTCCTAGCAGCTAACCGAAACTGTGCACCTGTGGCCTTTAGACACTTGTCACCAGTAGGATATATCAAGTATGGTTAGAAATCGGAAGGAATATAAATCAACCTCGGCGATAGACATACAAGAATCGAGAGAGATTCGGCCAAACCTCTGGACTTGCAAGGTCCGTCAAGCATGGGTCCGAATGTAATAGGGCAATAAACTACCCATCAATATGATTAAAATGCATTTAAAATGCATTGACCTACTCACTCGCATGACCCTATTTATCATGTGCATCTGCTCGCTTGATCAAATCCAGATTTCAACTCTTGTTTCAGACATAATGTATTGCGTAAGATTGAAAGATCTGGCGAGTACAGTATCTGAGGCCATAAATGAATCAAGTGCACCCTCAGTTCTGACCTTTCATTTTGATCAGGACTAGGTCGACAAAGTCACAAAAGTCACAAACACCTCGTATTGAGAAAGTCCATTTGCAAGATGACATAGCATGCCACGATGGTGCACTATAAGGCTGCACTACCAAATCTAGTGCGATGGAATGCTGCTTCTGCAGGGTCGGACACTACATGAGTCATGTAAAATCGAGCTAACTATTAGTCGCTAGCTGGAGCACCCAACTTGAGTCTCCATTGTTCCCCCTTAAACATCAACAATACCACAGGTAAGAACGCAATGACACTGGTTGAAAATGATTTGAGTGGACTCCGTCCTACACAAAAGCAGTTGCACCCATACCATATAGCTGCGAAGACGAAGAAAGACCATTGATAACCAATCTACGGGGATTGAAATGTTTGTGGGTGTACATATGCATGGCGCTCACTTTATCACCGAGTGGTATGCTGGACGTTGTATATAGGTGAAAATTCTATTCGTGAAAAGGACTTCAAACTGCGTACGAATAGAATCCCAGGGTCAAACCGAATACCTGGCGGATAAAACTGAAGGAAGACCCAATTAGTTGTCCGTGAATGTGACGTGACAGAACGCACCTGAAACATATACTAACATCATTACTGCGTGTGTTATAACAGTCGTTGCAACTGTATGTATAACATACTGACGACACAATTTGCACTGAAAGTTTGAGGATAGAATGTGAGTAGTAACTATCGGGGTCGCCTTTACTTACTGCCGAAGCAAGCTATCACTACCATCACCAAGTGAAGAATGTCTTATGGGATATTGACCTTGACTCACCCATACCAATGCATGGCGCTATAAATGTATGAGAGTACTGGATTGTGAAACCATCTAAAGACATAGAGTCGATAGATGGTGATCTTGATCACAAAAATCACCTACAACTAACACCAATGAGCGGGGGATCTATGATCGGAACATAAAAAAACATACGTCAACAGGCCGACAGGAACGGTCAGAGCACCTGTCCAGATCCATCGTAAGCGAACTTCGATAGGAGCAGCTTTGCCCTGATTAAGAGCGCGACGTCTTTCTCGCTGCATCATGAGATCGGTAACAGGTCCAGAGAAGAGTTCACCAATGGATCTGGAGCGGTACCCATACAATTAAAAAAAGTGGGATTGGGAGAGAGCTACTGACGCTCCGACGAGGAGACTGATACCATTTGCAAGTCTATGAGTCACAAGTGAACAATAAGGTTACAGATCGCATCAAGATAGCTAACCCATTTTGGACCGTATTGAAGTGATAGATTCTTGTGAACAGAGTGGCCAGAGTCAAAGCTGGTTCCAAAGAGGCAAAGCCATAGATGATGCCACTGAAGGCGAGTTGGCCCTCCCAACTACGGGAAAGATATTCAAACTCACTAAAATGTTGCAGGAAGTATAACAGAAGGATATTTCAGCATACTGAAAGGCTTCACGATAAAGTACCTCTTCAAATGACGATCTGGGGAGATATTCCAGAATCCTAGTCGACGAATGTAAGACTGGAATCTCATGGAGGGTGTGTGATACACCTCTCCTTGTTTAGGAAACTTATCGGTATCAATCCTATCAGATGTGTTGGTCATATCAATGAGGATTTCGTCATAAGAACCAGGAGGCCGTGTGTACAGCGTTTCTGGAAGGAAGAATAGGCATATGACAAACATGGTACCTGTTCCAAAGTTTCAAAAAATTAAATATGCCCGAACACAAAAGAATCACCGAATCACCATTGAGTATGGCACCAAACCAGAAGCACCACTTCCAGCCTCGACTTCGGGCCATATACCCACCAATCTAACGAGGAATGAACATTGTGTACCTTGTGATATAAATCTTCATACAATTGGGGCAAGATGAGCACCGTTCGTGGACATGAGTGTGTAAAGCCCCATAACTTTGCCCCGTTGGTGCATGAAAAACATGTCTGAAGACGTCCCAGCCCCTAAAACTGCAGCTGTCGCAGCGCCGGAGCCATTGAAAGCGCGGGCGAGGATTAAAGTTCCATAGGATTTGGCTACGGCAGACCCAATGGCACTGGCGAAGCCAATAAAGAGGGTAAATAAATATACAGGGCGTCTTCCATATACATTTGCGATTGGAACAAAGATTAGCGGCCCAATGGCACTCGTACCAATGGCTATGGTAGTTTGATAAGTTGCAGTTACTTCAGTTATGCCGAATTCCTCAGCAAGCAGAGCGACTGCTGGATTGATGATAGCAACATTGAGTGTCGCAAGAAAAGCGAGGATAGATACTTCAATGAGGATAAGCCATTTCAACCACTTTATCCAGGTCAACGAGGACTGTAAGGACGAGTGAATAAATGATTTTACATTTGGATAGTTGAGCGGATCCATTTCTGATGAACTGGGCTGAGGAACTAGTGGCAGCCTAGTACTATCAAGTTTAATCGTAGCAATCGAAAAGTCTTTCTGAAGAGAAGATTCGCGCAACTGGGAGGACTGCATGATGGGGAGTAGAAGCCTGTGTTTGTCCTGTCCCACGAGGGCACTCTTCAATAACATCTGGGAGAAACATAGAAACCGAGGCACGTGAGGCCCAACCCAGTTATTTGACGTGTAGGGGCAGATCTTGTTCTGTGTTCCCTCAAATGCGCCCGTGGACGCTGTTAGGGCTAATAGTCCTACTTTTCGCAGAAAACGCTGTTGCATTCAAGGCCCATGACTTTAAAACCTGTTCTCAGTCGGGCTTTTGTCGACGAGGCCGAGCATTAGCTGCACGTGCAAGGGAGTCCAAGGACATCTGGAAATCCCCTTACTCTATTGTGGCAAATTCTGTCACTGTCGATCACACCGAGGCAGCGTTCTCGGCACAAGTGAAATCATCGTTATACCCCGACATCAAGTTTGGCCTTGAACTGCGTGTTCATGAGGATGGTGTCGTTCGCATTCGTATGGACGAAATTGGTGGCCTCAGGAAGCGGTATGACGAAGCAGCTTCCTGGGCATTGATATCCGAGCCCAAAATTAGTCAAAGATTGAGGTGGACTGTTGGCAAAAAGGACATCCACATCGTTTATGGAGAGAAGAGGGATTTCGAGGTTGTGGTTTCCTATGAACCGCTTCGAGTCGTTCTATTGAAGAATGGGAAAGAGCAAGTTGTTCTCAATGATCAAGGATTACTGCATATGGAGCACTTCCGCAACAAAGAAGAGACGGAGGTGAAAGCAGAGGAGCCCAAGGTCGAGGGAGACGAGGGAGGCGAGGGTGCGCAAGAGGTCATGAAGCAAGAGAATCCTCGTGCATGGTTCGAGGGCGAAAGTGAAGACGCTTACTGGGAAGAGTCGTTTTCCACCTGGACTGACACCAAACCGAAAGGTGATGTTGAGACTCTCAATAATTGCGGATGGATACTCATAATTTTGATCTCAGGACCGGAATCCCTTTCACTCGACATCACCTTCCCTAACCATGGCACAGTCTATGGTATCCCTCAACATGCAACGCGTCTCGCACTTCCCACAACGTCTGGAGAAGGCGCTTTTTTCTCTGACCCATATCGCCTCTATAATGCTGATGTTTTCGAATACTTGGCCTCTTCACCTGTGTCACTCTATGGCTCCATCCCCATCATGCACGCTCACTCCACGGATACAACTGTTGGCATCTTTAACGCCGTCGCTTCGGAGACTTGGATTGATGTTTCCCATGTTTCCGAGGAGTCAACAGATACTCATTGGATCTCCGAGTCCGGTATTCTTGATCTCTTCCTTCTTCCTGGGCCTTCTCCAAAAGATATCTTTACACAGTATTCCAAGCTGACAGGTACACCTGTCATTCCACCTCATTGGTCTTTGGGATACCATCAATGTCGATGGAATTATATCAGTTCAGATGATGTCCGTACGGTGCAGAAGCGGTTTGACGAAGATGATATCCCTTTGGATGTTCTCTGGCTTGATATTGAGTATGCAGAGGAACACAAATACTTCATCTGGGATAAGAAGAATTTCCCTGATCCTGTTGAAATGGTCAACGATATTTCAGCCCTTGGTCGCAAGGTGGGCTTACCCCCACATCATGCAGATTTGCATGACTAATCTTCTACCCAGATGGTCGTCATCGTTGACCCTCATGTTAAACGCACTTCCAATTATCCAGTTTATCAGGAGGCCTCCGACAAGGGCATTCTTATCAAGCCGAAGAGCGGCGAGGGAGAGTACGAAGGTTGGTGCTGGTCTGGCAGTAGTTCTTGGATTGACTTTTTCAATCCTGGTGCCTGGGAGTGGTGGAAAAATATGTTCAAGACTTACCAGTTGCCAGGTGGTGGCTGGTCGTGGACTCAAAGTACCGAGGATGTCCACATCTGGAATGACATGAACGAGGCATGTCTCAATGTAGCGTAGCACACATCTCTTCCTTTCTAACTCATTACCACTCACAGCCTTCAATTTTCAACGGTCCCGAGATTACCATGCCCAAGGACTCTATTCATTACAACGGTTGGGAACATCGTGACATTCATAATGTCAATGGAATGCTCTATGTAAGTGCTACTAGCCTAATTTTTCACCTGTTGAATATTGATTGTGTATGCCCAGTCCAACCACACTTGGCAAGCCGTTCATGAACGCTCGCATCCACCTAAGCGCCCCTTTGTCCTCACTCGCTCCTTCTATGCTGGCTCTCAACGTTTTGGTGCCATGTGGACTGGGGACAATCTTGGGACATGGGATCACATGGCTGTCGGTGTCAAAATGGTTCTTTCTAATGGTATTGCGGGCATGAGCTTCGCTGGATGTAGGTACAATCCCACTTCTTCGGAGCAGATATAACAATATGTGCAGCCGACGTTGGTGGTTTTTTCGGTAACCCTGAACCAGAGATGCTTGTGCGGTGGTATCAAGTCGGGGCATTTGGACCCTTCTTCCGTGCGCATGGTCATATCGATACCAAACGCCGTGAGCCTTTCCTACTCGATGAGCCATACAAGTCATATATCCGGGATATCCTCCGCCTGAGATACAGCCTCCTTCCGGTCTGGTATACTCAGTTCCGCGAGACCACCGTCACTGGTCTCCCTGTCTTGAGGTGAATTCATTTTAATTGTGATTGTAATTGGTCTTTTTTACTTGACTACTCTATTCTAGACCCCACTACGTTGCATTCCCCCAAGACAAAAGTGGATTTGACCTTGATGACCAGTACTTCATTGGATCCTCTGGTCTTTTGGTGAAGCCCGTCACCGAGAAGGACGTCACTGAAACTACAGTGTATCTTCCTGCCGAAGACCAACCCTACTATGATTACTTCGATTTTACTGTTCACCGCTCCAATACCAAAGGCAGGACTATTACTGTCCCTGCCGTTCTCGACCGAATCCCCCTCTTGATTCGGGGTGGGTCCATCATAACAACTCGTGAACGTCCTCGTCGTGCGTCGACGGCGATGAAATACGATCCCTTCACTTTCCGAGTTGCTTTGAGCAAGTCAGGAGTTGCCAGTGGCGAGTTGTATCTTGACGATGGTGATTCTTATGACCACGAAAAGGGTCAACTCGTTTGGCGTCAATTAGTTGCCGACAAGACTGCAAGCAAGAAGGTAAGGAAACCATTATTGAAGATTTCGAGCCGTGACTTGGCTTTGGAAAATCCTAATGATGCTGTCGATGGTGTTGTTTTGCGGGGTGCGTATACCCCGAACAACTTGTTTGCGGAGACAATCAAGGATGTACGTGTTGAGAGGTTAGTTGTTGTTGGATTGGAGAGGAAACCAAAGAGTATCAAGGTCGAAGATGAAGGTAGAGAATTGACTTGGGATTGGTTGGATGGTGTTGGTGCGGGCCATAAGGCAGAGGATAATGTAAGCGTCTTGATAGTGAAGGATCCTCAAGTGCGGATTGTGAAAGATTGGGTGATCGTAGTTGAGTAGTTGATTTGTAAAATTATGGAGATTCCTACTTCTTATATTGTTTCGCTGATGATAATACGTTGCACTTCACAGCGGGTGCTTACATGTTGAAAAATCAATCTTTTGTGTCAGTTCTGAACGCTAATATCTGGACTTCGGTTTCTGCATTTTGATGAAAAATTACCTACAACAATATTTTCGCACATATTGCGCCCGAAGGAGAGCTTTAGTTGGTTGGAACTCTGGTTCACTAGAACCTCAGGTTTACTAATGACGAATGTCGATATAATAAACACATTTGTACTGCGAGACAAGTGACTGGTATAGATAAACACTCTGGTCATAGAAAGATAGGAGGAATATGTAGATCAACGGCAAAAGCAAAACATCGAAAGGAAAGAATGGGAGAAAAGAGAGGAGCATGAAAAAAATAGATGACTGTTGCTTTGAGTAGATAAAATGCGACCTTTTGAATGGAACAAGAAAAATGAAACTAGTGAGAGTCTGTTTTTGTAATGAAGGACAATGATTTGTGTGACGATAGAAACAATGGAAGGAAAACACACCCAAGATGGTACCTGAAATTGTATCCAACCTATTCATCTGCATACTGGTGCAAAAATTCCCAAACATAGGAGCACCCATTATCACCCACTATATGTGCTTGTTCCACTAACAGGGACCGCACTCATCTTGTTTCTCATCATCAGCATCTGCTGCATAATCCTCAAATGCATCAGAGTAGAATACTGCATTCTTCGCATGGGGACCTGGATAGGCATTTGCACAGGAAATCGCGTACGTGGAGCACCCACGGTTGATATTTGTGCAGGCACCCTCATACTGGGAACAGGCAGTGGATGACCAAACAGAGGATATGATACCCCTGAACCTGAACTCATGACACGTTGAGGGTATCGTGTAGAGCTGTCAACTTTAGGATGTGTCCGAGAGTGGACTGGCGATAGGTTGCGAATCGTGGCCTCATCTCGGGACAATGTATTTATATGATTCAATTCTGGAGAAGTAGACTGCGCACCAACCCTACGATCACCAAGTGCTAGGGAGGAATCTCGGAAATTGGCGATTTGGCTTGGCCTCTCTGATAATTCCTCTGCGAGAGTGCCTACTGCCTCCACAGGCTCAGGTGACTCGACCAATCTCTCAGATGCAATAAGAGCCGGTGACGTAGAGGCAGACATGGCGCCCGCAACCGAGTTGACCACTGCATTGGTGTTGGACGTCAACGAGTCAGTTCGCCTCCTAAGTGTCATAAGTAACTCTTTCGACCTCGTCCTTTTTGTCTCTTGATCAACTACAGCTGGAGTAGGCCAACCTTCGACATTGTCGGTCCAGCCACCAATGCTGACCCCATCACGGTGATGAAAATCCTCTTCGGTGAGTGGCGGTGTAATAGAACATGTACTCGACCCATCCGAAACTGTTGACCTAAGCTTGAAGTAGCCCGAACCGCAGATCCCAAAGTCAGAAGCGGAGGGACTGGAAATTTGGCTGGTAGGCGAGGTCCTGTCTTCATCATACTGAAGTTGGGACCGCAGTCGATCGATGATTGCGCGTGTTCGCGAAGCACGAAGTGGGCGCCGACGCTGGTCAGCGGAATCGAATAAGAAGGATGGCAGAAAGTCACTAGATGAACGATCGAGAACTGCCGCAAAGCTACCATCACTACTAACGGTATGACAATGTGTATGAAAGCCCTTAACGTATTCTTGATGATCTCGCCTGTTCAACGGTGAAGGGGAAGGTGCAGCGAAAGACGGGAAAGAAAATGGACCAAGAGGATCGGGAGAATCGAGTGATGACGAGCTGCATGACGAAGAGGACAAGGTGGAAGTGGGCGAGCCGTGAGGCACGAAAGAGGACGCTGAAGGATTAAGCTGGAAAGGTTTGGGTGTGGATGATTGAGAAAAATAATTCATCTTGTTGGGTGTCGCAAACGTCCTCTGCAAAACGTTATTAGTGCTATCTCTCGCTTCTTTCAAGATCTGTTTGAGCGACTTCCCCCCGACAAGATCGTTCACGAGTTCAGTCCACCGCTCTTTTCCTAGTTGAACTTGCATTTCCGATACATCACCAATCCGTCTTCTGTCTTTTTCCAGATCTTTCAAGCGGAGGCTCGGCCAGGGCGAATAATTAAAGCCGACCGCCTCCTCATACACCTTCAATACCTCACACGCGTTTTTCACTCCAATCAATTCCTCATTCAGAACAGTATCATCAGTGACCTTAAACGCTGAGGACCACTCGTGTAAGGAATGGGAGGATTCAGGCTCGCATCCTTGATCATCAAAGGACCACAGTGCTTGTTCGCTGTGCAAGGACAGGTGGTAATGGGGTGGCTTTGAGAAAATAACATTCCGAGGTGCCTTTTCCGAATTGTAAGACCATGAAACAGAGCTGAACGGCGTGCGCCACCACTTTGTCGAGACAATCTGCCATTCTTCCTCCCTCATGGAATCTGGCTTGTCTCGCGTGGGGTTCCCTTGGAAGACCATTGAGATACCAACAGATCGACCAGCAAAGACCACGAAACTATGTTGGTTAGCTGCGGGTGATCTCTGAGGGGTAAAACGTGGAGACAAGCTTACAGGACGGCCGGTCGTTACAGAAGACAGTGTAGTCAGTGGAAAAGGGCTACAAGAGAGCGAACATGTGTTGGAGTGCCTGCCTAAGCTTGAGAAGTTTAGTGATGTCTACTTGAGATCACGGGACTATCTTTTCATCTTCGTATTTCACGCAAAAAATTACATCGTATCTTTCTAACATTCCTCTCGCATTAATCAACTGACCGCGCATGGCGGTCGACGATGGTCACAGGAATATCGTGGCTCTGACAAGTGCCTCGCGGCCCGGCTTTGCGGAACTCTGGCTCTACTTATGTGTTTATTACCCAATAACCGCTCATCTTCCCATCTTATGAGCATATGCTCGTAGGCGGCACATGATCCCTTTTGACCTCATCTCGATATTGTATGACATATTAGAGCCTGCAGGCAAATATATTGGGAGGGGATTCAGTCCTTCCTGTGAAACAAATGCACTGCTGTACGAATCAGAAAAAATGATCAGACTGTAATTGTAATTCGGATCCGAGGTTGACAAAAAGCAGCGTGTGATAGAAGCGTGTGATAGAAGCGTCTCGGGTCTACAGTACAAGAGAGCAAAATGATCAGGGTAAAAATTCTACGGTGGATTTATCCCAAATGTGAAGGCCATTGATGGACTTGAGCAAAGAGGGACATTTACCATGGAATGTGACCAACATAAGTGAACATCAATTGCATCCGGAGGGGATAAGTCGCTGGCTCAAGACACTAACTAACAACAAATGGCCCTCAAGCTGGGCACGAGGCGATGAACCATAGTGAAGGATTCTGACTCGATCGTTCTGTGGCGAATAAATCCCGTGCTGAATCGTTGTCGGATGTAATATATCGACCACATGAATCACTCGAAACTTGGAATCAGTAGTCCGTCCTGATCTGAACACGAGGATAGCTCACAAGTATATCGGCCTCACTTTTTCCGCCCTTTCTTGACGGTTTGCACCCCTGCACCATTCTTGAGGCATTCATCGCAGTACCATTTTTCTGGGACTGGTTGTTTCAAACCAACGCAGCTCAAATGGAACTGATATAGTGGTCAATAGCAAATCAAAGAACGTATTGAGCTACGCACCCATTCATACGGACAACCATTCTCGTTGTCACACGCGACCATCTGTTGTTCCGTCAAGACATAGCTAATCTGACGAAAAGAAGGCACTTACGTCTCCGTAACTTTGTTTCTGGCAAAAGCAGTACAGCCTCTCATCTTCTGCATCATCGTCGACGTCCATGTCATCATCCGCTCCAGCTTCAGGTTCAGACTCTTCAACAGGGTGTATTTGCCTGGAAAGCCTGGATCGCTGATGAGTGATTTGAGATACGGCCGTGGCAGAAGGTGATGCAGAACGATGCTTGGTCGGTGAAGGTACTGGTGTGATCTTGATAGATGCATTGATACGACGCTCTAGGATGAATGTGAGTGACGAGTCCAAAAGGAAGAGTAATTCAATTACTTTTTGTTGCGCTGCCGCCGCTCGTCGCAGTAATTGTGCTGATAACCGGGGTGGCTGAGCCTTGCCGTGACTCCGAAGGATTCGAAAGGGCATTTCGCAAGCTTTCGCTAATCTGTTGGGCAGGATTGCGACCACTTGGTCCAAAGTCTACGCTGGCAATTGTTCCAGAACCAGCCTTCCCTAAGGAAGACGTTGAATCCATAGCCTCACCCTGGAGATACTTGACCTTGATGAGATCGACATCCAATCGAGACCGGGTTCGCTCAATGAGGTCAATGAGACATTGAGCAAGGATGCATTTCTCGTCCGAAATTTCATGTAATTCAGCATACATCTCTTGTATTTTTGCGGGTATTCCTACAGTCTTGGGTGACTGTGCTCTTTGACAGAGGTCTGCAGGTAACGATGAAGATTTCATGGAATGGCGGATGTAGCGAGCAGAGTCTTTATCGATTTCCTGTTGCAATTCTTCGACCGCTGAGCCCGAGTCTCTCCAAGTCCAGAAAACATGGACTTACCTTGAGCTCTGGCCTCTTTTATTTTGATCTCCTGCAAAAGGTGATTAACTTCGTTGGGCAGGTTGTCCAGACCTGCATGATTTGTCAGCCAAAGGACCCAAGCCTGAAGAGCTGATAACACACTGTAGATGAATTCAGCCGCAATATTGGCCGCTTCCTCAAAATTCTGTGCATTTACGGCGTTCATAACAGATAGATCTGAGCCACGGAAACGCTCGTCACTTAAACTTTGTGGCCGAGAGCAAGTCCTCGGTACCACGTGACTCAGCGGTGAGAATTCTGTATACCGCAATAAGCAAGCAAGGTGCTAAGACGCGGTGGGTGGATAGCGGTACACTACTAATTACACCCAAGCTTCAGGGGGTTAGCTGGGGTTGTTCCAAGTTGGGTGTGAATGTTGTCGGTGAAGTAGTTGGGTCCTCCGTGGGGTAGTGTAGGTTGGGAGTGTATGGGTGTGACTCAGCGGTTTCAGAATTTCTATTTCTATGCAAGACCTGGCGTCGAATGTATATCGACAGAAAATAGGAGATTAATGAATTTCTCAGTGTCCCTATGTAAACTGCTTGGGTCATTTCGTTGACTACAAGTTCAGTACATGCACAAACTGTGTGCTCTTGTAAACAATTGCACAGTCCCTCAGCGTTCATTCTGTCACCCACCCTTCCGCCAACTACACTGGAAAACGCCAATGCAGGTCTTTTGGAGACTTCGTTGACATATGAGAGACTACATATCGATACGATGTGGTTACTCCGAGACTTCGAGGCCTATATAACTTCCTCATTTACGCGGACACGGGCCAACTTCATATTTTAACAATTATAGCCCTAGTCTTCCTAGTAATCTCTCGAAAGATAACATTGTTACACAAAAAATTAGCTACCTCTATCTCGTCCCTGTTTGATAGAGATTTTTAGTTCCCACCGCAGTCAGCCTTCCAAATCCTCGAATGTGAGTGCAAGTCGATATTGACCAATCCGCGGGAAAATCCTCTAAATTTCGGGATGGTGTCAATATCATAATCGAGGATCCATTCAAACAATACCTTCTCTGATTTGACCATGCAGCCGTTTTCCGCGACATTTCTCACCGCCCTGCGTGCTTGAGAACTGCGTGATGTTTTTGGACCCTTTAATCGAAGCTTCCACGCTCGTCAAATCTCCGAAGGGACTGTCCAACTTGGGTTGGCCGATATTCGGAATAATGATTTTGCTTATTTCGTTTTTTTGTAACAGTACTCTGTAAGCACTTGCTACACACATGTAAACAATCTCTTAGGGCCTCAAAGGTCAATCAAATTGCAGCGGATCCTCGGACATTTGGAAAACGTATTATGTATAGGGCACAAAACATTCACGTCAAGACTCATACCTCGAGGATACGATTAATGTCATCTAGAAAATCTTCGTGCCCTCGTGCTGCCAAAGGTGATGTCTCAAATTTCTCAAAGCCAAGTGCACGCCTCCCCTCGACGGACTTGACATCCTTGACGGATCCGCGGCCGACACACTGCGACTCACCTTCACCTCCGGGAAAATCACTAAGGAAAAATTGAGTTATGTCAACGCAGATAGAGAGGGGACATACGGAGCTGGAAGACCAGCAACAAAATTATTGCGCTGATCGCGAAGATAGTAGGCACTTGGTTACGTAGATCAGAAGAACTGTATCCGTTAGACAATACATGACTCACTTGCTGAGAGTCAAAGGCGCGACAGGAATATAGAAAACTGATGAATCACCGGTGCCACTGTGTTTACTTTCTACAGCATGGACGACATCACAATGCCCTGAAGGGATATCAATCAGTCTTTACATGACTTTAAGAGGGATGAAAATGGATAACTCACAGTAGACCTGATCACCAGGTTGGACCCTTGGAATAGAAACCATTGTCTTGTCCAGATATAGGTGAGGATGAGACTTAACATTAAGTTCTTGTGTCTTGCCAATACTGCTTCCAGGGAAACGAGAACTATCGATATCAAGTTCCCAATCCCTGAACTTCAACGAATCTGAATGCGGGTTCTTGGGACGGAAGAAGGGTCGAAGGATGATATAAGATGAAGCAACTGAAAGGTTAGGAAGGACTTGAAGAGTGCCTTCGTTAGGTCCAGTGGATGATAGTGCCGTCCAACCTTGCCATGGACGGAAAATCGAGCATGCGTTACTGGTTGAGATGAGATGAGTGCATGTTGAGAAAGAACACTACATACGAAACATTGTAAAGATCACTCTTGACGTCAATTCTTGGCGTGGCATCAAAGGGGTCATGATTCTTCCAATGAGGTCCACCTTTGAGGATTTTGCCAAAAACTTTTCTGAAACCAGGATCCTCCCATCGTTCGACAGAACCACCATCGACATGGGGTCCGAGAGCGAACTTGGCATCTCCTGGTTGACGAATTCTTAAGCGATCATAGTATGAGATAGGTACATCAAGCCGGATTTGATCAGGGGATGATGTGTGCCAAAGGGAAAGCAGGAATTTTTGGGTATCGAGCAATCTAGGATGCGTCCTGGCTAGAGTTTGACCAATAGAGTTGTAGATTTCAAAGACTTGAATATTGTCCTCAGGGAAGCCTACAATGAATTGAAATTTCGGCGTTTGAGGGATTCCACTCCTAAGTACCTTTGATTCGACCCAAGTTAGTAGTAGCGTAGTCCCTTATCTGCTGTTTCCAGCCTAAGGCCTCCTAGTTGTTGTCGTGAGAAATGGAAGTCGATCGAAGATAGATTCGCAACAGACCTCTTCAGATATAGCTCCAGTAACAATTACAGTGCCTACTCGCTTTATTTCGTCAATTTGTGCTTGGTTCACTGATCCAGATTTCACATCGTTATAACTAATACGAGTGACTAGCTAAAGTGCTTGAACGTTAATTGCGATGGACCAATAAAGACAGATGTTGACATACATTATTTCCCTTTTCCGTGATCTCCGCGACCGTCCCTTCGAGTTCAGCTAGAACTTGCCTCCAACTCTCAACCAATTCGTCCTTGAATATATCTTTTTTGAGTGTCGAAAACCGATCAGGTAAAGCGGCATGCTCTTCTCCAGGCTTCAGGGTAGTGAAGATATCTGAAATTGTTCCTCCTTCTTTGACCTGACGTTTGCTTGGTGCGACTGTAGCAAGTCGTCTGAAGAATCCAGGGGGTACACGCCGGATACGTTGTGCGAACGAATACATGGTTAGATACGATTAAAGATAAATTTCAGGCTTTCTAAATACTTTCAAGCTTGTCCGATAGAGCCGCATAGTCTGATGTAATCTACACCGAGTCGAGGCTGATAAGACTGGATAGTTTATCCGAGATTTTCCCGTAAACCTCGATGGTGGGCAGAGCCTCCCTCGATTAGCTCACGGGAGTGGTTCGACAAAATGTAAATCATCTCTGTAGCGCTTCTGTATGCCTTGAATCAGTTCTAGTATCATAGCGTGAAGTCTATCGAATACGAGCGCTCCTAAAAATATCAGCACCTTGGGCTTCTGCGAGATATTTCTGAGATGTCATATAATTATGATCCATCTGACTTTGTCAATTCACTTAGCGTAAGAATCAGGCTCTGAGACATGATACTTCTGAAGGGATGAAACTGGGGCTTCCCAGAACCCTGAGTCAACTGACTTATCCCATACCCATGGGTATGAGGCAGATATACTAGAAGCCTATGGTCTGGATCCATGGCCGATTATTTTGTTAGGATAACGTTCCTAATAGGGATGTTCAGATCCTATCCCTTTGCAGTTATAGTTCATTGTGAGGAAGCTGCCCCCTTTCAGAGAAGATTTTTATGCCACCGTCGGAGCAACTCTGAAAATAATTTGAACAGGAGACCTCCTTAACAACCTGTTCAAACGGGACCAGCGAGCATAGCGCAGTGTATGTATACACTTACTGACTCATATCAGATATTACTCAGACGTCGTACTAGCGAGTAGACGGCTCAATATATTCTTTACCTATCAGATATAACTACATGTTGTCAATCTAAATTCAGCTGTTCTCATAGAACTGCCTCTCACCTCAGATGTCATACTAGCGAATAGACGGCTGAGGGTACTTCATCACAATCCTGTCCATATATATACTTGTTCCGTAGGTCCCTAGTTAAGTACCTCACCAGTCTGACCGTTCAAACATGTATCCAACTGGGTGAGTACCTCACCGGTTGGTCCCTCCATGCCCGGTCACAATTTTTTAACAACTCACCTGGTGAATTAGTGTGAGACGGTACTATAGGTAGGGTGAAGAGTAGGGGAGTGACTTTATGGAACGGAGTCCATTATACTCGACAGTGTGTAGTGTAGTTTAATGATGAGCATAAACTCTAATATATTACCTAAGCGTGTTTATGATGCGTACATTCAACATAACCTAGCGAGGACAATAACTTCCTGAAGCTATCCTCCAATCAGTTTCAGAAAACCAAGTCTCCAGTATTGAAAATTGAACATCAGTGCGTGGTCTCCATTGAGACAAGACATATTGATTAGTTGATTCAGGACTACATGTTGAGAACACGGAGTCGCAGGATGGTTTGACTTGTATTCCGTTGCAAACCAGTAAGTACAAAATCATAAACTATCAACTTTATATACTAAAAAAGGAAACATTCTAGAAGGTTCCTGAACCTTCAACTCGATCAATGACGTTGACTCGATATTCCAACACTACAGCCCTTTGCTCTCTGCTGAATCGTCTCGAGTACTGACTACTGTCCATTGGAACTGAGTTGTGATGCAAATAGTGTTGGAGTATCGAGTGACACAATAAAATTAGTTTCTGTTTAGATGTTTAATGCAGAACAAGTACTTCATTCTGTGGATAAGATTACTGAGTGACTTCCCGTAAGTAGTCTGAGAAAATCTGAGGTCACAGATTTTCTCAGACTGCACCATGCCAAGGTGCCGAGTATGTCTTTCAAATTTCAGAATGTCCAGACTTCCCCAGATGTCTGGAAAGGTCGCCAAATATTGAATCAGAGTGCTATGCCATTATATCCTCCCCATAATGGAACGACACATGAACAGTCCGACTCTATCCATTCTATGCCAATGGAATGATATGGAGGAGCTTGGAGACTTAGCAGACACACATATATATTCCCTCAACATACTTCAGCAGCTCACAACTATCTGTGACATCTGAAGTGAATTAATAGACCTGTAACTTACTATGACTCCATAGTTTATAAAAGGTGAAGCCGCTCACAACTATCTGTAACGTCTGAGTTTATATTGAATAAAACAAATCAAGCATACTATATATTTATACAGATGTTGATACAATGAAGCTGGATTGGACACGTTCATTTATTCCTCTATGAGCCACCAAAGGTTATGTGATGAATCTGGAAGCAGCTCAAAGACAGGCGGTGAGGTTTTCGAAGTTATTTCTGAATGCTTGAAGAGTACAGTAGTAAACTGTGACACCTGTTGCGCAACATGCAATGCAAGCAGTAGTGTCTCGTCTTCAGGATGCATAATACTATGATCGTGTCGCATTGCGCGCAACACAACACGGCGCGACAACGTAACGCGCTGTCTAGGAATTCGTTACAAGAATTAAATTCCTGGAATTTCAGTGCATCACATCTCGTCCCTTACAACAAATAGGTCATCGGTGATCGCCGAAGGGCCACGGTCGAGGCACTGGATCAAACTTGCGGGTACTTATACCGGGAGTCCAGGATGTCTCCTTCACCCCACAACCGTTCCTCAACCACTCACCTCTTTGACGGCATAGAGGAGAACTACACAACTTCTCTCATGGGCATTGATGTGACTGGGTCCCAGGTTGAGGAGCGAACAGCGTTGCTGGACTCTAATACCAGAGTACACTACAGTGGCACCACCACTCCTACACGTATGTGTTTTTCTTCATGCTGAGGGGATTTCTCTGTATTACTCCCTTCTTATATCTCTCCATTCTTCTGCTCCTCTTCTCAGCATTCTAAACAAAGGTTGCTCATCAATGCCTTCGCAGGACCGGATCCTGGAACAGATTTATCAGTGCTTGCAAAACGTGTCAGATACTACATACCTTCACTTGCCTGGATACCAAACTATTCCTTCTCCTTGTCAGTTTTTATTCAAGTCAACTCCTCTCATTCAATCTTATGTTTATCCCTCAACACCAGGCTTAGCGGTGACATCCTTGCTGGCCTCACCGTAGCATCCATGCTTATTCCACAATCCGTCAGTTATGCGACCTCTCTTGCAAAACTGAGCCCCGTCACTGGTTTGGTACGTCTCGTCGGCCGGAGCATCTACTTAGCATCTATAAGCTGATCTCAGATCAGATATCAGCCTCTGTCCCTGGCATTATTTATGCTTTCCTCGGAACTTCTAAGCAATTGAATGTTGCCCCCGAGGCATCGACGAGTTTGCTTCTAGGCCAAGCCATATCGGAAGTACTTCACAGCTCCGATGATGCGAGTAAAATTGCTTCATTGAGTTTAGTGGTCGCGACTGCAATAACACTCCAGGTGCGTAGATTTATACAGTCCAATTTGCTATTGGTCACAGGCGAGTAATGCCCGAACGCGTGTCGTAGGCCGGTCTGCTCCAGTTCATACTTGGATTTCTCCGCTTAGGATTCATTGATGTAGTACTCAGTCGAGCATTGTTGCGTGGGTTCATTACTGCAGTCGCTGTTGTCATTATGATGTATAACTTTTTTCTTGTTTCAGGAACTGATGCTGAAATTCCTGTTATAGTGAACAGCTTATTCCGATGTTTGGTCTTACGAAACTTATGCATACGGTTGATCCACACACAACTGTCGAGAGGATTATATTTTTGGTTCAATTTACATGGACTCACGCCAACAGACTGACTACCGCGATCAGTTTCGGTACATTATTTGTACTGATCGCGTTGCGCTCGACCAAGAATTCGTTTAAAAGATATACATTCATTTATCGACTTCCAGAAGTCCTCATAGTCGTCATTGTTTCTACTAGTGAGCTTTGGCAGCTTGGCCTTCGCCCTGTCTTAAATCCTGATATGACTTCAGTTATATCCGCCCACTGCAAGTGGCATGAGAAAGGAGTGGAAGTATTAGGAGATGTTGCAATTGCAACCGGCGATTCGTTCTTCGTCTTCCCTTTTAACAGGGATGTTCTCAAATATGCTCATCGAACAACATCCACCGCAGTGCAAGTTAACTAATCATCGCACTCACCAGAAGTAATCTGATATTTGAACTAGCATTATCTCCATCGCAGGCTTCCTTGATAGTATTGTTGCAGCTAAACAGAATGCGGCTCTGTATGGCTACTCCATTAGTCCTAATCGAGAACTTGTCGCCCTCGGAGCATCCAACGTTGCCGGATCATTCATTCCTGGAACCCTCCCTGCATTTGGTTCGATTACGCGCTCGCGCATAAATGGAGATGTCGGAGGTCGTACACAAATGGCATCTTTTGTATGTTCGGGAGTTGTGTTGCTTGCTACTTTCGTGCTTTTACCTTACATGCGGGATTTGCCCAAGTGTGTTCTTGCTGTCATGTAAGTATCAATATTATGATGTTAAGAAAATTTAACGGGTTTTGGCAGTATAACGATGGTCATTCTCTCTCTACTTGCGGAGACACCCTCTGACATTGTCTATTATTGGAGGTCCGTCGTCGAAAAATCCTCTAAGGCTGAAGCTAATTTTCATATCAGGATGGGAGCATGGATTGATTTTGGTTTGATGACATTGACGTTTTTCCTTTCCATTTTCTATAATGTCGAAGTTGGCATAATAGTCAGCTTGATTATTTCATTGCTCCTCGTGGTTCGTCGTTCCTCTAAGACACGGATGAAGATTCTTGTAAGCGTTCGCAACTTCTGAGCTTCTACTTGGACTAATCATGTAGGGTCGCGTCCCTGGGACTGACCGCTGGAGACCTGTGAATGAAGATCCTGACGCCGAGGAGAATGTTCCCGGTGCTCTGGTTGTCCGTATCCGGGAGAATCTTGATTTTGCCAATACTGCACAGCTCAAGGGTGTGTTCGTTGAGATCAGCGCGAGAGATACGCTAATGGCATACTGGTGTAGAACGTCTACACCGCCTTGAATTATATGGACCAGACAAGACTCATCCTTCAGAAGCACCACGCAGGCAGGAGACGACTGTCATTGTTTTCCACATGGCTGATGTTGACAAATGTGATGCTTCGTTAGTACCTTACCGCGGCCTTCTTGAAACTAGTAGATTAACACTATGGAATCCAGTGCGTTGCTGATATTTTATGAGCTTTTTGAAGAGTACAAGGTACAAGATCGTGTTCTGGGCTACGAGACAACATGTGTTGATACGTCTTTTCTAGGCTCGTGGTGTCAGTCTTTTCATTACGCACCTCAAGCACAAGCCTCAGCAGCAGTTTATCAAGGCAGGCATCTGGGACCTTCTTGGTGCTGATGCGTTCCGTCTCACGGTTGCTGATGCGATTGCCATTGTTGAAGCCTCCAACTCCCATCAGCCTTAGGCCTCGATAGAAAGCCACAGACATTGAATGATATATCTATTATGTTTTTAGTGCCCTGGTGTTTATGGATTTTCACGACCCTGAATAGATGAATAAACCTCACGCAGCGCGACGATACCATCTTCAATATAAATACATACTTCAGTTCTCACGGAATCAATTGGTTCTGCTGCCATGCGATAGCGCGAATTGGCGACCCATCTATCCCATCCAACTTGAGTGGGAGGAGACTCACATGCACGTTTGATAGACCAATCAGCGGTTTTATGTTGGTCAGGTTTTCAACGATGACCCCTCCTGCACTCAGAACCACATTGTGGAATTGAAATCCATGCTCTGACTCTCCATGTAGTGATGTCTCGTCTGGGTTGAGGAAATCAACACCTATAGCCCTTATTCCGCGGGCGACAAATCCATCTGCAACGTCTTTCATCATAAAAGGATGGTTGTAATATTCCTCTGTTCCCCATTTCTCGTACCATCCTGTGCATACCAGCACAATCATCCCAGATCTGAGTTCTTTCTCGTATGGTTCAATGTCTGACCAAGTGATCATTTGTTTTGCTTGTATGTTTTCTGAGAGATCAATGATCATGGTAGGACCGACGAAAGTAGAGAGCGGTATTTTGTCTATTGTAAGTCCTCCATGGATGAAATGTGAGGGTGCGTCAACGTGAGTGCCGGTATGTGAACAGAGGGTGAGAATGTGCGTTTCATATCCATCTTGATCGAGGCTAGTAAAACGATCTGCAGTGTAGCGAGGATCTCCAGGGTATGTAGGGGTATTGGAAGTGAATGGATGAGAAAGGTCGTAGAGCTTGAGGGAGGCCATGACAAGAAAATTGCAGCCCCCGGTTATTTCTCCCCTGGCTGGTAATCATAATCACACAATCACATCACATCACATCTCACGATCGCCCAGCTCTTTTCATTGACTTGCATGGAAAACTTTGAACTTCCTCGTGGTTATATTCTTGACGTGTTGAACGCTATTGGTATCAAAATTCCTCGTGACACAAAGCTCAAAACTGATCGTCTTCGCCACCGCCTCGAGAGGTGTCTTGACGCTGCTCAACGTTATAGGAATCTGTTCGGCGATGAGAATGCCATAGTTGATCCTGCGATTTATCCTCTGTGGGAAGAACATGATACCATAGTACAAGGCTTGGACAGGAGAATATGGGGCGGTATTGACCTAGGAATTACTTCAGGTGCCTTTTATAAAATGTGCCGTTCAATCATCGCGCTCGGAGAGAAATTGAATATAGGGTACGCGAAGTCGTCTTGACAGATCGAAAAGCAAGTGCTATTGCTATCAAGGTGGGTCTGACTTGACAAGGGTCATGCGAGCAGTTCGGCGTACTCATTCATCTACAGATTCATGAGGTCCATGCAGTTGGAGAGAACCGTCCTCTCCTCGTGGTAGGGTTCGCTGTCATCATGAGCACCAGAAAAGTAGGAATCAAACGTGCAACGGAAAACTTTTATGCCGCCACCAACCGATCCCAAGCGGACACGGTATATGTATTCCCAGATGAACAAACCTTGCTACTTCAGTTACTCAAGCAGAATCAAGGCCGTCTCTCCCCAGATCCGCTAAAGAAATCTCTGATAGTCAATACACTGCCAGTTTCATTTTGCCGACGAGTTGGCTTGCTATGGAAGATCTCGGTCGCCTTGGCAAGACAACTGGGTGCTTTGTTTGCGGAGAGCCTACTAGATGGGAGTGCGTACGTTGCCGATCTGTTCAGTACTGCGGCAAAGGTCAGTATCTCTTTGTTCTCCGTGCCAGTGGCCTCTCATACTGCAGAAGATTGTCAACGACAACATTGGAATGATCATCGGTCCATTTGCCGTGCCATTTCTTCAGGTGCCTGGCGTACTGTCGTTCTTGATCGGTTCCCAGGAAACACAGGAATGGAATCTGCCTCTATCTACTATCAACCGGTATGAACGATAAACAAACTGGTGAGGAAAAAGGCACCGGTATGCCTCTAAACACACATGGCAATAAATACTACCTGGTCAAGCTACAAATCCCTTTAGGCGGTCAGAGTTCCCATATTCTTGTCTATGATCAGCAAAAATCCTTCCAGCTCTTTATTCGTAAGGACCTGAATCCAGACATTTTTGATGAAGCGGTACGTGCATTTGGTGGCTGGCCAAAGATGTACCGGTGGACTCAGCGTGCTGGGGATCGAGAATGGAGGATGTGTTTCGATCAGGTACCTGGAATCGACTCTCACTGGTAGTGAAGACGATGGCCTCAGGTTCTTCTAGAAGCAGATCTTCTATCTCTGAAACATTGAATGGCAGTGAATCAGCGGAATCTTCATACGTAGGGTTGGATGGAACTTGATTGTTTTAATGAATCTACGGATTGTCCTAGACCCACAGATTAGGGCATATAATCAACCAAACTTGTTACGAAAGTAGAAAGAAAGTGGCTCTGAAATGATCGCTTGAACCATTAATGCTTCGCCTTTGGTGAATAACTTGGACGCCACATGATACTATTCAGTTTTTGAAAGCTTCTTTCTACTCAGCAACAGAACATGTCAGACATTTTGTAGTAGGATTCATCATTCGACCAAGCCGAACACTGCTATGGCCAAGGAGTATCACTCTCAACGTGTTTTGTCCCGAAAATTGACAAATCATTCTCTAAGCCACTTGTGCATTCAATACTAACGATCATCGATATCTACGCTTCCTTCTTTCTCCTGGGACATCAACAAATATGAAGTAACTCTGTCATATTATATCCCCGTCAAACTTCAAAACAATTTCCTAGTTATCAGGTAAAACTTTCCCCAGCACCGAGCTCAGGAAGAATGCAGTGTAAACAAATGACGGGATCTGAGTAACAACTATACGATCGTCTCTAGACAGCCAGTGTCAAATCTTGTGTGCCATGATCGAAGTAGTCTGTTGAACGGGTAGTAGATGTGACGTTCACACATCAACCAACTGGACCCTGTGCAAAATTGACTGGGCCAGACTATCGAGACATGGGCCTTTCGGCTACTCCATCTGACAACGATAAGATCCATAGGCGCAGGACAAAAACTGGAGAAGGAAGGGTGCAACGACAGGAATACAGTGGCCCAAAACCCCTGTGCGATATGTGAGTAAATGACAGGAACTCAGAGGTGGAATATCGACCTATCATATTTCCATCTTGTCATCGCTTTCAAAGCACGTTTTGGCAGCAAACTCAAATGGCTCTATCATCCCCATGTATGGAACACTTGACTTGAATGTAGTGTATACAGTCTGCGCAGCGCTCTTAGCGAGGGACCTTGCGTGGTTGAAATCCTTCTCATCAAAAGTACCAGATTTCGACCTCCAGGTTGTCCAGACACTCTCGATACAACTTCCTATGCCTTCAGCAAACAAGAATGCAAAACATCCCCCTGCATTGAGTTCCACGCATTCTTCTTCTGATGGATCGACAATGAGGCCTATGTCAGGTGAACGACCGATCGCGACAGCGCAGACCACACCTCGCATCGGTACAGAACCTGCATTCATGAGAGCTAAAGAACTAGCGTTGATCATGGAAGCAAGAAGAGGATCTTTCCATTGTGTGCGAGGAGAGACCAAAGCCTGTACAACGAGTTGGATCAGCGATCGAGGATGGTTGTTCAGGATCAAACTGGGCAGGAGAGCTGAACGGATCGCTAATGCGTGTGATTTCGCCTCTGTCGCAGGTACATGGGATGCAGGACGTGTAGAGACTTCAAAAGTTGCCTGAGAGGCCTGCTCTGCCATAAGTCTGACTTCAATAGGTCCAGACACAGCGGCCAGAGATACGATATCACCTGTGTAGTTCTGACATTTCAGTAAACTAACCAAGAGAACACCAAGCTAGTTCCCCACCAGAGCTGAACCTCGCGGACCCATCCGCACGAGCCAGATTCTCGTATGTGATTTTGATGTCTCTCAGTGCGCGTCTGTTACGTCGTGCATTCATGGTCGTCGCTTGGGAAGATACATGTGACAATTTTCCCTCTATGATCTTACAAATGACTAAACAATTGTGAAGATCAAAGTAACATTAATTAATCATAGTCAGTATTTGATATCAATATGCCTAAGAGCTGAAGCCAACATCCGTCTTCAATATCATACTATCAGGAATCTTCATCGTCTTCTCCAAAAAATTCATCTTGTTCAATGGCATCTCCTTCCCCTTCAAGCACAAATTTTGACTTGGCTTTTGTTTTATCGGGCTTCTTTACGTCTACCACATCCCTCCACTCCTTTTGTTTTGTTTTTAACTTCAACTCGGGGGGTTGGTGTATATCCGGCACCATCAGTAACTCGCCCTTTTCCATACACAACCGGACCCAGCTGCGAATCTCTTCTCGTGTCTGAGCAGTTTTGGCTGCTTTGTCTGTGGCTGGTGTCGAGGATGTGTCCCCCTGGCGGACCTCAGGAGGGAACAAAGAGATATATTTTTGGGATTTAGGATAATGCTGGATGATTTCAATGTCACCAACCAACTCAAACGTGAGGAATAGTAGCTAGCATACTAGAATATAATTGAGATCAATCCGGAGCTCGTGGAGCGTCGCTTCGAGTTTCTTTTTCGAAACATCGCTAGTTTCTGACGACAGTCGTCTCTCCGTCTGGGTAATCTTTCGTGTTACCTTCTGACGTTCTGGAATGAATAAATCATGAGTAGAGCCAGAAACAATGAAAACACTGATTAATTTACCGAAGAATTTGACTTTATGATATCTCGCTGCCAGTGCACGTTCTTTATTTGCATGTTCCGCTTGTGCCAGTTCAACTTCAAGGGCTTTTAATCGACGCTCAGATTCAACCCGAACATCAGCTGCCAGTTTTTCCTGGTGGAGCACATTGTAAGTAGAGGTGCATCATTTCGTAGAAATATTGCCACTAACTTTGGCGAGGAGCCTTCGTGTTTGTCGCAATGTAGATTTGATCTTGGAAACACCTGGAGTAGCAGACCCCTTACCTCGCAGAGATCGATGTCGGCGCATAGGTGTCATATCGGACGAGTGTATTGAGAGAGATAAAGTACACAAGTACAAGCAATGTACATTAATCACGGCTACTCTGATTCTCTTCGTTCGACGAACAGTTTCAGACGTTCAAGTAGGAAATGGAATTGAAGTTCTTCCTACGATGACGAGGTAAGATAAGTTGCTAGAGAGACAATTGGTGGCAGGATGAAAACATCACGAAGTATCGGGTACATGACAAGTCGGGGAGGAAGAGAAGGGAGCCATGAATGAGGGGAGCAGAGAGGAAGAGGAGAACGATGAGAAGGAGGTTGCTTACCACAGATAAAGGCAAAACGGAAGCAGACGGGCGAGCCACTGCCCCGCCTCGACTGCCTCGACTGCTCAAAAGGTCCAACTCTCTTTGTGAGCAGGCCAAAGGCAACGAAAACCGGCTTACATCAAGAATATAGGGTATCACCGAGCAGTAGGAGAACAGAAGACAAATAAGCTTTTCAAGATCATTGCGAGAGTCGGTCATGAAAAAGGTGCACGGAATAAGGTCAAAGGTGGGTCTTCTTTTTTTTAAGGCTGGTGTCAATATCTATGGTGACTGAGAGACGTTGAGGAGCCTGCATGCCACGTTTATCGTATTTAAAATCTGAAGAGCAATCAAAACTCTAATTCGTTGTCTTGGTAGAAAACTACACGAGTCAAGCAAATCAACCAATCAGATGTTTGATCGCCTCGGTCAACCTCTCAAGCTTCTTCTGCAATTCCTCACGCCTATCCGCTATATGAGCTGCCTCTTGAGCAAAGCCCCTACATCTCTCATGCGCATCTTTTCCATCAAGCTCTAATCTTGTCCATAAGAGACGAAAAACATCGACTTTACCTCCCCGAACCAACTCATGGTCGATAGCCATCGGGACATGATCGACAAAACGTTTGTACGCCACTAGGAACATATCTTTCAGCCGGAAGAATAATTTTTGGACTCACACATAAGCATACCCTGAAAGTACGCCCTGACTGAAGCCATGACTGCCAGAGCCGGTCCCATTGTATCCTGCATGAGAAGCTTGTCTAAGTCTTGCTTTTTGACTTCATATCCTAGCCTGACCAAGAGGCTCAGGGCATCTGCCGTTACACGTTCATTTTCCTGCCTGCCCATATTTGCGCCACCGAGGTCACCGTTCTTGATCCGAGCGTCTTGGCGGACGCGCCGGTAATACGTCAAGAACTTCTCTTTATAGTCTGACATATAATGATTATTGAGTGTAAAAGGATCAGATTCAATCTCCATCAGCCAAGAAATCTTCTTTTTTGCCGCTTCAAGACAAGACCCGAGATACTCATGCATGATCAACCTAACTATTTTGTTATCACCTGGACACCAGGTTGTATTATGTTTGCACTCACTTGATCTGCTGTTCAAGCATTCCCTGCCCCAAGGATGAAAAATGCTGGTGTATGAGCTTATGGGTATGATCAATGAGGATACGGTATACATCCTCGCAAAGGAGTATGGCTGGCTTATTCCATTTCGTCAAAGTCTGTTGGATATATTCGCGCTCGACGATGAATGAAAAATATCCCGGAAGCTCACGGGAGATGGACCTGAAGTTATGAGTCAATTTCAGAACTGATCAAGTGAAACAAGTGGACTTACTCTTTCATGCGGCGCTGGACCTCGTCAATGTATATCACTGCTGAATCTTGTAATACTTCATGTTCATCTTGTGATAATTCATGTTCATCTTGTAATGTTGCACGAGGGGCCAGTTCTGCTTGTTGAGAGTCCTCTTCTTCTTCGATCCACAAAAATTCCGGCTTCGACAATGACGCATCCTTCATTGCATGGTTCGGAGATGAAAAATGATTCATGCTATATTCCCTCTCCATATGATTATATGGTGATGCCTCAATCCATATCTCTGAGTCCTTTGGTCGATCGAAGGGTCGAAAATCAGGCGCAGTCGCATGGATTGCACGGCGAAATTTTTCGTGCGGAACACGAATTCGCTGTATAATACCCTCCTTATATGGGACGCCCTCGATATGTCGTCGAATGTCGGCGTCAAAATCCTTGATAAGTTTTGCGACCTCGTTTAGAGCATTCTGTGGTGGAGGTTTCGGCAAGTGCTCAATTTGTTGGCAGGTTCTTGCTATCATGACCTCGACTTCTTGCTGTATTTCTGGAAGCCTTATCTTCTATTTCAGATTCTGGGCACAAATATTCATATCGGGTCAGATGACATACCTCTTTCCAATCAGGTCTGATAACACTTGACTTAACCTTGTGACGAGGTTCTCTGTTCTGAGGTATCGAGCATAGACAGTTTCTAGCTCGTTCCAGGGACTTGTACCAGAGAAAAATTCCGCTTCTCTTTGTCTCGCTTGCATCCAAGTCCAGTTTTGCTTGAGGTCATTTGACGATGGCTGTTTTACACAGAACCAATTGTTTTGGAGTGGTTCCCTTTCGTTCCGGATGAATCCAAGCCAATTCTGTTCCTCACCGATAGGAATGCGGTCAGGTTTTGTCAAGACACCTGTATACAAATACAAATGGCTCGTTAAGAGGATGACGGACAGGTGATGAGAATGACAGGGACTTACCAATAGTTCGCTTGCCCTCTGGATCAAATTGTTTGGCGAGCTGATGCGCCCCTTGATTTTCGAAATCGGCTGTTAAAGTAGTCTGTGGTGAGTGCATCGGACTCAAGACACCAGCTTGTCGACTTACTCTCGCATGCGACAGTCAAAAGAATGATGCAGTTGGATTTCTTGATATACCTAGTCACAAGACCCTCGACGAGTCTGATGTCACCTGAATTGCCGCCATGGCCCACACTGGCGATTAAACCTATATCCTCATATCAACATTCACTGTCCTTCGTGGTCCTGTCGTACGTACCCGGAAGATCGACAAATGATAAGTCCGCCACATCAGGTCCACTAATTGTCAACGAGACACAGTTCATCGAGAATGTCAGGGTACTTCCTTCGACAGCTTCGTCATCTGTCAAGAAACTTATGGCCGGCCTCCCTGGGGTCAAAATTGCAAGTTGAGCTCTTCGAATCCGATCTTCAACCTGCTTTTTATCGTAGATAGGGTCACCGAAGATCTCGTTTTTCGATTGTCCCAAGGGCTGGCCTTTTGCATCCGTCGTTATGCGTAATGATACAGTACATTTCCAAGGCTGGGGCGAGTACGAGAGCCTGCACTCTGTTGGACAACGAGTGCAGGTTCCCGAGGCGCGCGGGAGGGTAATACCCGAGATTGATTCAATTAGAGAGGATTTTCCAGCGGATTGGTTTCCGACTACCGCAATCTGGGGTAAGTCGATATCGACTTGTACTCTGATGATTCCATTGAGATAATTTTTACTGAAGTTAGTGTAGATTCTTACCCGGTACTGTGCAGTTCATTGATTCGGTCGAGCATACGCCGCTGTTGACCGGACATTTGAGGATTTGAAAGCCCAACTGCGGCGGGGACTTGAGAAGTTCTTGACCTGTGAGGAAGGTCTCCTGTGTCAAACAGAGACGAGATAGAGGTAGCTGATATTTTGCGATGCAATGTCATTTTTTGAAAGACAGCTAAGAAAACTAGTGTTATAGTCCTTAAAATGTGAGATTGGGAACGTTATCTGCGGGAAGGTTATATAGGCCTCGAGACTTCGAGGTGGGACGTAACAACATCGTATCGAACTGTGGCTTCTCAGACGTTAACAAGGACATAGATACAGATTGGGTTATAATCTCAAGGTGATCTGCGCTGATGTTTTCTAATGTAGTTGGCGGATGACGGAATCAAATTTTGATCCGCCTTGGCTGAAGGATCGATTGTACCACCACGGACTGTTAATTGGAGTTGATACAGCTCCCAATAACCTAGTTTTTATTACGTAGCTTTCTCCAACTCAAGCTTGGTATGCCCTACACTGGTCCCCTGGCTAAGTGTAGACTATGGAAGAAATACTTTTTCCAATCTTGCCTTGGCTACGGTCAAAGATTCTTTTACCTTCTTTTGTCGTATGGACATAACAGAAAACGGCTTCATTGCGACAAACCACCCTTATCATAATTCTCAAATTTGTAGACATGAAACTCGACACAAGCATACAAACCTCGTGTAGAGCTTGGAAAACTATAAAGATATCATTGAGAAAAGCGCTCAAAAAAGATTTGGCAGGATTGAAAAGCAATTATAGTGAGCCCACGAAGTGTCGAAGCGACCGTACACCATCATCAAATGACGTGTTGTTGTGGCACCTCGACCGTGTCCGGGTATCGAGCGTGACCTTACACTTCTCACATCAGTCGTTACGCCAGGCGGCAACCTCGTACCAGAGCATGTTGTAATATCCATGATTCAATTATTTAGTCAATGCTTCTATCTCCTACTCAGTCATGGATCCGCTCTCCCCATACAACATGAAGTCAACTCTGAGTAAGGTAATTTCCCCCGAATCAAACATAATTGGGGCGTCAAACTGTCATCTCATTCTCATTCTCGGGAGTACCTGTTTCGACATCAAGGGTTCTGGGAGGAGACTATTCTTGATGGTCTGTGAGTATTGAGAAAGTTACCAGATTTGACATCCTGAACCTGACAGCTAAATGCTCATTTCATGGAGCTTGCACGAGGTACCTCGCTAAAGGAGACCCACTCGATCCATGACTTCCGAAGAGTGCTGCGCAGGTGTTAAGGAAGACCCTAGCGTATTTGAGCACATGATGCCTGGAGGACAAACAGTCAAACACCCCAAAAGTTCTAGAATGTTTTCGGGTTGAACAACGTTCACCTCAACTGAAATAATGACCCTTGACAAACTACGTATTGCACTCTGTGAGAGCCCTTAATCACATTTCGCTACAGAAAGGATTCTATGAGGTTCACTGTGATACTACATTGCAAATACAGGCAGGAATAGGCTTGCAGGCACGACGGGGATCATGAGTCCTGCCCTCTTACAGGTGCGATGTTCCGGACACCATCACCATGGTCAAGATGAGGACAGCAATGAGGGAACAGAGGCGCTTGAAGGTTTGCATGTAAGGTTCAAATGCATCCGACATTCGGGAGGTCATACTTGAAAGACCCACTTATGGGTATGACTGGGTGACGGACAATTGATTCAAGCTTGGATGGAGCTCAAGGTGGAGGAGATAGATTATGCTCTATGTGGGACGGAATGGACAGGTCAACAATGATACAGATTTTACAGAAGACCAGGCTGTGCTTCGACCCTTCGAAGTCTGAAGTACCATATGAAGATGTATGTACAATCAGAAAAGACGTCGCACAGAATGCGAGATCATCTTCCACTATCCAATGATCTCATCTGCTCTCAACCTTGATATCACATCGTCACCGAGACCAAGCTTATCCCTCAACACCTCATGTGTGTGGACTCCCAGATTAGGACCAGCCCATCTCGGTTTTGGATCCACACCACGGAGCATAGGGAACGTGCCTTGCATTTTGAGTGGCCAGGTCTGGCCATCAGCTGCTTGCACCTGAACTTCCTGGATAGCCCCTCTTGATTGGATTTGTTCATTTTCCATGATATCCTTGACATTCGCCACTTGTCCTACGGCAACATTGGCTTGTCTCATCTTTTGTATGATCTCTTCCGCTGAACGTTTCTCTGTCCACCCGCGGATAGCTTCTTCAATCTCGGCTTGTTTCTCCACTCGATTTTGATTTTGTTGGTACTCCGGACCAGTTAGGTCCGGTCGCCCGATGACTTCCATCGCTCGTTTGTACATCGAGTCCCCATTGGCTGCAACAACTACGTAGCAGGGGATTGTAGGCGTGTCAGGTGATGGCAGGCATGGATAGGCATTTGTTGGGACGATGCCCGTGACAGATGAGCCAGAAGGACCGCGTATCTAGAACAAAAGGGTCAATATCAAGTCGGCAGTCAGCATCAAAGTACAGACCGTTCCTTTGCGATCGTACTCCGAGACTATCCCTTCCATAACATTCAGTATACTGGATAATTAATGAAAGTTTAGCTTATACGGATAGATCAAAAGTACCTCTCCAAAATGCTGACATCGACAATATTTCCAGGGGTTCCTGGATTTGTCTGGAGTTGGTATAAAGCAAGGAGCTGCATCGGCAGCTCATTAGGCATCAAAGGGAAACCAAATCAGAACAGAGCACTGACTGTTCCTATCATAGCTTGCATACCAGCAAGGGTATCCCCTAAGCTGATGTTTGGGCGCACTGGTGGTCCTGATAGTCCACCCAACGCATCGGAAAAGCCATTAATATAGCGGAAGCCACCCTGGGCTTCGCCCACTGAAGCATATCCAGGGAGAGGACCCCAGGGTCCGTTCTGACCGTAACCGCTCACACGGGTGAAGATAAGGGAAGGATTTTGTTGCTGGAGATCTTCCGGCCCGAGTCCCCAACGTTCAATAGCTGAGTATCAAGTCATTGGTTTGTGAGGTAATAAAAAGAGGCAACGTACTTCCTGGTTTGAAATTCTCAACGAGCACATGACTTTGAATTGCTAATTGACGAACAAGACTGGAGTCGTGAAGAACAGAACGACGAGCATTGACCACGCTGAACTCACTCCCGCCCTTCGGGTTTACGAAGGTCTATCGCAACACTCTTCTTGTTTCTCGCCAGACTCCGGAACCACGGACTTACGTCATCGACATCCAGCTCACGCCAAACGCGCAGGGGATCACCAGTTTTCGGAGGTTCGATTTTGATAACTTCAGCGCCAAACTGCCTTGATGAGAAATGTTAGAAATAAATGAAGCAGCTGAAGAAGTAGGACTCACGATAGTATTTGACCACAAAACGGTCCTGCAATGAGCTGGCCCAATTCTAGCACAAGGATGCCATCCAACGGGGGTTTGCCGTACTTATTGGAGATAGTGGCAAATCTGGCATCAAGGAAACTGAGTTGCTTTCACCGCAAAGTCAAAGGCACTCACGATCTAGACACGGAACGGAACATCTGCGGTTTACACAGTGCAGAGACTGATGAGCTTCAATAGAATCCGACATATATCTGTGGTCTCGGCCGACCAGACGGCTCTGCAGCTTTACACGTGACATGTACTTTTCTATTCTCGCAACAAGGAAATTGGTGTTAAGACACGGAGAAACTAGACTGCGAGGCCCAGCTTCAGGGGTTTATCAACAGAAGGCATGTAGGAGGGAGGTTTGGATGTGACCTATACAGACTAGTACAGTATAAATATTTCCGACACGGCCTTATTTCCACAGAAATCCCGTTGGCGCCGAAACAAATTCATTTCTGGCCACCTCCTTCAATCGTCTACCACCGTCAGTTCTTTCAAAAATCTTAACTCCCCCACCATTGACACCTCCAGCGACCAGGTACTTGTCATCCGAGCCGCCGAAAAGGATACCCCTTACGTGACTCAGTCCTGTCCTGACCTCGGCAATCAATTCAGGTTTACCAAGACTCGAATTAGAGGTAAAGTCGAAGATCGACAGACTGTCCCCGTGAGGAGAGGGGTCGTTGCGGTTTGAAATATAAATGTAGGGTGTGGGGAATGAGGAGCTGGATCTAGTAATAAGGATTTCTGCGGCAAGCATATCATTGGGTCCAGGGGGAGGGCAGGATATTGTTGAAGTCGAGGCAATGAACTTGGGGAGACCGGGGGGGAGGGTTAATATGTGTCGGACAAGCTTGTTTGAGAGCTCAAGAAGCGTAAATAGCTCGCCATCTGATTCGCCGAGGTGAGTGGTTTAATTATCATGATTTGTCGAGGGAACACACTGTGGTATGCGACATGGCGAGGTCCACCACCTAGCTCATAGTTGATGTGACCATGCTGGACCCAAGTACCATCTGATATTTTCTTCAAACGTCGAACTTGGTCGGTACCAAGATCAGGAACGAGGAGTTCGTCGGTTTCATCCAGAAAGACAACTTGATGTGGGTGTGAGCCTTCTTGGCGAACCTTGTTCGGCCCAGCTCCATGCAGTTGGAGTTTTCGAGTTCGTGATGATGTTGAGATGAACGGTGCCGACTTTTCCAGAGGAATAAAACCAAGGATACCAGAAGAATACTACAATCGTTGATGTGAAACGTCAGAATCATGAACCCGTTGCTAGCGAAAACAGCGCAAAGGTATTTTTCTTCTACGTGTCACTTACATTAGCAATCAAAAGCTCATCCGCAGTAGCCACCAACGAACAGGGATCCTTTCCACCACTTTCTGTTTTGCAAATTACTTCTCCTCTGCCTTCCTCATCGAACCTCAATGCCATCGCGGTACCATCAGATTGTTCGAGCACAGTGAAGACGATAGAGTGATCACTAGGGTGAAATGCAATCCATGGCGGATGATGACCAACTTTTACTGTCGACACTACGTCTAAACTGCCCCTAGCATCATCGAACAAGAGGGTGTAAATTTCATCAGTGTACGATCCAACAAGTATTTGAAACTGCGTCATTTGGTAACGCAAATTGTCAACTTTAAGATATCCAATGAATCAGACAAGAAGAGGTAAAGTTGTATGTGCGTGATCTTGAGTGATATAGCACGAAAATTAGCATCAGGGTCCAACTTCCTTATATAACCGAGACCTACATTGTGCACTCCTGTTCACCAATCTGACGGACCCGCACACCTCTTCCATCGCCGATATTTCGCCGGCCAATGAAAAACTAGGTGTGTAGACACTCTATGCAAGACAGTCACAAAGATCATAAACGATTCATTTACCTTGTATGAAAATGAGGAATTGACATATATGTCAATTTCCTCCCTGAAATATGCTGAACACAATCTCTTAACTTGGTCGACAGATTACGGTTGAGCAGCACCGTGCTCATGAAAAACGGTCCGAGGATACTCCTGACTTGAGTGGATGGTTGCACTACTACCGGTCAATTGCCTGTCACCTCGGCAAACACTATACAGGTTAAGGAACGTATAGTTTAGATTCATGAAACAACGTCTATGCGCCAATGCGGCGTCCACCGAAATCCCGGAATCCTCCAAGTGAGATTCACGTGATTGGAATCAAACATTCGAGCGAAGCAGCATAGGCACCAAGAAGATCGAGAAGATCTCGGCATCTTGCCGATATATCCGCTGTCAAGTCCGAATGTGACCTAGCAGCAGACTGGTCAATTTCGGTCAAACTATCAATTGGCTAGAATAAGACCATAGTGAACATATCACCAAATCGCGGAAGCAATGTCGGTGATGAAGTGAAAAGCAGTTCGCCGAGACTTCGGATATGGAAACTTGGATGCGTGGTTCACTTCGGGACGGTATCTGATGGACAGCAAAAGATGAAGAGATTGCTAATTATCATAATTCTCGGGAACATCAGTGAAACTTCGGGATGAACCACATAGAATCAAGGGCGACAACCCAGCCGATTTCACCACCATACAACCCCTTTCATAAGCCTCCTTCCCGTCCTGACGACTTGGGCACATTCAACCTTTCCATTCGCATTCATTACTGCACCAACATCGACTGTCCCTCCCGGGTGATGGATCCGTATGAGATCGTTATATGAACCGGATTTTTGTCGCGCCCTTTGGACAATCTGCCAAGCTATTGTGCCTTCCACTTTTGCTGCGACCCCTAGGCAAAGGCCTAGCGTCATAGGTACAGCTTTGTGCAATACTCCCATAGAAAGGGCGTGTACAACAACGTCGACTCTGTTTTCATAGTCATAGTCAGAAAAGGGTACGCTGAGAAAGGCGATCTTCGGTTGTGCTTGTGCGGTGGGATCGAGTTTCATGGCGCATGCGCCTTGTTGGCGGATCGCTTCGAGCGTGCTCGTTGTCGGTAACGAGGAAGGTTCCTTTCCAATGACATAGTTATCAACGTCGAGGCCAAGTTTGACAAGTTCGTCCCAGTGTATAAAGATACTCGGATTTGTGGCATCAATGAGACTGGCTGTAATGCTGGCAGGCTGACCATCATGATTTTGGAAAGAAAGCGTGTCTATAACATTTGAAGAGGGAAGGAGTTCACCCGTACGTGCTCCCGATGGGTTCAAGTATTCACAAACGATCTGTGACGCCTTGCCAGGCACTCCAGCAATAGTTGCCTCTGGGTTATCGAGTACCGGTGAGCCCTTCTCCGATACGGGAAAAGTTATATCGATTATCTTCTTGGTATTGGTATTAAAGCACCTCACTCTAGCCCTTCCCATGTCATCATAGTTGGGGGAGCAGATCCTCTCGTCGAGCGCATAAGCACCGATCATACTCGTAAGGTTACCACAATTACCCGAGTAGTCAACGGTACCATCCCTAATGCCAACCTGGGCGAATGTATATTGGACGTCTATCCTGTACTCTGATCGTTGTTCCGGCGTCGGCGGTTCGACAACACAAATTTTGGATAGACTTGACACGCCTCCTCCCATGCCATTAAGCTGGCGGCCAAAATCAGGATCCGGAGATCCCATTATCCCCAAAAATATGGGTTTCCAATCGGCTCTAGATGAAGGTAGGTGCGCATGCTTGAGAAAGATGCCTTTGGACGTGCCGCCTCGGAGAAAGCTGGCTGGAATAGGATTTGGATGACGACGAATTGAAGACGAGCTTAGCCTTGCAAGGGTAGGGGACTTTGAGTGTTTCGAGATATGAGTAGGTAGTATATATGTTTTCCCATTAAGCAGCGTCCTGGAAAACATGTATTCTGTTCAAAGTGGTGAGATGTCGGAGGTCGGAATGTCGGTCATGCACGTGTATCTAAAAATATCCACCGTTGCTTGCTCAAGTCAAAAAACAGCTTCAGGCAGCATGTGGCTTTGCAGTCAAAATCTGGTCACCGTATCGGGCGAAATCTGGAGATTCAGCGCTCAATCCAGTAGCCTCTGATTTCCAAACTGCCCTTGCTAAAGACTGGAATTCTGATTGACTCTCCAATTAGCCTTTCACAAGGCAATTAGTCATAGTTTGAGCTTGAAAATAGTAATGTTGGTTTGTGTCCACAAATCACACGGCGCACATTCGTCAAGTCACCGCTTGCATTGGTGCCATCACACGTGTCAAGTCATCCAGACTCGTCATATAGTCTCAATATGGCTACGCCATGTTCCACTTTGAGACGAACTAGAAGAAGAGCAGGAACAATGATTCAAATGTGATTTGTGGTTATCTTATTCTTATCCTCCTTGAACATTGCCAAAAAAAATAACTTGCCCTTGGGAGACCATATAAAATATGATTGAGAAGGTGGATGTGAGACTTTTTAGCGACTTTTTAGCATGAGTAAAAACAATTCAGAGCTGTAAAGTTTATTTCCACAACTGCTGGATTGAATCTTTTTCTTATTGCTTGCACATTTTATGCTTGACTTTAGTTAAGATGAGGTTTGAATGTCCAACCCAATCACATCTGTCATCATTGGTGACCTCATCAATATGCTGGCTAGGTATCCATTTTGACAGAAAACTTTTGTTCAATGACCATATAAAGAAGCTCACAGCCAAAGCCGAAACAGCCCTTGGATGTATAGCTATGCTATCAAACACTATATGAGGCCTCTCTCACCTGAACCTACGCACATTGTATAGAACATGTGTTTTACCTATCATAACATATGCCAGTGCAATCTGGTGGACCAAGAAAGAAACACATGCCAAAGCACTCAATCGGGTTCAAAACCGGGCACTTCGGATTATCTGTGCAGCATTCAGAACTACACCAATCCAGGCCCTAGAAATTGAAGCAACAATACCCCCTATCCACCTACACCTAGACTATTTGGAGAGAAAAGCTGGAATTCGTCTAAACAGGCTAAGTATAACAAACCCAGTCATCCATTGCCTCCCACCAGCTTGGACCCAAACAGAACACTCATCCCCGAGACAAGAAACTAACCTTTCTTCTAGAGGAACAACCCAGTTACATTGGATAGCAGCCCATACAGCTCACAACCACGAACGAGTGTTCCCCTTCCTCCTCCCTCCATGGCGAAAGACACATACTGACTACCCTAATAGGGTTACAATCCAAGATGAACCAACCAAGAGAGACAAAGCGATATCAGAACACTTACACTATGTCTCTTCCCTAAAAACCTCTCCAAACCACATCGTAGTCTACACCGATGGCTCACAGAAGACAGTAGGCCAGAGATTTAGAAGAACAGGTGCAGCAGCAGTCGGATTTCACCAGGGAAATGAAATTTTCAAACAGAGGATAGGCCTTGGTGGCATGGCAGAGGTATACGACGCTGAGCTAACTGGACTAGTAATAGGCCTAAGGACCGCAATCACAAAAGCAGAATCCTTGCCCAAAATCCATCACATCCACATATATGCAGACAATGCTGCCGCCATCAAGACAGTTCCAGACCCAAAACCCCATAAAGGCCAGCTACTAGCCTACACCTTTTACCAACACATGCTACGATGGCTCCAAAAGAACCCAGTCAACACCCTCAGAGTCGCATGGTGTCCAAGCCATTCAGACATCCCAGGAAACGAACGAGCAGACCAACTAGCTAAAGAAGCAATTTTGCTTCCCTCGTCATCAGAACCAACAATCACACATAACATCCGACATGCACACGAACACCTAAAAAGAGACTGGACCACCCTATGGAGGAACTCCTCCCCACAACAAGGCAGCTGGGCAACAGCAAACCGAATATCACCATCTCTCTGCCCTACACCCCACTTTCTAGGACTAGCAGACAAGAGGGAGCTTTTTGGACGCCTTTTACAATGCAGAACAGGACACAGCTATTCAGGGGAATACTACCACAGATTTGTCCCTTCAGCAGACCCAGCATGCCCATGTGGAGAACCAATTCAGACACGCGAACATATCATCCAAGTTTGCCCAATCTACGAAAGACATCGCAATACCCTACGCAAAGTATCACAAATACTGTACCTGCCTGACCTTCTCGGCACCAAGGAAGGCATAAAGGCCTTGATATCCTTCCTCGACAACTCTGGGGCATTCACAAAGAATGGCCAGTCCCCTCCAACACGATCTACACCCCACATGACAGA
>Ga0153967_100045_pt1 | contig 86798 bp, 126 predicted proteins | sample TSFL051MetaG_FD_104688 | JGI IMG/M metagenome (GOLD analysis project Ga0153967, IMG submission 104688) | Attine ant fungus gardens microbial communities from Florida, USA - TSFL051 MetaG | ecosystem: Host-associated > Fungi > Mycelium > Unclassified | place: USA: Florida, Paynes | collected...
CTCGTGCGCGTAAAAGTATGATTCGGCATCAGGTACGTCAGCAACTGCTAGAATTAATATCATTTTCCGAAAGAATAAAGAATTGATCACACCTTCAAGGAGCCAAGCGCACATGCGCCCAGAAGCCTCCCCGACGAAATCGTTGATCGGCATAAACGTGGGCTGGTCATCTCCGAAATGTCTAGCAGTGATAATCTGGGTCAGAACCTTAGATACCTGAGCAAGGTTCTTGCGTGCAGTAACTTTCACAGTCTTTGGAATAATCTCGAAAACTTCTGGAGTCCTGTAGGGGAATATTAGCCAGTAAGGTAACTTACCAAGTCAAGCTTACATAATGATAGGATAAATATAACGGTAATAGACCAAGCGTCCGATGCAGGCTGCATATTGTTCTTCTGCACCATTGGGGAATCGTTCCTACTGAACTTCAAAAGCTTGTATTTCCGTCCAAGAAATTACTTACTCTTAACGCAAGAAGAGTTTCACGAGCAAGGTACCTCATACTGAAGGGCATCTTCTTTGTAGATGAAGTGATGGCTTTCACAAAGGCATCTGTCCACCATTGGACAAGCTGAAGCTCTATTACAAGTTGAGCGAATATTCAAGTGATTAAGGAATATGCCTACGGCGAATGTACATAGCCCTTGTCTCCGGGTATTCGAGAGCTTCTCTGAAATTGACATCTTTAGGAATGGGGCTGGCCACCCCTGACTTGAGTTCCTCCATAGTTATACGGGAGTGATGTAGCTTTCATCATGATGAGTGACATTGCCGGTGATTAGTGATTTAATGTGAGTGCGTACCAGTGTTGGATCAGTCTCGAGGTCCAGATCGATTGAGTCAATGGCCTCTCTGATGATACTTTGGAAAGTATCTCGGGCAAAAGTGTTTTGTTTTGGTCGGATGTAATGAACTGTGATGTTCAGATAGATTGGGTGGTTCCGTACAAGACTGTCGATAGAATCTGTATTCGTGATTTCGTCTCGAATTCCAAGCTGTGTTAATCAGGAAGGTACTAAGAATCAAACAAGAAGACAACTTGCCTGGAGTAATTTTAACAGTAAAAAATCTTCGCGGCGGTCTTGACCATAACCGAACAACGTCAAGACCACTCTCTCGATGAACCTTCGACTGGGCTCCGGCACATTGTCTAAAGACAGTTTAAGGAAAAGCCGACTGAGATATTCGCCGCGAGTCTGTAAGAGGTAGAAAAGCTGCTGATAGAGTTCAAGCTTTCTCCTCGCAGCATGATCTACAGCACTAGACCCAGAGAAAGGATCACCGTGTTCCGCCAGGAGTTTAACCCTAGCAGCATTAGTTGTTACATTATCAGCCCCCTTTCGTTTCTTTGCATTATCAACTACTAGCGCAACTTTCACGTCGAGGTTGTTCACCTCATTCTCCAAAGCTTGATTTTCGCGGATACATTCTACGACCTGCTTCCTGAGCCTCTCGACTTTGATCTCCTCGTGAAAATCTGCCTCAGAATCGTCGAGTAGATGAACAAAATTCTTGATTGTGCCCACAGAAACGTTGGTACCCATCGTAAGTTGGCGATATTGTTCACGAGTCTCCTTGGCCCTGAAAAGAGACTGAATCTTGATGACTTTGCTAAGATTACTACAATAATAGTCCATCTTCTCTTTAAAACGACGTCTGATGAGGGCACCACGCAATAGCGCTTGTAGGATGATGGCGACATAGTTGCTACGATGAAGGTGCTCGCGCCAAGCATGATAGTCATTTCTAACAATGACACCTCGAATATAAGCTTGAAAATCTGTTATATTGGGAGTTGCATAATCAAGATTTCGTTTAAGCTCGAGGTGGCGAAGTCGAACTAGACTGGCTCGAGAAAAAGCCTGAAGTGAAGAGACCATTTTTAGGTTCCTCGGAGTTTCCAGCGACTTGACGAGTGTCGTGTGCCTTTGACAGGCAACTTTCGCCCGGGCTTGCGCTTGGAAGGTTATCATGAGTGGAGTGACACGACGCAATCCACGTATGAGGGCAAGTAGGCGCTTCCTGGCCAGATGTGTGCGCGTGGCTGCCTGTATACGGATCACTACGTCTGTGAGATTCTTCAGTTCGGCTAACTGGCTTCGAACACGACGTCGGACCAAAATTCCACGGAGTTGGGACTGAACGTTAATGAAGGCCAGGCTCAGCTTAGTCAATTGACAATTCTGTCTTTGCAGAGACAGCCGAAAGAGTGCACCCCGAGCCAGAGCTTGGAAATGCACTATTGAAAACCCGATTTTGGGTCGAGTAAATGTCTTCTTCAATTCTTGTCGTGCTGCTCTTGTGATACGAGCACGAGCGAATGCCTGTAAACGGGTCATGGATAAGCCGATGGTGCGAAGTGCCCCCTTGAGTTTCCGGAACCGACGACGCTGCAAGACACCGCGCGATTGCGCTTGAGTCTTGACAAAATTGGGGGACATCACCTCGATGGAATGCAAATAGACTTTCCATTGGTGTCTGACCAAAGTAGATCGAGCAGTCGCTTGCAATGCGATAATCCATGGAATGAGATTTCTTTGTTGGTGTCTCTGAGCCTGGATCTGATTTCGGAGCAAGTGACCTCTACACTGGGTCTGAAGCTTAACAATGTATCGTTCAGCAAAATGCATACGAGCTTGAATACTAGCACGAGCCCTTCTTGCAAGATGGCCGCGAGCTAGAGACTGGACAGCAATGACAGAACTCTCGTTCTCGTATAAGAGTCGGCGTTGGCCTGAAAAGTAGTAAGATACGGGTTTTCACTCGAGAAAAACTGATAGGCTTACGCTCTTCCTGTGACTCTACATCAATCTCTACTTCCTCATCGATTTCTTTGGCCAGTTCTCGTCCAACATTACCGAAATTAGGCATCGGAACACCAGCCTCCTTCAAGCCATTCTGTGTCTTTTGTAAGTCATCGTCGGAGAAGTGGAGATGGCCAATCAGATTGCCAATTCGTTGAGCCATTCCTCGACGTGCGAGTAGGTGACTCAAAACAAGGCACGTTGTGAGTACAGGACTTTGAAAAATGAAGAAAACAGTCACCTGAGTGCGTGAATACAGTAGATGACTTTTGGTATATTCTTCTTCTCATATAGATCTGTAAGTTCAAAAATGAAGCCCTATTCTCTTTGTGAGGTGCTTGATCCGAGGATTGATTGATTCGAAGCTAACCTCAGGCAATCCTACATCACGAACGAACTTGAAGAATACATTGATGTTATCTGAATGACGGAAGTCGCGAAGGTTTGACGACTAGAAAGCGAAAGGAGGTCGACATTTTATCCCTCAGCTAGGTTTACGAATTATACCTCAAAGATCCGTCGAACCACTTGTGGATGAAAGGCTCGGACCAATTTTGCAAGAACGACGCCGTTACATAGACTCTCTTCCATTTCTAAGATGTTGAAGCCAATTTCTTCTCCGATGCACCCCTCAATCCATTGATGTGCTTCTCCGACATGACAGAGATACTCATATGCTTGAATGAGATGCCGTTGCGTGTCGGCCCAGTTCCTTCCATAATACCGGGTCGACAAATTAGGAGCGGCATGTCCGCTTGGTGCTTTCAGCTGCAGGCGACCAGGAAGCCCTGCAACGTCATCACTCTCGGGAATGGCAAACCCTGGGATTTCAGGAACGCTTTGGCTACGAGAAAGAGACGCCGGCGTCTTTGCATATAAATCTCGTTTGAGCTGACCCTTCCTCATAGATACTCGGTTGACATCTTCCTGAATTAAATTTGGATCCCGAGTAGATGCAACTTTCTCCTTTTCCCGGCTCTCGTCACCATCACCACTTGCTACACGAGGGAAGTGATCTCTACGACTGCTGATAAGATTGTCGTATGCTGAAGCCCTCTTACTGGACATGTATGAACTTTTATAAGGGACTGAGGATGGGGACGAACATCCTATAGGCGTTGTCACCGATAACTGTGATAGGTTACCCCACTTTTCGTCTAACTCCGATTCAGGGGTGGTAGCAAACACTTTAGTAGATCCTTGATCGTGAGTGAGGGAAGTAACAGATTTATTATGACCAAGGGTATAGAGTGATGGCTCGGCGCTCTTTTCGGGTGTTGACAGGATGGAAGATTCATAAAGAGATTGTGATCGGTTTCTCGGAGTATCCACTGAAGATGTGGCTTGAGAAAGTGAAAAAACGTGATGAGAATGTTGAGCAGCCACAGGTCGGATGTCAGGGCTACTGTCTGGCGAATTTGTTGATGGTGGATGCAAGGATAGGGATGTATGGTTACGAAGAGGGGAGCTTTGCCTAACACTGGATGTTCTAGGCATCTCGTAGATAGATCGAGAACTGGATGGAGGAAAAATTTTCTGCGAGGTTGAAGGACATAGGACAGAGTGTCTGGAAGAAGGGATTACCGTGGATGAGGATATGTTCTGACAGGGCGACGCTGATGAGGGGGTATCTATTTCAGCAAGAATTCCTGTGATATTGGGCGAGAATGGTAGTGTGATAATAGGGTCTGGCATGGTTTGTCGTTTGAGATGTATTGTGGTCTCCATAGTAGAAGGGCCGTTGGTTGAGGATACTGGGTTGCTCATGGCGTTCGGTGTAACATTTCCCAGAGCGGAAGGCTGTAACCTTGATTTTATAGTGTCGGGCATAGAATTGTAATTCCCAAGAGAATGTTCCTCTGTCTCTACCTCTCGCACACGCTCTTCCCACTTACCCCTGAGGACGTCCAAACTGCTGCTGGGACGATGTGAGGGTGCTGCCCGTCTTCTCGATCCCAGAGATGTGTTGGAAAATCCAATGGGAGTAGTAAGAACACCCGGTCCCGACTGAGAGTTGTTTCGTGATGATCGTGAACCGCCCCCATTAGATGATGTCCTTTCCAAGAGACGCGCCTGATAGGCAAATGGTGCGCCAGGTAAAGATTTATGTGTGTAATTTGATGTCTGATCGGACGAGCTCATGGACACCTGGATGCATAGGAAAGAAAAAAAAATAAAGAATATTGACCAAACGCCCATGAGCCACGTGCTATGCCTATTACCTTTCTAGGCCAGATGTCTCACATAGAGTTTTCTATGTAATGCTGCACATTACTTTAGGTGAATAGACAGTTGTGTTGCACTACCAGGAACCAGCTGATTTGTTCATTACTAGGGCAGCTGAAACCCTCGCCCAAAAGTACTGCATAAGAGGTTTTATAGTTTTGACGAAACCTTTGTCTGCCGCTTTTCCCACTCTATACAAGCAAGCTTGCGCAGTTCACTCTTAAGTATTTTCCCGGATGCTGTTCGCTCTATTCCAATGTCAATCAGCGGCAAAAAAGACGAGAGGTGAAGCTTTCTCACCAAATGGCCTATCCAAAATCAAAACCATCACTGGCACGGCAAATTTGGGCAATCTGAGAACAAAGATAATCAAAGGATCAATGGGGCATTAACAGACTGCCAAACCTCTTTTGAGCTAATGCGATCAAGCCTTCTTCAGTTAACTGGCCTCTATTTTCTGGACGGACAGACACTACAGCGGCAACCTGTTCACCCAGGCGGGGGTGGGGAATTCCAACACCTGCAACCTCTGCTACACGAGGATCAGAATAAAGAGCATTTTCTACTGACACAGAATCCTAGCCCAATCTTAATCACAGATATCAACAATGAGGGGGTTTGACTGACAATGTTTTCGCCCCCACGAATAATAATATCCTTGACTGACCGAGGCTTCAGTAGTTGCGATGATCTGACGGGGAAAACCTTACTTCGACCACGAACGTAGAGGAACCCCTCTTTGTCTAGATAGCCCAGATCACCTGACTTAAGCCATCCGTCTTTAGTCAAGACTTTGTTAGTTGCGGCTGAATGATGAAACCTAAGAGAAGGTACATGACCAAAATTAGCAAGCTCTTTACCTTGATCATGCCAATACCCTCGCATAACATTCGGGCCTCGTATCCAAACCTCTCCAACTGTACCTGTAGGCACTTGTTTGTCACCCTCCATGATAATAACATCATTGACAGGGGAAGCCAATCCACTAGAAGAATATCTAGCATAAAATGCAATTTAGATCCAGATAGAAACAATACATACCAAGTTGTCGCTCGGTTAACATAATCTTCTCCCGCTGCAAGACATCCTCAGTCCAAAGAAGACAGGAAAGGCAGGAAGTTTGACTCACCAACACTTGTCACAATGCTACTCGTTTCAGTCAGGCCATATGCTTGGCTCCTAATGTAATTATGAGGTTATAGTCAATCTTGTGATCATGCCTCCTCACATGAGTGCATCAGGAAAGGCTTCCTTAGCCCGTTTAGGTAATGTTTCGGGTGCCGGAGCACCACCAAACATGAGCCCTTCAAGCGAATGGCCTGTATGTATACCGTCCGTAAGGTCTGAAACCATCGATGGAACTCTGATAGGCGTCATAATATATTCATCAAGGACATCTTCCCAGGACGCACCCTCCAGCTATTGCAACATGCTCTTCCTTGATCAATCTGTGGGCGTACATAAGAGAACTTTGACGAGTCGATGGTTGAAGTAAATACCTCGTAGCTGAAGCGAAGTGAATGATTGTTGACGGAAGATATCATCAAATACCGAACCTTCTTGGATATCCCATTTACGTATCAAAATAATTCTAAGCCCAGCCATGGTCGCCAACATCTAGGCATAGGGTAAGCTCAATTGACGCTGGGATACAGTAAGTTGCCATACAGTCAGACTAGTGGAGCCAGTGACGTGGAAAAATGGAACCGAAATCAGTATACTCTTCTGAGGTCCTGGAAGTGGGACAGGGACGTCCTCTCCACGGCGGAGGGCCGCACGCTGACTGCCAATTATGATCTTCCGCTCCTTGAGAACATGAAGGAGGAACACACAACAGGTTTCGCTCACATTGATTACATTCGTAAGCCATTGACGTTGAGTAGCCAAAACGCCTTTGGGAAGACCGGTTGTGCCTGTTGATATACATGAAACGAAGGGTCATCATCTGCACTAGACAGGGCCAAGTTAGCCAGTGACACACCGGAAGTGAACAAGATTGAAGCATTATCTTCTGGAACAATTTCAGGGTCATCAGTTAAAATGTTTTGGGAATTGCCCTTATAATTAGCCAAAGCATCATCCCAAGTCACCATATGATTCCATTTGCCTTTGCCCTCACTCGCCTCCAGAACTAAGAGACCGATAGTATCAGCAGCAAATCTTGAAGCGATGGGCTCTAAACGATCCGCTCGCTCTGAGTCCAATACAATTAACTTGCTCTGGGTATATGTAAGGCAGTGATGCAGAACATCCATGGGAAGCCAGCTTTGTAGATGGTCAGCATTGGGTATCTCAGGAGAGTCCATGGTACTGACGCGTTGACCAACACCGAAACAGCTCCAATGAGGTCTAGGTAGTCGAGGTAAGACGGGAAGAACCTTACTATGGAAATATGAGGACATACGGCAAGCCCAGAAAGCAACCAAGAAATCGGGATAATTTCGGGAACAGATAGCGACCCTATCACCTGGGAATATCATGTAATTTGTCAACAAGAGAGTGGAAAAGACGGATACACACCCTTGCGAATATCGTACACATCACGGTACATAGCCGCAGCCTGGATGGACTGCTCGGAGACCTGTCGAAACGTGTATCTTCGTTTCTCATAGACAACATATGTCTTATCTGCGTGATCCTTGGAAGCCGAGAGCCAGAAAACTCGCAAAGACGGCCAGATGTTCTTGTAAACTCGTAAGAGACGACCATCAATTAAACGCATTTCGAACTCATGAAGCTTCCCAGGTGCACATAGAATGGCATCGACTAGTGCAAGAGAAGATGAGGCGCGAAAGTCAAGTACGAATCATTTACGTACCTTCGGCAAGTGTTCGCCTTGGCTCCCAGTTAGACATTAGACAAAGTTGATTACAGAGAAGCGCTTTATATGTGGCGAAGGGACTACCCCGAAATCACATTCACGGACAAATATCCGGATGATCTCGGTAAACATCTGAGGATCAAATTTTGACTGGCAATTGGTCCCATATTGAAGAAGAATTGTCAGGTACACATTTAAGGCAAGTCTTGGCAAATACCACGGGGTCTTCACTGATCTGACACCGTGTTATTCAGTGTATAACATACACCTTGATTTCGGATCTCGATGTCTGTGTCATAGGATATACCTTCTTTTTTTAAAAAAAAAATCAGACCTGCTACCACTTGTCATGTCTATACACAACAGGCAAAGGGTGTGCGATAACACTCCCTGTGGAATATGACTAAAAATGCTCTTCCGATCAATCTTATAGTTTCCATGAGTCGTCCAGCTATCAGTTGCTTGAATAGTTGGTGTAATACCACCCCCCAGGGAGGAGATGATACGAAGGAGCAGCAGAAAGAAAACCAATGAATGCCACCATATTTCCAAGTAATGCTTTCTGTCTCCTGACCCCCGCGTTTCATAACCCCGTCTACCCACTATGGTTGGTCTTAAACCATGTTACCCATCGTAAAATTGTCTCTCTAGATTGTTCGTCCACCCAAGATGACTTCCTATATGGTAAAAGGGTGAAATCAGGGGCGAGCCTGCCCTCGCTTCGGTTCTTGGGTCCCTACTATATTAGTTGGTCGAGAGATCAAGTTGGTCAATGTAGGACTAATCTTTATGCGTATTATTTGAGTGATGTAAGTGGGAACTTTTATGGTGTGTCTACATACTGTTGTGACATTGATTGATTGTCTTATCACTGATGGTTGTTATCAGTTTGATTAGTAAGCTAGGAATGTTTTCACGTTCTTAGTTCTGCACTAGAAGAGCTGAGGTGAATATTATTGTATTCTCTGATTATTTACATATACTGATTGTAACTAGTTGACGTCTTTGACAGGTACTTAGAATATACAGTTCTGCACTAGAAGAGCTGAGTTGACATCTTTGACAGGTGTCCAAGCACTATTTTAGACTTAGCAAACAAAACATACATCCCTCAGTTGTTCACCCACTAGGTGACCTCTGAGGTAGGCTTATCCTGTACAATCAGCATAACATTAACTTACCATCGTTGCGTAGTGACATTATATCTAATATAACAGTTTTCAACCTGCTACTGAGTGACATTATCTTTTACAGGTGAATTTTGAGTATTTCATCTGTATTTTGTAATATCTAAAAGTGCTCCAGACTCACCACCCACAGGCCATCTCTGACAAGTTTATCCCTATGATAACCCATAGGTTTGGTTTGTCCACAGACGACTGTAATTAGCATACATCCTGCTGTGAAGAACACCAAAATAAACAGGCTTTGTGGACGAGTGATTGCTGGGCACTACACTCAAAATAAGTTAGTTTCATCTCCTGATGATCAGCCATTTGATTCTATGATGGTATAAATACAGGTCGTTATATGTTTGCAACAAGTCCCCCCTATCTAAACTCAACACCTATACCACTGAAGAACATTTTAATCTGGGGACCTCACCACATCATCTCAAATACCCCAGCAAACCGTTCCCGCCCAGTCTGTGATTCAGGGCAACACTCTTGTCAAACCTTACAGCATGGCAGTGGCTTATGTTGGGATGAAATGAGGTAATATTATACTCAAGTCAACTAAGACCAAGTGTTGAAGACTGGGTCAGTACATGAATAGGTCAGAGTATGAGATAACACACCTAGGACCGAGTGTCAAAGACTGGGTCCTAGTGAACAGCATAGCTACGTTTATATACAAATAGGATTGTAAATGGACTCAGGTGTAGCTATAGCAATATGATGAGTAATGAATAATAGTGGAGAAGAGGAATTAAATGACATAGTGATGACGAGTTGAATTAGAATGACATCATTCCCTCAATACTCCCCCTCAACGAGTTATCCAGTAGCACGTAGAACTCCAAGACTCATTCAGAATTTTTCAAAACTTTCACATGGCAGTGCCTTTGTGAAAATATCAGCTATCATCTTCTTTGTGGACACATATTCCAAAGAAATTTCTCCACATTCAATGCGTTCTCGGATAAAATGGTGTCGGATGTCTATATGCTTTGCCCTAGAGTGCGAGACAGGGTTGTGTGCAAGGGCAATAGAGCCCTGGTTGTCAGCATGTATGATTGTCGCTTTTGTTTGAGGTGAGTCAAGTTCTTTGAGCAATGTCCGAAGCCATATTGCCTCTTTTGTAGCATTTGCAGATGCAATATATTCTGCCTCAACTGATGATGTTGCAACAGTAGGCTGTTTCTTGGATGACCATGATATGACTCCTCCTCCAACATCAAATGCAAAGCCACTTGTGAATCGGCAATTGTCAGGGTCTTGGGCCCAGTTCAAATCTGTCCAACCAACCAGGTCAAATCCACCCTTTGTTCTTCTGCCCAATACCAGGTTCAGATCGATGGTGCCTTTAAGGTAGCGCAGGATGTGCTTTGCTGCCTCTAAGTGTGCAATTCTTGGGTTACTACCGAATTGTGCAACTAGATTTACTGCAAATTGGATATCTGGTCGAGTTTCAGTAGCAAAGAGAAGTGAACTGACAAGTGATAGATAATGGATGTTCCCAGCATAGTTTCTATATGCTTGTTTCTTGGCTTCAGACTGCGGTGATTGGGTAGTGGAGAGGTTATGCTTCACAAGAAGAGGTGTAGAGACTGGTGTAGCATCTTGTAGTCTAAAGCAAGTGAGAATCTGAGATATGTATGCTGATTGATTGAGATAAATGAGCCGATTGTGTCAATCTCGTGTGATGAGGATGCCTAGCATAAATCTTAGTTCGCCTAAGTCTGTTATTTCAAAGTCGTTGCCTAATAGTTCCTTGAATGAGACAATATAGTGGCTATTGGGGCCACTAACTGCCATGTTGTCAACATAAACAAGCACAAGAAGAACGATTTTTCCTTCCTCTTTCTTGATATACAAGCAGTCATTAGCAAATGAGTGAACAAGGCCGAGATTTGATAATGCATCATGAAGCTTTTTCTTTCATTGTTGTCCAGCCTGCTTCAAACCATATAGAGCCTTCTATAAACGCCAGTAACGTCCTCCAGATCCTAAATGTTCAACACCTTTAGGTACTTCCATATAAATTTCTTCGTCCAAATCTTCTTGCAGATAAGCAGCAACAACATCGACTTAATGGATTTCAAAGTCAAGGTGAGCAGAAAGGGCCAAAAAAACACGAAGAGTGGTGAACTTGGCAACTGATGAGAAGGTTTCAGTAAAATCTTCTCTGGGTACTTGTGAAAAACCCTTAGCAACAATCCTAGCTTTGAATTTAATTCGTTGACCATGTTCATTTAGTTTTTCTTTGAAAACAATTCAAGATCCTACTGCTTTTTTCCCTTTTAGCAATGTGTCCACCCACTCAAAAACTCCAGTTTTTTGTAATTGATGAAATTTGGACTGAATAGCCTCTTCCCTCTGCTTTGAGTAAGGAGATTGAAGAGCCTCTTAAAAAGATTGAGGCTCATTTGCGACTGTAACAAACCCAAGATTCAGTGAGTCATTGATTGCAATAGCATTATCAATAGATAAAAGGGCATATCGTTCTGGTGGTTTTCGTGTATGGTTTGAGATATCTCTCTTGAGTAGATTATTCCATTTCAGAGATTTTTTTGGAGCAGGAGGGGGTGTTGTTGGAATAAGATTAGGTTCATGATGAGTTGGGGTTATAAGATGATCAGTAGATGGGACTGTGGGAATTTTGTAGTTTGACTGGGGATCTTGCTGGTTGGCTTCTTTGTTGATTGCGTCATCTATGAGATTATTCAAATTGCCTATCAAGACTGTTGGAGCTCCTATGTTCATTACTGCAAGCTCACTTGGTGAGCTGTCTTCAAAGAATTGGACATCTCGTGAGGTGATAACCTTGCTATTTTCCATGTCCTCTAGCCTATATTCCTTTGTCTCATCAGTCCACCATCCTAGCAACCGGACTTTTACTGCTCTTGACTCCAATTTTCCTTTTCTAACCTGTTTAGATACATGAGCCCAACTGAAAGAGCCAAAAATACGGAGATGAGAAACATTGGGCTTACGCCCTGTCCAAGCTTCATAAGGGACTATATCCTTCAATCTGGAAGTGAGTGTTAAACTCCTGATATGCACAGCATACATAAAAGCTTTGCCCTAGTATCTTAGGTTGATACCTGCACTCCACAACATACAACGGACCATTTCAAAGAAGACAGCAATAGCACGTTCTGCAATTCCGTTTTGTTCTGGAAGATAAGGGATAGTCATTTCATGGATAATGCCATTTCATTGACAAAACTGAGACATAGTTGCATTAACAAACTCAGAGCCATTGTCACTTCTAAGTCGATAAGCCTTCAAACCAGATTGACGTTTGAGCATGGCCACAATGTTGTGTACAGTAGGTCCAGTTTCTTCTTTTTTGCATAATAAATGTCCTACAGCATAACGGCAACTGACTTCGATCACAACTAGTGCATATAAAAATCCGTCCCAAGTAGGGACAAACATAGGCCCAGTCAGATCCATTACAAGCAATTCCATCTTGGAGTATTGGCTAGTACTTGCTCCTGGCATAGGCAATTGATGAGATTTTCCATTAGCGCAATTGTTACAGAGATGATCAAAGTCCTTTGGATCACCAATTTTAAGTCCATTAACAGCTCGGTTACGAAGCATCAAGTCAATGGTCCTAGAGCTCAAATGCCCCATCTGACGATGTCATAAGCCCATACTAGGGGCAGCTTCAGCAACGAATGTGCTTCCATTACTTGCATTGATGCATTGGACCTGATATAACGTGCCAGTGGACCCCCCAAGAACTGCTGTAAATAGATCTTCTCCATCTTTTGATATCATTAAACCTCTCTCCCAGCTTTGGATCAAAGCACCTTTGTGATGCAGGACTCCTAGACTGATAAGATCAGCACCTAGGTTGGGAACATGGAGAGTGTTGGTTAAGGTGAGTTTTGAAGTGCTATTGGGAAGAATCATAGTCAAAGTAACTAATCCAGTACCAGCTACAGAAACACGGTTGTGTCCACCAACAGTGACATACTCGCCATTGGTAAGAGGTTAGTAAAAGGAAAATAAATGGCGTTTGGAGAACATATGGGAAGTAGCAGCGCAATCTAAGAGAATGCCATTGGTTGTACCAGAAATGGAAGCCATATCAGCTCAACCAATTTCGTGGCAGGTACCAAGTACCATAAGCATTTTCCCAATCTCACAATTTCCAGATGGTTCAATGGCTATATAGGCAGAACTACCAGGTTTGGTTCGTTCTTTATTCTCCCCCTTCTTCGGACATTTGGAACTCCAATGTCCCTTTTCACCACAGGTATGACAGGGACCAGTAGGTTTCCATTTTGGCCTGAACTTTCCCTTATTGACATTTCTAGATTTTCCAGAATTGTCTGTACTTGAAGACGACTTGGCAAACAGGGCCAACTAGTCAGTTTTTTGTTTCTTCTCAGATTCATCGAGTTGGTGTTCTTGTTCAATGTGGTCAGATACTGACAGGAGTTCAGCAGTAACAGCATTAAGGGTAAGTTCGCTGCCTTTATCCAAGAGGTTTTGCTTTACAACATCCCAGATACCAGAATGAGAAAGCGAGAGAAGAATAGCATGAACAATATAGATGTCCTCAAGTTTTTAACCAGATTCAGTAATGCAACGATGAAGCTGAAGGAAAGAGCCAATGTGATCAGACATAGTAGTATGTTCATCCCACTTCTTGGTGTATAAGTCCTGATAATAATAATGGACATTGATTCCTTGCCGTTGTGTGACATGGATAGTCCAAAGACGATCCCACATAGCCTTTGAGGTAGTAGCATCCTGAATGTATTCTCGTTGACCAAATTCAATAGCACCTCGCATCAAACCCATAGCTGCAGAGTCAGACCGCAGCCAGTCAAGATATTCCCTTTTAGAGGTGATCCAGTTCTTGTATTGAGCAGAGGTAATGACGAAGGGCTTGCCTTCAGGGTCAAGGGGGTGAGTCATAGAGGGTATAGGGGGACAGTCTTCTAATCCTTCCACAAAAAGCCATAAAAGGTGAGCTTGCAGAGCTGCCTTCATATTGTCAGACCAAACATAGTAATTGGTGCCATTGAGCTTTGGGAATTGGAGGGTCTCGGAGGATGATTCCCAAATGTATGCACCACCGGGGACCATAACCTTACAGTGTGGCAGTGGCTTACATCGGGATGAAATGAGGTAATATTATACTCAAGTCAACTAAGACCAAGTGTTGAAGACTGGGTCAGTACATGAATAGGTCAGAGTATGAGATAACACACCTAGAACCGAGTGTCAAAGACTGGGTCCTAGTGAACAGCATAGCTACGTTTATATACAAATAGGATTGTAAATGGACTCAGGTGTAGCTATAGCAATATGACGAGTAATGAATAATAGTGGAGAAGAGGAATTAAATGACGTAGCGATGACGAGTTGAATTAGAATGACATCATCCCCTCAATAAAACCATGCCGCATGTGAAAGCGGGAAGGTGTCAATGTTACAATGTGAACCAGACATCGGACGTGGAATTGATCATTCGATAGGACGTGATGAAAGGTTCATTTCTTGGGCAAATATTCTTTGAGATAGGCAGCAACTAGATGTTGTTCCGAAGACGTCGCAGTGACTTTCCAGCAAGGGAGAAGTCAAACTTCACATGTATGAGCGTGTGAAAATGCAGAATGGCGAAAAATAGCTCACTAAATTCGCCGTCGTTGAGGCATATCATAAAGGAATGTTTCCGCGGGACGGTCAAGCACACAGATCATCCTTGTTCAACCCTTCCGATAGAGCACATTCTGGTTCAATCGTAACCAGATCTTCGTCACGTTCTTCCTTAAGCTCATATTCGGATCCTGTGTCAATAGCGGACCCATATAGAGACAACAGGTGCAACTTGGCGCCTTAGCTTTTGTCCATTTGTGGCTGACACTTTCCTCAGGTATGCTGTAGCACCAAAAAAAGTGATTCTAGGTGTTTGCGCCATGGACGTAAAAGCAAGGAGCAAAGCCATGAGGGAAATATTGACGCGTTTGGTTGAACGGGGAAAGGGGGCAATCGAAGTCCGACTCTTTGGTGACAAGGTCATTCTAGATGAAGGTGTTTACGAATTCAAATCATGAAGTGATGAAATGTCTGACGTGTGCTGAAGACGTTGACAATTGGCCACGATGTGATGTCTTGATTTCATTCTTTTCGACTGACTTTCCCCTGGATAAAGCCATATCCTACGTTCAACTTCGTAACCCTTTCTGCATCAATGACCTCGCGCCCCAAGCCCTGCTTTGGGATCGCCGACTTGTAGGCATAACCCTCGATCATCTGCAAGTTCCAACGCCAAGGAGAATAGAAGTGTCACGCGACGGTGGTCCAAAGGTAGAGAAAGAAGTGATTGAATTTATGGAAAATCGGCTTGGCATCGTTATGAGCCAATATCGAGTAACACCAGAAGTAATACTGCGAGAAGATGGAAACGCTATCGTTGTCGATGGGGTTGTGATGGAAAAGCCGTTCGTTGAAAAGCCTGTCAGTGGTGAGGATCATAATGTTTATATCTATTTTCGCGGCGGAGGGGGACGTCGACTCTTCAGGAAGGTAAGCCCAGTCTATCATGCTTGGATTCAATCTGAGCCACATCGTCGCACACAGGTTGGAAATAAATCCAGCGAACTAGACCCTAGCCTCAATCATCCCCGAACGGATGGCTCATATATATACGAGCAATTCATTGACGTAGACAATTTCGAGGATATCAAGGTTTATACCGTGGGTAAGGAGTATACTCATGCAGAAACGCGCAAATCCCCCGTCGTGGACGGTGTTGTGAGGAGGAACACAGAGGGGAAAGAAATAAGGTAGGAAGGTTGTTCAGTGCCCTGTCTCTGTCCTTTGAACCACTATGTCAGATTCATCACTCATCTAAATGAAGAGGAAAAGTCCTGGGCCGCCAAAATCTGTGAGGGATTTGGACAGCGTGTGTGCGGGTTTGACATGCTACGGTGTGAAAACGGGCAGCGGAGTCAAGTCATTGATGTCAATGGATGGAGTTTTGTTAAAGGCAATGAAAGCTATTATGGTGCAAGTTTCAGCTGAACGATCAGGACCCTTGCTCATGGAACATGACTGTAGATAAGGCCGCTGATATCCTTGCCGCTCTTTGCATGCGCTACTCTGCGTCTAACGATCGTCCTCTGCTAGGTCCAGAAGGACCGGACAGAGAAGCAACCACGTGGATTCTGAAAGCCAATGTGACTGTCTTCAGACATGCAGACCGGACTCCAAAGGTGATTGTTTTTCCAGTCGTGTTCTCCTTTGGCCGACAATTATCTCGATAGCAAAAGTTGAAATTTAACTTTCCTATCGGAGAACCTTGGACACAGCCATTTGTGGCATTGCTCAACGGAGAGACGGAAGAAATCATCTTACGAGAGAAAGAGCAACTGAATTTGATTGCGACGGCCATCGAAGAGGCTCGTAAACTTGGTGCAGACGGCGAAGAGCTTAATAAACTAACGCAACTCAGCACCGCTCTATCTAGCAAAATTGATCTTCCTGGAACCAAAGCTCAACTTAAACCTGTCTATTCGAGAAAGCAGGTCGGGCATGTGAGAAAACTTACCAAACTTACGTTGGTCTTCAAATGGGGTGGCGAGGTGCGTTCACTATGATTACTCTGTAAAAGTGTTAACCCCTTGAACCAGTTCACGCATTCCGCTAGGTATCAATCCCGTGATTTGGGAGAATATTTGAGAAAGGATATCTCAATTATGAGTATGTCAAATTACTCTCCCAATCCAGCATTTCGTGTTCATGCCCGTTACGCAGACAAAGAAGTGCTTCAAAAAGTCAAAGTACGTTATAGGTACACTCGCCAGATATGTAGGACTGAATTCATAAATCAGATATTCACATCTTCCGAGCGCCGTGTCATCGCTTCCGCTGAATTCTTTGCAGCTACTCTGCTCGACCCACAAAATCCTGGCTACTCGGCACCTTTACTGACGAGTAATGGTCAACGATCGTCTATTGAGACTAATGGCGGCTTCATGAACAAGAATTTCCCTCCGCAACCTGACCAGCAACCCCTCAACCTCATTATTCGCAAAGACCTCTTGGACGACTCCAACGCAGCCAAGGATCTGATGGATGATGTCAAGAAACGACTTAAGATTCTACTCAGGCCCGGTGAGTCAGAAAAAAGACCCGATCTTACATGGCCGAAGAGTATGAAGAAAGAGCCTGTGGAAGTGGTGAAAGTGAGGGGTTTAATTTTAGGACCTTGAACAACACCTGATTTTTTTAGTAGGAAGTCATTGTACTTCTTAGTTCATTCCGAGACATCATGCGGAGGAATTATGAAAGGTTTGACGTTGAGAAGATTCAGGACCGGTGGTACGCATTGAAATATAAACCTCTTCTTGATTTCCTTACCACCTCTTTCAGGTGTTGTGGCGATCAGCCTTTTCTCTTCCGCGAAAGATGGGAAAAACTCTTTGAAGACTTCTGTGATGTAGAGCAGAAAAAATTCGATCCATCACGAGTATGATCAATGTTATGTTTGCGAGCGGCAATGCTGACTTTCCCCAGGTATCTGAGCTTTATGACACTATTAAATACTGTGCTCTTCATCATCGCGCATTTCTTTTCGCCATCTTCAGCGAGAATGGTCGCAGTGATCCTGTTCATCCCGGGCAGGATAGGAAGATGCATGAATTATACAGTCGCGCAAAGGCACTCTTCGACCTTGTTGCGCCCCAAGAATACGGCATTGACCCTGAAGAAAAGTAAGTAAAAAATCTAAATTTCATGGGTTCGTCTGAGATTTCGAGAAGGGAGGAAATTGGCATCTTGACTTCCCTCCCGCTCCTTCGCAATGTAGTACATGACCTTGAGGAGGCTCGAAACAACAATGGAAGCTCTTTGACTGTTTACTTCACTAAGGAAAGTCACATCCATACCCTTGTTAACCTCGTTCTACTTTCTGGACTTCCTATCGCCAACCGACGCATTCCAGAACTTGATTATGCGGTGAGACCGGACTTCCCTCGGGTGTTATCTGCCCGGCGTACTCACATCCTACTTCTAGTCACATATTACCTTTGAGCTTTATGAACGGAATCACGGTCGAGGCAAAACTGACAAAGAATATTCGATACGCATATCCCTGAGTGAAGGGGCTCATTCTTCCAATGTTTTAGATTCGACCCTAGACTCCCGTCACTCACTCAATGTACAACCCAGAAGGTATTTTTGCCTTGCTTGGAGCTTGCACAGGATGACTAATTACTGTCCAGAAAACTCACACAACACTTATCTTATAGCCTTGTGATAGAGAAACTCTCAAAGCACTTCCATAGGACAACTGACGTACGTGCGGATATTTTCTCCAAGTAGAACCTGATTTCCAGAAGTTGCGTTTACGACAGGACGATGATGTTGGCTTAGTGGAAACTATCGATGCAATACCTCAACCAGTTAATGATAGCATCATTGACCAATAGCTCCCGCATTGTTATTCGATATATGTTGTACTTTAACCTTGCGTTTTTTATGATTTACTTGGCTCATCGACCCATTCCCGTAATCCAAGTTGTTGTCTGTATTCGTACAATCTGTCTGATGAGAGCTTCTGGAATGCGACACCCCCTGTGGGTTTTCCAGTAAATGATGGATGGTCTTTGTCGAAAAGAGCAGATTCCGATTGTGTCAACTGAGATGATTGAGCAGCAAGAGCGGAGAAGGATGGCCTGGACTCATGATATCTGAACCGAAATCGTTAGAGATGTCTGTACATTGTTTCTTTAAGCCGAATGCGCACAGTCTAAAAAAAAGAATTTGAGTAATACAAACCAGCACATAGCGACGAGAACCTACCTATATGCCTCTTGATTCCATGCATCTGACTCCTTAATTTGGTCAAGCCTATTTCTTTTGAATGCCGCTTTGACATCGTATAGGATATTGAAGATATGATGCTCTTTCGGTCTAAAATGCAAAAAAAAAAAAAGGTTTTTCTGTAAGGAAGGAACGGTAGTTGTTAAGAGAATAGCAACAAGCACAACGTACTTCCAGGGTCGCAAATGTGAACCCAGATGAAAGTGACCTTTCTGGTCGATAAGGGGGTGAAAGATGTCCGTGACAAATTGCACTGTCGGGATTCTCTCCGGGTAATCGTTAGGAAAGGTTATCTGAAAGCGCAGAACGGCACCGACGTAGTATCCTGATGTTGAGACGTGAGTTGTGATGTAATTTTACCGGCAGCAGTTGAGATTCGAACCCTGATGGACGAACAGAACTGCATCCCAGATGAACAGATTTACAGATGAGGGTACAACATAGATGCCCAAGGGACAATGATTTGCATGCCTCAGGGATGCATATTCCAATGAGATGGTGGTACAAGCAACAATGGATTGCGTTTCAGATGATGCGTTAGTCGTGGTCGTTGAAGAGGTAACAGCAGAGCCATGATTGCTTCTACCCGACCAAGACTGAGTCCCGAGGAGAGAGTTGGTCACGAATGAGCCCAGCATGATGATGGTCAAGTCCTAAGCCTAAAGGACCATGACCTCACTGCAGTCAAGGGTACTAGTAGGCGCGCGATTCTGCAGGAAATTGATAGTGTATATAAATTAATCAAGCCACAACCTGTACTATCTGCCATAACCACCTTGATATCGAGGACCTGGCCGATCTCCCACTGGGTAGTGATGACTGTAAGAGTCATCTTTAGCTGTCCTTTGTCCTGCACCTTTGATTGAGAAGGACAGAGTCCCACTACGATCCCTCTTTTTAGAAGGACCAGGACTATCAACAGAGTCTGAGCCACCTATCCGAGCTAACAGACTTGGCCTTGTAGTGGAGGGTGGTCGGGCAGGTAAACTATGCTTGAAATTGATTTTTACTTTCTCTCTGTCAGGATAAGCCTTATCGTGACCTCGTTCTGACGGTTTATCTTGCTCAATTCGATGCCTTCCCCTTGCATTGTCGCTTTCTCTTTCTCGTTCTCTTTCCCGTTTGCTATCTCTGTCTCTTCCTCTGGCTCTGTGCAAGTCCCAATCCCTGGCTTTGTCCTTCTCTCTTTTATCCCTGTCCCGTCGACGATCTCCATCTCTATCCGATCGCGAAAGAGGTCCAACGGTCTCACGACTCCTCATGTTTCTCGGATTTCTGAACCAATCATCCGGGTCGCTGTCTTCTTCGAAGTTTTTTGCAGCCTTTCTCATTCTCTCCATCATTTTCTTCTTACCCTGTCTACCAACACCATCAGGAGCATGATCATTCCATACGTGGTTGTCACGTTCCCAGTCTCTCGGCCTCCTTTCTGGTCGTTTCTTAAATTCTGCAAGATCGTAGAACGGTCCTGTGGAGATGTTATTGAGGCCAAAAGCGGAAGGTTCCACAGGCTTATCCCGTCTGTGGGTCGCTTTGCAATCCTAGGAATAGTTAAATCCAATCAAGACAGGAAATGTTAAAATGGAAATCTCAAACGCACATCTCCCCAGTGATTTACTTCGCCACAATTGTAACACCACTCATCTTCAGCTATATACCCCTCCCCACCTTTCCCCAACTCTAACTCATGTTTTGTCCGTCGTTCATTCAGGATTTGAACCCGTTCTTCGTCTGCCACGTAAATATATAACCTCCACCACGTTGGGCATTCCTATCTCATCGGAAGAGGATAAGCTCAGATACCTATACTTGGAATGGAACGCACGCTTGTCTGATGGAATTTGGAATAACACCTGTTGCATCTTCCACTGTTGTTATAGTCCCTTCCCACACCGAGGTTTGGGCAATTCTATGATAATTAGAATATTTCTCATGAGAGAAAACTTTTGCACATACACTAATAATATGTCCTTTCATACCACACGAAAAGCAGACTTTACTCGCTGGACAAGACTTGGTGACGTGCTCATCACGTACGCCACATGTCAAACACTAGCATCACCAAATACACAGGCACAGTGCAATTGCAGGTAGAAAAAAAAGAGGATGCAGGTTTTGTATATGAGATGTGAAAGTAGGGACAAGAAAGGACAAATTTACTAACGATGAGTACACGACAGTCTGCAGTTTTATGGTCACCTTCAGCACCACAGTTTTTGCATACTGTCCGTTTTAGCTTTGATGATTCATCCTCTGGTTCTTCAAAATACCGCAGGAACTCCTGTTGACAATGAATAAGCACCAACTAGATTGAAGCCATTTGAGCCCACCTTTTGACGCTCACCGCCATAATCGAGGTACTTGATATAATCAGCATCATCTTCATCTTCATCTGCTGGTGGCAGAATCTCAACCGGTGTCGATCCAAGCACAGACACATGAGCAGGGAGTAGAAGTTTCACGTTGATAGAGTTCTGGCTAGGGGGATCAGCAGCATTATATGGCGGCGGAGGGAGGTTGATAGCTGAAGGCAGGGGCGCAGGAGTGGTATCTTCAAAATATAAATCTTCATTAAAATCCGTGGATGATACTAGGTCTTCTCTATGTTTGTGTTTTTTGAGAGAGGATATTCGATCTTGCGGTACCGGACTCGAGGCGTCAATCTCTGGAGTCAAAGACCCATTTTCGTGTTCCCATTTCGCTTGTGGAGGGTCTTGCGATGAGTCTGCTTCTTCTTCAAATTCCTCATTAGAAGTATCCTTTGTAGTCGCAGCAAGTGAGTTGCGCTTTCGTGCACCACGTACACCACGGTTGTGTTTCCTCTTGCGTTTACGTCGTATCTTTTCTGTCGTGGTTTCACCGCTTAACACATCTTGATTCTGGGGAGGAGATATTACGGGTACGTCTTTGGAATCGGCAGAGGCAACCAAAACAGATGAGTCAGTGAAAGAGTCAGTGAGATCTATGATTTCTGGATCCGCCATGGTAAGAAATGGAAGAGGGCTTTGCTGTAGAAATTCCCACCCTCTCAAACGTGTCAGGGAGTACAATATTCTACAGTACAAGAGGCGAGCGATACTACGATACTTGGACGCTATGAATAATCGTTACAAATCTTTGGGAGGCTGGTTCTTGAGTCTAATGTGAATAATCATATCTGGAGATACAATTTAGCAGGAGATTGATGATATGGAGAGCTGTCACTCGCTTGCGGTAAAACGTCTCAGAATCCGGTGGCACAGTCTAATAAACTGATAAGTGCACTGCGAGACGAAAGGAGAATGCTGTAAATCACCTCATTCCTACGGGCACCACGAGTCTTCTTGATGCCTTGCTTTTCCAATGCTTCACGGTAGATTTTATCCTCCCTCAACCACTGAAGGGCAACCTTGAACAAGGTTGTAGCAGGTGGAAACTGGGCAGCGAGGGCAGATTTCTGGGTGATTGGCCATGGGGAAGGCTCAGTGACGAAGGAGCCCAAACGCATGTGCGCAACATGAGTAGGGAAATCATCGAGGCCATCAAAGATATGTGTGGCATCTTTTTGAAAGCGTGATAAAACCAGAGGTAAGAAATATTGAGCAGGGATACATACACAAGATAGTAGAGCCGCGAGTCTCGCTGTCGTTCTTGAGAAAAGCAAGCAATTGATCACGGACGAGTACATCCAAGTCCACGGTGACCTGTGCAGATGTAAGCTGTCGTCCTAGAGGGATAGGGAAGGAGAGTGGGCCTCGTCAAGAAAAAGGATGTCCCATTCAGCCATGAGCCCGAAGCAGAGCTGGATCCTGCGGCGCTCGCCATCGGAAATTTGGTGCATATGCCAGTCAAGATCAATGTCAAGGATGTCAACAAGGTGGTCTCGGCGCTCCTTGTGTCTGTAGCCCCCAACCGAGTCCAAGAATGCCGAGACGACGATATCACCTCTGACGACGGGATTCATAGCCCTTGAATGAGGCATGAGAGGGTGGCTGATGATGCAAGACGACAGACAGACCATTCGGTGCCGAGGAAAGTGATGCCTGGGGGCGCGTCACGGAAGACATCGCGGTCCTTGACACGTATGTCGGCGCCAGGAGTGGTGACGAGACGTTTGCCGGCTAGGACCTGGAGGAGGGTGGACTTGCCCGCTGGACGGGTCAAATGGGTTCCCAAGAGGAACAGAGGACAGACCTCCGTTGGCGCCGATGAGAAGTGTCCTGGAGCCGCTTGGAAGAGTCAGGGCGATGTCGAGGAGGGAAGGTGGGGTGAGGGAACTGTGGGAATAGGTGAGCCCGACGACGGAGACAGCGAGCATGATGGTCGGGCTCTGATTGGCTGGCGACTTTGTGATCTGCCGCAGTCTCCCATCTCTGTCCGTCTTTCTACCCGTCGCTCCTTTGTTTTGTTTTTTTCCATGCAAGTCATCCCTCGTCTTCTTGCCAGACAGGACCCCTGCATTGGTCCCAATGACTGCCCAGAGCCAGAGCCCTGCAACTGCGCTCCTGGCCAGGACTGCATCATCATAAACAGGCTCGTCTGTTCTGTCCTCCCAGGATTATCTCTCATTTTTTTTATCTTTTTAGGGACTGCCACACATGCAGCCAGACCACCTGCGTGTCAGACTCAGGATCCTCACAGTCGGGCGGCGGGGTCAGCAAGGGCGCACTGGCCGGTGGAATCGTCGGCGCAGTCGTCTTTCTCGCGCTCTCGCTCTCCCTCTTTCTGTGGTATCGGCGCAAGTCCAGCCATCGCAGAACAAAGGCCCATGCACGCGAGCCGCAAAAGGACAAGCCCGCTCGCGCCGCCGACGTCCTCAATCGTCCCGACCCCACGGAAAAGCTTACCATCAGCTCTTCCCAGCAATCAGCAACCACAGGCATCGCTGATCCAGAGTCGCATGGTACTACTCTGCCTCCTCCGTCTAGACCTCATCTCACAAATCCTTTCGACGATTCTAATTCCATCCAAACCACCAAAACAGAAGGTCCAAATGTCATTCCTATCGCCCTAGAGTCCAAGTCCAGCGGCACTAGGTCCGACACAGACACCCATTCATCTACACAATTGTCTTCTGATTCTTCAGGTCCTCTGAGACCTCCTCGTTCTCCAGACCTTAACCTCAATCTCGACCACGTCAATGTTTCCAACGACAACTTTCGCCAGCTGTATGCCACCTCTACTATCTCTGGCATCTCAGCCTTATCTACAAATTCCTACTTGTCTGGCGCTAGCTACTCAAGCGATTTCCTTAATGAGGCTCCCGTAATTGTCACCGCCAACAAGAGTCCCGTTCACCAGGTTCTCAACGCCCTCAGGGCTGAAGTCCTACCTGCTGGCACCGTCCCACCCTCACCTGACAGCAGCCTCAAGACACCGCTGTTTGCTTCTCGTCCCGCTATTACCTCGCCCTTGGCTGCAACCTCGTTCGGTCCCAATGATGTCCTGAAGGAAGCCGACGAGGACGAAGTTGCTGATCCATTTGAGGACAATCGACTTGTGACTGCCCAAGGCAACGCTTCTCCCATTGCAACCAGATCCGATCCAACTTCTCCCAAGCCCGACTCCACCAAATCCGTATGGATACCTGATGATCCAACAGCTATTTCAAGCACTCGATCTGATGATAGCCGACCTTCCAGTATCAGCACCCAAACTGGCTCTGTGGCCAATATTGGTTCTGTCACTCGTCTAGACGTCGGTTTGGGTGGCTCGGCATTACCATCCATTCAACATAGAGGGGCTTATAGAACAGCTATGGGCAGGTTGGTTTCCCCGCTGAGTGGTGGCTCTTTGCAGCCTGGACCGCTCCAGGAACAGCAAGCAAGGGCTTATGCTCAGGCACAGGGAAGCAGAAGGATCTCTGGTTCCTCTATCATATCCGCTGCATCTACGAGGGCTGATTCAATTCTGGAAGCCTTCCCCTTTGTCCCACCATCTCCGATTTCTGACCGCCCCATCAGGTCACCTGTTTCCCCTCTCGGAAGTTATGTTACATCTACATCATCGCCCCCCCAATTACCTAGCAGAGTGTCTGCTCAATCTTCCCCTCCACCCATTGTCACCGTCGCTCCTGCATCCCCGTTAAATCAGCGGGACTTCAAGGCGAATAACATCTCAACTGGGCCTTCAGATGACGAAACTCTTCCTGCTCCTCCAAACAGGCATACACTTGGCATGAGTACCGGCTCTCAGCTGTCTACCACTTCGACAGGCCTTGGACAGTTCCATTTTCAGATTGATACTGGGTCAAACAGTGATACCAGCAGCAGTGCATCTCGTCCAACTACACTGAGTGTTCGTCACCGTGCCAGTCTTGATACATTGGCACTCACAAGTGATCTGTCAACATATTCTCTGGATTTTGTCCCCCTGCTTCCTCGCCAGCCGCAGACACCCTGACCTCGTCGTTTTTCATGTGATAATGTGGTAGGACTGTGTTTTTAAGAAACGCCCATTCAAGAAAGGTATTAACTTATTTAAAAATTTCTTTTTTTTCTGCATTGATAGTGCTTCTTGCTTCCTTAGTGGAGCCTGGTCTCTCTATAGACCTGTTCTTCCTTTTCGAACACGTAGAGATAACTGTTTTCGGGTACACTTATCCCCTTTTTGCTTGATCTGCGTCCTGGTGCCGACAGACTTGGGTTCATATATGTATAGGGTTATTGTCGTTATGTCATATTTTGAAATACTCTTTCTCTAGTTCTCAAAGAGCGAGTTATGCAAAAGTCTAGCCACTGATCATCTTGCAATCGGCAAATTTATTGTTTGCCGGTGTGCTTTGAGCTTTGAACACCACCGTTACATCTTTCGCTTCTTTCTTAATATCGCGCTTGCGCTTGGTATTCTGCAATCAGCGGCGGTCATATTAGCTTGACCATAAAGCTTCCAGGATTCTACTTCTAGCTTCCGGTGATCCCGTTTATCCCCTGTGCTGTAACAAGTACTGTGAACCGGATTCTCGATTTTCGGTATTCAGGATGGAGGGCAAGGTTCGACAGCTGACGGAGATGGTGCGCATTCCGTTCTCTCGTAAGGAGTACATTTACAGGCTGACGTTAAGTAGGGTGCAACGAGAGCACAGGCACGCGCCGCCTTGAAACAGTATAAAGATGTCATGCAAGCCGCAGAAAGTATCTTCGAGGGCAAATTTGATGACGTGAAGGACGGTGGTGATGATGATGACGACGACGACGACGTCGTCGTCGTGGAGATGGTGACCTTGATTCAGGAGTCGAATACAGTTCACAGGACGGTGTGTGTGCCGTTTCATTTGCAGATTCGAAACATGAATTGTACTCAACTTTTTTGGTGTGGCTTTCGGGCTTCGTAGATACCAGAAGATGAGACGGGTTCTACCGATGATGATCAGGACATGGATGACAGTGAATTTCTGCTCTCTATCTTTCCTTGAGGTAAAATCCTGATTCACTTTTGTCGCATATTTTAGATGATGTGGAGGACTATGTAGATTATGATATGGATTTTGAGACTGGCCCCAAGGATGGACGCCAGGACGTTGATCCGTACGCAGGTACATTCATCATCCGGAATATGTACGGATTTTCTTATCATGTTCTACAGGAATATTTTTCTCCAAAGATCGCCGCGAAGAAGTCATTGAAATAGAAGAGGAGGCAGAAATAATCCAATTGCCTGGAACTACTGAACGTGTCAAGATAATGACTCAGGGTCAATGGATGAAAGGCTGCCCTGAAGGCTCAGAACAAAGCTTTTTGTTTCAACTCTATTCTCTGCTTACTGACGAAACACCACAATCCTGTCCCCAAGGGTGTGGCGCGAGCTGGAAGAGGAGTAAAACAGACTTTTTCAGTTTTTTCGTATGTGTCTGCACTTGGAACGCTTTGGTTACTCGCTCTTACTACTCGCGGCTCAGCCTGAATTTACAACATATATCAATCATGTTCGAAAAATTGTCAGGAAGAAGTGTCAACAATGTCGATCTATCTTCTGTACTGCCTGTGGAGAACCTATTTCAGCAGATCGAACCCATAGGCCCGGTGTTGCGATAGATGATAACGAGTTATTCCATTGCTCGAATCTACAAGGTGTTATTCTTGGAGTCGGTCTCGCGATAGTAGAACAGTACTTTGTAGAGGATATTGTTGGGGAGGCTGAGAGCTCGGAGCACACGCCTAAGCGTCGCAAGATATTACCAATTTCTTTAGATAGTTCACCTTTTATCCAGAGTCAAGGAAATAAAGCTAAAGAGGGCACTGGATATGCTGGAGACCGGAAGGAAGATGTGGGTCTTTCGTTTCCATCTTTCATTTCTACTTCTGATCATCATTTTCCAGATGTCTGGGCAGTTGGAGGCACTAGCAGCACAAAAGGCAAAGGATGCAAAAATTGGGTCTCTTTTGATAGCAATCCGGGAATATCTACCTAATTTACATCGAAAAGGTGGAGGTCATCCAAGTGACTATCTTGTGCACCCTACGGCTTTGGCCCATCTCCGACGGCGATTCAACTTCATCTGCAGCACACTTCTGAGAAATGACTCGCTTGCAGACATGTCGGAGCGTTCAGTACTGTACTTTGAACTTTTGGAATGGCTCGAGGTGAGTTAGGCCCAGAATCCTATCTACCAACTTCGTTCATTTTTCTGTAGACAATCTCAAATAATGAAGCGTTGGCTAGTATGATGGCAATGCCAATCATGACGATGGTTTCAGTTGCTCCGGTCTCTGGCAAAAATTCAGCCACAGGTATGAGAAGGCGTGAGCGAACAACCATATATGAGGGAAGCTCAAGTCCTCGTGAATTTTTGCAAGCTATTGCCACTCAAGCTCAAGCAGCGTTGAAGGGTCTAGAAATTGTCAAAGAGACCGATGTTGGCCTCGAACTCACTGAAGAGCAGAAGCGTATGCCCCAAAAGTTGGGCAAGAAACCTGAGCAGGAAAACGCTGTGTTTTTGAATGAGAACAAGAACATGATGAATTTCTGTCGGCGAATTATGAATACCATCAAAGCCATCGATCGATCGCTACGAGATACGAAGGGTGATGAATTCGTGAACCGCCTTCATTCGTCGTTGCTTCAGAATCCTTTGACTGGTGCTGAAAAGAAAATTATGCGAGTTTCTGTTGGCGTGAGTGAGGAGGTGGTGAAGAAAGCCTATGTGGAGTGGGCGACTTCGACGAGGTTTGAATACTGTGATCTCAGCATCGAAAAGACTCCCGATGAACCAGAAGACCAAGCGCCACATTACAAGTTTTATTATAGCAATGAGGCAAGAATGTTAGCAAATGCTGATATTCCCAAGCGTTCGCTTGCTATTGCCAAAGAGGTTGGTTTCTGACAGGTATTCAGACGATTGGCTGACATGCTTCAGTTGGCTATTCTCAGCACTAATCTTCCTGTGACATGGGACTCATCAATATTCCTTCGCGTTGATGAAACTCGAGTGGATGTAATTAAAGCATTAATCACTGGACCAGAAGGTACTCCGTGAGTGGCTCTAGATACACTTGGTTTTCTTGGATTTGACTCTTCGTTAGCTACTACAATGGATGGCAAGTTGAGATGTCCATCTGAAGCCGAACTAACATCAACTGCACTACAGCTACTTGTTTGATATTTTCCTCGGCCAAAATTACAATCAACTTCCTCCTAGTGTAAGATATATGACTGTACGTTGTCTGTACTCTTACAATGCACTCGTTACGACTGCTGTGCTAACATCATACGCAGACAAACGGTGGAAAGTACAGATTCAACCCCAACCTTTATGCGGTATGTATCTTCAGATGTGTTATAGCCTGTGATATCCATTGAATGAATTTTGCAGGACGGCAAAGTTTGTCTCTCGTTGCTAGGAACGTGGTCAGGGCCGGGCTGGGTAGCCGGCAAATCAACATTGTTGCAGGCAAGTTGTGCAGTTCCCTCTCAGCACGTTTTGGGATTATATTGAATATATGTGTGCAGGTGTTAATATCGATTCAGTCCATGATCTTGTGCGACGAACCATATCTGAATGAGCCGAGCTGGGCATCCGACGGTGGGACACCTCAGTCTCGTAGCTGTACGTCGCCTGCCACTCATTTGTGACAGTGGCCGCTTGACGATTTTGATTAGATTCCGCTAATGTCAGACGAATGGTGGTTAAGACCGCGGTGTGTGCTTGTTGTCATTGTCCAGCCCCATCATCCTTCTGAACGTTAATACAGATGCTAGACAATCTAAGAAATCCCCCTGAACCTTTCGAAGATGTCATTCGCACTCACTTCCGCTTGAAAGGTCGTTCGATTAAGGCACAATTGAACGAATGGCTTTCCAAGGACGACAATTTGCCTACTCAGGCCGGGGGCGGTGGTTCGAATTGCAAGGTAGGCGCTAGTGGTAACGGATTCGCTAAAGATGTAGAAGAACTTCGAGCCCTTCTCACAGAGCTTGAAGCTGACTGAACGCTCAACATTGTTTTCATGGCATATATTTGTGGCTATTATAATGATCACTAGAAGATGGATAACTAAGCATCTCGGATCGCCGTTTGTTCCGTTATAGTGATGGATGACAGGATAGTGGATAGCATGGCATGTGATTACCGTAGGTATTACAGCCGAAAGATAAATGTCATTCTTACGATCCTACCTTCTTCAACAACACCATGAATGACTCTGCAATTCACGCCATAGCCGGTGCGGCAGGAGGGATCGTTGCGATGACTGCAACGTAGTGAGTACTCTTCGACTGCTTTGCCGAGAATGTTTCTTATGAGGCCCGAGTCCTCTTATTTTCCTTTCCACACGTGCTGCTGTCGAGACTAAGAATGAATCCAAGGTTTGCACGTTGTTCAACGGCGCGCAGGCTACCAACTGAAACTGCCCCCGTTCGATGCCCAATAGTCAACATTTGAAGCCGTCGTTGATATCATCAAGCGTGAAGGTGTACTGGGTCTCTATAGCGGGTTAGAGTCTAGTCTACTCGGTATCGCTGTTACCAATGGGTAGGTCCTTTCTTTTTCGATCAATTTGTCTTGAAAACTCGTCCTGATACATAGATTTTAAGCGTATACTATTACTTCTATGACCGTGCTCGTGATAGTATTCTGCGTTCTCGGGAAGGGAGCAAAGCCTTGAGCACAGCGGAGTCCATGTTGACAGGTTTGATTGCTGGTGCGTGCATCTTATATGTTCTAATGAGGGCTTGAAGAGACCGTAACGTTTTTCTTTAGGGTCAGCAACTACCGTCATCTCGAATCCTATCTGGGTCGTACAAACATCACAGGCTGTTCGCACAATGAGCCCTGATTCAAATGAGAAGGTCACCATCAGTAAGCTTAGTTTCTTCGAGACTCTCAAAAACCTTGTTGCCAAGGAGGGTCCAAGGTAGATAAAATGTTTTTGAATCTACATGAGACACTGAACAGGAAACAATCATCATAGTGCTCTATGGCGTGGTATTGGTCCCGCACTCATTCTCGTAATCAACCCGATTATTCAATACACTGCCTTTGAGCAACTGAAGAATTTCTTGGTTGCCCGCCGCACGGGAAAGTTGCGTGCAGCTGGCACTGGCGCTGCAGCTGTTGTTGCCTCCTTGTCCGATTGGGACTTCTTCCTCCTTGGAGCCTTTTCCAAGCTCAGTGGGTAATCGCATCCGGAAAATGAATCTATACTGATGTTCACCCATCACTGCTAGTTGCCACGTCCACCACATATCCCTACATGTATGCCCTTTAAAAGCGATTTGCGTGCCTTTTTTGATTTCTTGATGATAGCGTGGTCAAAAGCCGCCTTCAGGCCGGATCTAACAAATATAAGTCCTCGCTGGATGGCCTTTTGACCATCCTTCGCAACGAAGGTTTCCTTTCCCTCTATAAGGGTATTAACAGTAAAATTATACAGAGTGTACTCACTGCTGCCATTCTCTTTGCTGGCCAGAGGCGAATTTTTGAAGTCACTAAGAAGGTCTTGTTTTGTTCTCTCTTACTATTCATGCCTCAGCTCTGACTAGAGTTGATCATTTTTAGGCTATCAACCCTCTTGCGAAATAAAATTAGACTTTCAAACGGAAGAAGTGTACTATACTTCATCAATCCACTCGGTTTCAGTGAGGGATTTCCAGTCTTGACTACTGGGCAAGGATTGATACCAGATTGCAAGCCTTACCACGAACGATGAGGTAGAGCTACTTGTCCAATGCAGCAATCGCAGTTCCAAGATGTCTTCGTATCTTAACTCTGGACCTGTTCCTGCTCAATTAGGCCAATATATTAGGGAGAGACTTCAATTTTGTTGGGTTCTAATCCGCTATTACTGTCGCACGATCTAGAATCTGTTGCGAGGCCGTAATGCAAACAAGTATCAAGTGAAAGTAGTAGGCTGTGGTGACAGTGTGAATCCCTATATCACAGCAGACATCTATTCTTGCGAAATACTTGAACAGAGAATCAATCTGTGATTGCGACAATGTTGGCTCTTGGCCGTCAACTAGGATTTCTATGAGGAATAGAACAATCATTTTCTACAGAGGGGGTTAAAGTTCAATTTCTTGATACCAAGGCCTGAGTTAGTTCCAAACTGGCCAAGAAAATAAACATTTGTGGAGCCATCAAGTGCGCAACCCCTCAGGACGTCACTCGGGGTTTCCCGAATTGGCTCGCTAATTCTAAACCAGGAACGCTCATTTACAATATGCCACCATCCCTCAAACTCAATGCCGTTGCGTTTATATCACCTCAAAACCACCCCATACTAATACGCACGTTCACAAAGCAAGATGAACACGCTATCCAATATCACTATATTGCCCATACCAGCCTGGACATCATAGAAGAACGAGGTTTGCAAAAAAAACAACTCGCACGAAAAACATAGATTTGACGGCATACCAGTCATGGCTGCTGGCAAGGGAGGAGATTGTTACCTTGGCCTTCTCTATACACTGGAAGATGTTGCCGTGTATGGATATATCACACCACTCAAAGTCAAGATCGTTCTCGCTCTGGCGCTGACGGACTCTGTCGTGAAGGATATGGATATACTCACGGTGCGCACAACATCACATTCTTCCAAACTAATGAATATTGGCTTATTTTACAGCCAGATATTCAAAGCGATGCACACGGCCTATTATAACGCGATGTCCAACCCATTCCTCAGACTCGAGAACAGCATAGTAGTGTCCGAAGACATATCGCCATATCCCCTCCTGGGAAGCAGTAAATGGAAATTGTTTAGACGTCGAGTTGATGAAATAGCCCGAATTGTTGCAAACTATCCAAATATACTATAAACCTCATGGTGCTTCTTCCCTTCTTCCTTGCATTTTACGTAGTCCGTCTAGTTTGCGCGGTTCTACTATCTTTCATCATCGAGCAGCTTGACACCGTTATGCACGGATGACGAGCTTATTGCCTACTCGATGATGCAGGTGGTAGTGATCTGTGTTCCAAAAAGAGAACAAGATAAGAACCCAGATAAAACTTTGCCCTCTTATTGACTCGATTGCAGAGAAGAACACCGCCATTGAGACAGATACGAGGCTAACATTTAGGTAGATTATAATCCTAGTCGAGCTTTTAATAGTTCTTCTAGCCCTTCGTGTACCTCTCTCGCCATCACTCTCACTACACTGTCCACATCTGTGGAAGAGATATAAGCTAACGTTACTCTAGCTCTCTGGATGACTGTCTGTGAGAGAAGTGCCGTTTTTGAAAATGATTCACAACTATATCGTGCCGCTTCCCTGACAAGAAGGCCTAGGAAGTGTAGCGCTGCTCTTCGCAAAGGTGGAAATTTAGAGTTCTTGGCAGTGGGTGTGTTATCCATTGTATCCGGCCATTGCTGTGACTCGCTGGGAATACTTTCTTCAGAATTTTCCTCCCGCTTCGAATTCTCCCCTTTATCGATGTTGCCTTGTTTCACTGGCACAGTCTCGATTTGTAGTAGATCTACCATGGCTCCAGCTAGATCCTCAGCATAGGCCAAGACTGCAAGTGAATAAGTGTTCATACAATCTGCTAGCAGGGAAAGTGCGGATGTCCTCAGTGTAGTTGGGATGTCACTGGCTCTAACAAGCTTGAAAAATGGAGGAATCAAAAGGTCAGCTGGAACAAGTATTTTTATAAGCTGTTAGAGGTGTTGTGCTATCAATAGAAGAATGGAATCGTGGGCCTACCATATATTCCAAGACTATCCCCACATCTTTTGATAACAATCCCCAAGGCTTCTCCGATCCTTGTCTTAACGTCTACATCTTGCTGACTTAATAAACTCGTTCCAAGGCCCTCTAATTTTCCTACATATTCATCGATCAAGCCCTTCAAAACCTCCTGGCCCAGTCCGTCCACCATAGCAGCTAGGCCTTGTACTGAGTTCAGAAAAATGTATGAGTCTTCATCCTGCACTGACTGCAAGAATATTGATAGGACCGCTGGTACAAGGGCAGGATCGAGCCCTCGTATTCCTTGTCCGGAGCCTCCTGTTTTTGACGGAGTTACAAGTTGTCGTAGAAGCAGCAACCCGTGGGCCCGAATGGGTAGAATAGGATCTTGGAGAAGTTTGAGTGCTTTCTGGTAGATCTCCTGAGCACTCTCTCCTTCCGAAGATTTTCTTTGAACGTTCTGCGGCTGAGATGTCGAGGCCAGCCTTGCAGTCATAACAAGCCTAGCTTCACGCGCGAGTGGCCTTAAGATTAAGGAGTCATCCTTGGAAAGAGGTTCAAGAAGAGAAAAGATGTCATTGAGAATTGGGATCGATCGTGCTGATATATCCCCGTCGGCTATTAGGTCGGAGAGCCAAATCAGCTAGAAAGAAGCGATGATACACCCCAAAAAACACATTACCTTCGAGGATAGATAACAATAAGTTGAGAGCAGTTTCTATCAATTCATCATCTGGCCGCATATTCTCCGAGTCTGATGCATCATCATCACTATCTCCCTCATCTGACATGTCCTCAGTCTCGGAAATCGATGGCACTATCCTCAGTTTCTCTTCTAGTCTAGATCTTTCCACCCGTTGAGGCTCTGAGGGTCCCGAATTGTTGGCGGTTTCAAGGACATGAAGGATGAACGATAGCATTTTCCGGGGTCTTTGAAGTATGCTTGACGTTGTGCCTCCTGATAATTGTTTCTGCATCTGCATAATGACCTGCAGGTACAGTAGAATTCTATATGTCTATCATGAAAGTCCTGCAGGAAGCAGAGCCAATCTTGACATACCGGAGTGAGTCACCATTAGAATGAGATTTTGCTTCTCTGTAAGCTTCAAGCAAGCGGACAAATAGATCAGAGGAGACATCCTCTCGGTCAATGCTCTTCAGTAAATTAACAAAATGTAAAGGGTCAGGATAAAGGTCAAAAATATTAGCATCGAAGTTCGGATCATCCAGATTCACATCTCTGGGCAGTCTGTCGGGAGTGAGCAGAGATAATGAGTTTGGCAACTCTATTCTGTCCAAACCCTTCAGTGAATGGGAGGAGGCAGATGATCCTCAGCTCACTCGGGAAGAAGGTAAATGCGTCCCTCCAAGTCAATCTTCCAGCCTTCTTTCTGACCGCCCTTTATAATTGACCACAACGTTTCAAGGCCTTCACTGCAGGTAACTATCTTGCCCCATGTCACCAACACATTTCGAAGAGATTCCTTCAAATACGGGTCGCTTGTTTTGACTTTGTTGAGGTGATATAGTAACGAATACAGGGGTGAAAGTATTGGTGATATCAATTCGGAAATGAAAGATGGTGATGGATCGGCATTTGAGAGAAGCGTCAATAGTACCTTCAGAGCGACTTCGGGTCGTAAATTATTTTTGTATTTCGGTGATAGTTGATCAAGCTGCTGAAGCTCAAGCCCGTCGATATCCCCTTGAGTGTTTTGGAGAGGTTCATGCAATAAACCCAGTATGATTGACCTCTTGACCGGAAGTAATGTTGGACTATTCCCTTCACGGAGCATATGCGATATCGTAAAAGCAGCTGCTCGTCGAAAAGCAGGTGGCGATTTGTCAGACAACAATATGATAATTCGAGGAATTACATGTTCAAAATATACCTGGTGGAATCAGTAGATGCACAGACCTACTGTAATATTCTTGCTCACCTGTGACTTGGTATTATAGGGAACTGCATTCAACAAAATGGAAACGTGTTCCAGCTTCTCTACGGCAATACCCTCGCCACTTATTTCCTCCTCCCCAAATACAGCGCCAAACAAACCTTGCACACCGTCCGGACGTAGAATCTGTCGGCTAAGTAAAGTAGTACATGCTCGATAACTGTGCAGGGGTGGTGGAGGCGAACTCGAGATGATATTTCCAAGTGAGGATATCGTTTGTCCAGTCGGTAATCTCCAAGTCTGTCTGTCATCCACGGAATTAGCATGATAAGAATCACTCACATACTAAGCAGTCGCATAATCAATGGCCTGATTGCATCGACAACTGACATACTCCCTGTGTTCAACGACTTTGGCAGCCAACCCAAAGCTAAAGATGGTCGAAGGACATCGACAAGATGTTGCCTTAGTAAAGTAGTCGTGATAAGGCTCTTTGGCAGCTTTCCATGCACACCTCCTGGCAAAAGGAGGCCGAGGATACGAAGAGTGAGTTCAGAAAGAAGGCAATATTCCTTTGACATGTCCGAAAAGTCAACGATTCTTGGAGAGGGACTGGCGGGCACAGAAATTTGAGTTGGCCATGCTCCTTGGATATGATCGAGTAGAGGTTGTGTCCCCCATTTAAAGACAAGAGACATTATGGTCCGAATTTGACTGAGATCTCGAGTACCAATCACAGGAGCGATTGCATCGTCCTCGATGCCCAATAAATTTTGTATGCGTTCCATAACGTTCAGTGCCTCACGAGCAGTTAGAAACTCTGCATCCTGTACAGTGCTAATGTTTTCTTGGAGCCATTCTTCGCCACGAGAAGAATAGTATTGTGAAAGGCGAGACTTGAGTACTGATTTGAGATCATGTTTTTGTTTAGAAGACTCTAGATCTGTCTGTATGAGGTTCTGTCCATCATGAAGGGCACTTGAAAGTTGTTTCGCTGCTATGGCTTTATCTATCGGTTCATTGAGTCTGTCGACCATGGATGGGGGAAGCCGGGCAGGTGTTAATTGGGTTCATTACGTCATGGCTATCACACACGACAAGCGAACTTCAATTATCATTGATCTACTTAATTGTCGGGTCACGGACAAAAATTTTTAAGTCATGTTCAAACCAGCTACTCCTTCAGTGGCCTCGTCTATTACTGAATGTTCGAGCAGCTTGGTTACTTTTCCAATAGCAACAGTTCGACCTGGAAGTTAATGCAGTGAAATATAGAGTTCATGAGGAGCTTTTTCAAGTACCTTCATCACGGAGAGTAAATCGGCCAAGTTGCGGGTGGTCAGTGAATCTCTCAATACAGATGGGTGCCGTCGTTTCAATGAGTACGACAATTTTTTGGCCTGTCATATTATCAAAAGTGCTCTTTTCAACGTTCTAGAAGACTAAAGAAGAAACGCACCTTTTTTGGCAAATTGAGGTGGTTTCTTAGATTTGCGGCCAGTGGCTTTGTCAAAGTAGTGTAACAGTTTCTGGATGTGTCCATTGACTAGATATATCACAGGATGGATGTGTTTGCTCACCGAAAGAACGACTTCTTCAGACAAAGTGTGTACATGCAACACAGCGGAGTACCCTGCACAAATGATACTCTTGTGCTCCAAGATCGCTAGTTGGGCCTCAAACTGTCTAACAGCATGTATTGGATTTGAAGAGCTGGCGAGTACGAAGCCGGGGCTGATATCGTCATCATCCACGCCACGAATGCGCAGACGAACATTGTCACCACTAATTGCCCTGTCCACCTCGTTCTCTGTCTCGTCATACACAGCTATCACGTCGACACTATCCTTGTTGGGCATGAGTAAAAGTGTGTCACCCTTACGGACATGCCCAGATTCGATTTTGCCGACAACAACGGTACCCATGTCCTTGTACTTCTCGGATATTGGTATCATAAGGGGTGCATTGACTTTACGATCTACCATGGGCATTTTGTCGAGGTATTGTAGGATAGAAGGTCCACTGGCATTCGTAGTGAATCGTTAAGATACTATGAAACGAAACGACCAACGCACTTCCACCACGGGCAAACTTTCTTGTCAACAGGATCCTTGAGGTTGGCACCAGTATAGGCGGAAACAGGTAAGAAGGAGACGTCATTCTTGGTGTTGAAGCCAGCAGCCTTGATAAAGGGTGTTATTTTATCCCTGATCTCATCGAAACGGGATTTCTCCCATTGGACCGTAGGATCGTCCATTTTGTTGACTACGACGAGTAGCTTGACAACTCCAGCTGTCTTGACCAACATGATGTGTTCACGGGTCTGACCACCCTTCTCGAAGCCGGTTTCAAACTCGCCCTTACGAGCAGATATCACGAGAACAGCAACATCAGCCTGAGCGGCTCCAGAGATCATGCTCGGGACGTAAGTCTTGTGCCCAGGGGCATCAAGAATGGTATATCTCCTGGCATCGGTCTCAAAATATCCACGGCCCACTTCTACGGTTTTGCCTTTGCTTCGCTCCTGAGGAGTAGAATCAAGAGCCCAACTGAGATACCATGACTCTCGGCCAGCCTCTTTGGCCTCTTTTTCATACTTTTCCATAGTCCGTTTGTCCACCATGCCGGTGATAAAGAGGATATTTCCGCCCATAGTGCTCTTGCCAGCATCGACGTGACCAATAAAGACAATGTTGAGGTGTTCCTTGGTGTCTATGGCCCGATAAGATAAACTAAGCTGAACGGGGACGATTGGATGAAGATGGACGCACGATCGCCGTACAGATCCTCGATGACGGCCAGATCGGCTGCATTCTTGACATCTGAGGCGACCGTAGATGTGTCTGTCTTGGCCTTTTCTGTAGAAAATGATTTAGAAGCAGTTCCAGCAGCTTCTATCTTGAGGGTCGTCTGAGGCTTCGGTGTAGCGATCTTTGGAGGAGTCTGGGTAGTCTGGTAGGTAGTCTGGGAGGTAGTCTGGGGGGCTGAGGAAGGCGGCGGCGGTGTTACAGATGTTGATTTCGTTCCGCCGATGTTGAGAGAGATTGTGGGGGGAAGAAGAGGAGGCTCGGTCTGTTGTGGGAGTGCTGGGGAAGGCAGCTGCTGGATGTTGCGGTTAAATCTGCCTGGGACAAATTCCGAGGCTCCTGCATTGAGGTTGCTGGCCATGGTAGAAGGAAGAAGGGCAGCTGTTGGCGATCAGATCACTTGCTCCAGACTACCATGCCGACTCCCGACACCGAACGCTACCTTGCCGTCCTCAAGGCCTCCTATGATTACGACCCTCAATCCAGCGACGAGATAGCCGTCAAGGAGGACCAGCTCCTCTTTCTCGTCGAGCGCACCGATGATGAGTTAGTCTTATCTTTCTTCTACCCGCTCTATCCTTATCCCTTCTCCAGCTGGTGGAAAGTTAAGGTCAAGGGCAGCTCGCAGGAGGCAGATACCCCTGCCGGTCTCGTGCCAATGGCTTACGTCGAACAAGTGAGAGCTTGTTCATTTTCCCCGACCGCGTTCAAGTGACTTTGGGCAGGCCGAGCATAGATACCTAGTGAAAGCCCTCTACAACTACGAGGCCGCTGCACCCGGAGAACTCACAATTGGTGAAAATGAAATTCTACTTGCGTTTGAACTCGACGAGGACTGGCTTTTGGTCCAGAATCAACAAGAGAATGGAGGCGCGGGTTATGTCCCTGGTAATTACGTCGAGGAGATACCTGGCGAGGAACCACCTCCAGAACCCAAGATTATTATTCCGACTTCGGTGCGCAATTGCTTGCTCGTCTGTGTCCTATCCGTTCTTATCCCGTCCTTATCATAAATAGAAACCTCGCCCAATCAGTACTTATGCCGACCCCGCCGACCGCGTGGCCGCGTCAAAAGTCACTGCGGATGACATCAAAACGTGGTCGGTATCTGAGGTGGATAAGAAGGGCAAGAAAAAGAAGGGTACACTAGGAATAGGGAACGGATCCGCATTTTTTGCCAGTGAGTCCGACAAGGTACGCACATATCCGATTCTCACTTATCAATCCTAATTTTACGACTTTCAGACTCCAGTGCGGAAATGGCTAACAAGTGACATCATCAACATTTCCAACGAGAAGCCCAAACATATTGGAGTTGAGATCGGTGGTACTAACCCAACAAACTTGCTATTTAATGTGGGGAAGGACAATGTAGAAGTGATCATGAAGAAACTGGAATCATCTCGGGAACTCGCCAAATCACTCACTCATGATCTGCCAGATGGAAGTCGGTTCATTGCACCAGCTCCATTGAAAGGTGCTGAAAAGGGCACTGTCCGTTTTTCGCCAGCATCACCAACGATCATACCCTCCAGGGAAGAGGAAGAGGAAGAGGGAGAAGAGGATCTTCATACTCCCAATGGACATGTGGAAAAATCAAAAGCTGGCCACAACGAGTCAGCAATCGCCTTATACGACTTCACTGCTGATGGGGAAGATGAGCTAAGCGTCACAGAAAACGAAGAAGTTGTGGTCATTGAACGCGATGGAGATGAGTGGTGGAAATGTCGTAATGCTTGTGGAGTCGAGGGTGTCGTACCTGCATCCTATTTGGAATTCAAGGCTAGCTCGTCGTCTCCGGTATCTCGAATGCATCCTCTCCCAGAAGAGGAACCAGAGAGTGATAGTGATGCAGAGACCAAAAAGGCTGATCAAGATGCTGCCGACAGAGAGCAGGCTGAGCGGTTGCAAAGAGAAGAGAAGGAACGGGCGGCAAGGGAGCGCAGGAAACAAGAGGCTCAACGAAGAGCAAAGGAGGCCGCCGAAGCCGAGAGACAGAGGCGCAAAGAAGCTGCAGCCACTGTAGTGAAGAAATCTCCGCCTCAAGGGCAAGTATGATCTGTAGCATTGCGTTTCCTTTGAAAAGCTCATCAAGTTTTCATTTCAAGTAGCAGGTCTGAACCTCGAAGCAACGCTTCGTCGTCAACACGCAAGTCTCAGGAAGTCACATGTACGTTTTTTTCGAAGCTGAGTCACCTCATAGTACTGACCCAATGATTTATTAGTTCCTCCAGCTGAGCATGTCCGTACATGGCACGATAGAACAGGTCAATTTCGTGTTGATGCCGCTTTTCTCGGCTTCAGCAACGGCAAGCTTAGGCTACACAAGATTAATGGAGTTGTTGTAGAGGTCCCATCTGAAAAGATGTCTCACGATGATATGAAATTTGTGGAGAAGCTCACTCGAAAATCACGAAGACCGGGTACAGGACAACCCAAATCTCCTTCTGACGATGATATACCCCTTGCTACTCTACAAAACTTTATCTCAACTCCGTCCAAATCTCAAGTTTCATCCTCAGTAACTCAGATGCAGAAAGCGAAAGGGCCGCGCATTGATTGGTTTGATTTCTTCCTTTCTGCGGGATGTGACATCGATGATTGTACGCGATATGCATCAGCTTTCGAACGTGACAAAATCGACGAGACTCTCCTGCCCGATATTACGGACTCAACTATGCGCTCTCTGGGGCTCCGTGAAGGTGATATCATCAGGATCAGGAAGGCCATCGAGAAGAGACGCCCAGGTGAAAATATGGAGAAACAAAGCGCGTACGTCAAGGAGCAGTTAAAGCGGGACGAAGACTTGGCTAGACAATTACAAGCCCAGGAAACTGGTGGAGGTTCTGCTAGAACACCAGCACCGAATCTCTTTGCTGGTGCTGGTGGCGCCCTCAAGAACCCGCGGAGGGGGAGGAAAGAAACGACGAAGACTTTACCTATCAATGTGGACATTGAGGCGCTCTCTTCGGCATCTGAACAGATCAACAGGACCGCATCTCCTCAGGCTATCAGCCCTGGTACGCGTCCTGGATCCGCGCCTGTTCAGCCTTCGAAGACCAATGTTGCACCAGCTGCTGCTTCTAGCGGATTTGAAGATGATGCTTGGGCTCCGCGGCCCAGTTCGACCAAGCCAGCGATAACGGCTACCATGGCTTCGTCTGCCACGCCTGCGTCGGCTCCATCACCACCAGTATCAAGCACTCCCCTCATTGCTGCCGCCGTTACACCAGTGCCAACATCGACCCCATCTGTATCATTAGCACAAACTTCTGGCACCCCTACTTCCCAGACAACGCAATCAGACATCTTTGATCAACTTGCGAGACTCAGCCAACTTCGTGTGACGCCTCAACCATCAATTCAGGTGCAGCAACAACAGCAGCAGACTGGTAATCCGACTGTCGTTTCTCCACCTAGTTTCTCCGCCGGTCTTGGAATGGGCAATTCACCAGTACCAATAGGTCAGGCGCTTTCTGCGCATCAATCTGGGTTGGTGCCAGCTTCAGCTCAGTTGTCTCAACAGTCTTTTGGTGACCCTCGAGGTCCATTCGCGCCTGTGCCTACCAACCAAAGTCTCTTGCAACCGTTGATTCCTACTCAGACTGGCTTCAATAGTTTTGTACCTACGCGTGCAAACAACAATTTGTCCACACCCTCCCTGCCATTCCAGAATCAGCCAAACCAATTCAATCCAACGTCCTCATTTATGGCGTCACAACCGACGGGAACAAGTTTTCAACAGCGACCCATCATGAGTCAGTCAACTGGCATACCTGGACTTTCACCTTTTGGTTCTGAATCAAGGATCAATACTTCGCCTTTTGGGATGGGCTCAACGTTCCAGCCAAATCCTGGCCTTTTCAACCCTGGTCCCAGTCCCGTCACTGTTCGTGAGTTCATCACAGTGTCTGGGTCTATTTTCAATTGCTAGATAATTCATAGAGCCCACTGGGGTATTTGCTCAGTCACCATTTAATAATCCGGCATCTCCACCACCCGTTCTGCCCAATTCAAACTCAAACAGTACAGTTCCCGCTAATGTCTTCGCATCTATGAAATTAGGAACTTTTGGAAAAGACGAGGACTCAAGTACTCCTCAATCTGCAGGTGCATTGTTCTGCTTTTGTGTATGGCCGGTTTCCGACTTATCCTTTTTTATAGACAAATATAATGCTTTGCGACCCAGTAAATTCCAAAGCTGCTCTATTTATCACTTCAACTGATCATCAATTCCAGATCTTGGCCCTCAACCGACGGGATGGGGTGGATATAATGGATATTCTGGATTTTAATGTTACATTTGCCGATTCTCCTACTCATTTTCGCTTTGGTCCTCAGGTTTCAGGCCTTATATCTGGACTTTACCAAATATATCACATCTTTCTCCTAAATGTGTGACATTGTCAAAGAAATTCCAACCTAAGTATATTGGCAATTAAACACACGATACTAATCATAAGATGAAACTCTCATTGGGTGGGGCGATAAATATGACTCAGGACGATGAGCCGTCTATCGACGTCATATCTATGATATCTTGCTTGACACCGACTCGGAAGAGGAATGTCCGCAGTGCAATCCGAACGTCAGATACAATCTCACGTGCCAAAAGTTCGATCGCTAGCGGGTAGATAGCAGGCATGTAACGGGAAAACTGGGTGGATGTTGTTCATATCAAGGTATCGAGGAGGAAATGAAATCCACTCACGGCCTTGTCGTCTAGTCGGCTCAAACCATCGAGAATCTCAGCTACAACTGGGGTCCACGCAACAATGTTCTTGCTCTGGGTATCTGTCTTGAGTTTGTTATAGTCTTGTAAAACTCCAAGTCCAAGTCTGAACCGACAGGAGACCAGTTGAGAGAAATAATCGCCGTGGATAAAAGGATAGCTTACGGTAGCAATCTATCTGCTATCTGAGGTCGAGCGGTAAGGTAGTCAGATCTCGTGTCGTAGTACATGCGTAGAAGGATGTGAACAAGAGTGGCTGCACTGCTCGATTCCTGTTTGAGAAGGTTAGGTAGATGCTTCATGAAACCTTGTGACGGGCAGATGAGCCGCACGCGAAATCAGGTACGACTGCTTCAACATACCAACTTTCCACAGTCCCGTGCGAAGTTCCTTATCATCATTGAAGGCTCGAGCAAACTGATAACTATGGTCCAACTCTCTCATCAGGAGAAGTAGTTGATCAGGAGGGATCGTATGATAGACATCATTGTTGCGTAGTAATTCGTTTATCATTTCAATCAAAAGAAGCTGAAGCACGCATTTGACGATAATTTGCCTGAATATTTTGCGTCGCGTAGCCAAAGGGTTGTGTATTCCGGTCTTGATCGGTTCATTGGAAGGACACAAAGGAGCAGGTAGAACGGTCAATCCGTTTGATTCTGAACGGATTGACTCAGGAGGCTGTTCAGTTATATTGACGTATAGTAACGTACCTGGAGATGATTCAGATGAGTCCAGGCTGTTGTCAATTGTCGCACGGAGACTTTCATCGAAAAGCTGATGAGGAGTAGTCGTTCGGAATAACTTGACGAATGATGTTGTCACACGTTCCCATTGAATAGCACTGAATTTCTGAACGTTTTTTTCCAGGAATACTTGTAGACAAGATGTACCCAGTCGAGCGAGAGTATCATTTTCTGCGTTGTCGTCAATCTTGAATACCAATAGTCAAATTCAAAAGAATCATACCTTGGCATATACATAAACACAGGAGATCCAATAATCCATCCAAAGAACGTTCCAAAAGGTCAAAATGATACGTATATAAGTCAATGAGATCCCGAAGTGCTTGAATCATGGTGGTTTGTAGCCAGACACTTATGTCTTCCTGGGTAATGAATCGTGACATATCCGTATCTTGACTAGAATTGAGAACGGCAAAAATAGGGAACAGCAGCTCCTGTAAAACTGTATCCCAGAATTCAGCGGGAAAATCACGGCCGCGTGTCTTCAGGGTCGAGAACAATGAATCTAAAGCTCTGTGCAACCGTGAGGTCGAGAGTTATACGGAAAATGAAGTACTTACACTCGTCTGACCTCCAGATCTTCCCCGTTCATGATAATATCGTAAAACCCAAATAGAACCGGAAACCAAAAACGTATCATGCCATCGTCCATGCTGGCGGTGGATGAGACATTCGTAGTCCTAGATGATAGCGAACATTCTGGGCTTTCACACATAACGGGAATGACACCTCGCAACATTGCAATGGCTAGAAGACTGATTTTTTGATATTTGCTGACCTTGCAGAACTCCGTGATACAGACTGTCAGATCAGCGAAGGCACCATGGCGGACCACGGCAGAAAAATGTTCTTTGTTGAGCCTGGTAACAATTTCAAAGGCAGAGCTTGCAATGCGCTCCGTTAAAACCTTCGACGCAGCAGAAAAGACGCCAAACATAGTTCGCCAGCCTGAACGCATATTCTCAACGCGAGCTTGAATCATCTGCTGGAGACATTGCAAAACCTGGAAAGTCAGGTCGGTAAACCGACCTTTATTCTCAAACAAAAATTGTTAAAAATACCATGTCTCTAATCTCAGGGTTTTGGTTGTGAATCATGGTGTATTCGAAGGGTTTCAGGAAATCCTTCTGGAACTTGAAGTTTGGCAATTCCTCTTTCTCCAGAAATCGCATAGCGAGCTGGCGAAGGGAATCTAATGCGAAGAAGCCAACATGTGGGTTATTATGACAGCACACCTGCAAACACAAGATCAGTAAATGAAGAAGTCAAGTCGAGGAAGGCAGACTTGATTTATATGTTCTCCCAAAATTTCCCACATATTCAACCATTCAATACGAATACGGCTCATGTTATAATAAGAGATTTCCACCAGTTTTTGTAAGCTGAACAAACGAGGTTGTTGTGAAAGACCAGAAGATTGAATCTCTTCCCATGACACGTCACTCAAGGCTTGGACAAAGTCCACGATGGCCGTCTAGAATTTTATGAGTAAACAAGCTCGCTTTACCCTACCAACTCACCCCTGATAGATAGTGACTTAGAGAGAACACCATATCAGCTGCGACAGTGATGTGTGTTGATCGACTTTCATTCGCAAGCTCTTCATTCGGTACTTTTTTTGAGCGGCTATAAGAGGCTATCAATAACAAAGCGAGACGTCACCTTGAAGTCCTTACCCTTTCTTCCCTGTCTCTGAAAGCTCGACGCCTCCACTTATCAATTGCATGTGTTCGAGTTGACTAACACAAGTCAAAACTTGATACCAGGAGCCTTTGAGATTATTTCCTTCGGTAACAGCAACATCAAGCAGCGTCTTTATAGCTTCCATATTTTTGGTTTTCATCTCTCCAAGGTTGTTGAGGAAGGTAAACTTAGCGAGAGTTGTGACAAATGCATTTCGCTGCAGTTCCAAATCAAAAAAGCACACGATCTTGATAGAATTCTTGAACCCGTCCAGACATGATTCCACTACTTCGAGGTCATCTGTATCCTGTAGAGGTCCCGAAAGACCGGCAAGGAAAGCTATCCATGCAACCTCAAACATAGGGCGGACGTGGATGAAGTGTGATGCACTGAAAAACTGGTCACCCGACTTTGCTCCCTTTCGTTGAGAGCGCATCAAAGTACGGAAAAGAGCCTGAAGAAACGTCATCAGTTCTCCGATTCATCAAATATCATCTCGTATCAACCTCAGTTTTCGTAGCCATTCCATGAGACTGCATCATATAAGCTTCTCTTTGGAGGTCTCTCCCAACGCTGGCGAGGGCACTTGCAAGACTAGATCCAGCAGATGCAGCTAGGATGGGCGCCTCAACTTCATCTTTCATCCTAATCTCGTTGGTGACGATCTCATCAAAAATGTCGGACAGAAACTCTTCCGGTAGGTCACCGTTATCATTGATACCGCGATTGTTTTTAGTGAACTCGGCTTTTGTCATCCGCTTTTTGACCTGAGGATTATGAGCATCAGTGTTGAGAAGAATCACGGAGTATGCCAGAACGTAGGCGGCATCTATATCTTAGAATTAAAGGAGGTCATGACTTGAACAATGATGGAATCTTTACCAGCATTGGCAAAGGGAGTTTTCGAGTTACCAGCAATATAACGATCGGCGAATTTCAGCATATATCGGTCAATCTTCTGGGCCTCGCCAGGTAAACGAAATGATTGAAGGAACAATCTAAGTGCATTCACGAAGGGTAAATTGCGAAAATCAAGTTTGTCGACAAAGGCATGCATGATTGCAATATTATCCTCATCACTATAATCTAGGATTCAAGCTTTGATGGAATATCTTGGTAAGAAAGTGAACATACCCTTCACCCAGATACTCTCCGATCATGGCTTTGTTCAGACCATCGGTATGATGCAAGAATTGGGCGATATCAAAAGGCATTCTACTGGAAATGAGACCATTTTCGATGAGAAACTCAATACCCTTGATCAATGATGTGCACGTCAGATCAAAATTCTGGGAGAAGGAACCGTCGCACTCTTTGGGGTTTAAAGTTGAACTTCTTAATACCCTCGAGCAGTATCGTTTTCTTCTGCTTTGCATTCTCAAATCGAGTCGGGTCATCTGCGAGTTCCGTGATTGGTTGTTTGAATGATTCAGAGCTTGCAACCGAAAGTCCGTCTGTGTGGCCTTCTTGAATGGTGCGTTCTGCTTCATCGCGAGTTTGCGAACGAGTAAGAGGTCCTGTCTGCGGTTGTACATCATCAGCCTTTCCAACAGCAACTCCCCAGGCAACAAGTGACCGCAACACAGAAACAAGACATTCAAGCCCCTGCCGCCGGAGCTGCCCCTCGGAATGCCCCATTGTTGAAGTGTCCAAACTGCCGGGAACCACCATTATAGAATTTCCAAGTGAGGGTGCCACAGCGGGTTGGGAGCTTTTGGGTGTTGGGTTGAAGGCTGGACTGGTGGACTCCGTACCCTTATGAGGAAGAGACGATATTGGCATGGAAGCAAACTTCGAAATGATATTAATGAGGCTACATGACCATAAGACCTCGAAATCAGATTCAGGAAAGGGCGTACTGTTCATAGATATTGTCGGTTGCCTCACTATCGCAATCATAGTTCAGGTAGATTTCAACAAGAGCCTGGGGATCTTGACAGAGGCGAGAGAGCATGCCAAGGATCACTGCCTTCTGCTTCAAAGTAGATGTCCGCATCTCAAGTATGGGTATAAAAATCTCGTGAAGTAACACCTCAATCTCTTTCTGGTGGACATTTGAGCGAAATTTTATGAGCGCAAGATCAAGATTAAATCGCACCTTGAGCTTGGTGCGCATGCCCGACAATACTCGCCAAAATATCTCAACACTAATGTCAAAAACTTGAAGTACGGGGCTGACAGCATTGCGACTCAGACAAAGGCAAAGATGTTGGTTGACCGCCTGTACGAATGACATGGGTTCATTCTGAGAGTTGGAATAGACAATTGCCGTAGAATCCACAAACAAGGACATGTGAGAATTCAAGATGGTTAACACGAGGTGTAATGAAAGGAGCTTGGAGCGCATAGGGTGCGATTTCGAGTCATTCTCACTAGAACGCAATCTGTTTAAAGGGGAAATCATAAAAGAACAGGGTTTACCGACCTTTCTTGGTTTAAGGGTTTCATAGTGAGTTTGCAGAGGGTACGAAAGACAAGATATGCATCTTTGACAAACAAGTCTCGCTGAGTGAGCCTATTTCCAATAGGGCTGTCGATCTGACCACTCGTAGAAGTCTCTACTCTATGGAAAGTAATGAGTGGAGACTTCAAAAACGAGGATACTGTGCGTACTGACGCTTGAGACGGATTTTCCTCTTGCAGTGATGGCAACTGCGGCAGAGAATCTTCCTGTTCTTCGGACATTTCGAGACCCAAACTCTGGGAATTTAATTTCAAGATATCTTCTGACGGTCCAGCATGAATTGAAGTGCGGCTTGAGGTAACAAAGCTTTGCGCCCCATAGGATGCGGTTGGCGAGTCTTCAGAAGCCTTGATCCTATTCATGTTACAGCGAGTAAAAACATGGTGTACCATTTGAGTGAGGCCACCCTGCGCGACCATTTGATTCACGGGATCGGAGCTTAAAAGGAAAACATTATAGACAGTACGAACAGTCTTGAGAAGAGAAGAGTGATGAACGAATACTGATGGAGAGAGCACTAAAGCAAGAAGGGCCTTTACAATCTGTAGCGAAACTGCCTCCGATGTAGTTTCCGTATGACAAGCAGTAATAGTATGGACAACAAGGTCAACAATGGACGGCTGGGGAACGCTGTTTTGTGATGCTCGACCAGTAGAGTTGCGACCGTTAGAATGAGGTGAAGGGGGTGGTGACTGAATTTCATGAGTGACATAGATATCATCCTCAGTAAAGAATGAGTAGGATATTAATTTGGATATACAATCCAGGCTGGCGATCATAAGCTTCTCGTTACGGGTTTCACAAGCGAGTCGGAGTGGTTCCAGAATATCTCTAGGGCGATCACCTGCAAGATTGGACCGAATGAGTTTCAGAGCACATTGGGTGCTCTCTCGTAAAGGAGCAGAACGTTTTGCCTCCTTGGAGGCTGCAATTGTTTCCAGTGCCGACACAATAAGTACAACAGAAACATTGGTGCCGCTGGATATTGTCAAAGACCGTCGGTTGCTCGGAACTGTTGTGGTGCTCGACCTTGAGGAAATATGTCGCCCCCCATGTTCTTCCGAAGTTGGAAATAGGACGACAGGTATTGTTGATATGGCAGCAGGAGTCTCTAATAAATCCTCCTTTTCAGGTATCGAGGGATCTTGAGATGCATCGACTTCAGTTTCTTGGGTTTGCTCCTGAAAGCTGGACTCTTCGGAACCTTGAGCGGTTGGAAGGTCTCCGTCCAGGACACCCACAGGATTCAACGAATCAGGCTCTTGTGTTTGCGGTGCATTGTTTACCCCATTGGGCTGAGCATCTCCTGGCTCTAGTCTGTTTGCGGACGAAGCACCAGCTTCTGTAATATTGGCCTGCAAAGCGGTAGGTGTGCTGCCATCCAGATTTTCCACATGGTCGGTGTTCTGATTTTGCAGAGTTATTTGTGCATTTTCCTCCGCCATTACAGCAACGGGACAACCCTGCAAAGTTATAAGCCCTGGTCAGCGTTGAATTCTTGTATGCGACGAGGATACCAGGTTCTGCGTCATCACGTGCTTAACATCATATTGAGCCCATTTGTCATTTGTGTGCTACTCAAAATGTCAACCTCCATTTTCTATGGTAACTCCTACACAGGTTCCCCCTGAAGCTTCGGCTGCTATATTGAAGCCTTCAGAAGCCGTGCCGGAGTCTTCTATCCCAGTCCGAGGTCCTCAATTTGACAAGCAATATAACCTTCAGGACTTTTTAGCATCTTATCAACAGATCGGCTTCCAAGCTACCAGCCTTTCGAGGGCTATTGAAATTGTCAATCACATGGTACGTCACAAGGATATATACCTATTTGTCATCAATGGAATTAAACTTCCTCTTCATTACAGCGTACTTGGCGCCTCTCAGATGATGAACCTACTGAGAACAGTCTGGACGAATACCTTGACCCCGAAGTTCGCAAGAACACTAAATGCCAGATCTTTCTCGGATATACTTCAAATCTCATTTCTTCTGGATTACGGGAAGTGATTCTCTACCTAGTCAAACACCGACATGTTTCTGTGCTAGTCACTACTGCTGGGGGTATCGAGGAGGACTTGATCAAATGCCTTGGAAACACTTACCTTGCGGACTTCAACCTAGACGGAGCCGACCTACGAAGACGTGGAATGAACCGTATAGGTAACCTTGTTGTTCCGAATGATAACTATTGCGCTTTTGAGGATTGGTCGACACCCATCCTCGATGCCATGTTATCCGAACAGGAGGAATCAGGGAAGGTTTGGACGCCAAGCAGCTTCATTCATCGACTGGGAAAAGAAATTGACAATGAAGAATCTGTTTACTACTGGGCTTACAAAGTGAACGCAACTCTTCTTGAAGTTTTCGAACTCATCTGACATAGCCAATTTAGAATGACATTCCCGTGTTCTGCCCTGCTTTAACGGACGGCTCCATTGGGGACATGCTTTACTTTCATTCATTCAAGAATCCTGGATTCATTCTTGACATAGTCCAGGATATCCGGCTTCTGAACGATCTGTCAAGGAAATCACAGAAAGCGGGCATGATTATTCTAGGGGGAGGAGTTTGCAAACACCAGATTGCAAATGCAATGTTGATTGTAAGTAACTTTTTTCACCTAGTCGAAGGTGTCTCATCGGTGCTCTAGCGGAACGGCGCAGATTACTCAGTATTCATCGTAAGTGACATTAACATCTACTGGTTCAATGTTTTTGTTGATTTGTTATACCTCTTTGCAGAACACGGGTCAAGAATTCGATGGCTCAGATTCTGGCGCTCGTCCGGATGAGGCAGTCTCCTGGGGCAAAATTCGTGCAGATGCTGAAGCCGTGAAGGTGAATAAATGTAGTTTCACTTTAACGTTCCCTAGGCTAACCTTGACATCACTCAGGTCTTCGCTGACGCCACATTGGTATTCCCGATGCTCGTGGCAGCTACCTTTGCAAAGGCAGATTGGGAACAATGTAATAAGATTCACTTCGGCCAAGATAGCAATGCATGAACAAATCTGAGAAAAAAGATATTGCATGGAATTTATCATCATAGGACTTCTAGAATTAAAAAGACATCGATTCGCATAATCCTATCTTTTAGTCCCGCAGCTCTGCAGCCCATAGGATTAGATCATCTCGCAACAACTGGAGGATTGTCAATGAATCACGCATGGTTTGGTCCATCTGTACGTTCTGATCCAATGACTGGATAGCATTGTCGAAGGCGTTCTTAGCCAAATGACAAGCCCTTTCTGGGCTCTTCCGTACATCTGAAATCAATCTTCGTTCAAATTTATTACCGTCCAGCTGATCTGCGCACTCACCATGATAGAATACGGAGAAGTTCAGGGCCAAACCCAGCCGCGTGGGGTGCAGTGGTACAAGAGTGACTTGTGCATGTTTGTACGCAACCTTGTACGCATTGAGAGACTGTTCTCCATAGCGTTCACGGTCCTTTTTAAGTGCGGATTCGGCAAGGTAGCGGGAATAATCACCCTTCCTGAGCTGTCGTAAGCTCTACGTCCTGGTGTCCAATAATGCTGATGATCTTACATTTTGGAGTAGAAAACCGTCTCTTCCCCTGCGTTAGCCGATGGAAGAAGTTGACGATCCAGTAGGTCTACAATGTCTTGACAGACATCAGCTAGCTCCCTTTCTATTTTTTGTCGCTGATGCAGAGCGAGATTCATCTCACGCTTCAGTCGAGGAGAAGCTTCATTTTTCATGTGTTGGATCTTCTCAACACTGTCCAGGACGCGCCAGCTGTTTCGAAGGGAGTTAGTCAGGTTCTTGTATGCGATGGAGAGGAGATTTCGCTCGTCGATTGTCAGCTGGGCTCCATACTGACTGACAATGAACTTGATCTGTGAAACGACGTCTAGACCAAGTGTTGCACGCGTAAACAATGTATCCACAATGATGGCATATCAGATGTGCTCACCCTGGTAGCGTTCAGCTTCTGAGGCTAGTTCCGCGATGAAGAGGCATTCCTCGCGGGATGGGAAAAATTGATCTTGAACCTAGCATGCGGAAGCATTGTCAATGGCATGTTGATGGCCCGGGCCTCGTCTTACTGGCATTGTCGAGGTCGAAACTAGCTATGGAAGAGCCACGGGCTTCATCATCTGTCCGTTGTGTTTAAGTACCTGTTAGGTAAGAACACATGTTTGACCAGTCATTCGCTACAAGATTTCTGTCATAAACAACGTGTTGAAATGGGGTCAATCAGATCTGGTAATTCAAGCGTTTCCCTGTCATGGTGGGTAGAGGGTTCTCGACCAACACGCAGGAACCGTCCTGAAAACATTATGTTCTTTAATGGCAACAATTCAGGACAAAGATAGAAATCGTCACACTCAAACGGACATTTACTGCTGTGCTTCTGATTTCCAGAGAAAAGAACTCATCAAGACTGGGGACTATCGAGCTGGAGAAGATAGAATCCTGCAGTTGCTGAGTATGACCGTCGTCGTCGGTCCTCACTTAGTAAAGGCCCCAAGCTAAGAGAAACAAAAACTCGCTCTCAAGACTTGCCAGGCCTGGTAGGTTGAAAATCCGTGTCAATACTGGTCTTGATCGTCCCCCAGTCATGAATGATAGATGCTGCTGATGCTGCGAACCCTGATGAAATCTAAGGGTTCTACGATCTCAGAATATGGATGCATGCCCGAGGTCGGAGATATAGAGCTTGGTTGCTTGACCCGACGATACTTGATGACCGCCACATACTACCTGCAGATGCGCCTTTGATTTCGGCAGACGAATGAGTATTATAGGAGATTCTTCGGAGATCTACTTCCGTTCAAGGGCAGTGTTTTGTGATAATCCTCAGATTACCATGTATACGCAAGAATTATCAGACCATCCTCGTTGAGAGGTGACCAGAGGATGTGTGTAGGGAACGACAATGGTCTTTCCACAAAAAGATAATTGCATATAAACCAACCCAATTGACGGGGTAGGCAAGAAAACTAGTCGTAGAATTCGTATGATTCTCCCCTTCCAAAGCTATCAGGCATAATGGGACCTCCAACAGCCGATCCTTTGTACAAAGAAGAGCATAGCGCAAGTACATTATGCGCAGGTCGGGAAATGAGATGCTGAGAGCGCATTTGGAACCTCTGCACATACAATGTTGCGAACTTGGACGGGAAACATCTCTTTATAAACTGAACTCGATGCGGGCATCACGAATTCACGTCTCTAATAAAGAGTAGTACTTTGTTTCACACTGATCAAAATTGGAATGCAGAACATCCATCGAGCTCTGAAGACCGATTACTATCGACCTTCGGTGCGGCGAGTTATTTTGTGAGAAGCAGGCAATTCATGACAACACAGGAAATGGTCAAATACTCGGGGAAAGTGTGGCCTGAAGGTATACACCGGCTCATGATATTCTTTTGGCAACGAAAACGTGTAATCACCCCTGGGAGACCCATCATTATGACAAATAGCATGGTAACAACTGGTTAGAGTCATAAGACTTAGCGATGCAACTGAGCGCAAATGCAAATGCAAATGCAATTGAATTTGAAATTGGAATCTGCCGTCTATTAGATAAGAGGATTGAGCTCTTAATGATAACCACAAACCAGACATCTTATTTCTGGCAAGAAGCCAAACAAAGAGTGACCAAGGAAGGCACAGGGAAATTATATTTAAATCATATTACAAGCCGGGGGACTCCAAACCAGCGCTTGTTATCACGACTTCCCTGCCATACATGGAGCCATACTGCGGTCGTTCGTTACGTAGCTTCTGGGTTGGATGTGAAACGGCGTCGCAACCGAAGAGGTATTCTGGAAATAAAACCAGAGTCAAAGATGAACCACACTGAAGTTAAGCACGTACCGGAAGGGAGGTCGCTTTGCATCCAAACAAGAAGCGCGATGGATGCGAACGAGCGAAGGTCGCCTCGACGCTGTGAGAAACAAGCCTGAGTAGAACCATGGGTTATATAGTAAGTGTGTATGATACATAGACACTTACCGTAATAGGGTCGCTGAACTGGATGGGATGGAGGAGACGAAGAAACCCGTCTGAAGTAGCTGAGCCTCAAAGCCATTTAAATACCTTGAAAGAGCCCCTGTCCTGTCCAGATTTGATCTGCATAGCTAAGGAAGTTCGATGATCGATGAGCGATAAAGGCCGCGATATAGGGTGCGTTTCAAAATTCATTCTCATCGTAGCCGAGAAGCGGCAATTGCGGTAAGTCCGTCTAGGGTTCGCGGGAGAAGCAAGGTAAAATCAGAAGAAAAGAACATTAGTTCTGTGGCCAGGTATTTGGACCACTACCTGATATGGTCTTGACTTAGGGCCGGTCAAGATCGTTAGCCTCGAAAATAGTCTGGCAAACAGGTGACATCGCCATTCACAAACCCTCATTCTCTTTTTCGGAGGAGGCAGAGTCGTTCAGCGGTTAGTTGGAAGTGGGTTAGGCGAGGTGTGCCCTGTCTAAGATTATCTGACAACTACTGCAAAATCGTTCAGATCAGTTTTCGAGTATGGCATATCAATTTTCCAGGAAAGGCTGTTTCAAGTGCGGGAATCGTGCGTGCCTTCCAATTAACTGTTTGATCATAAGGTCCTGATGTATGGCTTATCTGGACAGTCGGACACATTGCTGAGAATTGCTCCTCTGAACAACGTTTGTGCTACAACTGTCGTCAGCCTGGGCATGAATCTTCTGCCTGTCCCTCTCCTCGTACTGTCGCAACCAAACAGTGTTACTCATGTGGTGGAGTTGGGCACATTCAAGGTGTGATGTCTCTTTCTTGTCTAACAAGTATCTGATCACGACCTTGTTTCAGCGGAGTGTCCCAGTTTGAGGGTTCAGCAGAATGGGCAGAAGTGTTATGTGAGATGCAATTCAGATGACAATTTCTTTGTTTTCCTGATCCCCAACGCAGAATTGCGGTCGTGTCGGTCACATTGCCCGCACCTGCCCTAGTGGTTCTGGTGGTGGTTTTGCGTCCCGAGCTCCTCCTCCTGGCAGAGCGTTGAATACATCCACTTTGCCTCCAGTCAAGTGCTATCGTTGCGGCGGCCCCAATCATGTAGCAAAGTATGCGCTCGCTATCATTCTTTGGTCAAGTTTCTCATCTGGATATAGGGATTGCCTTGCTCCTCCTGGGATAACAGCTGAATCCATTCCCACGGGACCTGCTGCAAAGTTCAGGACATGCTATAAATGCCAGCAGGAGGGTCATGTAAGATTTCCATTGATCCCTTGGCATGTCTACTCATCTAGTTATTGTAGATTGCCAGGGAATGTCCCAACGATAATTCCGAGCTTGTCGGTTGAAAAATCAGTAGAGCGTTGCATCATTATACCGTTCCTTCTGTTTGTAGTCGCTTATGTTGTGATTCATCGAGAAATCAGTTCTTGGAAAAGGAAAGCTGTTTGCTGCTATCTATCTTGAGTTGCCTTGGAGGTGGGACTGGTTCACTAACATTGTTGTCTGTATCGCCAGAGTTGAGGGGTGAAATGTCCGTGCTGGGATCTAATCACGAATTGATGCAAATACTAGTAAACATCACGCTTGCCTGGACTCCAGCACTGGATAAATGCTGGCACGTCTGGTTTCTCATACGAGAACATCAAATTGGCATTTACACGGATTTCAACGGTCTCTCTTCAGTCTATCCTATTTATCTTCCATCTCTATATTCGGCAATAAGCCCGTCGTACAGAAGTATCGTCAAATCTTCCCGTATGTAGGCTATTCTACCTGAGCTTGTTGTGCTTATCTATTCGCCTTCTGAAATCATTCAGGTATTCACAAAAGCAAGTATATGCCGTGGTAGCCGATGTCTCGTCGTTCTCTAATTTCGTCCCGTTCTGTATCGAGTCAAAGATATTGAGTTCATCGACGCCTGAACCTGGTTCCTCAAAGAAATTCATTCTGAATGCCGAACATGTTGTGGAATTCTTGTCCTACAAGGAGGGTTATATTAGCAAGGTAACATGCGTGCCAGACGTGTCCATCGAGGTGAGCCAGTTTATCTTGAGCTGTTATGATTTGACCAACAATGCCTCATAGGCAACTACTTCTTCTTCTCTTTTTACCAGTTTATCAGCTTCCTGGAAGTTTCAACCAGCATCTCCACAGTCATCCCACTCTCCCGATACCCCTCATCGGAAGCAAGTTGAATCAACTTGTATGACTCTAGATCTGGTCTGCGCGTTTGTGAATCCGATTCATGCTGGCCTCTGCGCTACGGTCTCCGACCAATTGTTGCCTTTTATGTGCAAAGCTTTTGAAGAACGGTGCTGGCTCCTTTATGGACCTCCAGGCAGCGATAATCAGCATCGACAGGGCTTATAATTATGTTCCTTATCAATATAATGTAACCTCTTTCGGATTCTGAGCACAATAAGTGATCAAACGTTCGAATACCAAAAAAGCCTAGGCATATGAGATCTCACGTCTTCGATTGATCACAAAACATTAGCTTGCAAAAGCCAATGTCCAACAATCTCTCATGCGAAGCCGAGTCAAATGTGTTTTTGAACTTCTTTGAATACATGTTGCAACATGTCAATCAGAGTTTCTCCTTCACAGTTCGTTGGATGGTGAAACCTAAGCGAGGGAAATGAACGTGTAGTATGCCCCCTTGCCCTTGGACCTGGAGAACTACCTCTTCCCTGTTGAGTGCGACCAATCTTCCAAGAGTAGGGAAAGAACGACCTGTACAGATTTTTCAAGTTAGCTGATATGACAACTAACTTTCAACAGAAGAATTTACCTGTGTCTTCAGGTGCCACTTGGACCTCATCCCCTTGCTTAAGACGCAAGCGCTCGGCTTCAATGCTGTTGAAACCAACGATGGATGGGGACTCATGGCCTGATCGGATAATTTGGTTTGCTGCATCCTGACCTTCTAATAGAATAGGAGGCGGCTGGGACTTCTTCTTGTTCTCAAGGTATGCTAAGACACGAGACATCCACTGGGTGGTCGATTGGCATCAAGAGTATCACTGCATTAATAATTCCTTACCTTAATGGTCATGGGAATCTGAGTTGCATCATAGAGGCTCTCTATCCCTCGGAAACTGGCGATCCAGGCAAGAACGAAATGCACCGATATATCGGCTAGACTCGGAAGTTCCGTATCAAAAAGCCACTCGCGATTATCGCTGAGTTGTTCCTCAACCAATGCCTAGGTTATGCAATCATGTCTTCGTCACGACCGACGGCAACGTGGTACGTACATAGTGAGAAGCCAGTTTGCTGATTGTCTGGGGCTTTGCAGCTTGAATTGCTTTGATGTCAAGTGGAGCATCAAGGAACTGTGTTATATATCTGAAGAGTGATTTGGGGTGACAGGGTAGCTGACTCACTGTACTTCTGTCCTTGATGAAATCAGGATTAAATTTGTCCCAGGGTAAAAGGAGTGGCCCAAGACTGAAGATCTTATCGACGTAATACTTTGAGAAAGCTTTTATCAAACCAGCGTCTGAACTTCTTCCATGTTTGCCACGGGGGAACAGGGTGCCATATCTTGTGGAGGAAGGGAAGCGACGCTCCAGAACAGAGGTAATCAGACTGGAACAAAAGACAACAGGTCAGGAGTATGACATTGGACTTGGACTGCCAGGGCTTGCCTTGTGTCACAATATACATCATTATCAATTGCAAGAATTGGAATCCGGCGATATGTGATTCCTAACAAGTTGGTGATCTCAGGACGAGGCAGAGCAGGAGATACCTAATTGATGAGTGAATGCCTGCGGAGATCTACGCATGTAGACACCTACATTCACTCGAGAATGACTGATATTCTTTAGAAGCAGAGCATTGTCTATTTTGTGCGAGTATGGCGAAGCATTGTAGCTTTTGTAGGTCAGATTTTCAACTTGTTTCAAACATTTAGGATGGGAGATAGACGTACCGATAGAAAATCACTGAAGGAACTGCGGACATGGCGAGGGGTCAGGGGAATACCGCAGCGAGCAATATATATCAACGGATCCCGGTTTCCAAGAAAGCGAGAATTAACATGTGCATGTGAACAGACGCATGAGAATTATTTGACCAAGCTCTTGGACAGCAAATCTGGACATAAGTTATCCTTGACCTAATGCAGCATTCAAATACCAGCCGCTGGAAATTAGTATTGAACTACGGAGCACCGGGCGTGACTACAGCCACGTGTAGATCATCACCGTTTCTATTTGGTCCCAGTGCATTCGTTACGACAACCTTGCCTTTTCTTTACTTCTCTTCTTGAGGAGACTTTTCATCATGGCTGATCAACGACCCCAGTTGCCCTCTGCCGACTCAAGTCCAAGACCTGACATATATGGTGACCCGTTCGCCGACCGCCCTCGTCAGACAACTTTTGCTGAGCCTGAGCGTCCATTCCATGGCTCTGCGTCGCCTCAGCCGCGGCCTTTTGAGAGCACGTCCACACTTCCCCAAGACCTTGGTGGTCAAGACAACTATGATGACGATGATTACGTCGAGAAGCAGCCCCTGAACGCAGGTGGTTCGTTCACTGGTGGATTTTATCCTCCACAGTATGTACCACTTGACAAGCATTTCTCTTCCTCTAGCTGACGTGTCTGCCCTTAGACCTCTCGATCCTAGTGGTTATGGTGATTTCGATCCTGGTAGACCTGGGTCGAGTATGTCGATGTCGACTAACGGTGTTGAGAGTGCCTGGCGACGACGTCAAACCATCAAGCGTGGCGTCACTCGCAAGGTCAAGCTCACCCACGGTAATTTCATTGCTGAATATCCAGTCCCAACGCCCATTTTCAATGCCGCGGAGGCAAAGTGGAAGAATGTCGACACGACTGAATTCTCGTACGTGTCACTTTCTCAAATTCTCGAGTATCACTGATATGCTACGACTCGGTAGCCATATGAGGTATACTGCGGCGACAGTTGACCCTGATGAGTTCACTCAGGCGAACGGGTGGTCCCTTCGCACTAAATTATATAATCGTGACACTGAGATTCTTATTGCTGTCACGTCCTATAACGAGGATAAGACGCTTTATGCCCGAACGCTCCATGGCGTGATGCTTAACATTCGTGATATCTGCAAGACAAAGCAGTCGAAATACTGGAGGAGACATGCTGAGGAAGGGACACCTGGTTGGCAAAAGATCACCGTGGCCCTTATTGTTGATGGCCTCGAGGCCATGGATAAGACCGTTCTTGATATTCTCGCTACAATTGGAGTTTATCAGGATGGTGTCATGAAGAAACAGGTTGATGGAAAAGATACTGTTGCCCACATTTTTGAAGTGAGAATTTCGAAGCCATGATCCAAAACAGACACTGATGAATATGATTAGTATACTACACAGTTGTCAGTTGATCCTGCACCGCAGCTTGTTCTCCCACAGGAGAATGATCCGAATAATTTGGTACCGGTACAAATCATTTTTGTCCTCAAAGCCAAAAATCAAAAGAAAATCAACTCCCACCGCTGGCTTTTCAATGCTATTGGCAAGATCTTAAATGTAAGCAGGGCATTGGATATCTTAAATTTTACCTGATGATATCTCAACAGCCTGAAATCTGTGTTCTCATTGATGCTGGAACCAAACCTGGGCACAAATCGATATATTACCTCTGGGAGGCTTTTTACAATGATCCTCATCTTGGAGGATGCTGTGGTGAAATCCATGCCATGATCAAAGGTGGAAAGAAGCTCTTGAATCCTTTAATTGCTGCCCAAAATTTTGAGTATAAGATGTCCAATATCCTTGGTATGCGTTATTTCGAGCGTCTACCATCAAAATTTGATTTTTTTGTAGATAAGCCGTTGGAAAGTAGTTTCGGCTATGTCTCCGTACTTCCTGGTGCCTTTTCGGCGTATCGGTTCCGTGCGATTCTTGGCCGACCTCTTGAGCAGTATTTTCATGGTGATCACTCTCTGGCTGATCGTCTTGGACCGAAAGGTATCTATGGCATGAACATTTTCACTAAAAACATGTTCTTAGGTATGTCTCAAGTATCCTACGCCTGAAATACTCTCATTCATTTTTCAATAGCCGAGGATCGCATTCTGTGTTTCGAACTCGTTGCTAAGGCTGGTGATCGTTGGACCCTCACTTATGTCAAACCCAGCAAGGCCGAGACCGACGTGCCAGAGTCTGCTCCGGAACTTATCGGCCAACGTAGGCGTTGGTTGAACGGTTCATTCGCTGCTTCTATAGTAAGTCGTCGCGTGATCAAGGTCGTCGGACTGGGCTTATAATCTTGCACCCTAGTATGCCCTTGTCAATTTTTTCCAGATCTACAGGTCCGGTCATGGTATCATTCGCATGTTTTTCTTCCACCTCCAAGGTCTCGTAAGTGATTGATTAGAGCAGTGTATGGGTCGCTAATGCGATGGCTAGTATAACATCTTTTCTCTCATCTTCACCTGGTTTTCACTTGCCAACATGTGGCTCACCTTCAGCATAATCATCGATCTTCTTCCATCTTCGAACCAAACCCATCCAGTCTACATATTCGGTACCCAGACAATTGTTGGTGGTCTGCTACTGATCTCTTTGCCATCACTGAGTTTGTCCTTCCAGACACATTGGGTCAATTTGGCTTTGAAATGGATTTATTTGTCATTTCTTGCTCTGCAATTTATCCTCGCCCTGGGTAATCGACCGAAGGGTGAACGAGTAGCCTACGTCACTACACTTTGGTAAATATTCTTACGATAATCTTGATCCTTATACATGGAGGTGACGTCTTTGCCAGGGTTTTCGGCATTCTTGCGGTTTATTTGTTGGTCTGTTCATTCTGGCTCACTATTTTGGCCTTCCAGGTCAGTCTATCCAGATTAATGTCATCAATATTCATTTCATCCTTGTTTTAGGGAATCCCGGAAGCATTAAGGCAATCGAAAGACAGCGCAATAATCACCTTCTTCAAGCCTCCAATTGGTGCCCTGGTGGTTGCTATGATTTCGACCTTCGGTATTTACTTCACCGCCTCCTTCCTTTACGTAAGTGTGGTTTATCATCTTGAGATGTCAAAAAACCTCATGGTTGTCCAGCGAGATCCCTGGCATATGTTTTCAAGTTTCTTGCAATACCTTTGCCTTGCTCCTAGTTTCACCAACGTGCTCAACGTATATGCATTCTGCAATCTACATGATGTTTCTTGGGGTACCAAGGGTAGCGACAAGGCTGAAGCACTCCCATCCATTTCATCTTCCAAAAGCAAGGATGCTGAGGTTGCTGTAGTCGAAGATACGACAAAAATACAAGAAGATGTTGATGCCGCATTCAAGGAGACTGCCATTCGTGCCGTCACCAAGGTTGAAACTAAGGAGGAGATTGAGAAACCGACGATGGATGATCAAAACAAGACGTTCCGCACTCGTTTAGTCGCCATGTGGATGCTCACAAATGCTAGCCTCGCAATTGCTATCGAAAATATGAATGGTCTTCCAAGTGGTGACACCAAAGCAGACGAAGCTTCACTGACGAAGAAGCAGAATTTCTACTTCGCTGTTATCTTGTACTCTACCTTCGCTCTTTCATTTGTGCGCTTCCTTGGGGTGAGTGCGAGCGCTTCGACCAAAAATTGGATACTCATTGGAACCTCTCAGTGCTTGTTCTACTTCTTCAAGCGTAACCTCTTCAGGTGTTGTCGCAGGAACTAAAATTTTTCTTGTGGTAATGACAACCTCGTTGGTATACATTCGGACATCTGATTTGTTTTCTATCTCGATTTTGAGGTTGCTTTGTTGGTGGTGATTCTTTTAGACAATCCTTTCTCTTTTATATCATTTCTGACTTCGATTGTCATTGCTCGATGCAGCGATCGATTGATGACTCTTCCCTACTGAATCTTGAAAAGTTATTTAATGTATGAGGCCCTCTGATACCCTAGTGATGATTCGAGAGCCTGGTTCGGGGAACGTTTCTTAATAGATATTTGGGTCATGGATGGAAAATTGGAAAATATTCCTTGTACGCCCTACCGACAATGTCTGACCAAAGAATGAAAACCTGAGGTATGAAACCTCAGGAGTACATCCCAGAATATTCGTGTCGTACACTATCATCACCATTGTCATCTCTCCTCTGAGTGCTTTGGTGAATAGAGTGCATGCCAGAGAGGAAGCGGTCGAGGTCTACGCTGTCGTTGGTAACAAACATTTGCATTCTGACATCTGGATCTGACTCTTGCCAGGATTGGGGCTCATGTTCGTTTCCAGGTTCTATGAGACTCTGACGACACATTGGACAGGTAAGTTTCTGAAAATCAATCATATGAGAAGGGAGAATTAGGTTTAAACACTGGTAAAAAAAACCTACTCCTGTTTTTATCCACTTGGTTATGCTAACCAGAGAACGAATCAGTCAATCAGTTTCGCTGAGTTTAATAGAGAAGAAACGCAACTCGCGTCTGCAGAACAGGTGGCCGCATTGCCAGGGTTGGTTCAATTGAGTGACGCCAAGCTCTCCGGAAAAGAAAGCAGGGGAGGCCATTACACTCGCAGACTCTTCTTCAGCGAGAATAGCGAGGAAAGATTGCATACAGACACTACATACAGAGTCTATATTAAGAAGTGAGATGGCAGAAATTTCATCGAAGGATAACACGATATTACCTCTATGTCCTAGCTTCTCAAGTTCCTTTTCGGTGATAGAAGGTAGGGTTTCCAGAAGTCTATTGGTCCTCTCTCCATTAAAGGGAGCACTATATATGTAAGCGTAAGCTAGCTTCAGTTCAAGAACAATGATATACTCACTCTCCGGTTGTTAGAAACTGTTGTAATGATTCTGTGATCACATTCTGAAATATTTCAAGTTCATCCCGGCCCTCGTCCATGGTTTATCAAGAGAAGGTAATGACTTGATCAAACGATCGCGTGATTCTAGTATATAGACGTGGGAATTTGATTATGATTGAAGTGCTGATACATAATACATAGTAAGTACAATCATAGACATAAACCAACAAGAGGATGGATAACACAGCAGGCCCAGCCAGAAGATATTAAACACAGAAAAGAGGAGAATAGTGATATAGCTTGCAATGGAACTCGTCTAGAAGGGGTTTTCGTCATCTGCTTCCATCTTGGGGTGTTGGTTTGTGCTATTGACAAGGGGATTGGATGATTCTTCCTTGTCACTTTCATCAGTGCCAGATTTTTGCTTATTCTGGTATGTAAAGAGCTGAGTTGGTTTGGGACCCCTACCACTTTAGTTCAGCAATAAATTATGGGATGAGCAAAGGTTAGTGTACTTGGTGAACTGTTTCTTCTTGGCCTCGTTCAGCTTTTGGGTTACCGGTGTCATGAGGTTGTCTGTGGGAGATTTGAAGTTTGGGTTGCTGTAAAATGGTCAGGCACTCAATCTCTGGTTCAGGTGCAAATAGGCGCACTATGCTTTTGTATATTTTTTTGCAAACAAGGCCTTGGCACCCATGCCTGGAGCCTGGTTTGCGTCGTTACCGAGTGGCGCCCGGGGTACAACAACTTGTGCTGCCTGGGATGGATTGTGCAAAGGCTGGATTGTGCTAGGCGAGGCGTCGTCGGGGGTCATGCTGGCAGACATTGTGAGTAAGGACCACGGACACTGAGCTGCAGTAAACCGAACAGTAAACCGAACCTAGTCAGGTGATCCATCAGTTATGTAATGCATCCGACCAGTCTCGGGATTGAATATTAGCGTCTGTTCATGCACCTCTAACTCCTCCCTGCGTCTTCCTCAACATCGTGCGTGCACTCGTTTTCTCAACACTTGCTGCGGCACCCCAATGCCTATCTCCAATATCCTCAAGAGAAAACGTATTGTGGTGCTTGGTCCGCGCTCAGTCGGTCCGTCGTTCCACTCTTCTTCATCAACTCTCAATAGCATGATACTCGACAGGCAAATCCTCCCTCATCCTACAATATCTCGAGAATCAATTTTGCGAGAATTATTATCCCACCATAGAAGGTTCCTTCCAACGTTCTATAATATATAATGGTAATAAATATGACTGCGAGATAATCGATACCGCTGGCCATGTAAGCTGCCGTATTGTCCGCTCCTCCAGTGCCTCGACTTAACCATGACAACGTGTAGGATGAATTTTCCCTCGTCAATGCCAACCATACTATAGGGACGCATGGCTACATCATAGTATACTCAGTGGCGTCTCGCAATTCTCTTGCTATGGCCAAAATTCTTCACGAGCGTGTACTCGATTTCTGCGGGGTGCAACAGGTTCCATGTGTAATTGTCGGCTCCAAGTCGGACCTACAGCAGTAGTATGAATTTCCCTAACTGAGTTGGATGTTGTAATAACGGATTGTATTGCCAGTCGTCAAATAGATCCGACCGAGGCGCAGGAATTCGCAAAGCTAAACAATGCTGCTTGGGTGGAAACTAGTGCGAAGAAGAACATCAATGTCGGTGAGCATAAAGGCTTCCTCACAATTTCTCGCGATCCTAATTCTGATTTAGCCCAGGTATTTGAACTTTGCATAGGCGAAATTGAGAAGGGCTCGACACAGAATGCTACTTACAAGTCCCCGCCTCCTGGACCATTCAAGTGTACTATCATGTAACGGTACCTGATGGTCATCTTTCTCCTCGTCATCTTTCTCCTCGTCATCTTGTCTTACTAATCATCCTGCCTGCATGTATCTCTGAATCTTGTGCCAAACATTATGAGTCTTGTCTCTTGAGTCAATACTACATATATATTTTGTAATCTTGGACATTTCATGTAATTGCGAAGAACAGTTAATCACGCATAATAAATCATTTCTGCCATCTTCTGCTTCATTTACGCAGTGCCATCACCTAAAAACCTGGTCTTTAACTCTCTTCCATTTAACCCAATAGCGTGGATAGTCTGTGGATCCCCAGGCACTAAGTCAATTGCCTGATCAGACCATTTCACATCATCGCCGTCAACGTCCAAGACGATGCCCTTAAGAGGCTTTTGGCATTCGAGGGTAATAGTTTCTCCATCTTGACCAACGATGACCTTGAGGCCAAGTTCTGACTTCGGTGGGAACTTGATGAACTTGAAGGGCTCAGGCCTATTCCCGAAACGACCTGATTAACGCGTACTCAAATCATCAAAAGAGTTCACGGCCCTACCAATTTGAATATCGACCCAAAACCTCGTCGTTGTCTCCTAGGAGCCTTGAAGAGAAAATTATGGTTCTTGGAACCTCGCTTTTCTTTGTACGTACAGGAAGACCAGGAGCTTCGCCTCTGAAAAGTTCAGTGCTTGCATTTGGAGCTAATTCAATGTCTTTGGACCAACTCTCTATCCAATCAGAGTGAAGATCAAATGCAGTGAGCTCAAGCTTGGCTCGTTTCTCCTCGAGAGTGCTATTCGTTCCCCAAATCTCCAACATGGTTTCAATCTTGAAATAGGCAGCAGTCTCATCGGAATCAAATGTTTCTTTCTCCTTCCGAGTCATTCCAACAGTATAGGGCTTCAGTTCACGAGCAATGCTAAAATAAGCGGGTTTAGGTCGAAGGAAGTAATCAACTATCGCCCATGACGTTACGGGCCAGCAATCATTGATCTTACAAAAAAAAGTTAACAGGATAAGAATAAGCATTCGAAGGTACCTCGAGTAAAATCAACCTTACCTGCCAAACAAGAGCACCTGCTGTAGTTTGTCGGCCAGGCCCACGCCAGTTGCGTCTCCATAAACGGTAGGCAGATGCCAAAGTTTCCGCTTGCATCACCTGGGTGTAGTAGACATAACTTTAAGACTTACAATAAGCTCGGATATTGACACATGCATAACTGAAGCAATATTTACCTCTCCATATCAAAGGCGTGCTTGAAGTTTTCCATAAGATAAAGCTAACCAAATACGTTTCTCAGCTGATATTCTGAAACCGCTGGCTTTCTTACCTCCAGCCTACGCTCGAATCCATCAGCTTTGTTGTGGTTGTTGCAAACCCTGATCACTTTGAATATAAGTCCCAAAGTTCCAAAAGAAGAGTACGCACCGGGATTGGGGATAACGTTCAGACAGATCTCCTCCGAGCCAGTAATCTACTGTCCGGATATTCGGATAGCCTTCCCTGTGAGAAGGTTCAAGATGAGGAGTTCCATACTATCCTTCAGACCTACATTCCGAATTCGGATACGAAGCGTCCAGCAAGAATATCCCAATTATGCCATGGTTCTTGTGAACCATGCCATACATTCCCTACCACAATTTTAGCATGTAGCATGATGAAATGAGTGACATGACATACATTGATGAATGTCTCCAAATGTTTGATCTGTTGTCGGTTTGCCGTGTCCACTGTATGGGGAACCACGGTGGTAGAAGATATCGGAATGGGTTCCAACAATTTCCGGAAGCACATTTTCGTATATATACCGGGCAGGGAAGTTGGTCTTGCGGAAATCACTTGTTTCATCGGTGTAATCCAGGTCAAGGTTCAGGGATTCTGCGATCTGATAATCTGAGAAGATAGATGTGATGAGTAGAAGTAGACGAGGGGAAAAACAAATACCCTCATTATTTCCAGCTGCGTAGGTTCTGAGTTACACACACAATTCTGCTACTGAATAATGTAACGAACCGAATATCACGATGGAAGGATGTCGTCGCAACCGTTTAACATTTTGGATAGCTTCCTCCTTTACTGATTGGACAAATGTATCGTATGCTGGATATTGCCCACAACCAAACATGAAATCCTGCCAGACAAGGACTAGCAGAAACATCAACCTGCAATTGACAGGGATACAAGGGTCTTTTATGCTTACTGCCGAGCTCTACAATAACAATCAGTTCGGACTTCCTGGGAGGGAGGAATAAATTAACCATCACAGGTGTCATAGAATGCATCATGTTCATAGATGCCCCCGCCCCACACGCGAATCATGTTTTGATTGCCCTCCACCAGAAGTTTGAGCCAATTTTTGTAGCGTTCTGGTGTGACACTATTCATTATGAGCCAGAACCGCAATGGGATTAGTAAATTTCTACATACGTAGTCAGGAAGGAATCAGCAGGGATCCAATTGGAACCTTGCTCAAGAACATAAACCAATGGTAATGGAGGGACGACAGACATGAGCCTACCACCGCAGAAAATCCTGATGTTATTGATTTCAAACAGGAATGTAAGCCCGTCTTGATCAATAAGTTTTTCTTGCACGACGCGAGCGCGGCGGAAAGCGAACCGCTCCGTTCTTACATCCAGGAGTTTTCCATGCTGAATATCATTCACACCTTCCGCATCTATTGGATAGGATTCACCCACCTCGTCTCTCAACTCAACCGTTCCTATATAAAGAGGTTGCTCGCCATATCCAACAGGGTACCACATCTTCAGGTCTCCGGGGTTGAACTGGAGGGAAACCTTGGCCTGGCCAGACCCCGCAGCAATATTATAAGTCGCAGCCTTGAAAGTTCCATTGACTTCTTTCAGAATGAAGGCTGCGAAACAACGTTTCTTGTCGGAAAAGGTGAGACCAACTGTGAGGTTCACCCCAAATGATTCGGATACTTCGCTCCGAATGTCGACATCAACAATTTTGTTGTCATAAAGCTGAAGCTCAATGGGTTTCCAAGGGCCAACTGTCATGAGGGTCGGGCCTGTGAACAGTAGGAAGGATTTGGACCAAAATATTAATCATACTACTCACCCCAGTCCCAACCATAGCTGTTGCTCAAAGAATCAGGTAATTTCTTGATCCTGGAGATGTAGACTTACTTGTATTGGGCTTTACGAACGTGCAGACGACTCGAGTCACCATTCCAGAGGCTAAATTTCCCGTGTTGTTTTTCGATCTGACGGCCCTTCAAATTGTAAGCCATCCACTGATAGTCGAATTTCATTTTCAGAGAAAAGCAACATACTTTCAAGAAAGCACTCTCAAAATATAAAATGAGCTCGTTACTTCCAACCTTGAGGTTTTCTTTTACCGCCACATGATGCTCTATGAATTGGTTCGAGGATCTTTTTTCCAAATTATTATGGCGCGATCTACCCGAGGAAAGGGAACAAACTTGAGAATTTCCTTCCCGTTCTGAAAATTGGATGAGGGCAAGAAGAGGGAGGGATACAAAGGGGCATACGAACCAGAACCACTGAAGCAAAAGTATCGAGTCCCTCAAATACGAGATCGGCATGCGGTACTAGCAAATCACTGTGTGTCACAGGGAAACTGGTCTTGAACTCCCAATTGGCTTCCCCAGCCCCTGCAGACGATTCAGTACCTTCAATTTTGTTGAAGTTTGCTGACTGACATTGAACATCCCACTCATGCAACCCAATAAACTGTGTTGTCAGACCAATTAGTGAGTAAGTAGGCACTGACTCGACATCGACCCACTGGATCAGGAATTTTCCCAATTTTCAGAAGTTCAACATGCACAGTAGTTGGAAAGCTTGAGACTTTGATGTTCTGGAGTGTTGGATCAGCACCATCACTTTGGCTAAGCACCCAGTCTGTCAAGCTTCTTTTTTGGAACGATTCCATCTCGGTCCACAATGGTAGGTCTGAACAGGAGGTTTCAGAAGGTGCAACTGGAGAATGTTATCGATAGGTTGATAGAATCTGATAAAGAAGCCTAATAAGGTCGTTTTTCCACTTCATTCCTGGGGTAGCCTGAGAGCAACATCAGGTGAAAGGGAACCACACTGTACCGAGGTTTCCCCGGAATACATGATTATAACTAATGCACTGAATCACCAGCACAGTGAATAGAGTTATCTCCACAGAGGTTTAAATTCCTGATAAGCATTCTTTGTCAGTGGACAAAAAAATTCAGCAGGTTCAAATGCTGGACACATGATTATTGGAAATGAAATATACATATCTTCTATCTTATATGTCCGTAAGTCAGTAACAAGGTAGCCAAGTAAAGAAGAGTATCCTCGAAATATGAGAGCGCTCACTAGCAACCATGTTAGACACGTGTTTGAAATGGACATCTTGTTCAAATATGGTATCTCCATTTTCGATTCTCTCTATGATCCTCATCCATTTTTAAGTTCAATTGCTTAAGCTTGCTCCTCAGTCCAAGAGAAACCAGGACACAACCCACTGCAGCAGCAATGCAGATAGCATATGACTTGTTGTATGTTGGTCCCCACTCTGTAACCCAAATGTAGGAACCGACAATGTTACCGGTCTGAGAGATGGTATTGATGAGAGCGAGGGCAGCAGCACGTTTGGCTGGGGGAATTGAAACGGTTGACGATGCCCATGCGAGAAAACAGATGAATCCCGAAAACATCTGGGCCATCAAGAACCTACGATAAGCATGAGCCCAACTTACTGAAAGAGGCAGAGAAAGATACCCTACATGGAGAAATAACGAACTACGAGATTCATAGTTGACATAGAAAGTAAGAAACCGAATATCCCGATTGCTAAAGAAGAAACGATGTGCATACATCGGTCTTCCGTTTTGTCTGAGTGGCTGGAGAACCATAGAGCATAAACAGTGGCAGTCATCCATGGCGGGACGCAAAGTAAAAGAGAAATGATTGGATCATATCCCATGGTTGCGGTGAGGGTTGGAAAATAAAGATGAAAGGATAAACTCAGAGCGTAGAGAGATAACCCAGCAGCCAGATAATAGATGTTCCAGTCCATGATTGTTAGCCTGAGGCCCGTCATGACACCACTACGTTTGAGTGAGCCCTGTTCAGATTCAGTGTTAAGTCTGGCTGATGAAACGCCTCCGTTGTCTTCAAGCATCCTCCATTTTGCTAGTGCGTGTTCGGCAGGGGTAAGCCAAGTAATGTCTTTGGTTTCTGGGTAGTCTGGGAGGATGAAAAAAGCAATAATGGAAACCAGAATTGTTACTCCACCCTCCATGAAGAAGAGCCACCGCCATGCTGCAAATCCGAGAACATCCTCCATCATACTGAGAATTCCTGATGCAATAAGTGAACCAAAAGCATTGCTGATAATACTTCCACAAGTCAAGAAGGCTGTTCTGCGTGACAGTTCGTTTCGTTTGTACCACCTTGCAATGAGATAAAGGGCGCCAGGGAAAAAGGCAGCTTCTACAAAGCCTAGAACAAAACGTGCGACAAGGACACCATAATAGCTGAACACATTTTCTCGGATAAGGCAGCATCTCTATGGAAGGTGCTGTCACATGCCTTGTTGTAAAACCTAAAAAAAAGTTTAGCTGGGAGAACAGGAGATGTTCTAGAGACTGAGCGAACCTGTACAGAACGAGACACCTCCCCAAACCATCACACAAAACGGCAAGTATATGGATGGTCTGCCTATCTGACTAAGGAACATATTTCTAGTACCATGCTCATTAGCGTAACCAAAATGTATACTAGATTGAGCTCACGAGGGTGTCTGCATGAGTAGATATCCAACATAGAGTATTGAGAGGATGGACGCGAATTGTGAATCCTCTAGCCCCAAATCCTCTTCGAACCCGTGGAGACGAGCAGCACTAGAGAGGCATAAAAGGGTATAATAAGTGGGGAGAGCTGAGATGTCAAGGGGGCATGGTGTACGCGGCGTTGTTCCGGTCGATGTCTTGAGGATGATCATCATTCAATACTAGAATGGGAGTCATGTACTTACAGTTCAGAATATAAATCAAGACAAGAATGCCCATTCGTATGTCCAGTTTACTAGTGAGACTCTTTTCCAGCTTTTCGCGAGCTTCAGATCCTCCGAATTGCGAATCTTCATGAGAGGTGATGTGTAAGGTCAAGTTCAACGAAAACTTGTGATTTACCATAATCTGGGAGGGGCACAAGAAGAAGACGGTCCTCCTCGCTGAGTCTCATCCTCAACGAGTAGGAGGGCAATTGCAAAGTGTGACAGTCATCAATAGAATTGATCATAAATGGCTACCACACTCACCACACTCACCATTCCTCCAGATTACCACAGGATCATCTCTTCTACTCTCAAAATTCCAGATATTCAGAGTATCCCGATCCCGGTTGGAATTCTTGCCTGCCAACGTGGGTTTCCAAGCCTCCTCTGATTAGGATCTCATCATCTTTGTAGGGGACCCTCTTCGAAAAACCATTGATACAGCTATTGTGAGCGCCGAGATCTACCAGCCATCAACTTCCGATACTGGAAGGAAAGGCAAAAAGGCCGTCGTCGCTCCTACTCTACCCAGTTGTCCGATTATTCTTGTAACTCTCCATGACACCGTCATTTTTCCCGAGGGCGGAGGTCAGCCGACAGATACAGGTCTGATTACTACTGCGGATGGAAAACAATGGGAGGTCCTACAATGTAAGAGACACGGAGATTGTGCTGTTCATTATGTTCCTGTCGAAGGCACCACAGTTGATGCTGCTCTTACATCCTTCGAACCTGGTGCCACCGTGGTTGCTGAACTTGGTGCAAGAGACTTTGAAAGACGGTATGACCATGTACGTGAGGAGTCACATATCTCTCCAATAAAGTCTGCTCAATGCGAGTGTAGATGTCAATGCACACTTCCCAACATCTGCTTTCGGCCCTCCTCGAGACTCGACTCAATCTCCCTACCCTCTCCTGGTCTTTGACATCTTATCCGCAACCATGTTACGTAGAGCTTTCCAGGGGCATGTCCCAGAAAGAGATAGCTTCTGTTCAGCTTGAGGCGAATAGATTAGTTTTTGAGGGCCGCCGGGTTTACGTGGAGGTACAAGAACTCGACCGACATGAGTCTCAGTCCGTACCAAAGCTTGAGGATGGTCGGTCTGTTGGTAAAGCGTTACCTGAGGATTATACTGGTGGAGTGAAAAGGATTGTCGTCATTGACGGCGTCGATCGCAACCCGTAAGTGGCACCTCAATATTTTACGAGAAAATACCGATTAATTCTCTCTTCAGTTGCTGCGGTACACACCTTCCTTCAATTCATAATTTACAATTGTTCCTCCTCCCACATACCGAATCCCTGGCCCGCAAGGATGCCAACTCAGGTTCAATGACCACTGTCCGACTTTACTTTCTCTGTGGCCCTCGTTTAATTCATCACCTCACAAACGTGCACACCCTTCTCACATCCACGGCCTCGGTTCTCAGCTCTGGACTTCCCGTAGTACCAGAACGAGTGCAACAAATCGTTGATGAACGCAGAAGGGCAGACAAGCGGGTCAATGATGTCGAGTCTGAATTAGCCGGCTGTATCGGCAAAGGCCTCGTAGATGAAATGATCAAGGATACCCGAGATGGAACAGGATCATGGAAGAAACATCTACACAGAACAGATGACTCTTCTAACCCCCTCAGTTTTCTCTCTTCTATTGCCTTTGCTATCTCTGACGACGTCAAAGCGAGGGGAATAGTTTCTTCCTATTTGATCGTACTATCCTCATCACCTTCAGCACAGACTTCCAGCTCGTTAAATACCATTCTTGTGACAGGGTCTGATGAGCATAAGGTAAAGGAGCTTGGCAATGTGTTTAGGACCAAGCTGGGTATCAGAGGTGGAGGTAAAGGTCCTAGATGGAGTGGGAAATTGAGTGGTGTGTGGAAAGACACAATTGAAGTTGATAAGTACTTGGAGGGATTTGATAGTTAAATCAGTAGTAAAATACAAGATCAGGAACGAATACAAGGCGTGAAAGACAAGAGGTCTTCTAGAGTACAGTTTGAGAATGGCTAAGTCACTTTAAGAATGACGCGTCGTTCGTGTAATAAATAATCTTTTCGGCGGTATCAACATCCTTAGATTCGGACAACAGATTGCATAAGCAGGACCTAGGTGAGCTTTAATTGACGAGATAAAGACAAAGAGGAGCATACTGGGTCCTTCAATTTCGTCCTCGCTGAATATGCATTTGATTCATTTGATTCACCGTTCGTCAAACTCAGTTCAACTTCCAATTCCTCCTGTTCAGAGTCAGAAATCAATTCGCCAACGGGATGATTGTGTCCTAATTCACCAAGGAAATCGTCTATGCAATTGAGATCATACTCAGCTTCATTTGCTAGATCAAAATCTGGCTCGTATTGAAGTGCTTCATCTTCAAACGTTTCCTCCACGGCCAGCTCATTGTCAAAATACCCGTCTTGAGCCTCATACTCCATTTCATTTGAAGGTTCGTAGGATTCGTATTCTTCTGCTGTATTGAACTCAGGAGGATCCCAAGAGTCGTCTTGATATGCTGGATCAAAGTCAGGTTCAGGTTCTATGACTTGATGAAACCCAAAGCGAAAAGGATCGATATCCGGATCTTCCTCCAAACATGAATCAAATAACAAATTCCCAACATCTTCTCCTTCTTCTATCACAGGGTCAAGTTCTAAATCTTCATATTCTTCTTCCATATATTCCAAATCCGAATTCCCTCCTTCTACACTTATATCATCATATTCCGGATCATGATTGTCCATCCATACTTCCTCTTCCTCTTCTCCCTCCTCCTCATGACCTTCCAGTCCAGGGTCAACAATCGGACTTGGGTCGATCTCGTCCCACTCAGGCACAAAAATATCGTTCCCAGGAAAATTAACGAATTCAGAGGCGTTGGCATCAACCTCGATATCTTCTTCCCCTTCAGAAGATGGAAGATATTCGCCACCGTCGGACGAAGCATCGTCTTGATCTGTATGAATTTGGATGAACTGAAAGCGGCATGTTGGACAATTCAAGTGCTAGAAGGAACAAGAGAACCAGTAAGTTTGATATATGTATATATGAAAATATACGACATACATGCGTCTTGATCCATTTAATCAAGCTGGGGAAAAACGAATTGAGTTATTAGAAAAGATAAGATGAGGAATTTCTCACTCTCTGCGACAAAACAAATGTCCACATCCTTCAATTTTTGTAAGGCCGTTCTCTTCATCATCTCCCTTGTCTTGTAGAATTTCCAGAAACGGAAGAAGACAGATAGGACAGTTATCCTCCAGAGGGACCTGCTCTTTCGAAAGAACAGGTAAATCTTGAATAAATGTTCTAACTGCTTCAGAGTCGGTAGAGAATAGAAGAGCGCCCTGGACCAGTCGAAGCGCAGCAGCACTTGGTACAAAGCTGTCCATTTCGCATCAGTGATTTGGGTCGCAATTACAAACAATGTCAGGAAGAGCTTAATGAATAGGTAACCTCAAAATAAAAATAAAGAGTTATCAGTTAGAAGTCTGGATGATCAACGTTCGACGTTGCAAGATTCAGTGTGATTCAGTGTTACGTTGATCAACAAGGGCTCATTGTAGGCGCGCCCAGTCACGTGTTTTTTGATTCAGCTCCGTAACAAGGCCAGGCAGAAGGGTGGGGTTTTCATCATAGGTTATTGGGGCAATGCCTGATCGCTCACTCCTTTCTTATAGAAACATCAGGGTTGATATGCAATAGAAAAACAGACGAGATGAATCTACTGCTCGACGGTGAAGAAGTATGGATATCTCAGGCGTAACCGAAGGGCAGACAACTGAGGAAATCCTCACAGCACCAAGCCGGGTATGTCAAGTCTGTCGCCTGTCACACCTGCGACGTGAAGGTTCAGAGGGGTTCGGGTATGACAAGGCACACCGCTGAACCACTAATGACTTGATAATATGTCTGTCGTGTCTGTCAGTCCATTCCACAAGTGGCATGGAAAATTACAATAGGAGCGATCACAATTTCCTTGGAGACAATAATACCCGGCTGATATGATCCGCTTCCGATACAATTCTCGGGATCCAACTCCATGTTGATTATGTCAGCGTCAAGAAAAGTCATTTGATAAATGCAGAACCTCAGTGCCTGCAGAATTAGCGGCTCGAAGCTGACTCCCAAGGTTGAGCACAAAGTGGGAGCCTGGCCGAGTCGTCAAGTCTCAAGCTCAAGTAAGCCAGCGCAAGGCTCCAAGCCGATGTACAAAGTGTGATGCATATTGATACAAGGACCTCCAGAACATGCCTTTTACACTATTCAGATATACTATAATTACACTGATCACAAGGTGTTGTAGTTGGTGCTGCAGTTGGTACTGCGGTTAGTGTTCAGCTGATTTTGCAGGTTCTGGGCCGAGGTCCGGATAACTGAATATTGAATAACTATTTCTAGCACGGACCCGAGCTTGGTGCTGACATTATCAACATGGACTCGTGGCCCCGGTTTTTTTTGATTCAGGATTCCTATTCCGCAAACTAGTGCCAAGCCTAAGCAGGGCCCAAATTAGGTGGCATGTCTACAGCAGGCACGTGGCTGTAGGGGGTGTTTGCTGGTGGATGTTTGGGGTAACTGTAAGTCCGGAAGGCTGTGTCCCTAGGTAGATCGATTCTCGATCTCCTATTGTCCTCTTTGTATGGATAATGATTTGATAGTAATTTAAAATGTGCCGAAGCAGGAACAATAGAATTTACAAGCCGAATGGTCAGATGGTAGAATTTGGGAAGCACCTATCTTCGGCCGTGCGTCATATCTTTCTCAAGCTTCCTTTCCGTTGCAATCAATGACAGATAATGTTCACACATGATGACCAATTGTGATGGCGAACTCCGAAGAACCAGGTATATTTACCAACTATCTTTCAGCAACTCTCCTCACGACAATGGTACCTCGCATCCTTTTTGTGTACACATCTGCCAACAAATTAATATCTCGTAGCCGCCAAACCGTGAGTTCAAGCATTCAACACCACGAATATATTGATATTGACACATCAATTCAGGGTTATTGGCTCTCTGAGGCTGCACACCCGTATTACACATTAGTTCCAAAGTTCGAAATCGATTTTGCGTCACCTAAGAAAACATTCCCTGTTGATACTGATAGTGTCACCGTAGGTTCTATCTTGTCCGTATTCTGATAAATGCTCATACAACTCAGGCTGCCACAAATTCCAAGGATGAATATGCGTTAAAATTCCAAACCGACGAGAAAGTTCTGGCCAAGCAAGTTGCCGCCAAATCTCTAACTGAAGTCAATGCAAATGATTACGCTGCCGTCTTCTTTATCGGAGGACACGGACCAGGGATCGACTTAGCTACTGATCCAGATTGTGCTAGACTTGTTGAGGCATTCTGGAGTGGAGACAAGTATGTTGCAGCTGTCTGCCACGGTCCTGCGTGAGTAGCTATCCTAGTTTCATCCATGATTCTTTGACTCATCGGTGTGTCTAATCTAGTGCCCTCGTCGGCGCTCGAATCAATGGAAAATCAGTCTTTGCTGGAAAAAAAGTTACTGGGTTTTCTAATACAGAGGAGGAAGCTGCCGGGGATGTTGAGGTACTGTGACGTTCTACATTTCGCACTCAAAGTGATTGATGACAATAATCAGTATACTCCCTTCCTTGTGGAGGACAAAATCAAGGAACTGGGAGGCATATATGAGAAGGCCCCAGACTGGGAGGTATGCATTCATATTAAATATCTTCGGATACGTTGACAAGGATGTATAATTGCAGGCTCACGTCGTCGTAGATGGGAAGCTCATCACAGGTCAAAATCCTGCCTCTGCGGAACTTCTCGCGAAGAAATTGTTCGAGGCCTTGGCATAGTGAAACAAGAATATTGATTCAATGATCAATTTGATTTCTTTCTTCTCATATATCTTACTGATTATCAGTTATCGATTTTCTCATCAGTATTTCATAATCAGTTCTATCCTTCCAGGGACTGGAGTAAACCATTCTTATTTTACTTCGAATCTTATATTTACTGATTGTATACAGTCACTATTTGATAGGTATACCAAATATACTAGTTCTATACTTTCAGGTCAGGGATTGAGTTGTTGTGTGACGTTCACTGCGTTCTAATTTTGTGTTGGAATATCAAGCCGACGTTATGATCCGGCTGAAGGTTCAAGAACCTTCTAGATTTCTATCTATTTATTTAGCATATAAGGCCTGGTTTGCAAAGGAATAAATTCTATTCCAAGACAAACCAGCATGTGACTTCATTTTCACAACATTTTGTTGCTCTAAAATTCAGCATTGAGTAAAATGTGCGATACAGCAGGTGTTTCAGATACTTGTGTCATAGTAAATAGTTCAGCAATAAAATTTTACCGAATCTCTTTCTACCTTGTGGTCACTCATTATGCCCTCAACAAGGGTTCCTATTCATTAAGAGCTATTTGACAGCACACCTGGTAAGGAATTACCATTTGTCCAGCCTATATCGGCTTCTTTCTATATATGCAGACAAGTTGTTTTTTTTGAGGAGAAATCCATCTAGTCCTTTTCTCTGTAGCCACGAGATCTAAAATATGAATCAAATCCTCATAGACTTGCAAGGCACATGTCACCATTGGTTATTTATAGACATAGCGTCTTCGAACCGGAGATGAAAATCGCATGAAAACCCGCTCGTCTCACGCTCTTCCTTCAACTTTTTTTCCGCAAACGGTTTTTCAAGTTACTGTATGCCTGTGGCACGACATAAGAGGGAGGAGAGACTACTTAATTGCATTCCCAAATTAACAAATCGGACTATAAAAGAGAACCACCGCCGTAGAGGCTAAGGGCGTTTATTTTCGGTATGCAAAACATCACATGGTTCTCATGACCGATTCCCGTTTTGATATCCCCGCGTCATTTTTCATAATGCCAAGCCTGAGATTCAGCATGGCCACGACCAAAAGAGAATCGTGGAATACGAATGCATTAATGTTCACCCATATATATGGAATGGTTATTTTTTGAATATATCCGATTCGTTTCTTCGCCTGTATTGATCGCCCTGGACGGACTTTAACCGTACCTTAACAGTCAGAAGAGGTGAAGTGCCTTACCCAAGAATCCCGGTCCCGGGTTTATTTAATCCGGACCCTCTCCTCCGTTGTTTTGCCCCTCTCTTTCATCCCTCTTCGAATGATGTCGTCACCAAATGAAAAAGATACCGATCACGATAACGATGTCTGGACTAGTTCCAAAATCGAGCAAGCACAAGATGCAGAGTTTGGTGGTCCCGAAGCAAGAAGAAAACTCGAAAGAAGACTTTTGCTCAAATTGGATTTAAGAATGAGTATCATGGTTGTCATTTACATTCTCAACTATGTATGTTTTTCTCTGAAAACAATGTTTTTGAAGTGGTGTTCTTGATTGAGTTTATGCAGGTTGATCGCAATAATGCGGGGTAAAGTGTTGTTGGATAATGTAATTTTCCTTCAAGTGTCTGAGTAATGGTTGACAGTGCCGCACGTTTACGTGGGTTTGAGAGAGATCTTGGACTCAAAGGACAAGAGTTTGCCACCATCTTGTCCATTCTCTATGTTGGTTACATCATCATGCAGATTCCTTCGTCAGTACTTTCGATTTTACAAAAAGTTGATGATGATAAAATTCTCTACAGAAACATGTTCCTCAACTGGATGGGTAGACCTTCTTTATACCTCCCAACGTGCATGATCATCTGGGGTATGATCTCCTGCCTGACTGGTAAGTGCATGAAGAACCATGATGTCTGGTGACTGATGATGATTCATAGGGGTAACTCATAAGTGAGTATCTCTCTATCTCATTAGCTCTCATTTGTTGAACTAGTGACTCAGTTTTGTTGGGGCGCTTTTAACACGTTTCTTCCTTGGTTTCGTGGAAGCAGCCTTTTTCCCCGGGGCGCTTGTGTGTAGTGTTGTACATTCCGTCACAGAGGAAACTGATCCGTGGCTGTAGTTTCTATTGTCCAAGTGGTACAAACGCGAGGAGCTTGGACTGAGGACAGGGATTCTGTATTGCGGCAATATTATCAGCAATGCATTTGGATCGCTGATAGCTTCGGGGATCTTGAGTGGGATGGAGGGGAAGCTTGGACATACAGCTTGGCGGTAAGTGGGCACGAGCCATTTTTTAATGTGGAAGAAGTGAAAGAACGATGTTGGGTCTAGATGGCTGTTTTACATTGAAGGAGCACTTACGATGGGGGTTGCGGCTATGGCGATATTTATTTTACCTGATTTTCCGACTACGACACGTTGGTTGAAGCCACAAGAACGTGCGCTTGCGATGAGGCGAATGGAGGAAGATGCGGGTGTGGGAGACGAGGGGGAGACGGAACAAGGGAAAGGAAGTGGGTTGGTGATGGCGGTGACGGATTTGAAGGTATGGTGGCTTGCAGTGGCAATGACGTCGCAAGTGATTGCACTGAGCTTCAATGCGTATTTCCCAACACTGTCAGCAACGATGGGATTCAATCCGACGGTAACGTTGTTGTTGTGTGCCCCCCCATTTGTATTTGCCGCAATCGTGACGTTTGCGTTGAGTAGGTAGGTACAATAGGGGGTAAGTAAATGGTATGAATTTACTGATGGACTGACAGGTCATCTGACAAGTATGAGGAACGGTTCTGGCATATCTCGGCGTCGTTTGGATTGGGGATAGTTGGGTTCATAATTGCGATTTCAACGATGAATATTGGGGCTCGATATGTATCCCTGTAGGTTGGCGTGGCCATTTCATCGGGGTGGATTGGAGCTGATGCATGTAGATTCCTCATGGCGCAGTCGTATGCTGGGTTTGTAGTATTTTACGCATGGATGAGCAACTCGTTCCCGAGGCCACCGTCGAAGAGGGCGGTGGCACTTGCGCTGATCAATGCATTCTCGCAGCTAGGGAATGTGGCTGGATCGTGAGTGCGATGAACTGAATGGTTTGGACGAGAGACTTACATGGAAAGAGCAGATACGTGTGGCCGATAGCCTGGGGACCGACGTACCGGAACTCGTATGGGATTTGCATTGGGACAAGTGGGCTGACTGTTGTGATGCTATGGATGTACCGAGAGCACCTGAAGAGGCTGAACAGGGAGCTGGAGGAGAAGGGAGAGCAGTTCCGATATATATTGTAAATGTATTAATAGACGCACTACTGCATCTGGCCATCATGCACTCGCTCAGGCATCTTTCTCGCCAGCTCAATGGCTTTGGCAAAACCCGTTCCCCGAACCCTCCGCCCGTCTCCGCCCGCCACGGCCGCCCGACTTCCCTTCTTTGTCCATGCCCGCCCGCTCCCCGTCCTGAGCCCAGCCACCTCATCCGCCTCGTCCGCCTCGTCTGCTCCAAGCTCAGCGCTGCATGGGCCGCCCTCCGTTCACGGCCGGACTCATCCCGCCCGCTGCCGTTCGACTCGCCCCGCAGGAGCCATTTCGGAGCGAAAACTCTGGTGCTCGATCTTGACGAGACTCTCATCCACTCAACGTCCCGCCCAATTCCTTCCAGAACTTCTTTCTTCCCAACCACCACCATCCCCTCTCCAGCTCACACAGTCGACGTCATCCTTGCTGGAAGACATACCCAGTATCATGTCTACAAGCGTCCATTTGTCGACTTTTTTCTTCGCACCGTCCGTCCCCCATCTCCTCCCTGTTTCTCATTGCTCATTTTCATCACAGGTCTCCGGATGGTATACTCTTGTCATATTCACAGCATCCATGAAAGAATATGCAGATCCCGTTATAGACTGGCTAGATGCCGGCCGAGGCATCCTTGTCCAGCGACTTTTCCGAGACGTATGTTCTTCCCTCCCTCTCCACCATCCAATGCTTCAGTCTCCCTGCCCAGTCCTGCACCCAGCTACCCAACGGTTCATACACAAAAGATCTATCCATTATCGAACAGGATCTTTCTCGGGTCTGCCTCGTCGACAACTCCCCCATCAGCTACAACGTCAATCAAGGTCCGTTCCCCCCCCTCTCCCACTACACCCCTGACCGCCCTCTCCCAGCCAACGGAATCCCCATCGAGGGCTGGACCGATGATCCCTCCGACCAAGCTCTACTAGACCTGCTACCTGTCCTCGATTCCTTGAGATTCACAAAGGATGTACGCCATATCCTCGGTCTTCGTTCCGCCGGTCTCTGTCCACCTCCATCATGACCACTACATACTATTTTAACTACCCTATTGCTGGATTATCTCCTCTCAGACTTTTGAGTGGACAGTATCCCGTTTCTTTATCTGTATTTTACATCTTTCTGTACTGCTGCATACCCATTCAATCAATATGATGATACAGTTCAATAGAAGCTTGTTGCAAGAGAGGAAAAGGTATTGGCGGTAAACAGAGACACTGATGGTCCCCTTAAGTGAGTCTACGAATGAGGCAATCCTTGATGCGATCCCATTTACATCGCCAAATGAGCTTGTAATTCCCGTAGTTGTGTTTCCTCGTCCTCCTCGACAACTGCCATTGGTTGTCGAACTGGACAATGTTTTCAAACTTGAGCGACATGCAATGACACTTCTCAACAAAAGCTCACCGCTTGTTGGTAGTTTGTGAGCGTCGGCTGGTATATGCAGAGGTACATGATCTGCGCCTGCTAAACGTTCATTTAGAACCTCTTCTTCTAGACCATTAAGCTCCGTAAGTAGTTCCTCCTAAACCCAGTCAAGTCAGCCCATAACTTGACCATTCTTCTAAACCACAACAAAAAAAACAACGTACATCTTCTGCAGGACTCGCGAGTGGATTCGAAGCAATCGCATTCGAAATCTCTTCTGCAATCCCTCTTTGTTCCGTAATCTGGTCCATTGTATCCGCAACTTTATCAGCATCCAAATTTCCATGTATCACTCGAAGTGCATCTGCACCCTTTTTCATCACGGCTAATGTTTCTGCGTTGAGGTTCGCTGATTCGAGTGTGTTGACTTGCATTTCGAGTTGGAGTCGTGTACCGCTTATACGTTCAAGTTCGTTTTCGTGGGCTTTTTTGCGCTTGAGAGCCATTGTAGCGACTTGTTTCCAACGACGACGACACAGAGTTCAAAACGACGTTTGAGCCCTACATGTAAAAAAACAAACAAAGACTCACCTGCTTTATTCGAAACAGCGTTCGACTTGGCTACTTTAAGCTCCTCGTCAATCTTCTTCTGCAGATGATCTTCTTTCTTCTCAAGTAAAATCAATTGTTGTCGGAGTTGGACTATTGAATCCCTTGCAGCCGCCTTGGGATCCTTTCGTCCACCAAAGTAATTCATAAAGCTCGTTAACATGATGTACACGGGTCAATTATGTTCGTGTTCAGACAAAACAGAGCTGCGAGGGGAGTCTGGGGTTATGAGCACAATTGCGGTGCTAGTGCAAGGTAAGAGGCAGCGGGAGCACCAGTCCTTGTCCAATAAGGAAATGTGCGTGACTCAATATAATAATTCGATCAAAGCAATTATTAGTTGTCATTAGAGTTGAAATGGGGTATGCGACACGAATACACAGAATAGAAAAAGAGCACTACAAGGCGACTGCTCTGGATGGTCTAGTTAGTCAGGTCAGTCCTCCTTTTTGTCATCACTGGAAAATGCATTGAGTAGAGGCCGCAGCGGATATGGTAGAAAAACAGACTCGTCATCACTACGTTCATCAGCAGCACCCTTGCCTGAAACCACTCGCCAAGCCACACGACAAATCATCCAGAACCATATACATTGCATCAACTGGGGACACGGTGACGTAAGTACGGGCGGCAATCTTGAAAAAGCAAAGTGGGCCGACCTCAAGGGCCAGAAGCATTGTGCAAAAAGCACCCAAGGCGGTTCTGGTCAAAAAGTGACCCCTTTCGACAGACCACTCATATTTTATGAGTCTGGGGGCATCGAAGATGGCAGACTTGATGACCGAGATGAAGAGGAAATGGCGAGTAACGAGCCAGGACAACAAAAACCACGCAAAGGTGGCATCAGTGGCAAGTTGGCTAACCTGGAGGTAGCGTAGCATCTTTGCGAGCTGAGGATTGCGTCATCAACAGATCGGGATGCAGATCTTAATAACTCACCGGCAGAAAGATGTCACACCAATCCATGAGTACCATGATCAGGGCGCCAACACGAGTAAAGTTAGTAAAATAGCTTGTCCACATGAGAATAACAGTGATAATATGGTGTGTCATCATCTGCACATGGTCTTTGCGCCGAGCTTCAGCATTCAGAATCAATATTTGATGCAGATAAAACGCAGTCTGAGATAGATAATAGAATTTGAACGGGCCAGCAAGCGGAATGTGAGGATAGTTGAGCCACAGGTCGGTGGGGTCCAGGACCCGCGTCGGAAGATTTCTGTGGATGTACTGACCGACGCATAAGACACCGATCTCCACTCGGGGGGTGAGCCTGGACGTACAAGACCATAACACCACTGTAGTGAATAATACACCACAGACCAGCCCTGCTCCGCAAATCTGAGTACACTCCTATTCAGATTTTGCATCTCCTTTCGTGTGTACTGAGTTTTGCCCGATCCGTTAGGAGATGCATGCCCATTGCCATTGGCAATGTGTCCGTTCCCGTTTGAGATGCGGCTATCCTTGACTCTCCGTTTGAGATCCCTAGTTAATTTCCACCGGGCAAAAGGCTCAAAAATACAGAGCCTAAATCCGTCTCTGAGAACAGCCATGACGGCGATCAGAGAGACGACAATGCAGATGTCAAGCTTGCCAGCATTGTAGTAGGCGGAATGAGGGAATGAATCGGTGGGGGTGGGTGTGTCTGTGGGGTGCTGGAGAACCACAAAGGGAGCGATGACATCCAGAAGACGTTGGAGGGCAGCCATGGAGGGCAGAGGCAAAGACCAGGTCTGAAAGGAGAAAACCAGAAGCCACGTTCGAGTAGTTCTTCTTAGACCTTATTTATTCTCTCATCCTCCCGTGGGAACTTTTCTGTCTCTCCTTCTCTCCAATGTCCCAGCCCAATTCCACCCTCTACATCAACAATCTCAACGACAAAATAAACACAGAGGAGCTCAGGCTCCAGCTCTATGCCCTCTTCACTACCCATGGAAAAATTATTGACATCGTCGCTTCCAAGAGTGGCAGGATGCGCGGTCAGGCTTTTCTTGTCTTTGCCGATCTTGCAGGCGCCACTGCCGCCATGCGCGCCTGCACCGGTATGATGTTCTACGACAAGCCCCTTGTGCGTTTACATCTCCCTTCTCTGGCTTGTCTCTACTTAGTTTATTTCCAGCGAATCAGCTATGCAAAGACCAAGTCGCATGCTACCCTCCGAAGAGAAGACCCCAACTTTGTCCCTCCGCGTCTAGTTCACACTGACCGTCTACCGTCTAATCAAATAAATGGAAAACGATCAAGAGAAGGTGATGCCGCAGACGACGAGCGCACGTTGAAACGCGAAAAGTCCGATGACTCTGATGAGGAAATGGAAATAGAGGATGACGACGATGAAGACAGCTCGAAAACTCCAAACAAGACTTTATGTACGTCTTGTCGCATTGTTCGAATACTTTGGCTTCACGATACATATTCCAAAAGCGGAAACACTCTCCACAATACCCCAGCAGGTGTCAACACCTACTGCACGCCTGCTATGCATGAATCTACCTGAAGAGGTCACAGACGATGTACTCTCAGTGCTATTCCAGCAGTATGTCTAAATGATTCTCTCTGGCTTTCGTGTTTCTTATCATATTCCAGACACCCAGGTCTACAATCAATTCAGGTTGCCTGGTCGCCAACACCAAATGCTACTGGTGCGCGCGTGAAAATGGCTCAAGTTGTATACGAGAATTCAGATCTTGCGACTACAGCGAAAAATGGACTGGATGGATTTCTTCTCAAAAAAGACTGGCAGATGTCTGTGTCATATGCCTGAATCCTACGTCACTACGCCAAGGCCTCGGACAATTTCTTCGCGAGAGGTTCCGCAGAGGCAGGATTCTGGCCTGTGATGAGCTTTCCATCTACGACGACGTGAGCCTGCAATTATACAATCCTTGTCAATCCACCGTATCCGAAGATATTAATATGAATACGCACCTCCCAATCTTTGGTCTTCTCATAGACGCCTCCCAGTTCCTTGATCTTGTCCTCCAAAAGGAAGGGAACAGACTAATCGTTGTAATCATTGTAAGAAATCACTTTGAGTGTGAAAACGTAGAACGTCACAATACCTTAACACCACCAGCAGTCTCCTCTTCCGTGTTAGAGAAGCCTGTAACTTTCTTGCCAGCAAAGATCGATTTTCCATTTTTTCGAGCGCCGACGAGGGCACTGGATAAGACAGATCAATAGGTCACAGAAACATGGTTGAAACCAGAGAACTTACGCAGGACCATGGCAGACGGCTGCAACATACTTGTCTCCACTCCAGAATGCTTCAATGAGACTGGCACAATCCGGATCAGCAGCCAAGTCGATGACTGGCCCGTGTCCTCCAACAAAGAAGATAGCAGCGTAATCATTTGCATTGACTTCAGTTAAGGCTTTAGCTGTAGCTTGCTTGGCCAGAACTTTCTCATCAATTTGGAATTTTAATGCATGTTCGTCCTTGGCATCTGCAGCAGCCTATGAGATATAAGCACTCTGAATACGGGGTACTTGGACAAGATAGAACATACGGCAACACTGTTGGAGTCAACGGGGAATGTTTTCTGAGGGGACGCAAAATCGATCTCGAAATTTGGAGCCAGCACATAATAAGGGTGTGCGGCCTCAGAGAGCCAAAAACCCTGAATTCGTGTGTCGGTACGGTCAAGACGATAGGCATCTCAACTCACGGTATGGCCACCAGTCAATGTCTTGTTGGCAGAGGTAAACACGAAAAGGATGCGAGGTACCATTATTATAGATAGATAGAAAGAGCCACTGAGACATTCCATTTCTTATATACAGCTCGTCATCGTATTACTCATCATGTGGTATAATCAGTCAGCTTGTTCCCACCACATATGTTACAAATCAGTTCAACATGTACATTCCACTCGATTGAAAAGCACGCTTTAAATACAAATTGAAAAGGAGATGAAGCTTTGATAAGATTAGTTTAGGTTCCCAAACGATGACGTGCGGCAATCACCGCAAAACGCCTCAAGTACTTTGCAAGTTCCTTTATCTGACCATCATGTCTTCGTTCTTTGGCTTGTGAGTGGAGTGCTCCTATCTTTATTTTCGCACGTTTCTCCATAACCATAAACAGCGGCAAAACGCGTACATTCAAACCGCGTAAAGACATACCAGAAGGCACGAAACAATACCAGTTACGGAAATATGCAGAAGCTACATTAGTAAGGATCTGCAGTAATTCTGAATTGACCAAACTCATAAGACTCGCCTTTCTAAATGTTCTTGACGGGTCCCACGATTCTTTCTATTCTACTGTTATATGTCAGGGGTCGGGCAATTTGAGGATGGCAGTTCTGCTTCCTGAGGGTGAGGATGTGAATGAGTGGTTGGCTGTCCATGGTGTGTAGCTCCAGTCGAATTCCTGCAGTAGAACAGCTGGTTTATTGGAGTTTAGCGGTTGATTTTTTCAACCATTTAAACATGTTGTATGGAACTGTGACTGAGTTTTGTATTCCCCAAGAAGTTCGCCGTTATTTCTATCACCGTTTGGTTTCACCTAATTTCTGGAGGATTTGGCAGTGTCCCGTTATGTCTGCTGGTCCTCGGTTCGTTGACCTGTTCCCTGATCCCGTTTATTGCTGTGTACAGGCGCAAATAGGTATGAATATCTATGGGAAGATGGTGTGAAGTTTAGACGCGCTACAAAACTTCCCGCTCCGGAATATGTTGACACGCTAATGAATTGGGTGCAGAGTATTTTGGATGACGAGGCTATATTCCCAAACAAGATAGGTAAGTATCTCGAGAATCCTTTTTTACTGTTACGATGGATTTCCATCCTCAATAGGTGTACCTTTCCCTCGCACCTTTAGGGAAACTGTGCGAACTATCTTCCGTCGCTTGTTTCGTGTCTACGGGCATATCTATAGTAGTCATTTTGACCAGATATGCGCACTGGGTATTGAAGGTTTGAGTCTTCTCTGTGTTAATCGCTATCTGAGCTCAGTTTCTTACTCTGTTGTCGACCAGCACATCTCAATACCAGCTACAGACATTTTTTTCTGTTTGTGAATGAGGTATTGCGCTTCTTCATACTGTAGAGAATTTTCTCACCATCATATTTCTAGTTTGACCTCGTTGATAAAAAAGAACTCGCTCCTTTGAGCGAGCTTAATGATGCCATCCTAGTTGAGGATAAAGGGCCTTGAAGCTTCGATTACCCTTGTATTATGTATCAATAATGCCTCTATGCCTTTAGGCTTTTCTTCTGTGAGGTGGTATAAAGTTGGCTGGGTGTGTGAGAGGGGTTTGGACCAACAGGTCAAGGTTCTGAGGTGAGACTCCAGAGAGATCTTTATTTTATCTTGATGGTTCATTTCAACACTGGGCTTTTGCCCCTACAATCAACCTTGTCTTAGTTATGAAAGTATTTATGTACCCTAAGTGGTAGACAACTAACTATGTATTTACCTAAAAGTACGGTAGCTTAAAAACTGATAACACAACACTGAACAATATGCATCGGACGCTTGGTTTATTACCGCTACATTTATCCTATCATTATGTAAGCTTGACTTGGTAAGTTACCTTACTGGCTAATATTCCCCTACAGGACTCCAGAAGTTTTCGAGATTATTCCAAAGACTGTCAAAGTTACTGCACGCAAGAACCTTGCTCAGGTATCTAAGGTTCTGACCCAAATCATCACTGCTAGACATTTCAGAGATGACCAGCCCACGTTTATGCCGATCAACGATTTCGTCGGGGAGGCATCTGGGCGCATGTGCGCTTGGCTCCTTGAAGGTGTGATCAATTCTTTATTCTTTCGGAAAATGATATTAATTCTAGCAGTTGCTGACGTACCTGATGCCGAATCATACTTTTACGCGCACGAG
>Ga0153967_100048_pt1 | contig 83940 bp, 90 predicted proteins | sample TSFL051MetaG_FD_104688 | JGI IMG/M metagenome (GOLD analysis project Ga0153967, IMG submission 104688) | Attine ant fungus gardens microbial communities from Florida, USA - TSFL051 MetaG | ecosystem: Host-associated > Fungi > Mycelium > Unclassified | place: USA: Florida, Paynes | collected...
TATATAAGGCTTCATAGTCTGAGGATTAGACCTCAGACTTAACAACATCTTTTGTTGCTAAACTACTTTGCATTTTTGAGCCTTTTGAAGACCACTCTTGCAAATCACAAACTAGTAAGTAACTATTTGTGATACTCCCCTTTCTTCCAATCTATTTCTGGGTTGTGTGCCTGCAACCAAGGCATACCTAATATCACTTCTGTCTTTCTTAGATCACATACATCCATCCTTATTCTTTTCATATGTCCTTTAAAGTACAGATTTACTTCTACTTCGTATGTGATCGATCTTCTGCTATTTCCTGTGTTATCCACATTTTATACTACTATTGGTTTTCCAAGTTTTATCAACTTGAAGTCTCCTCTTTCTGTACATTTCTTGCTCATAAAAAGCCCTGTAGCTCCACTGTCTAACAGTGCTTTTACTGACATCCCTTTATAAGTGTTAATCTTCTCTACTTCTATCTGTATTCACATTTCCCGCAGACCCTTCAAGATCCTTCTGACTTCCCTCTGTCTTTTCTCCGGATCAGTGATTCTAGCCCCCTTCCCCTGGGCCCTAGGTATTGATCATTCTAGCTTCCTGTCCCAATTCCACTATGGTATTTTCTTTTCTGTTCTGCAAGGCAAATAGAAAACTTTCCCTTTCTCATTCTTCTCTACCTTCTACTTTACCATGTCCTTTCCTTCACATGCACTATACTTTACTTTCTCTGCTTTTTCACATGCCGCCTCTTTGTTTCTCCAATCCCATGCTTTCTTACATCCTCCACACCACATATTGCGCAGCTGTTCCTTGCTCAGAAACCCTTGCCCCTGGTTTTCCTGAGTTTTCGTCCTCTTATAATCACATCCTCTGTACTCCACAAATATCACTACTTCTTTTAATATCATTCACCTCTCCATACACATTGCTACTTCCCTTGAAGGCAGCCCTCTTACCCCACTATGCTCCTTCACCTTCTTTTATACCTCTTATGGTAGTGCCATTTCCTCTTTTTTCTTTTGTGGGCACTCCCACTTCTTGTGCCCTCTTTTCCTATACTTGAAACAACATAGCTTTTCTTCTACTACTTCCTACCTTCTCACTTCTTTTACTCCACACTGCATTACTCTACTTACCAGTGCTTCAAATCTATTCATCGTCTTTTTCTTCTTCCTTTCCTCTCTTGTTTCTGCAATTTTTGGCCAAGTGGCCAAACTGCCTGCATTCCCAACACTTTTTCCCTTCTCTTTCTTCTATTTTTGATCTCATTTTGGTGAGTGCTCGCCTTGTGTTAAGCATTTTGCTCAATAGGTCATTGTACATCTCTAAGAACATAGTATTTGTTACTTAGAGGGGCAAATTTTGTTGTGTGAAAGATGTGTATTGTTGTAGGTTTTACTGACCAATATCTTCTTCAGCTAACTATCGACTGACTACTTATATCTGCTGGGGTGCAAAATCTTCATCCAGCCAGGTGCCTATTACTCTACTAACTACTACCCTAATACTAGGATTATACTATTACTTCTCAGAGAAGATCCCTACTCTAGTCGTCTTCTTAAGAATGCGACGATATTCCTTTGCATATGCTAGTCACAATGAACTAGCAGCACAAAGCTGATAAAGCAAAGAATGTACAAGTATTCTACTGAGCAACACCTGTCATTAGGTCTAGTCTATATGTGTACTCAGGTATAGTGCTCACAGTCCACCTCCAGAGTCTAAACTTTCTAGTCAGTCCACTTAAGCCTATGGTCTGACTATAAGAAGGTAACTAGTAATCAGAGCAGATCACTGGTCAAGGATCGAATAAATAAGAGTAAGAATGCTCAAGACCAAGGAGGTCAGGAGCTAGTAGTGAAACGAGTTCTAGTGTAGTGAACATTGATTGAGATAATCTAAGCTCATACTCTAAATCAGAGTTGACAAAGAGAACTTGTTAAAGTCCTTGTTAATTGACCTAGCTACTTATACATAAATTGGTGTTTACTTGTATTTGTCTACTCAAATTATCTCATAGACTTCTTTTGAGTCATAATGTTCTGTACACTTTATATTATTACATAATAAATGAAAATGAAAAAGAAATAAAATAATCTGCTGCCATGGATTTCCTAGCTCATTTGTTGTTTCATAACACTCTAAGGTTATAGAGATTAAGATAAGGAGAACTTAACAGAGTCTCTCTATAAATTGACTAGCTATTTATATAAGTATATGTAGCTGTGGCTAATCTATTCTAAGAGTGGCTATAGTATTTATATGTTACCATCTGTCAAGTTCTAAGTAATTTCTCATATTAAACAACTTTTGTCTATCTGTTCTTTCATACATGACGACTGCCTGATTGGCATGTAATCAACCTCAGATCATCACTCAATCCTTCTTATGCTTGTCACTTTTATGTTCATAATGTTCCCATATTATAGTTGTTATATCATGATGTTATTCATAGTTAATTAATTAAAGAAAGAGAATAAGTGCTAGAACAAATCATGATACCATATTATATCAGACATGTAAGTATTTATGTAGAATAGAACTCAAGACTAAGTAATTCTCTAAATTTTAAGAATTTAACATGACTGAGATTTTTTATGAACATATCTACAAAGTTATTTGTATCTTCAATAAAGAAGACATTAATTTTCTTTCTTTTAATGCATTCTCTTATATAATAATAGTAAATATAAATATACTTAGATCTTATCTCTTGTACTGTATTAGAGAATATAAAAATTGACCTTTGATTATTATCAATAAGTAGGATAGGTATAATAACAAAACTGGTTGAAATGACTTTCTTATTACACTCAATATTTATAAGAGAACAAAGAGAACTCAATAGAGTTCTTCTGTGAATTGCTCTACCTACTTATACACAAATATTATTTGTCTATATATATGTAATGACAAGGCAGATTGAAATGACTTCTCTATTATACTCAATGTTAAGAGAAAAACAAAAAGAACTTAATGGAGTTCCTCTGTAAATTGCTCTATTTACTTATACACAATTTCTATTTGTCTATGTATACACTTAAGTAACTTCCCACAATTTTTCCAGAATGTTCTATTATGTGACCTGTCATATGACTAGATTATGTGATCCTATCTTATCTTATTTTATCTTCTATTCTATTTTTAGAATCCTTTGTTTAATTCATCTGAAAATAAGTCCCATTCTTTCTATCCCTTTAATCATACAATTTTAGGTTTAGTGTTATGATTCGCTCTGATACTTATCTTTTTCTTTATTAAATCTAATTAATTAACTATATGACTAAACGAACACAATGACTACGGCACAGGAACGTCATGATCATAAAAGGGACAAGCATGGAAAGGATTGAGTGATGATCTCATACCTATCAGACAGCCGCCATGTGTGGGAGAACATGTGGGCAGAAGCTGTCTGACGTGGGGAATTACTCAGGACTTGACAGATGGTAGCTAATAGATATCATGATCTCTCTTAGAATAGCCTTAGCATAGCCACTTGTAATTATATAAATAGCTAGGCAATTCATAGAGGGAACTCTGTTGAGTTCTTCTCGTCTTAACCTCATACCCTCTGAGAGGGATCCAGGATTGTTCCGCAGGTCCTAACATTTGGGTAGGTTTATGACAGTATACACTTAAGTAATTTCCTATAATCCTTCCAGAAGGTTTTATCATGTGACCTTTATCTTATTTGATCTTATCTCTTATTCTATTTTTAGCACCCTTCATTTAATCCATCAGAGAAGAGTTTCTGTTCTTTCCATTCTTTTAGTTGTACAATTTAGAACTGAGCTAGTTTATGACAATATATAACAATTGAAGTCTCAGTTGTGTAACCTTAACCTTACTCATACTCTAAGTTAGAGTTTGACAAAGAAAACTCATTAGAGTTTTCATTACTTGTTTTACACTATTTATACAATTTATTTATTTGTACACATTATCTTTTTCTTATGTTTCTCTATCAAGTTACTATTCTTAAGTTGATAATAAGTTCCTATGCATCCAATAATAAAAATAAAAATAAAATAAAATAAATATTGCCTTAGAAGAATTAGGCAGTTCATAATACCATTTCCCTCTTAAGGGTTTTTGTCCTGAGAACTTCTTCATAGTTCATTGTATAGGTCCCTTAGATCACACATATCTTGATTTTTATTCTCCAATTCCTCCAAATATTTCCTATCTTCTTCTATCCTCCATCAATCTTCCTCATTCACTTCTTCGTTTTACTCTTTTATCTTTCCTCTCTTGTATTCTTTCTTTTCTTCTTTTATTTTCTTCAAGAACAAATTCTTATTATATCTGGAGAATGGATTTTTCTTCTATCATCTCTAATTTTCCTCTATTTGCTTTCAGTACTCCCTGTCATATTTCTTGTTGCTCTATTCATAGAGCAACTTAGCTGTATATCTTCCTAGTATTTTTCTGCTGAACATTTTTCTCTCTTCTTTGTCTTCTTGTTGTCTTACTTCTTTTTCTTTCTCTCTACGGTATTTTTTTTCAAAGTCTTCTACTAATTTCATTGCATTCTTTAAGTTCTCTTTACTCTTCCAAGTGTCCTTCTCTGCTATACATCTCTTCTATCATACCAAGTACTTGTCCCTTCCTTATATCTTCCTTTTGTTCATGATCTTTTCAACCTCCCATTCTTTCTCCTCTTTAATTACCACTAGTTGTGGTGCTTTCTTCTTTTGCCCCTTTACTTACAACTTATACTGTTATAAACCGCTATTTTCCCCTAAGTAATATTTATATTTCTTTTCTTTTCTTTTCCTTTTAATTATGTAATAACATTGGATCAGTAAATATGTACAAATAATTGGATGTATATAAGTAGCGCATACAATCTAGCAAGGACTCTAATGAGTTCTCTTTGTCAATTCTGACTTAGAGTACGAGTGAGGTTAAGGTTACTCAACTAAGACTTCAACCATTATATATGCTGTCATATCTAACTGACATTTACCACCAAATGTTATGATTCATTCTGACACTTATTTTTTTCTTTATTAAATTAATTAATTAACAACAGTATGACTTAACGAACACAATATGGGAACATCACAATCATAAAAGGAATAAGCATGGGAAGATCAAGTGATGATCTGAGGTCAATCACACACCGATCAGGCAGTCGCCATGTGTGTAAGAAACAGTCATCCAAGTAACTCAGGTAGGTGGATCCCAACTCTAAGTCAGAATAGATAAAGAGAACTTGTTAGAGTCTCTACTAAATTTGAGTACACTACTTATATCTATTCTACTTGGTCTGTGCACTACTTTTCCATGGTGATCATGTGACCTCCCATGTGACCTCCCTGATTGTGTAAGTTCATTCTAAAAATAGAAAGTAAAAATAGAAAAAAAAAGAGAAAAAAAAAGTTCTTGTATTACAATTCATAATAATATATGGGAAAACATATGAGCAGAAGCTGTCTGACATAGGGAATTACTTAGGACTTGACAAATGGTAGCACATAGCCGTGATCTTTTTTAGAATAAACTAGCTACAGCCATATGTAGTATTATAAATAGCTGGTCAATTCACAGATGTTCACTTCCATATGCATATGGAAGCTCTCTTCAATATGCTTCTGATGACTATAAATAGACCTTAGGACAATAAGATCCTGTGGAGATACAAGGACCTCAAGGTTTGACATAATACTGATCTATTATCCATAGATACACATCAATCCTTGAACACAAACAAGAACAGCCCCTTTTATGGTTAAGTTATCACTATTTTAGATATAAAAGGACTGCCATATGTAGAACAATAGACAGTAGAACATATGATACTCTGTTCAGGTACATAGACCATCTATTCCTGTATATAAGGCTTTATAGTCTGAGGATTAGATCTCAGACTTAACAACATCTTTTGTTGCTTATCTACTTTGCATTTTTGAGCCTTTTGAAGAATACCTTCAACAATCACAAACTAGTAAGTGACCATTTGTGATACTTAGGATGTTCATTGATCATTGACAAAAGCAATGGTCGGAATGACTGGGTATGGCAGAATTTGCCTACAATAATAAGATGCACACAGAAACTAAGATGTCACTCTTCAAGGCAAATAATGGACAAGACCCTAGAATTGGATTCGAGCTTAGAAAGAAAGGGAAGTTTGAGGAAGCCAATAAATTTGTGAAAAGAATGCAGGAGATACAAGGAGAAGCCAAAGCAGCACTGGTTAAAGTGTAAGAGGATATGGAGAAATATACAGACAGACATAGGAGAGAAGCAAAGGAGTATTGAGTAGGAGACCTTGTGTTGCTCAGCACAAAGAACCTCAAGTATCAGATGGTGAGTAGAAGAACAGAAAAGCTAACAAAAAGATTTTTTGGGCCTTATAAGGTCAAAGTAATTATTTCAATAAATGCAATTGAGCTGAAATTACCAAACAGTATTAAAATACATCCAGTAGTAAATGTTAGCAGAGTATGGAAGTATACTAGCCAAGTAGAGGGGCAAAAAAAGAAGAGGCCACAACCTGTGATAATTGAAGAAGAAGAAGAATGGAAGATGGAGAAAATCATGAATAAATGATGGGTAAGAAGAAGAGAGAAATATTTAGTACAGTGGAAAGGATGTATAGTAGAAGAAGATACATGGGAGAACAAGAAAAATCTCAAAAATGCAATGGAAGCAGTAAATGAATTTGAGAGAAAATATAGTAGAAAAGAGAAAGAAAAAGCAAGAAGACAAGAAATTGAAAAAGATAGGAAGACTTTTAGTTGAGAAATACTAGGAAGGTATATGGCCAAAATGTTATATGGATGGGGAGACAAGAAGTATGAATGGAAATATTGGAGAAGGTTAGAAAAGAACTAGAGGCAATGGAAACAAAATCCATTTGCAAAAGTTAGTCAAAATCCATTCTTACAGATGAAGGAGTTAGAAGAAGAAGAAGAGATGGAAAACATAAAGGACATGGAGAATGAATTGTGAAAGAGAAAAACTTCCTTGGAACAAGAAATCTTGAGAGGGTGGTAGTATTGTAGTGAACTCAAGCTAGAGTTAACTTAAGTATACATTCTTTATCAGAGTCGACAAAGAGAACTTGTTAGAGTCCTCGCTGTTACGCCAGACAATTAATTTTGGCAATATAAGTGATATTCAGAACATAATAATCATAATAAACGGCTCTCAAGAGAGAATCGGCTCCCCAAACATAAACACTAAAAGTCCGGTCGTGTACTCGAGAACACTATCCAAGTAGCGGAGTAGTGGCTGCAATCACCACTATCAGTACCTCATAACGCTTTCTGGATGGTCTCATATCATATCTATAAGATGGACTCTCCTCTAGAAGTGCTCTTGAGAGCGAACTCGATCTTAGAAGCATTTCCCTTGATAATAACATTATCAGGTAACTAACCTTATAATAGGAACACCATCAGAGGTCATGCATCAGTCCTGATCAGCAGTCCAAATATAGAAGAACAAGACGAGGATATGCTGAACATCGTCGGGAAGGGATAGAAAGAAGAAGGACCTGAGGGATGTGAATGTAATAAAACAGCAGGCAAGTTGAAGCATCCGCAGCAGCAGATTATTTTATTTCTTTTTCATTTTTCTTTATTATGTGATAGTTTGAAGTGTGTGGGACACTATGACTCAAAAGGAGTCCGCAGGATAATTTGAGTAGACAAATACTAGTAAATACCAATTCATGTATAAGTAGCTAGAACAATTAGTGAGGACTCTAATGAGTTCTCTTTGTCAACTCTGACTTAGAGTGTGATCTGAGGTTATCTCAACTAAGGATTACTACACTAGAACTCGTTTTCACTTCTAGAACACCGATCACCTCGATCCTTGTTCAACTTTATTCTCATTACTCTCTTGGTGTGTGATCGACTCAGATCACTTCCAACCTCCCTATAGCCGGGCCACAGGCCTCAGTGGACTGACCAGGAAGTTTAGACCCTGGAGGTGGACTGTGAGCACTATACCTGAGTGCACACATAGACCAGACCTGACAACAGGTGGTGCTTAGTAGATTACTTGTAAACCTTTCACTTTATCAGCCTTGTGCTGCTAGTTCATTGTGACTAGTACATGCAGAGGAACATCGTCGCGCCCTTAAGAAGACGATTAGAGTAGGGATCTTCCCTGAGAAGTGATAGTATAACCCTAGTATTAGAGCAGTAATTAGTAAGGCAGTAGGCACCTGGCTGGGTGAAGATTTGTGCCCTAGCAGATATAAGTAGTCAGTAGTCGAAGCCGAAGAAAAAGGGTCAGTCAACCGGCAAACACAAATACATTTTCATTTCCTTTCCATAACAACAATTCGCCCTTCTAAGTACAATACACAATGTCCTTAGAAGTGTACAATGACATCCTGAGCAAGATGCTCAACACCCAGCAAGCACTCGCCAAAATAAGATCAGAATTAGAAGAAAGAGAAGGCAGGAAGTGTTGGGAATGCAAGCAGTTTGACCACCTGGCCAAGAACTGCAGGGACAAGGAAGGAAGGGTGGAAGAAAGGAAGAAGAAATCAACGAATAGATTTGAGGCCCTGGCAAGTAGGGTAATGCAATGTGGGGTAAAAGAAGTAAGAAGGCAAGAAGTGGTGAGAGAAGTGGTGAAGTGTTTTGGGTGTAGAAGAAAGGGACACAAGAAGTGGGAATGTCCCAAAAAAAACAAAAGGAACAGAAAGGAAGAAGCGGCATCACCGCAAGCAGTATGGGAGAAGGTGAAAAGACACAGTAGAGCAAAGGGACTGCCCTCAAGGGGAGCGGCAATATGTATGGAAGGATGGACGACACCCAGAGAGGTCGTGACATTTGTGGAATGCAGAGAATGCAATTACAAGGGGACGAAGACAGAAGAGAATCAGGGGCAAGGGTTCCTGAGCAAGGGGCAGTTATGTAACATATGGTGTGGAAACTGCAAAGAGGCTTAGAACTGGAAAGAAGAGGAGGCAAAAGGTAATAGAGCAGAAAGAGTGAAGTGTGGCACATGTGAAGGCAAAGATACAGTAGTAGAAGGAAAGGTGGAAAAAAATGAGAAAGGAGAAGTGTTCTGTCCACCCTGCAGGACAGGAAAGAAGACGCTATGGTGGAACTGGGGTAGAGAGTTGAAATGGTCAGTGCCTAGGGCCCAAGTGGAAGGGGCTGGAATCACTGACCCGGAGAAGAAACCAAGGGAAATCAAAAGGACCTTGAAGGGTCTGCGGAAAGTGTGGATGCAAATAGAAGTAGAAAAGATTGATATTCATGAAGGGGTATTGGTGAAAGCATTGCTGGACAGCGGATCCACAGGGCTCTTTATGAGCAAGAAGTGCACAGAGAGAGGAGGTTTCAAGTTGATAAAACTTGGAAAACCAATAGTAGTGCAGAATGTGGATGGCATAGGAAATAGTGGAGGGTCGATCACACATGAAGTAGAAGTAAATCTGTACTTTAAAGAACACATGGAAAGAGTAAGGATGGATGTGTACAATCTAGGAAAGACAGAAGTAATATTGGGCATACCGTGGTTACAGGTGCACAATCCAGAAATAGACTGGGAAAAGGGAGAGGTCAAGATGACAAGGTGTCCATCCATTTGTGGATGATATATGGGCAAGAAAGAAATGGGCCTGGAAATAAGAAAAAGGAGGAAAGGGAAGAAAGAGACACAGGAAGATGAAATGGAAAGGATTAGATGGGCAGCAGACAAAAAGGAAGATTGGGGTAGAGAAGAGGAAATAGAATTGGACCATAGAAAAGTAGAAGCAATGGTCCCTCGAAGGTTCCACAAGTGGTTGAAGGTGTTCAAAAAGGTGGAGTCAGAGAGGATGCCAACGAGGAAGATATGGGATCATGCCATAGATCTCAAGGAGGAGTTTAAGGCCAGCAAAGTACGAGTATATCCACTCTCTAGAAACGAGAGAGAAGAGGTCCAACAATTCATTCAGGACCACTTGCGAAAAGGGTACATAAGGTCTTCAAAGTCACCACAGACTTCTCCAGTTTTCTTTGTGGGAAAAAAGAATGGCGGAAAGTGTATGGTTATGGACTATCATAGACTCAATAAGCAAATGGTGAAAAATAACTACCCGTTGCCATTGATTACCGACTTAGTAGACTCAATGGGAAACAAAAAATTGTTCACTAAGATAGATTTACGATGGGGCTACAATAATGTATGCATTAAGGAGGGTGATGAGTGGAAGGCAGCCTTCACTACACATGTAGGGTCATTTGAACCGGTGGTGATGTTCTTTGGGATGATGAACTCGCCAGCAACATTTCAGGGGATAATAAATGAGATCATAAGAGATCTTATTAATGAAGAAAAGGTAGCAGTCTTTGTGGATGATGTGTTGGTGGGGACAGACGGTGAGGAAAGACATAAAATAGTAGCGGAAGTATTGAAGTGGTTGGAGGAGAATGACTTATATGTGAAACCAGAGAAGTGTTCATGGAAGACAAGTAAAGTAAACTTCCTAGGAGTAGTAATGGGTCAGGGGAAAATCGAGATGGAGGAAGAAAAGGTGAAAGGAGTATTAAACTGGCCAGTACCAAAAACGGTTAGAGACATTAGAAAGTTCTTAGAACTCACCAATTATTATAGGCGGTTTATTAGAAACTTCGCAGCACTTGCAAAGCCCTTGAACATGTTGATAAGAAAGGATGAGAAGTGGAAGTGGGAAGAAGCCCAGCAGAAGGCATTCGAACAATTAAAAGGAATCTTCACAACTAGACCATTGTTGATAGCACCAGACTTAGACAAGGAATTTAGAGTTGAGGCAGACGCTTCCAATTTTGCAACAGGAGGTGTATTGTCTATTAAATGCGAAGACAATAAGTAGAGACCAGTGGTCTACATCTCAAAATCATTGAATGAAACTGAACAAAATTATGAGATTTATGACAAGGAAATGTTGGCAGTGATTTGATGTCTAAAAACCTGGAGGCACTTCCTAGAAGGTGTAAAGGGAAAATTTGAAATTTGGTCAGACCATAAAAATCTAGAATACTTTATAAGTAATCAGAAGTTAAATAGACAGCAAGCTAGATAGGCACTCTATTTATCTAGGTTTGACTTTGTTTTAAAGCATGTACCCGGAAGCAGAATGGAAAAGGTGGATGGATTGAGTAGAAGATCAGATTGGGAAATGAAAGTAGAGAGAGATAATGAAGAACAAATATTGGTAAAGAGAGAATGGTTAGAGGCTCGAGCAGCAGAAGTATCTGAAGTAGTAATAGATGGAGTAGACATTCTGGACAGAATAAGGAGGAGTGAAGCAAGAGATGATGAAGTTGTTAAGGCAGTGGAAGAAATGAAACGAGCTGGAGTTAAAGTTTTGAGAGATGAAGAGTGGCGAGAACACGAAGGGTTAATGTTGAAAGAAAGAAAGGTATATATACCAAAGGATGAGAAGTTGAGAACAGAGGTGATCAGGCTATACCATGACACGCCTGTAGGGGGACATGGAGGACAGTGGAAGATGACAGAATTGGTAACTTCTGGTGACCGGGAGTGAGTAGGGAAGTAAAACAATACGTGGAAGGATGCGACGCGTGCCAGAGAAACAAGAATCGTACGCAAGCACCTGCTGGCAAGTTAATGCCAAATTCAATACCAGAAAAACCATGGAGTCACATATTGGCTGATTTCATTACAAAACTGCCATTAGCATAAAGATATGACTTGGTTCTGGTAGTTGTAGATAGGTTGACAAAAATGGCTCATTTTATACCTACTACAGAAAAGACAACAGCAGGGGGATTAGCTAAATTATTCGGAGATAATGTCTGGAAGCTGCATGGCTTGTCAGAAAGTATTATTTCAGATAGAGGGCCGCAGTTTGCAGTAGGAGTGATGAGGGAGCTGAACGTAATGTTAGGGATCGATAGCAAATTGTCGATGGCGTTCCACCCACAAACAGATGGACAGATGGAAAGAATGAATCAGGAATTGGAACAGTACCTGAGAATGTTCATCGACCATCGATAAGAGCAGTAGCTGGAATGGCTGGGAACAGCAGAATTCACCTATAACAACAAAGTACAGACAAGCATAAAAGTATCACCGTTTAAAGCAAATAGCAGATGAGACCCAAGGATGGGATTTGAGTTGAGAAAGAAGGGAAAGTTCGAGGAAGTGAAAAAATTTGTGGAAAGGATGTAGGAGATACAAGGGGAGGCAAAGGCAGTACTCAGTAAAGTGCAAGAGGACATGAAGAGGTATGCGGATAAGCATAAGGGAGAAGTGGAGGAATATAAAGTAGGAGATCTGGTGCTGCTCAGCACAAAGGACCTCAAATACCAAATGGTGGGCAGGAGAATGGAAAAACTTACAGAGAGATTCGTCGGACCTTATAAGGTCAAGTCAATAGTTTTGACAAACACCATAGAATTAGAACTATCTAGTACAGTAAAGATTCATCCAGTAGTTAATGTAAGTAGAGTACAAAGATACACCAGTCAGGTGGAAGGACAGAAGAAAGAAATGCCACAACCCGTGGTAATCAAAGGAGAAGAGGAGTAGGAGGTAGAAAAGATAATGAATAAGAGATGGGTATGAGGAAGAGATAAGTACCTGGTACGATGGAAAAGGTGCATGGCAAAGGAAGATACTTGGGAGAGTAGGGAAAATCTCAAGAATGCAAGTGAGTTAGTGGAAGAGTTTGAGAAAGAATATGGAAGAAAAGAAGAAGAAGAAACACAGCAGCAGGAAAGGGAGGAAGAGAAGAACATATTCAGCAAGGGATTGCCTAGGAGGTATACAGCAAAATTATTGTATGGATGGGGGGAGAAGAGATATGAGCAGGAGTATTGAAAGAACTTAGAAGAAAATTGGCAGCGATGGAAAAGAAATCCATTTGCTAAAGTAAGCTATAATCTATTCTTACAGATAAAACAAGAAGAAGAAGATGAGATGGGGAACATTGGGGATTGGGACAGTGAGTTGTAAAATCCTCAAGGACAAGGAAGCTTGAGAGGGGGGTGGTGTAATAAAACGGCAGGCAAGCTAGAGTATCTATGGTGGCAGATTATTTTATTTCTTTTTCATTTTTCTTTATTATGTAATAGTTTGAAATGTGTGGGACACTATGACTCAAAAGGAGTCCGCGGGATAATTTGAGTAGACAAATACTAGTAAATACCAATTCACGTATAAGTAGCTAGAACAATTAGCGAGGACTCTAACGAGTTCTCTTTGTCAACTCTGACTTAGAGTGTGATCTGAGGTTATCTCAACTAAGGATTACTACAGTGAACAGGAAATAGTAGGGAGAGTAGAGGAAGGTTTAGGAGAGAAATTAGGAGAGTTGGAATCAGAGAGAAGTGATATTAATGACGAAGACACGCTTGAGAGTGGTCAGACCAATGTTCGAAGAACCTTTTGAGCACCCAAGAACCCTTAGAACAGGCTCAAGGTTGGCCGACGAGATAAAGAAAGTTGGTAGGAAATAGACAGGGAGTACGGAGAGCAGCTGTTGTACGATTGGATGCAGACTCGACTCATTTTACCTGCCTTTTTGAGTAATTGGGAGTATTTCTTTCTTATCTTGTTTGTTGCATTCTGGGCTTTGTAATACTAATATAATACTCTAGTAGCACAGAGAGGCGCAAGAAAAAGAACCCCCATCTTTGCCCTTCATTGCTCTAGAGCTAAAACTTGACTTGAGTAATTAAGAGCTCTTTTTCTTTTTATAAAAACTTTATAAAACTTCCCTCAAGGGATACCCACTCTAAAGGAGGACTTAGGTATTTGCTTGGACTAGGAGCTGAACTGCTCGCTACGTGTTTTTGGAGTAAGTTGCCAACTGTATGGTCAGTTGAGAGCGAGCTTATATGAGGGCAACGTGAGATCTAGATAGGACTGCTGTATCAATGGCGAGCCAGCCTATTAGACTAGTATCTTGGACAGTAGTGCTACAGTGTGAGAGGAACACACACCTTTGAGATCCGACCGGTAAGAGTATTCTTGAGCAGAAATTAAAAACATTTCTTTCATTCTAGTATCTAAATACAAGCTTTTACTATCTCGTGAGCCCCTCCCTTTTATATTTGATTACCTCCCCAGTGCCTACTCGATTGTACACAATTGTGGAATGACTTGGAGATTTTGACTCTCTAACTTGGTAGTACCCACTTTTGTAAGAACAGTAAAGCACTTTGATATTTCTATCTATATACCCATTACAAACACACAAATCCTCGCTTTGCTTTAAAAATCCCCATTATCACTAATTGATCTAACTACTTATATGCAAATTGGTATTTACTAGTATTTGTCTACTTGAATTATCCCGTGGACTCCTTTTGAGTCATAGTGTCCCATGCACTTCAAACTATTACATAATAAATGAAAATGAAAAAAAATAATAATCTGCTGCCACAGATGCCCTAGCTTGCCTGTCGTTTCATTATAGATATCATAAATCATGATACAAGGACTTTTCTTTTCTATTTTTACTTTCTATTTTTAGAATAAACCTACATAATCAGGGAAGTCACATGACATGTCACATGATCACCATAGGAAAGTAGTACACAGACCAAGTAAAATAGATATAAGTAGTGTACTCAAATCCAGCGGGGACTCTAACAAGTTCTCTTTGTCTACTTTAACTTAGAGTTGGGATCCACCTGCCTGAGTTACTTGGGTGACTGTTCCTTACACTACTATCTGTTAAGTTCTGAGTAATTCCCCATGTTAGACAGCTTCTGCCCACATGTTCTCCCCCACATAGTGGCTATCTGATTGGCATGTGATCGACCTCAGATTATTACTTGATTTCTTCCCATGCTTGTCCCTTTTATGTTCATGACATTCCCATGTTGTAGCCATCATGTCATAATATCATTAATTAATTAATTAATCAAAGAAAAAGAATGAGTGCATGATAGACACATTGTAGACATTTCATCTAATAGGTAAATAAACCTTAGTCATCTATCTTCATAGGTGACCCCTGAGACATTTCATCTAATACTTGGACACTGGTATCTGTCATTTAGTGTAAAATTTTTTTTTCTCTACCTAGACTACTGACTACAGTTGGAGTTTGGGAGGCACACTTACAACACATGTTGGGGATAGTGTTGCCACAGACTGCAATTGAGCACCATGTAATAAATTGTTGATTCAAAAAAAAAAGGGAATGATAGTAAAGGAAGTAACTGATGTGGTACTATGACACCACTCCATGACTATGAAGGTATAGGTAACACAATAGTCCTATTCAACACCTTGGAACAATCAAGTCTTCCCGCTGCTTCCCCTTTTAAATGTAATGGTCTGCAACCCATGAACTCTGTGGATATACCATGTAGGAAGCTGTTTACAGCATCATTCAAGATTTTGATTGATAGTCTCATTGTCAAGCTCTGAGAAGTTATCTGCCTACTACTTGATGAGTGAGGCAGAGTGGCAAGATCTCTGTAACCAGGGGATCTACTCTTTACGACTGGATCAAAAACAGTTGCTCGTATGGCGAATTGAACCAATACTATGCTATTTTGGTCCCTAGAGAACCCACCTATACGCTACCTGAAGTAGTGTATGAGAAAGCCAGAAAGCATTATTGTCGAATGGTTAATAATCCACTTTCAAGGACAACAGAAAATTTTGGAGCGGACGAGGTCATATTTGATCGTCTTCCTCTGCAACCGCAAATCTACGACATATTGAACTACTCTTACATGCTCCATCACCTCCAGGACATCAAACCATAACTTCAAAAGAAGCAAAGACCAAATCATAGTGACTAAACTCGTAGTTGATCTTGTCTGTCCTACGATATTTGATGGGGTCAGCTTCCTCGTCGGATTGGATGCAATTCAAGGCAGCTCGGAAGGCTCTTTGAGCGTCCTCTACGGTGCCCTCGGAGTTTTTTCTATCATCATTTTGGTTTGACATAAACAGTGTAAGAGTGATACGGCCAGGCCGGAAAATGGACACGACGCGCTTAACGAGCATCTCTATACTGGGCATCGCCCTTGGGTCCTTCTCATCATGTGAGGAGGCCAGTGGGACATTGCATTCAAAGCTGGCGTAGGACCAGCCTTCTTCCGGGGTAACATGGATTGTGAAGTAGCCCTCCCCAGGATTAGAGACAGTGGGTATATTGAGGGAGCCCCATTTGATGAGTGCGTTGGAAGAAAAACCGCAGGGGGTGAAGGCATATGCATCCAAAGACGTGAGTTGAGAAGGAAAGATATTATTGATACCTAGTTGATGGGAGATGTCGAGAGCAAGGTTCGATGGGGATTTGGATGCAAGCTTTTGACCGAAGAAAAAGGAGTCGCGTGACCCTTTGTCGAGATCACTCATGAGAATTTCTATGGTGTAGTCAGGCACAGCCTGTAAATTTGGTGGAGAGTCACAGTCGAGGTTCTGGCTGTTGGACAACGAGGTAATGGTCCGAATTTGTGAGGCCATGTAAAGAAGCCAGTGATCGCCGTTGACTTTACCAATGGTATAAGCAGCACCATCCTTGAAGATATTATCAAGGAACTCGACTTCTCGTTTCCAGTCTCGATGAGGGCCCTTCTGGTGTTCAGGGAACATAAATGACTTCCGTGAGTAGAAACAACGATAGATGACGGGCATATTACAATATTGTGCGGCAATCTCGAGAATGCGTGGTAAACCAAAGAGGTTGAGAGTGGTACCACAGGTCTTCAAGATAAGTTTGTGAGGGGAGACAAACAAGGATGATTCACTATGGGGCAGAAAGACAAATATCACTAGTGATCAGAGTATGAAAGGTAGAAGGATAGAGATAATGACCTGAGCAGATAAGCATCGATTTCGTTGCCCTCCATTACACTGAGAACTTCGCACTTGACGATCTTGAGCATATCTTCCCAGACCTTTCTATCGACTCGGCGCAGACCAACCTTGCCGTTCACATCTGGAAGGCCTGGGACAGCTGCTGCCGATGGAGCAAACCAGAGCTCGAGGAGCTTTTCAGTGCCCTCGAAGGGATTAGACATTGCACTGAGATCAGTGCAATTACCATCACGAAAATGTAGCTTCCGATAATTTTGATTAGTAAAATTATGTCTCACTGTTAAAATCTTGATAGCCAATTTGATGGACCCGAACTTGTGTTAAAACCGCTTTAAAATTTGTAAACGGATCCTATTTGATGGGCCGGTACATCTCTGATCTATTTATCAGCCACAAAACCTGCTCAGACTTTTTACTCCAAGTCCGATGCATAGTCCGATGTATAGTATATTAACCACGCATGGTATTGCAAATATTTCTAAAGAGTGGGAATGCCTCCCGAGAAAAAAGCGAAACGCCCTGCCCGAAAGCACCTGGACTTGCATTGGCTTGAGCATTCTGATATCCTTGTTTACCCAACAAGTTTCACAGCTTGTTGGAGAACTTCATACGAGGTTTAAACATGGCTGTTTGTTGGTTTGATTAAATCTGGATGACCGCTTACAGGTTGTGGCCTTATAGATAGAAATTACTTTTGTAAACAACATACTCGATCCACGCTCTTCCCGTGATCGACACCGACTTCTGACTATTGTTATTGGTGTTGGAACCTAAGTGCTCGATATCTGGTCTATCTCGGACGTCTTTCATCTTGTCAGTTGTTTATCACTCATTGCATGCAGTTCACGTCTTCAGTTGCCTAATTTGGCGTGAATCTGTAAATACTTTGACGTCCTCTCTATATCAACAACCGCGTTGGGATGAAATCAGGAGATGAATACAGAAGTTCACCTTTCGATTATCCTCGGATCAAGATTAGTAAAAATACTAAAGTGGATCATGTAATTGCATCTTCCATACATATGATCGAAAAACATAACTGATCTTTGAGAAAGATCTTGAATGACGAGTTCGTCAGAGATGAGCATCGTAACTTCTAGCCTCCCTTTCAACGTGAATGTGAAAGATAAATTCTTCTGTGCAATAATTGGAAGACACTAAATTCTTAAGTTGAGACTCACTGCTAATGACCGCCAACTCTGTTTAGTGCAACAGGGCAACAAATGGACATGCATTCCCAAGATGGGTTAATCCAAAATCTTCAGCCCATAGATGTACTCCTTTCTACAACATTGGGAGAGGTAGTTTAAACCAAAGATCGCCAAACCGTAGTTCAAAAGATGCGTCAAGGCCAACTTCGTGCACAGATTAATAGTGGACATCTGCGAAACGGGGATAATGCGTTGAATACTTGACTATTTTCAGGGGGTACGATCAACCTGTCCCTGTCCTTGCTGTCTTGAGCTCAAATTTACAGGTACGAATGGCGGACTCCCAAACGAGGGCTTCACAAACAAGGTGCAAGACAGAGGTCAGCATTGCAAGTGACAGTGTCCAATCTTGCAGATGTGCCTTCTGTGAGTGTACCACAACGTTGTCTATAGGAGATAATTAAGATGACACCTCGGACATAGAGCGTCATTTAACTGCGGCAAGAATGTACCCATGATTCCACAGTAATGGCACCTACTGGATTATCTGACCATAACTGCGGCGCCTCTTTGTATATCCTTCATAGTTATGATCTTCCCTGTCTCATGAATAGTTTACACTCTCTCGAATGAATCTTTGACGACGGCAAGATATCATCATGGAGAGTAGGATCAAAAGCCAGCCACGCATATTATACATTCCATCCATTAGACTGTTGGCTCGGACTAGACCAACCTGTGGCACCACCGCTAGACCACGAGCCAGCTTGTGGGCTGGCACCCCAACCTGCGTTGGAATTGCTTCGCTGGCCTGGGCTTGTGTTCCCCCACTGGCTGCTAGCACCCCCTGACCAGGTGTTGACAGTTGGTGCAGGAGCCGCGGCCCAGTTTGACTCAGCACCAACACCAGTTGGCTGTTGCGGATTTTCGGTTTCTGGCCCTTGATTTAGGCTATATATAAATTTGGCCAATTTCTGCTGAAGTTCAGAAAGACCCTGTGAGAACATATTAGATATTGACTCAATTAAAACCTCGTCACAACTCTGACCTTCATGACAACCTCCTGTGGACTCAGACTGCCATCTGTCTCAACCTCGAAATAGAACTTGGTAGGTTTAGCGATGTAATCAAAGGGTTCATCATCCCGAGGTGCTTCCTCTTCCTTGGCGTTGTTGCTTACGGGCCACTCTTCCTTCACATCGGTTTCAAACCAATAGGACGTATGCCGTAGCTTGTTGTAAGGGTCATATTCAAAAGCCACAGCAGAACATGGAGACCACTTGGCATGCTCTTTGGCGATACCCTGTGGAGTTGATGAGGCGAGCCTGAGGGGAATGAGAAGTTGCCAACCTTCTTAGCAATGCATTTCGCTTTTAATTCTTGACCCTTACGGATCTTACATATTAATATAGGCGATGCGTTCGAATCATCTGTGAAGTCATAGTTATGAAGAACGAGGAAACAACCATTATTCGTAGCCTGGCTTACTTTTACCCACCGGATGACCAAAATACTCTCCTCGCTTCGATAGTTCCTCTCCTGGATCTGCATGAACATCGTGTTGGTCTTCAGGGAATGGTGCAACATCGAGATGGTTACTGGTCACGTTCATCGTATTGTCGTCGTTACATTTGACATGCAGGAGGAGAACGATAGAGCAAAATGAACAACCAACAAGGCAGGTACAATCCTATGAGTATGGATTCAGGATGCTCATGGAACAACCTAAAACTGCGACAAACTCTTGTGTATCGTATTGCCTCATCGCAATTCGAACTTAACAAAGGAATTTGACCCAATCTATGGGCGATGAATTCATCTGGTAACACGGTTGTATTAACATCAATTTCAACCAAGTCGATAGCTGTTTAGAAGACAATGGTTAGTAGACCTAAAATACAACACAATGCATACCGACTGTAGGAAGGTCTGCCATCATAACTCGACGAAAGGAGTTGGCAAAACTGGGTATTCTGTCAAGTCTAAATGGAGAGTAGTACAGGAACCAGCTTACGCAAGGTCGACATTTTCAAGGACGAAGTCGACTTTGTCTTTAGTTAATTCGCGAATCCTGACGGTAGGCTCTAGGTCTAGTGAGGATTGCATTAAGATTGTGTTGTGGTTTTAAAGAAGCAATGATCGAGAATAGACGGGAACTTGTGTTTGCAACAAGGGTAAATATACATTGACAACGTATTCTTTAACATATTCTCATACATGAGGTCCCCTTGCGGCTCCCAACATATGTCCTCGGATGGTGTCATTTGTCAATATGTCATGTGTACCTTTCTGACATGCCAAGCCTGAATAGAATGTTGCAAGCTTATCTGCTCGGAACTTGTTTGTCCGTTGTACCACGCAGTCAAAACCCTCTCGGTCGTGTCAATCACAAACATAGTATTCTCTTGTTCTTGTAATCATGTCAAGTCAAGATGGCTGCTTCTTCAGCCCTGTACACTGAACTACCATGTCTTAGATGAGCGCACACATTCACAGGAAGTAGGTAGCCTCGAGGCGTTCCTGATTAAAAATATTGGGGTGGTAGTTCTGTTTTACGATTTAACAACTGCAGCTGTGAAGATCAACATATGGTTATCCGAAAACCGGTGTATTTTCAGACCATAATGTTTCTGGGGGCCCAAGGGAGGGGACTCAAATGGACGAAAACAGAACGTTTTCTACCCACACAAAAGGCTGATTGTCATTGGACGAATGATGGATCTGATGGCTCGCAGAACAGGGACCGCGGATAGCCTCGTTGTCCGCGGTGGAAAAACGAGCCGGCATAATCGAAAATCATTCATTCTGGTTTTGGCGCTTGGTCCAATTATGACACTGGGAGGAGAGTTCCGCCGCAGAGTGACAGCGTTCTCCTTGCGGAGGAACCACATTACAATAAAAGCCTCTCCGTTAATGTTTATTTCACCATTCAACCTCTCCACCGTCCCCGCCGTACACCATGCCATCGACTTCTCTCGCAGAAAGTAAGCTTGCCACTACTCCGAGTATTCATGTCTTTGCTCATCGTTCCTAGCTGAAGCGATCCTTTGTGCGCCTGGAAATATCCACGAAACGGAAACAGCCTTGGTCGATGGAAGACTCCTCCGTGTATACAAAAATCTCCGGCCTTCTTGCAGAGACTTCTGGCTGTCAGCTGTCAACCAATATACAGACCAGACATATATTGTTTATGACGACTGCCGTCTCACCTATCGCCAAACACATGAACGTGCGACCAAAGTCGCGAGTCTCTTCCGCAGAGTCTACGGGATACACAAAGGCAAGTCAGAGTTCTGCGCTGAAATCGTGCTCATTAATTGACATCCTTGATAGGGGATCGGGTTGGCATATGCTCGCGCAACCATTATGATTATCTGGTTACTTTCTGGGCGTGTCGTGAGTCAATATATGCGTCTTTCAGTTGGGCTTGACTGTAACCGCATATACCAGACCTGATCGGTGCAGTCACCGTGCTCGTCAATGCGTTCGTCGCAATGGTCACTCCCTTATATTGAGACTGATCCTTTCTCTTAGCTGGTTGCCTCTGGAACCTCTTGAGCACTGTCTGGTGTACACCGGATGCAAGCTAATCATTGTTGACCCAGAGCGAGCTAGCATCATTGAGTCGATAACCTCCCGACTGAAAGAGGAGATGGGTGTTACGGGGTTTCTGGTGCTAGACCGATGTAATCGATCATGGAAGCATATGAAATCACTCAGCAAGTTGGTCGATGCCTATCCTAGATATGACGATTTCAACGACATCCTAAACCAAAGTATCAACCCTGAGGATAACGCTACGATCATCTTCACATCTGGTATTTGCTTTCCAGTTTTCCATTGATTGCCTCTTATTCCTTCCATCGTAGGGACAACGGGCCTTCCAAAAGGTGTCCTTAGTACTCAACGACAATTTTTGACTAATGTTTTCAATGTACGCACTGAAGATCACTCAGCATCAAGGTCCCCTCTAATCATACGTTGTAGGTGCTAGTGGGCGGATTCAGAGCGGCATTGCGCAGGGGAGAGTCCCTGCCTAGCGTCCAGCGACCCGGCCCGCAAGTGGGAGCACTCGTTGCTGTACCTTTGTTCCATGTGACCGGCTCAACTAGCTATTCGGTTTGTTCCATGTTTTTGAAGGCGTGGCATGACAGATGGATTCATTTTTCTCTTAGATGATGGCTACATTAACCGGCATGAAAATAATCCTTACAAGGAAGTGGATACCAGAGGAAGGTGTGTAGCTATTGATAGATATGATGTTATATTCCTGTTGACTTGATGAATCTCTCAGCTGCAAGGTGAGAGCGCAGTTCTTTCAAGTCAAATTAATTCTCATAACTGTAAAAAAAGACTAATCAGGGAAGAGAACGTTGGTGTTGCTGGAGGGTGAGAATATGAAAACCCCTGTTTATCAAGTAGCTTGACAAATCGTTCCCTGTATCCCCAGTGTGCCTTCTATGGTTGCTGATCTAGTTGAGAGCTCTCTTGTTGGATATCCGCTTGAAGGCCTGTTATTCGGTGGCTCTCCTACACCAGATTCTCTGGTTGTACGTGCTTCTAGAGCCTTTCCGAAAGCCTCAATGTACGCTTCCCTCATTCTTTGTTTGATCTCTGCTAAAAATTGGAAATTCAGGACCCAGGGATACGGTCTCACAGAAACGAACTCAATAGCTGTTTCGGTATGATGGCTTGAAGTCCTCCGCCATACTTTACTGAATAAGGTTCAGATCTCTGGGGACGATTACTTGATGCGCCCTACATGCGCGTAAGCTTTTGCATGCTTTAGCTTTTTCTCGGGGTGTTCTGATCAATTGATTGTCAGGGGTTTAGCAAGCCCAGTCAATGAGATCAAGATTGTCGCAGGCGAAAAATGCTTATCTCCAAACAGCGTCGGAGAGGTTTGGTTGTAAGTACCCAAAATCTACATTCAGACTCTCTGTCATTATCATTCCCAGGCGAGGGCCGAACATTATGAAAGGATACTGGAATGATTCGGGTTAGCCGAAAGTTTCCTTGTTATTGATTTCGTCTTTTGACGAAAGTGTCTGTAGAAGCTACTGATCGGGTGATGACGAAGGACGGGTGGTTGCGGAGCGGAGATCTCGGATATCTCGACGAGGAAGGCTTCCTTTACATCAAGGATCGGCGTGAGTAGCCTTCTGTATCTTCTCTTGACTTCACTCACAAGATAGATTATACTAGTGAAAGACATCATCATCCGAGGCGGAGAGAATGTGGTAAGTGGCAAACATTTTTTTTGAGGGAGTTGTTCAATTCGCCGTAGGACTCCGTAACAGTGGAGAATGCATTATATAATGATCCTCGGGTTCAAGAAGCCGCGGCGGTGGGCGTTCCAGATGAACGCTTAGGAGAACTAGTGGCTGCAGTCGTCTCGATAAAGCCTGCCTATCAAGGATATGTCACAGAAGCCGCATTGATGGCAACCGCACGTCAGAGGTATGCTCAAACCGATCTGCGCGGAAGCTCATTCATGCTTTGCAGTCTTCCTAGGTTCGCAGTACCTGCGATGATCGTTCTTCTAAATGAGCCATTCGGTAAGCGATTGCGTCATCTGTGAATGATGGTATGTTCACGACGGGGTCAGAACATACACCTTCAGGAAAGATAATGAAGGCAGAGCTACGCAAGCTTGCACGACGGTGCTGGGAGGATCGTCGTCAGAATGGAACAGGACGTGAGCCTCTGGCAAACTTATGATTGCCGGCATCATCTAAGACTGTACCTCTTTCGGACCCTGCCTTCACATTCGGGGCCTTGTAACTATTATAGTTATGTAGATGTAGCATATTGTCATATATTTCTTCCTTTCGGCAGGTAAGCTTGGGTATGATCATTTTATTGGCGACTGTGGATAATATATAGTATATGTACATGCCTACCTCCGGATGAAAGGGCAGCATGTGGCCCCTTCAGCCGTTGTATCCAAAATCGCTGGGTCCCTCCAGCGTCCCTCCAGCTTGAATGTCGGTTAAGTAGAATGGCATCAATAGCTTCCTTGAGTGTGAACTACAACATACCTTCCCGGGAACATTCCGAAGAAAAATAATGCCAATTTGCCCTGCCAGAACCCTTGGCTTCAAACGAATTCAGGCTAGGAGGGTAATAACAAACAGGAAGATGGGTGTTTTTCGGGAGAGAGATCTAATGATGGTCAGATCATATTTTTGCCGGCTGGGGTTCACGGTGGGAGAGGACTGAGAAATTTGTGCATGTGCATTCATCATGCACGCTACATCCTATACTTGACGGGTCACTTGACGGGTTTCATTGGTGTTCTGACATGTCAGGGCATTAGAAGTATTCTTGGATCACATGCTGAAAGAAAGAATACGCCGTCAAAGAGTCCAGCTGTTTATCGAGTCCGCAAGAAGTATGAATAATCCCTGAATTGGTATGTGAGCAAGTTGGGGTGATAGAGGGCAAGGGCATATTCGGCAGATATTTTCGATCGCTGTTCTTGCAGCCTCATTATCCTCGAGTTCGGGAGGTATCCGAAAACTCCAGCGACAATCTGTCGAAAGCACCCTGATCATACACATTCGTCACAAGACCCATTCCTGCTCATCCTGAACCAACCATCATTCTAATAATTTTCCCGCATCGAGTGGGAGGCTCACACGGCTATCTTATTTTTATTTTTATTTTTATTGATCAGCAATTTATTACATGGTGCTCGTTCGCAGTCCGAACCTGTCAAGCGCAACTTAATATTTCAGATGGAAGAAAACATATCTGATTTCTCTCCTGAATTCCCTCCGTATCTGTCCCTCTTTCATCAGCACCTCAATCAACTGTCAGAGCATTTAAGTGGTACAACTCGTGCAGATAGTCGCCCTATAACGGTCATTAATGGTGTGGAATGGACATCATCAGAAAAGGACGCATTTTTCCATGCTTTGAGTGCGTATTCCCGCCTTCGTCCGGATCTCATTGCTGCTTCAATCGAAACGAAAAATGAAGTAGAGGTTTTGGAGTATATATCTCTTTTAGAACAGGTCTTGCAGGAGAATGTTCAGGAGGATATGTGCCGTAAAAATCTTCCTCTGGCTCATGAAGTATCAGATGCGTGGATTGTGTGGGAGGAGGAGAATGCGGAGAGACTACGCGTTAACGAGGAAATCTGGTCTACAAAGGTTGAGGGCTGCCCAAACGATTCAGGGGGTGTATCGAGGCTTATGGACGAATCTCGGGGCCCTCTTAGCAATATACCCTACCTGACGTACGGTCATCTGGTCGCAATTGATTCAATTCTCAAAGACGAAACTACCGCCTCATCAGAGTATGAGTATTCTTGTTTCCCGTGGAGTCTGGACTGATTTCCCCTCCCTCCCTTAGTTGCAGAAGAGGTACTTCTTCGACCAGATTTTTAACTGAGGTAGAGCCCATCTCATCGATACGAAGCCTTCAATCGAGTTCTCGATTCTTGAGTGGGTCCTCGTGTTTCCTTGAAAGTACGGCGTCCATCACTCCAGAGAAACATCTACTTAGTCACCAGGACATGAGTCCTCGTTCCCGCCGTCGTCACCAGAAGCGCATGTACATGCGCCGAAAGAGAGCTACAATAAGTGGGGCCGAAGCTGATAAAACCACTAAAAAATTACAGCCAGGAGTAAGGCGAAAATTCACGCAGAACCAGTCCAAGTCAGCTAACACGAACATTGTCGGAGATCGAAGTACTGAGTACGTAGACCTTGTCATGCCCAAATCACAGGATCCTGAGGGTGGTGCCGATTGCACCTCAGAGTTGGGGAATACTGAGGATGAAGGGTCTCCGTGCTCGGTCCCTGCTTCATGTCTTCTGTTCCAAAAGGCTCTATCAGACCTGCGCAACTGTCATGTTAACAGAAAGTCGATCGTAGCTGCTGGACTTGATATATTCAATTATAGGAGGATTGGAAAGCTTTTGCGGTGCGCTGCTTTTCAGAGGATATTGAAAATCTCTCATGTGTCTTATAGGTTTTTTATATCTGGCTATGGACCACAGCTAATAAGCAAAGATGCATCTATCAGAACGGATCTACTCTTTCTGATCTTTGAGATACTTAGAGACTTCTTGATTCAAGTCATTGCTCGAGTGATTATTCTGGAGGAAGAGCATTGCAGATTTCGAGGCAAAATCAAAGTCTGGCGGAAAAATCTTGACGAGGTCAGCTTGAAAAGTTTGGATTGCATTTGTGACCTCATCAAAGTTTTTGACATAGGCTCAGAATGGACTAATCGACAAGTCTGCTATTCAGTTTGCTCTGAAAACCATGGGCATCCTCAACGAAGGTCGCAAACAATACTTCTCTGAGCTATTGGGCGAGCACATTATTCCATTTCGCCACCAGCAAACTGGATTTGACGACAATGAACGACTGACTGCGAGTCGAAATGTGTTCCAGCAACACCCACTCCAGCAGGACATCTGCCCTCCTCATTTTCATCTTTTTTCAGGATCTGATACAGCAAACGAGGAGATTAACGACCTTGTAGACATTGACGATGACGATGTCAGATTATATGATGACCTGTATGAAGAGGAGATGCTGGATGTGGAAGATGTTTTAATCGGTAAAATCCATGAAGACACATTATGGAGTAAGGTACCGCTGTCGAAGCAAACATAACCTTCTAATCACCAGCTATAGCCACTTTCTCCATATGCTTTCCTTGTAAATATAGTTGTATTCCTCGCCGCAAAATATATCCTAAAACTAGTACTTTCTGAAAGAGCATGGGTTTCTGATATAGAATCCTACATGTTCATAGTCTTGCTCTCTCGCTTGTTATCTCATCTTTAACTCGGACAATTACTTTCCCCCAGGATTCCCGACGCTCGATGGCACCTAAACCGTCTGATAGTGTCTCTAGTGCGAAAGTTCGGTCATATATAACTGGCGTGATCTTTCCAGAAGCAAGCAGCCTACAATGAGGCGAGGTTGAATCGGTATTTTTTCAGTTGAAAGAAAACATACTCAAGAATATCACTCCAAACCGAGGGGATGTGTGAGGGTTCATGGACTAAAGTATGGTGAGAAAACAGAAGTAATATTATATCGACTCTCACTTGTATATGCACCCCAAAAGAGCCCAACAATGGAGACATTCTTCAAAAGAACAAGATTCATTGGGAGTTGTTCAAGAGTACCCCCAGCAAACCCTATGACTAGCGCACGTCCTTTCCAAGCAATGCACTTGAGAGAATCTGATGCACAGATGGTTCAAGTACGTGTGCATAGTTCATCAGATATTATACTTGCCCTTGATGAGACCAACAGGATCATATATCACATCGGCGCCTTTACCCTGAGTGATTTCAAGGACTGTCTGTTGCCATCCAGGTTTCGAATAGTTGACGACAAAGTCGGCGCCACCCACTCGTTTCGTGACCTCGAGTTTGGCTTCTGCACCTGCCGCTGCGATTACACGTGCACCAAGAGCTAGAAGACGTTTCAAGCTTGACTAGTGAGTTACAAAACTAAAGCCAACGATACCTTTGGCTATCTGGACGGCCGCAATGCCGACACCCCCGGCAGCAGCAGTTACGAGAACCCATTCGCCTATTGGAATAATAAGCTGGATAAACAGCATAGCGATGTCCATACGTTGACACACCTGCCTTGAGGTTCGCTCGACCCACCAAAGCCTCATAACTAGTGGGCCATGTGATATAGAGACCTGTGTGCCGCTTAGTAGGTTTTCATGTTCCTGACGAGGCAGCTAGTCACCCGCGCCCTGATCAAAGGTTATATTGTCCGGAAGAGCAAGAAGTGCGTCTGGTTCCACAACAACCTTGTCGGCGAAAGACCCCAGGGCAGCACCGAATACGCGGTCCCCTGGTTTAAATGGACAGCCGTCTGGGATAGGTGAACTGGAGGCTATCCTTCCAGAAAATTCAGTTCCAAGGACGAAGGGCAACGGTGGCTTATGCTGGTATTTTCCTTGTGCTTGCAGGATCTGGGAGTTCACGATTGACAGACTGGTTGCTGGTGTGATTGTGTTTGCTTACGTCAAAGAAGTTCAGGCCTACGCTATAGACATCCACAAGCACCTGACCTCTGCCTGGAGTTGGTTCCGGTACGCCATGAGATAAAGTAATTTCAGAGGGATGGGCAAGCTTTTGAACGACAAACGCCCTCATGGTGAAGATCAGAGCGAGCAATTGGTCACATGCAGATACTAAGACTGTAATATAAATTAAGGGCAAAGCAACATGACAAACACAAAGATAACTTTTATAAAGAAAGCCTCATTCAGCTGAAGGCAAAACCTTCACCGCCCTCATTAATCGCAAGAATTAACTGCTGCCGTAGCATCTCGTATGAGGAATATTGAGGGAGATCGATCTGGTTAAAGCCTGCGAAAAGTTACAAATCAAGTTGACTAGAGGTCAGGTGCCAAGGTGCTTACAGGTATGAGCTTGAGGCAGCCTATCAGGCTCTCCATATGCACGGTGGATAGAAAATCGTTGGACCCCTTGAACACCTTGCAAATCAACGAAACCGCTGAGAGGCACCCGTGACGTCCCAGTAGCAAAGCTTAATACTTTCGCTCTTTCTTCCCGATTGAATGATTTCAAAGCCCTCCACCACCACACAATGTTAGGATCAGAGCTAGAATAACCATTATATTCTGTTGCTGCTCTCCATTCATCCACGTCAATGTCAGGTGTCCCTGAGATGAGTAGCTCGAGTTCTTGCTCGTTGAACTGAAGACATATAAGTATAAGTAGATGACAGGGAGCAGCAAAAAGGACGCACGATGGTGATGAGATCCTTTGGTATAATATCGGAGAAACCACTCAGTAAGTTCTCAATCTGATCTTTAATCGAGGAATAGAGCCGGTATTGAGCCGAGAGTTGAACAAACTCGCGTTTATTCTCCTGTGTGACTGGGAGGGTCTCGCCATTTTCCTTCAGCGGGACAATTCGATTGATACCAAACTAAAAGAATAATGAATACGATGAGGAGTTCATACAGAGATTTTCATACCTCGTCAGCTTCGACGCTGAAGGTAAGCTCGAGTACTGTTGGGTCGTTCTCCAGAATCCAGCAGAGGGAGTTAAAGTATTCTGGATCGACCCATTCGACATCCCTGTAATCAACAGGTTTACCGAGAATTTGACGATACAGACTTTTTGCGAAGTAGGCATCCAGGAGGCGGCCATCATAAATAGCCTTGCCAATGACTCGTCCAACAAACTTGAAGAAGGACAGATGCTCTGGATTGACCCATGAGTTCTTATTGGGTTGGTACGTGAGCTTATCAGCGGCACAGGGTTGGAACAACGCATTATTGGGATCAAACATTTGCCTGGCAAGGATTTGGAACCACTCTCGAGTGACACCACCTGCATCAACTCCTTCCTCGTCGTAGAAGCGCACACTGAGCTTTCCGTACTTAATCTGATCTCCAGTTTTGCGTTGCAGGTACTGAAAGCTATCCTCAAAAACTCGTGCTCTACGGACATTCAATTGCAGTGTACCATAGTGTTCACGACCTGCAGGGCGACGATGAAGTTGCTGGTTAAAGTAATTACGTTTATTGTCGAAATCGAGCACACGTGGATTGTTGACAAGGAGTGCAAATGAGCCGCTCATCAAGGATGGGTTGTTGCGAACCATGGCATTCAAAGCTTTCCTGTGGGCATCTGTGAACGTGATAAAGAGATCTTCCATTGTTTCGCGGGGTGTAGTGGGTGTACGGGGGGAGAGGGATCCGCGGAGTGCCCAGGGGATGGCGGTCGAAGGCCTGGGACTGGTATATTTGCAAACGACCATCAAAGCTTCTATCAGAGGCAAAAGGACAGTAACAATGTGCTCGGTCTGCGGCTTTTCTTCAATGATTGACAAACAATCTCCAAGCCGCCGCCATAAAGGTGCAAAGTAGAAAGACTCGTAGATAGCCTGGACTTTCTCTTTGGTGGTACCGAGAGATGATAGTTTGGAGCTATACATGTAGTCAATGGTCTTGAGCACTCGGAGAAGTTTAGCTTGTAATGAAGAGGCAGGAGAAAATGTAGCAGCGACAGCATTAAGTTCTTCTGGAGACCCCTCTTGCAAGTTGACTACTAGTTCATTTAACTCGGTATGAAGTGCACGTCCTGATTCTTCCGCTTTCGAACGAAGTTCCTGAGCGATCACCTCGCGTGCATCGGGGACAAACGACAAATTTTGAATGAGAGCAAGACTTTGCTGGAATGTGCGTCCGGAGCACTCGCCGATGGTCAAGATGTTTACAATAAGCCTCAAAACGGTATGAGGTATTTGGGGAGGGTTTACGAGGAGAGTCTTTTCTTCAAATGCTTCGGGCGAAGCCTTGGTGTCTTTATTTGGTGAAGCGGTGGCTTGGTTGGAGGTTGTATCTAAACGAGGAATAACTCAAATGTCGGTCAGTCTAAGTATTTTTTTCAAACTGACCTGGACGAGAATTTGAGTCGGCTTGACTTTCGACTAGTGAAGTGGCAATAGGAGGTGCCATCTGGGGAACGATAGATGGTAACACTCCCGGCTCCTTAGTTTTCAGATTTGTCAATGGTTTTGTAACAGTTGCTAGCAACGTCACAAGCGATTCCATTATTACAGGTGTCCTGATTAACGTCTGTCGGTCGAGGAGACCTAAAAGAAGGACGATAGGGTAATGAGTCTGAGGTACTTGTTTTTCCTTTCCCTTCCCCTTTTTGCCCGTGGACCTGCGTAAACCAACTGGTAACTCATGTTCTGCCAGGAAGAAAAGAGATGCCGATTCATTCGAGGTAACGATAAAGGTCAGGCCCTCAAGGCAGCGCTGCACAACCAGATCAGGTACAGCTTCAATACGAGCACTTGGAGACGGCAGCGCTGTGAGATACTCGGAGGTTGCTTTCTGTTTTCCAGCAGATTTGGATGCTGGAGCTTTCAAGGTGTTGTGCACGGTGAGCTGTGAGAAGCTCCTGTCAACCGCAGCTAGGTCAGCTGGGCCATCCTGCAAGATTCCTAAAAGAATATTAAAGAGATCCGCTCGTGTCCTTGCATTCTCACATAGATTGACAAGGACTTTGAATAATAGTGTCTTCTTGGACACTTGAGGGAAAAAGAGTAGACGGACAAGGGCGGCAATCCCTGGCTTTTCGAGTAATTGGATGGCGTCGTGATCTGCGAGTTTACGGGATGTCATTGCATGAGCAGCAGGATTGCGGGTTGTCCCGCGGTGATGAGGCTGCCTTTGTCTATCTACGAAGCTGCTGGTTTCAGCGAGGATATGAGGAGGTAGTGATTGGAGAAAGCCTCCATCCTGTTCCATCAAAACAGTTTGTCGCAAAGTTGGATCCAGACTGGCAAAGAAACTTGCAGGGTCCATTTCAATTGCCTGACCGGGTTGTGTTGTGGTACTTTCCTCTGCCCGTTGTCGTGACCGGTCCATGGCTTCTTGCTGTATTAATTCTGCTCGGAGTTCGGGCGGAAGAGCGTCAAGGAATTCAGTGCTGATCTGAGAGTCTACAGGGCGCTCAACCCTGGCTGCACGCTGGTCTCGAACATGTTGATTAAGAACTTCCTCTCGCATATCATCAGGGAGAGCTTCAAGAAAAGTTGGGTCAATGCCTGTATCAGTAATATCGACCGGACTTCCATGAATCATGACAGTGACACGTTGGGAAGGTTGACTGGACGATAAGACTTCAGCACCAGCCTCTCGCGCGGTTGTCGCCTCGTGTACCTCCACTACACTAGCATCAATCATTGGTGCATCTTGATCCTCGACAATATCCATAGCCTGATCATCTGTGAATGGTTCAAATGGCCTTTCGGAGGTGACGACAGGTTGTCCTGCTTGTAGTTCAGCCGTTGTGTCAGAAGTGATAAGGGCATTTTCAGCAGTTGTTGAGGTATGCTCTTCATCTTGCCCCTTCATTTCTGCTCTATGATGTAAATTTGCTTTTTCCTCCCCTTCACTAGCGATTTTCTCTTCTGCCTCAATCTTGGCTTTTTCTCTAGCTTCGATAGCCGCTGGTAGCAATTTGACTATCACGTGATTAGCGAGCCTCCCAGTCCTTTCTGTAACGAAATTCCTGTTGAGAATCTTGGCCTCTTCGGACCAACGCTGCATGGTTACAAGTGGTTCAAATTCACAACCTTGCCTGGGTGTCGGTGTCCGAGGGCCCCTCTCCACGCGGATGGCAGCAGAAATGATAGGCTGACCATGGCGGCGGCGATCAGCATTCATATTGCTCATATCAAGCTGGAATGCATGAGCACGTGCCCCAGTGGCTGCGAGAATTTGTTGGAAGAAATGGGTTGATCCGCGGCCCATGATCTCGTCTAAGTTTTGGAATAGGTCTGGTCCAATGGCCACATTTCGATGGGCGTGCCGGGCACTGCGACGGGGATTGGACGTCGAGCGAGTCGCATTATTTGTTGTATCGAGCAACAGCGGGTGGATTGTAGTATCCAGGGCAGGAGCGGGGACGTCACGAGCGCGACCAAGAACCAGCTCTTCATTACCTATAGTACTCTGAGTAAGAGGGAGTATAAGGATTGCCGCTGATTTTTACCTGAACGACTGCGACGCGAAAGGAACACAGCGGGTGGTTCACGACCGGAGGTGATATTAATTACGGAAGCCAATGGATTCCCTGTCTCGGCACCAAAGAGTCCTCCAAATCGAAGGCCCTCATCATCTGAACCCACGTCAGGATCCTCTTCATGATGAATAATTTGGATTGGTACTAAGTTATAGACAAATTGTGGATCAGAACACCAATAATTTACTGAAATTCTTTTACCTCTATGGCCATCATCATCGTCTATGTCTTCCCCTGCAGGTCCTAGTCCATCGCCCGGGGGAGGAACATCCTGAGCAGATCAAAATTTGTAAACAACGACAAAGACTGATGTACTAACCTCCCATAGCAAATTGCCATCTTCATCCATTTCATCTTCTGCATCCTCATCCTCTTCGTCTTCCTCCTCGTCTTCATCACTGTTTTCTATTAAATCGTGTTCTTGTTCACGGTGTCCATCCGCTGCGCGCCAATCTTCCTCTGTTCCTTCATCTTCCTCAAGCTCGTCTTCCTCATCTTCCTCTGTGGCATCTGAGGTGTTCTCACTTGCTGTGCCGTCGTAATCCATCTCAACATCACCCTCATTTTCTTCGTCTTCATCCAATTCATCACTACCAGAATATTGCCCGTCATCCATTTCCTGTTAAACATGAGCCAACTACGAAATCGAAGATAAAGCATTGCTTACTCCTCCATACATGCCTAATGCAGAATTACGATATAAATCGGGGGTTTCTTCGCGAGTCTCATCTTCAGACATGTTGCTATCAGCATCTTCTGAAGACAGCGTTGATTCACTTTCATCTTTCTTAGCTTCTGTTATCTCTTTGAGCTTGCTTCCACGGCTCATTTTGATCGCAATTTTGGTACTGTGGTCAGGCAGTAAGCGTAAACCCTGAAATATCTTTTGAAACGTACAGATATTGTAAAGGTCGCAGTATGAAGTCAATAAGAGTGCGAACATGGGGATAGTTGAGGTCAACTTCGGACAAGGCGTTAGTCAAAGTGGAGACAAAGTTTTTCTCGAGCATGATCTTTGCAATATGGGTAGGAATTTCATCCTGGGGCTTGCGCCCAGAAGTGTTCGTGTTATTGAAGCGGACGGTCAGCAAGCGGTGACAGAGGTCAGCGTATGCAAGAAGTTTCCCATATCTGACTTGAAGATTTTCCATTGATGAAATGTCTTTAAGGCTACGACTGAGAGTTTCAAGGACGAACTTGCGCACTGTGACTAGGTCCGATGAAATGTCTTTGGATTCGTGAAGTGATACTGAAGTATCAACACATATGGAGACAATCATCAGCATAGCCCAATTGCAAAGCGACAGGTATCGATGATTCGAGTCAGCGGGGGACGGGTTGATAGTGCCAGGATTGATGATATCATTGAACAGAAACTGCAGTGTCACAGACCTGAATTTACTTGATGGTTCTTTGGCCGGTGTTTGACTCTTTTTCTTGGGACTGAAAGATAAAAAGGCGATCTTGCAAGTATCGTAGGAAAAAAGAAGCTCTATCAGACATTGCATGAGAAAACATGCATATTGATGTGGATCATGAGTGCGGTTGGTTGCACTTGATGTATTTTCTTTCTGTGAGGATATTTGAGAGATTATCGAAGTGCTTGGAAGTGAACTGACTGCCTTAGAGGATGTTGATATTTCATGAATGTTTTTGACCGTTGCCATAAGCTCAGAAAGCAAAAGATGAATGACAGGTTCTGCACACTGATCATTGACCAAAGGATCTGAGGTCGGAATTTCGATCTTCATCTCCACATCAACATGAGCATCCTCAGCTTTCTTTTCCTCCCAAGTAGAATTATCTTTCACAACCCCAATTTTACGCTTCTCTTGATTTCCCGCCTGAAGCGTGATTTGAGGATTGATTTTATAAGGTTGATTCAAGTGGCAGAGTGACTTTGTGACATTGAGAAAGACGTCGGTATCCCGAAGTGCTATGGCGTTGCAATTTCGTACATATGTAGACACGTCAACGTTGTTGTTTCTTGGATTCTGGAAATATTTCCGGATTGACTCAGACATAAGACTATGAATGATGGACTGGTCTTCGACGATGTGGCGCAGGATGATGATAACATAAGATGATCCGCCAGTAACTTCTGAGGCCGCGAAACGCTGGAAAACATGGGACAGACCATTGCTGTCCAGGAATTGCTTCACGTATTTCCTGTCTTTGGTGAAGTAGACTAAGAGACGAAGAACAGACAGGAGTTCATCAGATGCCAGATCACAATCAGCAATCAGACGAAGACAGATTTCAAAAATAATATTCTTCGCATCAGCCCTATGGATACCAGTTGAAAGCGGTTCCGTAGGAATGGATTCGTTTTCCTTCGGAAGGATGATAGATCGAGGCTCATCAGCCAATATCAATAATGCCTCTGTAACGAGAAGGTGGCTGGCGAGCCACTTTGGTAGATTCCTTGGGTCAACACCAGATAGTAATAATGCCAAGAGACTATCCAATAAATCTTGTCGAAGGTCATTGTCCAAAGATACGGAAGTTTCGCCCAAAACTAGAGCTAGAAGGCGGCAACGATTAGCAAGTGGTTGCTCATCGTATGCATAGGGGGAGAAAAATTTGACGTCATCAACAAGACTCTGAACGGCTTGAGCCTGCTGCGGGCTGTTTCGCAAGAACGCCGATTGGGCCTCAAACAAGAGAGGCTGGTGCTCGTCTACCAAGAGTAGGATTTGACGGCTGACCAAGTCACGGAGAGGTTTCCGGACTTGATCCAATGCTCTCTTCCATTCTTCAACAATTTTGATCTCTTCAGGCTGGTCACCAACTACTCCAGGTAAAGTCACCTCGGTAGTCGCAGTCATCGACGTTTCTCCTATATCCTGCTCTAAGCTATCCCCTGCCACCTCTACACCCTCATCGGTGGGTTGCGAGGTGACTAGAGTTGGTGTAGATCCCGGCTCAGAGGCGAAAGCAAAGGGGTGGGACAATAGGAATTCCGTAGCGGTTGTGACATTATTTCGGGTCTGAATGAGAGCACGCTCTGCTGCGTGTCGAGGGAAACCCATGTCAAGTAATATCTGCACACGGTTTTCGTCTGGTCCAGTGGTTCGCGAATAATTCGGGACAGCAGCTTCGGTTGTTTCAAGTTTCGATTGCTCGTTTTCAGCATTCATAAGTTCAAGCACCAATCGAACAATCAATTTGCTTACACCGAGAGGAGCTCGGAGCAGCCACGGTGCCTTCCAAAGCGAACATAAGAGAGGTGCAACTTTAAGACGAAGTCGGACAAGGAAATTATTTGGGTCAAAGAAACCAGGATCTGTTTGTTTTTTGTCACGAGTGACGAGGAGGAGAGTTTGGGGTGATTCAAAAAGGGATTTTGCAGAGGTGAGATGCTGGAGAAGATGAAGGGCAACCTTCAAACTACTGTATGCGTGGGACAAAATTTGATTCAATACTCCGGACCGGGCTTCCTCACGTATGCCTACGACTTCTTCTATACTCTTGGCAAGGGTAGTGCAAACCCTCAAAATCTCATCAAAGCCCCCTACATGATAAAATGCTCTGATCACCACAGTATGCAAAGTACTAGTAGGTGAACGTTCTGAGGACGAAGGTAAACAGCTATGGCAAGCACTGTAAGGCAGCCTTACCATCAACGAAGAGGAGGTTGTACAGTCCAAAAATAACACTGTAGTACGTATACAAGGAGGGTGTGTTGTCTAAGAGGAAGAAAAAGGTAAGAATAGGAGTGAGACGGGGGATAAATACCAACCAAATTGAGGTATTTGGAGATAGCCTAAGAGAATCTTAGCAATTACTTTGGCTGACTCTTGTATCTGCTTTTTTTGAGGCGCCTCTGGGCTTCGACGGGCGTGGAACATTTTTATGATTGCTAAAGCATTAATGCCGATTTCAGCAGCCATATAAGGGGTGACGGATGACGAACCTTGGAAAAAAGGTGCCAACGTGTTTGGCATTCCTTGTAACAGATACTTTAGAACAATGATATTGCTAGATCGCGCTGTTTTGTCGTCCAATGTCTTCGTTTTTTTGGGCCCGTTGGATGTAACGTCTCCCGAGGATTGAATTCCATTGGCAGTCCCACCTATGGTATTGAGAGAGCTAGATACTTCAGCAGAGTTCACAGTTGACATCCCTGATGTTGCGTCAGATGCCTCGATAGGACTTGAGGGTGGGGTATGTTTAGATAGGGAAGAATCCAACATCATGTTTTCCCAAACAACGGCACGGTGCAAGGCACCGAGTTCCGGGATAGTTTGGCCACCGCAAGAGTTCATGAGGGTCTGAAGAAGAGTGATTACACCTCGCCCATGAGAGTATCCAACGGTGCCAAAAACATCAGAGAGGAGGGAAATTCGGATTTGCAAGGTGACAAGTGCACGGAACTGGGTATTGCAGTGCTCTTGACTGGAGGCTAGGGGGATGATTCAATAAAAAAAATATACTCGCAATCCGAAACAACATACAGTCGATTGCTATTAGTGGCATTAACTTTGATGAAGCCTGGGAAGAGGTCCAGAAAGCTTTTGTCTCTTGTAATGAGCAACGCGTAATCTCGGCAAGATAGACCAGTGTTTCATTTGCTGCATAGTCTACTAACGTGCGCATGACCTGAACGAGGGAATCTGATGGAACACTGTTCGAAAAGTCGTAGGGCAGACAAGGCAGAGCTGTTAATCGACCGATGGCATTGAGACCATCAGAGAGTGTGATGAAGTCATGACAGTGAGGGGCATGCTGGAAGAAACCTTCGAGGAACTAGACAAGTGATGAGAATAGTAACTTGGATTTCAAGCCATGAATCATACCCGGCATAGAACATCAATGAAGGAAACAACAATGTTGTCGTGGGACGCTTCAGACGCTTCATCAAGTTTGTTCAGCACATCAGCCATGGAAACGCTGGTATCAGCCTCAAGACTTTCTACTTGCACTGGCTCTACACCGTCCATTTTCACATCAACATCAACACTAGCGACGCCCGCAGTCGGTGTCAACTGATACCAAGAAAGGAGATCATCAGGTACTTGATAGCTTCGACCCATCTCCTCAATTGCGCTCAAGGTTGATTTCAAAGAATTGAAGACGGCTGCCTTAAGAAGAGGATGGTGTCGTACGAGCTCATCGATGGCAGTCCCAATGATGACAGCATTTTCTTTATCAATTAAGATTCTCAAGTGACGCTGGGAAGTGAAGATGGTGAAGAGGGCAGGGATGATACTGGGCCGACTGCTCAGTTGAACCTGCCCAGCCTGGTTCAAGCACAAAGCACCGAGAGCATTCGGAATAGCCTGAATAACCTGAAGAATTGGATTGAGTAACGAACAAGCAAGATAACTAAACAAGATAAACCTCGATTGAAGGATCAATGCCAGCTTCGATAGCTTTATAAAATGCTTCTGGAAGGCCAATCTCCTGTATAATGCCGAGTGATGTAGGTTCATTATGTACGAAGGTAGCCATGATATTAATAGCTAAAGCAAGTTTGAGCCGTGATCAAAAACTGCCAGAGCAAGGGTCATACCCAACGGTAGAACCATAGGACCAAAAAGACCTCGGTTATCAATGACCTTCTTGATAGACTTTACCAAAGACGTATCAATGAGCCCACGAAGCCCTTCAGATGTCCCAGAAGATTGCATCATGCGGTGCATAGTCCGCAAAAGTGACTTTAAAACGGAAGCTCGAGAGAAAGGAAGGTTACCTGTGGATAGTGATCAGGAAAAATCTCCTGAGATGTCGGCCAACACGCACTACTAGTGTAACTAATGGCCTCAACCTCGCCATAATCTTGTAAGTCGCGATTGATCTCGAACTGAAATTATAATTAGTGGTATAAAACTTGGTATCTAGTCAAAACTTGCCTCAATACGCTCGACGAGAACATTGACACCGTGAGCAGCACAGAACAACGTGAACCCAGTCTGAAGGGAATAGAGCACGCTGTCAATGAGTTGCAAAGTTTTTGATATTATTCCGACACGATTTGCGAGCCTGTTCTCGACTAATTGAATAAGAAGGGGAATCAAACCAGCGCCAACAATCATATTGACTCCCGAGGTATGCGTCGCAATCAAGTTCATAAACTGCAAAAGGGCCTCAACGAAGGACTGTGGAAGACTTGAAGATGGATTTGCAACATCACTAACAGTCCTACGGAACAATGCCATCAAGATGCCATGGTTAACACCAGCGTTCATGGCAGTCAAGACTTCTTGACACCTATTTCGATATCGAGTGAATGCATCCAGAACAGCAATTGCAGCAGTTTGAACAGGAATGGAAACATCGTGCTCGACATGTAAGAGTTCTGCCACACTGGATATGAGATCTGGTTCATAAAGGAAGAAAGAGGAGGTCGTTTGAGATTCCGAATGGGTAAGTGCATAGATGGCGATAGAGATCAGCCTTGCAATGACAAGCTTCTCCCGTTCAATTTCATTGCCTTTGTGGAGAACATGGCTAATGCGGATTCGATTCAATAACTCAAACTTTTCCTCGTCGGGGACTCCGTATGAGCAAATTGCATCTGTTAGTATCTCCATTGGTGATTGAGCCTGTATGGCGGTCTCCGAGATAGAGACATTGATAGGACCATGTGAAGGGTTTTTGGGCTTCAAAGCCGTGATCAACGGCTCATCATTCACCTCTTTCTCTTTCACTTGTTCTATTCCAGCTGCTGCATCCAGCTTATAGAAGCTGAAGGATACATCCCGCGCATCGGGCGGCAGATTCTCAACTTCCGTCTTGCGACTGCTACTCACAAGATCAACCAGTCTGACACCATGCTCGCGGATGTGTGGCCACTTCTTCGCAAGTACCATTAAACGGGATGTTGCAACGTTAAGCACATGCGTCACAGAAGATTGAGAGGAGTACTGCTGAGCAGGTCGAAGGAGAACGTTGAGAGACAGTAAGACAATGTCAAGATCTGAGCACAAAAGTAGACTGTTAAGCCGCTATAGTATTTATATCAGAAATTTTGGTGAGAGGACGAGAAGGTGTAGACAGTACGTCATAGGAGCTGAAAGTCTTGCGATTGGTAGAATTCTCGAGCAGAAGACGCTGGAACCGCAAGATTGCAGACACCAGTGACTTTGTTTCTGCCCGAAAAGTAACAGTTTGCACTCTTTCTAACTCATACTGGGTGATGATATCCTCAAGGATGGAATCAAATTTGTTGAGAACATTGCTCCACGCATTCAGGTCGGAACGTGGCCACTGCCATGACTCAACTGACCTGAGGACAGGAACCAAGTAATCGGTCGATGTATTCAATATTTTGGTCGTAAGATCCAGAACAGCTGGATGCTGCACCACGATGGGAAAATCAGTGGACCCCGACCCGACACAGCAACCTGCGGTGGAGATCAAATACGTACCGTCCAAACTTTCTTTGATTTGGTAGGGATTTTCATTTTCCAAAACCAACAGAGGGTCTTGAGAGTAGTTCAAGAAGTCCCCTGATATATGGAAGGGATGAGGGTAAGCAGGAGATAACGGTGGAAGACGAAAGATATTCCAGAGAAATCGAATTGCTGACGCAACCGATATCCAGACGTCACACGTTGGTCACGCGAATTCTGTCGAGAGCATGTCCGCTTCTGGTCCGTTTCTGACACGTAGTCGTCATCTCTCAAGATGGTAAAACGCAAGGCAGGCACTCAAAGTGAAGATGAAACTCAACTTTCCGACGTAAGCAGACAACATAAATCAGATCTTCCTCCTACGAAGAAGACTGCAACGGTAGGTCAACGGGCACAGACATAGATAGTATACTTATGAACAGAAAAAGCACAAACCCATTGCGGCAAGCTCTCCTCAAAAACATGAATGGAATGTATGTAAGCTACCCTATATTATTCACTCAAATCTAAGATACATAGACATCAACCTCCGAGACTGGCAATAAGTATATTGATCTTGGAAAGAAAAAACGTGCAACTGTCCGTTGCTTCAAGGACGTACCTTTGCTTGACATCCGGGAGTTCTATGGGTTCGGCTCAGAACAAAAACCAGGGAAAAAAGGGATTTCTCTAAATTTTGAGCAGGTCTGTAGGTTCCAAGGGTTTGACATTACATACTCAATGAAGCTTCAGTGGCAGACTCTGAAAGCAAATAGCGACGCCATTGACAAGTTATTTTCTCATCTACTCACAGACACAAAATAAGTCCCTTCTCAATGCAATTTGAAACCTTTGATAATTTGTTCTCCGCGACGTGTCGTAACTGCAACATTTCTTTGGTTCACCAAAAAGGTTTTCTGGATAAGATTAACTTGTCGTTATGTGACCAATAGGCCTGCTGCAGCATCATGTGCTCCAGCCAAACCTCGAACCTGTAATCCTCTAAACCAGGCCTTAGTCTTTACATCGAAAGCTTGGATATCAAGAAATGTTTCTAGAAGAAGGAATTTCAAGTAGACAAAATTGTATCTCCTATATTCTATTTAGTATATGATAACACAAAAGGAAGGAACGTACCACCAAGCCTTGAAGTAATCCTGGAAAAGGGAGACAGACAAGAGTCCTCTGGTTCGAATGTTGCTAATGATATTTTTGCGTTCATCTTCCCAGATCGCAAGAGCACAGTACTTCGCTGTGATAAGAAATATGCGGATCTGAAGTTCATGACTTAGCAACGTCTTCAGCCGTCGTTGCAGACTTACATTAGAGTGAGTGGTAGCTAATGCATTGTCAAGACTCCTGTCAGGAAATGTATGGATAGGAATAATAATTAGGTACTGATAGACAGATACGTACCTCGTGAGATCGTTCAGTTTGAGAACCATCAGTACCCTACGTGGCACTCGACGCAAAACATCAAGGACAGACAGGAAAACTCCGTTTTGCGCAAGAACGGACGTTCGAATGGTCTCCATTTCCTCCTCGGACTGAGGCATCATATCAATCAAGCCAGAGGCCTTCTTGAACTTTGCATCTCCAAGATCATCCCAAGAACCTTCCATGGCTATCCTTCCAGTGATAGCAGCTTCAAACACAGGATACTAGGAACCAGAGCGTCAGGACATATCGGCATCATAATCAAGATATGCAAATCACAAGATCAGGTCCTATATTGCCTACTAACTCAGCGTACTTTTGGCGATCGGTTTGCACAGAGGAATCATCAACCAAGGACAACCAGAATCTTCCATAATTCACCCTCAATTGATCATCGAGGTCAAAATATAGACCATGGTCTAGTAAAACGATTTCAAAATGGTATGGGGACAACGATTGAGGAGGAGCAGGCCGTATCAAGAGATTACCAAGGTGAGGGTCCTGTTGAACAATCAAAAAATTCATGAAACGTCAAGGGACTATCACCGACTTACAGCGTGAAACCATCCATTAACAAACACCATCTGGCTGAAAATGCGAGATAACTCAAGGGCTACCTTATTACGATCGATGTTGTTCTCGGCAAGATACCACAGGTCGTCAACACGTCCACCTTTGATGAACTCCATTATAAGGACTCGTTTAGTGGCGGCAATGATTTCTGGTATGTACAACGATGTTCGCATCCCTTGAAAATCCCGTATGACTCGAGCTGCATTGCAGGCTTCATGAATAAAATCCATCTCATTTGGAAGATGTTGTCTCATCTCGTCCTGCATAGACAGTGAGGCTTTTCCTGAAAGCAGAGTGAAAAAAGAACTCACGGCTAGCCAAGTAAGCTCAAACTCCGGGAACCAGTACTTGATCCAACCTATATAAATCAGCTTTGATTGGAATCAGATTAACTAGTACACACCCAGCGTAATTTCAACCATCTTCATATCGATGTCACAGAACTCTGCAAGATGTGGATGTTGTAACTACGATTATAGGAAAGAGAAACTCTGAATTTAATCAAGACAATAGCATAGTACGCCCCTTACCTTCACAGCGACATATTTTCCACTCAACTTGTGCTTAGCGATGTGTACCTGCGCCAGGCTTGCAACACCAATGGGACTTGGATCAAAATCGTCGAACAACTCTTCGATGCTCACACCCATGTCATCTTGGAAAAGTCTCTGGACATCCTCATACGCCGTTGGCTCGCACTGATCCTGTAAAGGCCTCATTGTACTGGTCCATTCCCTCGGAAGTACGATGAGCGAGGACATGTGTTGCCCAAGTTTTATGAAGATCCCTGGGAGCGACGGATTGGTACGAGTCTGGAAAGGAGAGTAAAAATCACATATACCTCCATTGGTTAGGAGTGCCTTTAAGACCCGTTTCGCACTCCGTGTTTGACAGAGTGATACAGCCTCTGAGCGTTGATTCTCGTTCCCGTAGTTCCAAGCAAATGTGAGTTTATAATCAATTACACCAAGCATTGTGGCTCCTGCATAAAGCATGAACAAAACATGAACGAGGTCATAAGGACAACAAACAGAAAACGCACTAGCCACTCTCCAGCATCTAACAGCAGCTAGGTAAGTGTGACGAAAGGGCTGGTGGTTCTGATAGGCAATGTAGCCTGCACCACCTACCAGAAGGGTTGCCATTGGGTACATCCAAAGTCTTTGTCTCGTTCTGGTGCCTCGGTGACGTAGAGCATGTAGGTGCGGGGAAATCCTTATCCATCTTGCTCGAGGGCCTCTGAACGCGTAGATTATTGAGCCTTGTGTAGAATTCCACCAACCAGAGTAGTTTATACGATGGAGAATCATTGTCACATAAAGACATTGGACGTACATTTGGACGTATAATAAAATTCAAACGAAAGTTGCTTATGTAACTTTTCCCGATATTTTCCAAGTTTATCCAGATAACGCGAATTTAATGTAGATATAGTACAATGTGTACTGAGAACTGTCTGTAAAATTATTTACTGCCCCGCTTCATCAGCATCTGAGCAAAAGATACTCGTTGTGATGACTGCGCATCCTCGTTTCGGTGCATAGCTTCCGCGTAACTAAAGTCCTGTGAGTGAAAGCACAAGAACGACTAGCCTGACTTACAGCAATTTGTATCGCACAAGTTCTGCCTCCAGTTCCTCGTTTCGCAGCCGCTGCTTCACAAGTTCATTCTACACCCATTAAAGCTAATCTAGAATCAGATATTAAGATTGAACTAACCAAGACCTCAACATGCTCAATGTTCATTTGGGCAACGCTATTTTCCAAATTTCGACTGCACCAATCTTATAACTGCTGTTTCAAATGACAAAATTCAACTACCAACCATTGCTGGGATAGGGCGCGGTTATTGTTCCGCAGATCGTCCATCTGCATAGCATGTTTGTTTGCTTCACGCTACATAGTATGCACGTCAATGAAATAGTGCCATTCTCACTGTGACCAACATACAACCATATCTTCGTATTCATGTCGATAACAGTCGAGCATGAAGGGAGTGATCTTGAGAGACACGGCATCGGCGACAAAACCATCGACATCATATTTGGGGGGCTCGATGTGGGTCCCATTTTCGAGTATCTAATCAGAGTCAATGTCGAACTGGCGATGGTTAATGAGAAAACATTTACCCTGTATTGATCAAGAACCTTATTATTCAAGAAATCCAATATTTCATCAAATTTGAGCTCTAGTAGCTTTTCCTCGTTCTTCTTAAGCAAGCCAATGCTAAAACCGAAGATGGCCTCTATCCCATTGGCCAGGCAATGGTCAAATATTCTGAACACGATTTCCAAGGGAAAACTACAAGGGCCATTAGTGGACTAAAAGGGAAAAGAAATATGAGAGCGTGCCGATAGCTAAACAATGTCAAAAACCATTGCGAGCAGAACATACTTGATTTGATACCTTGCCGGAGGAAATGTACGTGAAGCACAGGAATCAACTCCTCGATCAGACGATCAAACTATAACCAGGCAGAAATGTGACTGTATCCTGAAATACTAGAAACAGGGCTGTTTACCTGAAACTAGTAATTATGAGTTTTTTTTGGTGCGATCATGTATGGTAGGCTACACTCACAAGACGCATCTGTAACTTTGGCATTTCGGGTAGATAGTGACCCCTTATATCATACACCTGCATGAGTCGCACCAAAAGGGAGAAGGCTTCCTCGTCTGGCATCTATGCCATATAAATGGACTGGACAAGCAAGATATCTCACTTACGTTCAATAATAAGACTGCGGCAACGAAGGGAAGACCCTGGCAATATCCAACCAAGGAATCGTATCTATCGAAGAGAACGGTAAGATGCCAAATGGGAATGGTTGCTCGAATGTACTTACAGAGAATATGCCTTGAGGACATTGAACAAATTTTCCTGCCCTATCCCATGGCCATCTGTGAAGAAGGCATGGTGTGGGAATGTCCTTCAATAAATTTGAGACATGTCCCAAAGACAACAATCAGTCAAGATACATGCCTTCCAAGGTCTCGTGTTATAGACTTTTCATGCGAACTTGTTTCCCTCAGGAGTTTGATGTAGGTATTTTCAAGTTCAAGGTCCTTAGAAACTGCCCTGTCAACATCTGAATCATACGCTTTGACCAAACGTGTAGATAAATGTACGACTGACATATGCTGCCACACCATTCCACGTAATGTTGCAGGTATCCCTTTTGCGATCGCTTGTGCGAGTTCCTCGGGTTTTTCAGAGGCAAAGCCTGCGTAGTCTTTATGTGGGAGATCATTAGCATTAGTCCATGCCTATCTAAACAATGCATACTGGATATGACAGCCCCCCAAAAGTCTTGAATCCAAAATTAGCCGAGGAGACCATGTACCTGGGCGTAAACATACCCCAATCTATCGACTCTTCAGCCCCTTGCTCCTGAAGAGCCTTCTTTTCCTTCTGTAACCGCGAGAACTCTTCTTGCAGTGCATTTTGCCCATCTGGACTTATTCCGAACGGAACATCCTTCTCTTCGACAAAGGACGAGGTATGACCAGATCTAATAGTCGCAACAGACGCCGTTGTGCGATGAGACTTGCCCAGGGGCAGTGTATCACGGTCGACAAGATTCATCTCGCTATTAATGGGCCTATTGTTATCATGCAACCTATTTCCACTATCAACCTCGATTTCTTCCTGCAAATTTAATGGCCCTGCAGGGTCCAACTTGGATGTTTCAAGGACGGTAGCGAAACTGGAAGACGGTAAATCATCGTCGTTAAGAACAATGTCATCCAGTTCTGACACTGAAGTAGCGATGGATTCTCTTCGAGGTAACTGGGCGATGAAATTGCTTTGCTCAGGAGAGCGTAATGAGTCCAACGTGTCTTTCATGGACACTTCAGAAAGAGCCATAAGTCCAGAAGCAACGGTGAACATTAAAGAAAGAATGAAAAATATAGATGCATGAGCTTTAACGAAGGCAAGCAGATTAAGTGTAGCGAGCTGAAGGAGATCGCTTATGTGATGATGATCCAAGACAGACACAAGCAACCGATCAGAAACCGGCCACTTTTTACATGACCTAAGTACTAATATTCGACTGCATACAACAGGTCGGAACCGCGGGATACCCATGCAAGTATGTGTGGTCAGCAGCGACCCGTGGACTTGCGCTAGACACCCATACCATCGTGCACACAGAGGATAACAATTTAATTTAGAAGAAACTAGATAAGTGCCCCGCCTTTTTCCGTGAGCGGAATTTGGTTTGTGATCTCCGGCATCCTCCTCTTTACCATGAACGTCGCTCTCGCTTCCTCAACTTCTCTCAGGAAATTGGTTGTCCGTGCCGTACTTAGAAAATCCTCCGGCCCACGACACAGCTCATCTTCTGCGGAAAAAAAGGGTCAGGATGCCTTTTCCGAGGCCCAGAAAGTTGCTGGTAAGGCATGGGAAAATGTTTCCCGAGTCCTTGGTCCTACTGGTCAGAGAATCGGTAACCTGCTAGGCAGTAAGTGTAATGCCTAGTTTTTTTTTCCATCATTCATCAATTATAGGTTACAAGGAGCCATTGGTTTACAATTTTTCTGTTGTCCGTGAAGTGGCTAAGAGAGTTTATCACGGGGAAGCCCTCCAACCTCCCTCCCTCTCCCAATTTACCGAAGCATATTGTCAAATCTGGAGTAATGTAACCCAAGCTTCGTATTGGCGTGGCATTGTCCAGAACCGCCAGGTTTTTCAACTTGGTTTCTATGGTTTGCAAGCATACGGTATTTTTACGGTATGTGAATGATCCAATAGTCGTTTCCAATATGTTGAAGTTGAGACAGATTGGAGAAATGGTGGGTCGTAGGCAGGTAATTGGTTATCCTGTGAAACACCATTAGTATGCTTTGTCTCCTTTAGTAATAGGAAATTCACCAGTCCAAAACCCAGGACGTTTATAGTACACCATGTTGGCTCTTGAGATAGGGCACGTTTCCTAATTGTCATTGATCGCAATTTGTACTTTGGGTGACCTAGAAGGAGAAATGGACATGGACAGATCCATAATTCTATGTGGCAATGCTCCAGGGAACCGACTTTTCTCGGCGTTCGTGGTCTCCAATCCTGCGGGACTGAGGATCTCCATGGAAGAGCGTCCCGGGCTGTTGATTTGGGGTGATTCCCAGTCATAGTGGATATGCGACACTTCCCTGGTTGTTATGGCCCATACAGCGCACATGCCCAGTGTGATCTAACTCAAGACCGATGACAGCGAGTCTCTTGGTCGAAATAGCGCTGTGCCTTGGACTAGTTCAGAAACGGCACTCATTGGTACATTATTGGTATACCGATCACTAATGTTGCCTCAAAACCGTCTGGATTGCCTTCAAAACTTGAAAGAGAATTCATTTATAGATTCTCCAGGCAGCAACAGGGGATTTTATATCGGCACCTTTAGTGAATCCGATTTTTCCATGTCCTATCTAATTATATTTCAAAACGCTTTATCGTGAACTGCTTAAAACAACTAATCAGGAGTGCCAGTACATGACCTTGAGTTTCTCGAATATATGAGAGTTGTTCTACTCTGATATTTTAGAAGTCTTACTATTGTATACTATCTCAATGGGTCCATTTGAAGTCATGCTTAAGATAAAAATCTGTAGGTAAGGAGACTAAATAGATGAAGTGGGAAAACTTCAACTTATGTAAAGATGCCTACATTGCACATACAGGTAGCTCTCCCCTCATTTATCGCATTACCTCGTTTCTTAATAGCAGGAATCACTTGTTGTGCTTGTAGTAGTGTTCTTCTGATCTATCTCTCAAACAGCAGAGCTCGAGATGCCTGCACGCAAGCTTATGGCTTGTCTATCTCTGCTTCCAAATTATAGTCCCCTTGATTCAACAATCAGAAGGGATCTTCCCCAATTTGATTGCATATCTTATGTCTCAGTCTCAATCGTTCGTCTCAGGAACAAACATTTGCCTCCTTTGTGCACTGAGTCAACCAACATCATTTATTTTCTTCGTTGGTAGAGGATGATAAATCAAACACCTGTTCTCGATGTGTGATGTCATAGTCCTGAAATCGGATTGGTAAATTCCACCTGCAAGTTCGCTAAGGTGCCCTGAGTAAATGGGAAATGATCGACGCAAAGATCAACTCACAATGGGTTTCTCACAGTGCTTCAGAAGCCAGGTGATTCCCATAAATCATCGAAGTTTGATGTGGTAAATCATCCTATGAGGCGTGCTTGGGCCTCAAAATTCTCCATTTGAAATACTTGTGAATTTCAATATCTAGGTTCCTTCCTTCCTGACATAACATGAATCTGTAGGATCCCACAGGCTCAAGCCCCACTTACAATTCAAATGCTGCTTGACCCTGATTTTGTTGTTGAGTTGTTTCTCAGCACTTTGAAGAGGACTATCTGCCTTGTCAGAGTACTTGACAACAAGCGGTCGTTGAGATTCATCCTTAAGCTCTCCGATGAATTCTGGGAGGAAATGTAATGAGATTACTGATCAACAGAGCCGATGGGACAATGTGACACTCACCGAGGATTTGGAATGATTTGTACCATACTAGCATTTTCCATTGTTTCAACTTCTGAATAGATATTGTGAGCGTAGGACGTATATCAGACGGACAAGAACAAGACACAGGCGGTGAATGTGAACTTAATTGTCAACATCAACACACGGCGAAGCTGCAAGTGTGGGAGCAGTCACAAGTGCCTCGGCTTGCCTGATCCGTTTTCTTTCAGCTGACTATAAACTTCCTATGAAGGGAGACTCACGTCTTTCGGCGAATATTTTTCGCCATTGTCCGATATACTTTATTCAGGTTCCTATTCGTGAGCACTATGAAAGAAGGGGAAATATAAATATTCGTGTCGGTCTGTGTACAGCATTTTCCCATAAACACTGTTAGTCTTTTGACAACCAACTAAGATTCCCTACATGCTACATTCTCTTTGAAAGGAACAGTATCAACCTTATCTACTAGCTACTCTGGTCAACCTCATAACAGCTATTGCTACTCAGAGGTAAGGTCAGAGTCAAGGATAGACTAAAAGCTATCCCTACCCTTTGTTAATAGCCTGAGAGTATACCCTACTCCTGATGGGCCTTGTCCATTTGCCTTTCTGTCATCTTCCATGCACATCACTTGACATGTAAACCACAATTAACAATGTGGCACCCCTGCATCCAGAATTTTTTGAACATAGTGAACAGCCCTTCTAATTGGAAGAGATGCTGTTTGAAAATACATGATCATAGGTGTCCAATAGCTATACAATCCTAATAGCAGAGATTCCTGTAAATGAGATAGTCGTATGTGATATAGAAGGCAGAGATAGGTCACAATATGTACATGATGGCAAACTTCAATCTTAATGGTATGCTCCATCAGCTTCTTGAGGTATGTGAGGAGAAACTGTACCCGACACATCGGATCGCCTCTCTTGATGCTCATCATCCTGAATCTCCCTTACTTGTTGCTGGCGCCGATGTCGTCTTCCTGTGGCAAAACGTAGGTATCTTGAAAATCGATTGTTTCCGTACATAGACGGTCCATATCGTCGTGAACCAGACGTCAGATGATGTTGGTGACGATTATCAGGTAATTCAGGACGGAGGCCATTGATATCAATTTCCTGGTTTTCGTTCCCGTCATCGTAGGAAATTATGTTCGCTAGCGCAAGGAAATCTCCGATAAAAATTAGCTTCATGATTTCAAAGCTGGCGGATTGGCATACCTTGTCTACATATTGGACATGAGCTTGACAGCTCGAGCAGCCACTGGTCAACGCATTCTGGGTGAAAGCGATGCTTGCCCTCGCAAGGCAATACCCTGATATCGTCACCCTCCTCGAAATCAACAATACATATCGGACACGTCTCCCTGCCCATAGCCTCAGGGCTTAGGTCATCCCGAATGCGGATACCATATTGAGATTCAAATCCATGTGAACGTGTGAGAGTCGTAGGCGAGGGAGTAGAAGGACCCTCACCACGATCGTCATCATGATCGCTGCGAGACGTACTTGGTTTGGGACTACTCATCGACGCAACTGGTCTATCTTCCACCCTAGGAGAGAGGATCCCAACTGCATTACTTTCTTTGGTCTGAGCGACAGGTGCAGTGCGTTCTTTCATAGTTGTCTCGTCGATGATCTCCCATTGTGTGAGCTCTTGAGCTTCAACGTCTTTCGCCTGATTTCCTCTGGTATCACCTTGGGCCTCTCCATCACTACTGCCCCCCCCAAACTTAACGATCGGGAAGGTATCCAAAATAGCGCGGGTGAGACCCCGAGCACGACTTCGAATTGGACCATCTGATCCTATCCGAGTCCGCGGGCCGTAGCGTTCAGGATGCCGTAACGCCCGTATGGCCTGGAGACAAATTATTGGCGATATAAAGTGAGCAAAAGTCATACCCCTGAAATTATCACGACACAGAAGAGAGCAGAAACACAGCCCGTGATGGCGTAGAGAACGATCCTAGGTTTTAAGTAGATTACAACCAGTAACCAACTATTATTCAAACTCACATAGCCAGGGCGGTCTTGCTTGAACCTGATGAGTGACTTCCATTGCTACTCCCAGTGCCAACACTGCCATTAGACGGTCCATCTGAATCACCTGTAGCGTTGTATGCACGAAGATCCGCATATAAAAATCCTGGCTCAGTGGCATAGCCTTTTCGTATCGAATCTTGAATGGCTTGCGCCGTGTTATTTAACCTTGATGAATCGTACTTGGTAATACTGGCATTCGCAGGTATCAGCTGACCGAATTGATAGTCAATGAGGTGGGCACTGGTCTTGCTCTGGGTCGAAAATATGTCGAAAACTTGATCGAATGTTGAAGGATCAGTATATTCAGGATTGATGACACATGCAAGTGAACGTAGCGAGTATAATAACTAACAAGGTGTCAGCCCTTGCACAAAATCACTGGGCTGAGTGTTGAACTGACAGCCGCAACGGCGCCTTTGTCGCGTGCCAGAGTGAAGATATCAATCTCCATTGAGGCGTCAGTCGAATTGGCATCACAAGAGACCATTGCAATCCATGGGGCAGACGCTACAACCAGCTCAAGTCAAATCAGGAAACGTTCGAGATGGCGTACTTGGTGGAGTCATTTCGTTGACAAATTCTTCCGTGAAGTGTATTAGGATACCCTGCAGCGTTGAATCATCAGGGTCAATGCAGGTGAACAGCTAGGGGGTGGCGCACTTTGCTAATTCCATCGCTTCCATTGCCGGCAAGCTGATATGACACGTTCTCCACATAATTCCTAAAGCTTTGAGAAAGATGTATATCCTCAGAAGGAAGACTGACCCATTTGAATACCACTGAAGACGAAGCTTGGAAATGTCGGTAATGTTTAGTCCGCCCGCGATTGCAGCCTGGGATGAATTGGTTGGAGATGCTGGGACGTATGCTAACGCACATGCTGCGATAAGAACGAGGAAGAGAAGGGGTACCATGGGGGGAACAAAGAAAGTTTTGGCCAAGTCCGAAACAAAGGATAAAGGAGAGAGCGGTACCCTGCAAGACTACACGTGCTATATTGATTACTACATAGTCCCCTTTACACAAAGCTCCCTGACCGCTCCACAGTATTGCCACCTCCTGTACGATCGTACACTAGTCTCCCGCGCACGTATGTCTGCTCAACAACTCCTCGTAGCCTTTGACCTACATAAGGTGTAATTTTGTTTTTGAAGTTCAGCCCCTCCTTCGTGACCTAAACGAGAACAGTGAACGTAAACATATGTCTATAGACTGTCATTGAATGGGTCCACCTCAAATTCCGCTTCGCTATCCCAAAGGACAAGATCACCATCATAACCAACTTTCAGCTGTCCCTTGCGATCTCCAATGCCAGCATGTTCAGCTGTGCGACGGCTAGTCCAGTCCAGTATTTTACCAAGTGTTACACCACGCTTCTGTCCTTCTGTCCAGAGGAGGCTCAGACCGAGGCCAAGCGTACTGATCCCACCCCATGCCTTCATAATGTCTCCCTCCTCTATCATTTTCAATTCGGCAACACACGGGCTGTGGTCAGACACCACAAAGTCAATTGTCCCATCTTGTAAAGCCTCCCACAGGAGGTTCCTGTTGTCTTCATCTCGAATCGGCGGACAGCACTTGAACTCAGGTCGGCCATCAGGGACATCATTCAAAGTCAGACAAAGATAGTGGAAGCAAGTCTCAACCGTAATCCTAATACCTTTTGCCCTTGCCTTCCGTATCAAAGGAAGGGCATTGGCTGCAGAGAGGTGGACGATGTGGCAACGCAGTTCGGGGTACTTTTGATGTCGCTCTATTATAAGTTGGATAGCATCAACCTCCAACTCCTGTGGTCGAGATTTGAGGAACGTCGAATAATGCGTTGGATTTCCAGCATCATATATTCTTCCAAGTTCAGCGTGGAAGAGAAGAACAGTCTTTCGACCCTTTCTAAGGTCATTAAATTTGTCTACAAGCTCTTCACTAATAAACTGTTTACCTGAAGTGCTTGCATAGCCAAATCCACATCCTGCTGACCAACGCAGGGGAACTCCTGACCAACGGAAGTGATTTCAAGATAGTCATGCATAAGATGTCACTCACATCGACACCACTTTCTATGAGGAAACATTTGAAACCTTTTACACCAGCATCGATGAGTTGGCTAAGATGATTCTTATCACAAACTGTGGTCAGCAAATCCTCAGGCCGCTCGATGAAGAGTGTCACCTGATTTCCAGGGATCACCCCTCCCCAGAAGCCGACATCGACATGACATTGTCCATGAGCTGCTTCTCGCTTGATTGCAAGGTTATCTACTGTCGTTGTGGGTGGTATCGAGTTGAGAGGCATATCAATGACTGTTGTAACGCCACCTGACGCTGCAGCACGCGTCCCTGTCCAGAAGCCCTCCCAGTCAGTTCGCCCGGGCTCGTTGAGATGAACATGAGCACTAGGTAACAACTCATGTATCAAACTGTGTGTCAACATGAATCGGGCTTGAGAGTACGTACTCAACGAGTCCCGGGAGGATGATTTTACTTCCGGCATCAATCCAAGTGATCTCACTGTTTGATGGCAAATACAGTGTCAAATCACTTCGGGAGTGTTTTCCAAGTCGAACATCCGTGATCTTTCCTGTTAACATGTCGACGATAACCGTTGCTGGCTGGGGAATGTCTGTCTCGGGAAGAAGGACACGTTGACCAGAGCAGACGAGAAACTGCGACATAGATGTAGGAAGGTAAAATTGGACCCATCAATTGTGGACGAGTATGAGGTCTTCCCATGATGATCATCTTAGTAATCGTCCGAACTCAGTATTGCAAACAATATGAAGAATCAATAAAGTAATGGTAATCAATGAAATCAAACTTAGCAGGTCAATGAACATGAAAGATGAGTATGACTGAGTGTTAGTTATCTCTTGTTCATCTTTCTTTCCATACCGTACAACATGTATCTACAGGATTCGTGAAGGTCGGGTCAATGGAAATTAAGAAATCGGAGTCGCCAACGTACCCCAAAATGATCCAGAAAAATTTCTCTCAAATATGACTTATGCACAAAAATAAACTCACAGTCCCATACTCCCATACTCCCATACTCCCACGAAGCAAACAAATTCTTCGGTGAGTCTTCGATGCCGACTATGAAGTCTTCGATAAATTCATCTTACCAGTGCACGACTGGTGACTGAACTTCATTATACAAAGAGCCGTCTATTCAACGAGACATTCAACACCTCCAATGATTGAGACTTCAGGAACCAAATCTAGCTAACCGAGCCTGCCTAATCTCATCCAAGCTTAGATGCGTGCTTGGTTCTACAGTTGATGAACCTATATTTCCTGAAGAATCGGAAAACTCAGAATGCCAAGTTTCAATCTCATCCTCATCTACATCCATGTCCTTTGACGTTCTCTGACTACTGATCACTGGGGTGCGTTGAGCCGTTGGTTCCGGTAATCTTGATTGGAGAGGCTGTTGATGATGTCCCAAAGGGACATTCTCAAGCGAGGCTCGAAGAGCGGCCTGTAGTTCTGCGTCTTCGTCATCGTAGTTTCGATATTCTGATAGAGAATTCCCAGCTGCAGGCATTGATGTATCGTCATTTCTCAAGGCAGATTGAAAGCTTGGAATTTGTGCTGGCTGGAAACTGCTCTTCCGGCGCTCATCCCACTGCCGAGCCATGTTCTCACTTTCCGCAATTGCTTTTCTAAGTTGCTCAGCTTCTTCTTCTTCCTGTCTCAATCGTGTCTGTCTCCGCACGTCTTGTTGTTCAGGATCAAGTCCATTAACTGACCATAATTCCCTCTGTGCAAGTTCCTGTTGTTCCCGCATACGTCGTAATAGCATTCGATTTCTTTCCGTGCTCGTTGCTACAGGATCGGGATCGACAGAATCCTGCCCATGATATTGTCGGAAAGGACGACTGTTCGTGTCGCTAAAGGTGGACCTGCTCGCTATATTGGAGTAGGTGTGCGAGGATGAATCGGCAAAGCTGCCAATCATATCATCATAATATGACGAACCATACCCTTCCCGACTTGTCAAGGAGGCCTGAAGTGCGGCCTGTAGTTCATAATCCTCATCTTCAATCCCCTCTGGATACCCGCTGTCTTCTGACCTTTCCAGCTGGTTCCCGCTTCCCGATGCTTTCGTTGATCGGGATGAAACCTGAACGTGTTTTGTTACAGAGATATCAGGTAGTGTGGTTGATGAGGGCTCCGAAAGCGTGGCTGCAATCTCGTCTGCTTCTGTGCGAGAAAGGGCAAGAGGTTGAGATGCATTTGACTGCGTGACTGCAAAAACTGAATAGCCTTCAAACGAGGATAAGTATTATCGAGACGTACATTTTTGAAACGCACCTTCTGTCTCCGCTTGCTGTAATACCATTCCTAGATAAAGCTTTCCAACCCACTCCGGTGCAGATAAAAAAGAATTAAGATTGAACCAGTGCCCCTTGCCAGCGTCATTGTCTATTTTTGCCAGAGCAGGCCCGAAACGTCGCAAAGTGAACCAATGCTCCCCCATGTTAAGAATGAAAGCGAGTTGAGTACTACGAGGACTCTCAGCGCCCGTCGAGTCAATCTCATGGAGCAGAGACCCACTGTGGATGATCCTGATAAGGGCGCATAGTATTACTGCGCCAACGTATAAGACTGAAAATGATGATATAGAGATGTGAATGCTGTGAGCATAAGAACGCTGAGCACTCACTTGAGCCCCCAAACTTCTAAAGCTTCTTCCATGACTTGAACGGAGAAGAAGCCTAGTGACTATAAGAAATAACAAGTGACATATCAGGGTGTTGCAAATGCCTGTATCGTCCATATTCTTGCTGCCACCTCGCCGGTCGTCTGTGTTGTATTGCGCCTCCAGCTGGTCTAGTTTCCGTGCAATCTCCGAAAGATCTGGTGCTGTGAACTGACAGACGAAGGAAGAAAGATTGTGTTAGTATGCAATAGTAGTTTTCCGTGCCAACATACGTATGGTCCCTCTAGAACTCGGGGTCATTATAGACTGGGTCTCGAGGACAGAGGACGTACGAAGGAGAGAATTAAGCGCATGTTGTGCACAAAGCATTGATCCATCCTGTTGTTTTTCATGATAGATCAGTGACGCAAGGCTCTCAAGTCCAGCCATGATCACGAGAGTTGCCTCAAATTTGTTCGGATATCTGGAAGATAAGAGCCAGGCATCATCACGTTGCGATGGATTATCTCTATTTAGAAAATATTGACGTAAGTTACTACTGCGTATTCGAAGTAGGAACTATGCACTCTTCTGTCATGCTACATTCTAACACTATCCAAATGCCATCTATCTTTTTACACACTGGTTTTCGTTGGAAATAAGCACTCATCAAATTGAATTGACAATTGCCTGAAAGCATCGGACACTTGCATGAAATGCAACGTTGCGTATTGATATTATAGTTGATCAGAATAGTAGAGCTTAACTAATTTATCGAAAATAGTGACTAGGAAGGAAATTTTTGGAAATGACTTCTTCCATGGAACTGATGTCTGAGTTTCGAAGAGACCCACCGCAGCGCATTGCAAACACTTGTAATATTGACAAGAGTTTTTGCCCGCCAGATGAAGATCACTCACTCAGTAGAGGAATGCCATGCAACTAAGAGTACACAGCTGTACATAATACATTCTGGCCAGATTCCCAAACGACTCCTATATAGTGTTCTGAGCTCAAAGTGCAAGATCTATTTGGATAACTTCAGAAGCTCTGAGCTCATGGATCCAATTATTTTGAAATACAAGTCAAACCAGATTTATTGTCATCCAGTCTTGTCATTAGACAAAGAACGACGGTGTGAGATTCAACAATCATGTTTAACATGATTACATTGTGCATGGGTACGTCGATGAGGCTGAATTAAGATCGGCTGAGCATGGTCCGTGAAAGGGATGGCCTAATAACCGAAGAATCTACATTGAAGGACATCTCTGGTGCTTTGGATTTGTCCGCGGAAGGACTTGCGTACATTAATAACAAGTCTTCTGGATCGATAAAGGAGATTGACCAAGTAGAAGCTGACAATGGTACAATGGCGGACAGAGATTTCCTTCTACTTCACACGCCCTCATTCTAAATATCCCATCCATCAGAAGTCCTAGGATCTGGTGGACCTCAGTTTTGTGTAATAAGTGAAAGAAGCAGAAGAAAAGACTTCAAAGCTGAGAAATTGAGCTTATTATATGCCGACATCCTGGGACAGCTGTACTCTCGAGTTCATGTGATGATTCAGCTACCTTCGAGAAGCTGTGGCATGGGGTACAAGAGAAGAAGTATATGAGTCACTATGCCTCATATCGTGCTCGGGAATTTGCAAAAATGCTCGCTTCACTGGTAGCTTTGCTGTTCATTGCATTACAGGCGTCCTCAATAGCTCCGAAAGGTCCATGGGACAATTTCAACTTTGCACCAAAAAGCAGGACCAGTCGGCCAGTTAGCATCCACTCTACACAAGGAGATGTTCAGAATGCACAAGCTCTCATCGGATCCGGGACAGCGACATTAACTGGCAACGGTAGCTTTGTTGTTGTCGACTTTGGTCAAGAGGTAATGTAGCATCATGGAGTAAAAGATCGTTCGATTCACAATGATGCAGGTTGGAGGACAGGTTTTCCTACACGTCGATGATTCAACTGCAGATTCCAGACTCTCTCTTTCATTTACCGAATCTACACAATTTATCAGTCCCAGCAACTCGGACGACTCTTGTCGCAGCGTCTCCTCAATGGATGGAGATGGGGTCCAGTCTCTCCCAAGACCCCTTTCACAAGGACAATTTCAGCAGACCATCGGCCAACAGCGTGGTGGTTTCCGATTCCTGACAATCGTCAGTTATTCTGAAGCTCCTGTCAGCATTTCGAATGTTGGAGTACATAATACGTTCATGCCGCATTGGGATGACTTGACAGCCTATACGGGTTACTTCTTTACACGAGATCCCAATTTTCACGATCCTGACTTTTTGACGAAGTTGTGGTATGCCGGGGCGTATACAGTTCAGACGAACACAATTGATGTGCATCAAGCTCGACAACAACCTTGTCCGCGTCCAGAAGGTAAGAACCTCTCTTCTGTGTATCGTATCAGGGTTGATGCGGGAACTTTCAGGGTGGGCTAATAATGCTACTGGAGGTCCAGTCGAGGGACCTGTCTTGGTCGACGGCGCGAAACGTGACCGGTGAGTTATTCCGAGATGCTTATTTCCAAAAGCGTTGACAAAGCACCTATAGAAATATCTGGCCAGGTTTGTTGTTCAGTATGAAGTTGGAGCTTCTCACAAACCTACATAGGTGATATGGGAATCTCGAGTCACACAGAACTAGTTGCTCTGAACGATATCCTGTCGAGTAAAAACGCACTCCTCGTGATGTTTTCGACACAAGACCCTGCGACCGGAGCTCTCCAGTACTCCGGCCCTCCAATTAATGCCAGAGGTAGCGACACCTACATTTCTTGGTCTCTGATCGGAGTGCATAATGTTTGGCTGTACACCGGAGATCTAGAATTCGTTCAAACAGTTTGGACAAACTACACCAAAGCGCTAGCTTTTTTGGAAGCCCAGATTGATGAGACAGGGTTGATGAACGTCCCAAAATCATTTTCCAATGACTGGGGAAGGGACGGAGGACAAGGCCACAACATCGCAGCGAATGTATTGCTTTACAGGGTGAGCAACTGTGAAACCTCTAGGTTGGCTGGTGATAACTTTTTGACAGTCTCTGATTGTAGCGTCCGAGCTTGCAAGCCATATGGGAGATGAAGATATGTCTGCTACCTATGCAGCCAACGCAGTGCTGTTGAAGGAGGTGATCAACGATGTACTGTGGGACGATGAAGCCGGGATGTATCGTGACAACGAGTCCAGTTCACTGCACCCGCAGGATGGGAACTCGATGGCTATTTTATTCAATATAACCCAATCACAGGAGCAGAATAAGGCAGTCAGTAGAGGCTTGACGCAGTTCTGGACAGATATTGGACCCTTAAGCCCTGAGCTGAATGACACGATCATTCCTTTCGTGGGCGGATTTGAAGTAGTTTGCTAATACCTTCACCCGATCAAAATGATTAATTTCCACTAGGTTCAAGCCCATTTCATCGCAGGAGAAGGCGAGCGCGCGATTGATCTACTTCACAGAGGTGAGCTGGGTCAACGTTACCAAAGTCAAGATACTGACCAGTCGGCGTGCTTCGATTAGAGGTGAGAGCTTCGTAATGCACATACAAAAACTTATGTTCGCAAAAAGTGGGGATATATGTTGTACACTAACTTATCTGTTCAATCGACTCTTTTGGAGGGTTTTACGGCTAACGGCTCGCTTGGGTGAGCTTGCCTAGATATCAGCCGCTTCTTGTGACTAGATGCTGAGTACAAATTTTCAGGTATCGCTCTGCAGCGGGCTACAACTTTGATCACTCGTACACCAGTCATAGTCATGGGTGGTCTACAGGTCCGACACCGGCTTTGACGTTCCACGTATTGGGGATCGGTATAACGTCACCTCAAGGACAAACGTGGACAATAGCACCTGTTTTGAGTGGACTAGAGTCTGCCGAAGGGGGTCTGGAAACTGGGCTCGGTTGGTTTGGGGTAAAATGGAACGTCAAGAAGAATATTTTGACGGTTGAAATTTCGACGCCGAGAGTAACATCGGGGACTGTTACATTGCCAGGTACCGGGGAGATAACAGTGAATGGCAGATTAGAGTCTGGCGGAACCATAGAATTGAGAGGAGGAGACCATATTCTAATGAGACGCCTGTCTTTGTCTTAAAGACTCAATTTGTATGCCACGTGATGTGACTAAGGTATTTACTCTGCACCCGCTCCTTTCTTCCAATGGTTTGTCGGATTGCTTCCGTCACTCTGGTTTGTTTACTCTCTCTGTCGGGTCAGATCCTTGCAGATGAACAAAAACCTTTCGACTGTCTTGTTGCTGCATCTGGTGCAGAATTTGATTTGACTAGACTTGCGCACGAGTATGATCTCGACCGAACAAGAGAAATGCCTCCGACGACGATGATTGATCAGCTCAAGTTCAATCTCTGCGCTGACCTCAAACATGTGGAGGGCGTAGAAGACCGGGACCAGGTCAGCATCCTCAATCACCTCGAATCCACGCCTATTGTTCATACCACGTCCAGTGCGAAAAAGGCACTCGTGCTTGTCTTACTACGATGAACCGGAAGCCAGGAGAATCTGATCGAATAATTTCGGTAGTCACTCTCGTTGAGTCCCTGTCGACCTATAAAGTAACAGCAAGTCTATCAGGTGGGTTCCTCATCTTCGTCTAGTGCGTACGTGCTGAAAAACCCATCGTAGACCCTAAGTCTCTGGGCATTGTATTTGAAGGCCCGAGATATCCGGATCCAGCTGATTCGACATTAGCTACCCAAAAGCTCAACCTTACAATTTATTGCGATCCAAGTTCTACCTCTGGCCCAAAATTCCTCTCTTATGATGGCTCGATGTTGAATCTAGAATGGACCACTTCTGATGGTTGCCCGAAGACCACCGATTCTGAACCTCCGAAGGATGACAAGGGAAATAAAGGCGGTAGCGATAGTGGTTCTGAGGACGAGAGTGTCGGTAGTGGGCTTGGATGGTTTTTCCTTGTGTAAGTACGACATACTCTGGCACGGAACTCATCCATTGATTTCACGTCTCTGGACAACAGGATACTGCTGATTTTTGTCGCTTATTTCGGTTTGGGGGCCTATTACAACTATTCAACGTACGGTGCGAGGGGCATCGACCTGATTCCGTGAGTGGTTTGCATTCTGTTTGACACTTTTCTGAACTTCTTCCAGGCACCGAGATTTTTGGCAGGAAATGCCGTACATGCTCAAAGATGTCATTTCCCACTTATGTTCCTCCGCCCATCCACGACGGTCCTCGAGAGGTGGTTATGTTGCGGTATAAGCATGATGCATGGGCGCATTCTCTTTCAGTACTTTCAGGACTTTCAGCATGATGAAAACTTGATTAATTAAGCGACGAATATGGGATACCTCGAGAACGCCTGCCTATGCTCAGGTTTTTCTTGTTTAGACTTTACGATAACTTGTAGGTAATCATATAATACTTTTGCACTCTGTCGGACTACACCTGGGACAGGGAGTCTTCATAATTCAGCGTTTGAGGGAATGTATCCTACTGTAATTGTTCAGAAAGTTATGAGGCACTATCTAAAATGTCCTAGTATACCAATCCAGGAAGGAATTCCAAAGGGCCATATTGTCCAGATCTCGTTTCTCTCTGTGCTGTTTGATCAGCTCTTAAACTAAAAGACCCATACACTTCAAAAGCTCCTTACATATAGACTTTGAGGAGCTCCCATCATCGAAATACCATGAATAAAAACAAATGCAAAATCCAGCTCAGGGCATTATTATACATCTTGTATATATATATTTGTCTCCTTCCAAAATAGACCTACACCGCGCCAGAATGATTCTGACTTTCCTTCCCTTGTTGCTGAGCCGCACAGATAGCGATGTATGGTTCTGACGAGTCTGATTTTACTTTTGCTGCGGATGGGTCCCGCTTGTTTTCTGAATCATCGTTGATGGCGTCTGAGTCTGCTGCTTCGCAAATTGAATCTACACACAAAGATATATCACTTCCGGATCTCAGTACTAAAGCTCACGAGGAGAAACTACAGAATGACATCTTCATACTCAAAAAACTCAATGCTGTCTTCTCCACATTCAATGAAGCATTGGATGCAACAGGTAGCATTAATGGTGTATGGATTTTCATCAGCTCATAGCAAGGTGCCTAGGCTCATCCCATGATAGAAAATAGTTAAACAACTGGCCGAGACAGATGCCCTACTCAACAAATATGTTGATATTCTTCATAAATCTGAAGGCGTTTCTCGGTTGCTTTTTGATGAGGATTGGCAGGGAGCCGAAGCAGTGAGCCTTGACGCTACGTGGTTTTTCCCTCTTTTTCTTACGATGAGTTGGATAGGATGAAATTCAGCTTGAGCGAGAACAAGCAGAGGCTATTGAGCATGCACGGCGTGAGGAAGAGGAGCGGAAATTAGCCATGCAGCGGGAAAGGGAAAGATTAGAACGTGAACAGAGGGAGAGAGACGACAAAGAGCGGCAGAAGCAGGAGCAGGAGAAGCGGGAGAGAGATTCCGCCCGTGGAGGCTCGAGAGGGATATCACGGAGAGGGATTGCAACTCGTGGAACGAGAGCGACATCAATTCGTCCAGGTAACTTGTCCTTCCGATTACCACTCAGCCAACTCACATACACCTGATATAGGTGTCACAAGACCGGGTTCGGTGAGTGGTCTACCATTGCGCAAGCCCACAGGGTCGACAGGAAGAAGAGGAACTCCTCCAGGACGGGGAATAAGCAAGACATAGTTGACGCGACTCGTGACGGTGCTCATGTCACACATCATATTTTCTTGTTCATAACTGAAAGATTTCATGTACCCTAGCAGACTGTAGCTTCCACACACACTTCTCTCCAGAATGTCTAGGAAACGCACCAGAGATACAAATGCTTTGGCTCATTCTGCTTCTGAATTCCACGATGACGCTGATGACATCTCTTTCGCTCTAACGGGCAAGAAACGCAAGTTATCCAAACAGCCAGAAAATTTGGCAGACGATGACCCAGAAGATTTCTCGCATTTCATACAAGAATCTATGACCAAGCGTGACGTCAAAGAAGGTACTCAGGTAGTAAAAGGCATTAAAGGAAAGCAAAAATTCGCAAAAGGAGAAATTGGTGGAGGTAGTTTCCAGAGCATGGGTACGGCCAGATGAAATTTGCAAACTAGGCTCAGTTAACACAATGGCGTCCACAGGTCTCCATCCATCGCTTCTGAGATCCTTGACTCTACAGGGATACCGAGTACCGACACCAATTCAACGACTCACCATACCAGCATTGCTCACCAATCCTCCACGGGATCTCGTTGGGATGGCTCGTACAGGTTCTGGTAAATCACTTGCCTATATGATTCCCTTAGTTCAACGTCTGAGTGGGCGTCACTCAACCGCTTTTGGTGCACGGGCCCTCATTCTCCTACCCACTCGTGAATTGGCTTTACAGATCCTCAAGGTTGGGAAGGAAATGTCAAGACGATGGAATTCAGACCATGGGGATCATGCAGGCGATAAAAAGGGAGAAAATTCGAAAGGCCAGAATCTAAGATGGGGTCTGATTGTCGGTGGTGAGGGCATGGATGAGCAGTTTGAGATGATTACAAATAATCCGGATGTGTGAGCACTCTCAGCCTCCTTCTTGTGCAGATCTTATAATTGTCCTGCAGCATTATTGCAACACCGGGGCGACTCCTGCATCTCATAGTTGAAATGAACTTGGATATGAAATGCGTCCAATACGTTGTTTTCGACGAAGCCGACCGACTCTTCGAGATGGGTTTTGAGACCGCCCTCACAGAAATCATACACCGACTCCCTACATCTCGTCAAACCCTTCTTTTCTCTGCAACACTTCCTAAATCTCTCGTGGAGTTCGCAAAAGCTGGCCTTGAGAATCCTAAACTGGTGCGGCTGGATGCAGAGAGTAGGATAAGCTCTGATCTCAAAATGGCGTTTTTTTCTATTAAACAAGCTGAGAAGGACGCTTGCCTTTTAGGTCTACTAAGGGATGTTATCCAGGTTCCTTTGTCCAAGAAAAACGCAACAGAGGAACGCGAGGCAAAGGACAAAAAACAGAAAGGGAAGGAGAAGTATTCTGAGCAGACCATCGCTCCTCACCAAACTCTCATTTTTACTGCCACGAAACATCATGTCGAGTATCTCACTAGTCTTCTGTCGACCACCGGGTACTCTGTCTCACACATTTATGGTTCCCTCGACCAACAGGCACGAACATACCAGATGGACAAGTTCCGAAAGGGTGCAACTAGTGTACTTGTTGTTACAGATGTCGCTGCTCGCGGAATTGACATTCCAATTCTCGAGAACGTCATCAATTATGACTTTCCGCATGGCGCCCGTGTCTTCGTACATCGCGTTGGACGAACGGCTCGCGCCGGACGTCAAGGCTGGGCGTGGTCATTCGTCACACATGCTGAACTTCCCTACCTCTGTGATCTCCAACTATTCCTTGCAAGACCTCTAACAAGCATTATCACGGACAATAGTGACCAAGCTTTTACACAAAACCTTGTGCTAGGTACCTTCGAACGCGAGAAAATTGATGAGGATATGGAGTACCTTAGGTCTCTAGATAACGTGAATCATTCACTTCCAACCCTCCGTGATGTGATGAAACGCGGCCATATCATGTATGAACGCAGTAAAGGAAAAGCAAGCCTACAAAGCTATAAACGCGCAAAGGAAATGACAAAAAATTCTGACTGGCAACTCGCAGGCTCTGATACTGGCATGCACCCTGTATTACTGCGTGGATCGAATGCTGCTGAAAAGAGGATGTTGGAGGATGCGAAGAAAGTTTTGTTGAAGGCTGTCAATGCTTTTACGCCATCAGAGACAGTGCTTGAAGTTGGAAATAAGACTGGCTCGGCGAATCTTGCCCTGATGAAACAAAGAAGGGAAGCATTGCAGAAGTCAGCTACGAGGACGATTAATCCCAGTTATTCTGTCCATGATGAGGACGAAGACGAGAAAATGGGAACGGGAAACGAATTGGAGATGGCCAACGAAGAGGATATCGCGGTAAGAAAGTCAGTTTTGACAAGGTCTTCCCCTGAAACTTTCCTTCAGGCTGTTTTCAACGTCCAAAAGAGAAAGAATTTTCGTGACGAAGAATTTTACATGTCACATTTTCAGAAGGACGCTTCAACAGAGAAAGGGTAAAATGTCCTTTGTCATCACTAGAGTGCTCGAACACTCATGGCGCCGCAGATATTCTTTACAGGATGGGGCATCGTCATTTTCGCAGCAGGCACGAGGTGTGGCCTTTGACCTTGCAGGGGATGAGACTGTCCAGGAGAAGAAGAAACGTCAATCCAATTGGGACAAGAAGAAAAAGAAGTTTGTCAAGGGTGATGGAATTGGTGCCGATTATGTGAAGCTGATCAAGACGGAGAACGGTGTCCGGTTACCGGCAAGCTACCGTAGTGGTCGTTTTGAGGAGTGGAAGGCTAAGAGCAGGATCAACCTTCCTAGAACTGGGGAAACCGAGCCTGACCAACTCAAGCTACGAAACGCGGGACAAAATAGTCGTAAGTTCCGGCATAACAAAGTTAGTGCACCGAAACAGCTAGACAAGCTTGGGAAGAACTATGAGAGAAAGGTACGACAACTCAAGAAGAAACACGAAGGAGATAGCAGAGATGCTGCCAGGCCCTTGACTACGAGCCCAAAGAAAGGAAGAGATCAAAGGAAGCCGAGCCGCTACGGTGGCAAGTCTCTCAATAAGGTCAAATCAGAGCTCAAGACCTCTGATCAGATAAGGAGGCAGAGGAAGGTCATAGAAAGGAGGAAAGCCAGAAATGCTCGCCCTACTAAGAAATACAAAAGGTGATTGTTTGAGGAGGAAAAGCGATATTAGTCCGGGGCCAGCGAAATCTCACTCATGGAGGCGAATACTCCCATTTCGCCCCACTCCCAGTTACTACCCTGATGTCTTTACTGCCTTCTAACAAGTCGACCCCGACGCTTCGCAAAGCATTCACGCACCATTCAGGATAACCTACATTACCAAAGTACTCCGCAAAGAATTTGCGCAAATAATCAGGGAAGGTTCCTGCCATGATGGCTGTCCTTGCCATACCCATAATTTGTGCTTGAAAAGTAATGTTGTGCAGGGTTACTGCTGTATGATTGTGAACATGTTGAAGAATTGTGGGCAAGCTCAGACATACCATGGGCGGCTGAAGTTTCGTGCGTTATGGTATGGTGCAAAATTGCACGGGATGTCTTCCCTGAACATGTTGGGCAAGGACAAGTTTCATCAATTGGACTGAAATCTCTGGCATGCTTGCTCAGCTCTGAAGAAAAGAGCATCAGCGATTGAAATGCCAAGGACTAGTGAGATGTTTCACTGAGGTTGAGTGGGCCTTTATGTGTCAATGCGACACCAAAGCGTGCTGTTCGCGTCGGAAAGACACAATCGGCCTTTGACTTGAATTAAGTAGGGAGATCAAATACAAGAGTTCTGGCGTACCATGTCGACTCCAAGGGCCACACAAACAAGTAAATCTATGACGTGCAGATTCTAAATAGGATTTTAGCCTTGGGCGGTGTTTTAGACGAACCCTCTGCAAATCCGATTCCCATCGAGTACCGTGGTCCTGAAGTTGAATTATTTGAGTCATGAAAATCGCGGACGAGAAACATACTATCTTCAGGCAATTTGTCCGTACATTGTTTGATGCTGCACGAGGATCAGTTTGTGAACAATTGGGTCTACCATATTAGCTCTTAACCTACACTTTCCAAAAAATATCTGGCCAATCATTAGCAAACGTCTAGGTATGGATGATGAGGAACCACCTTTCTCTTCCCCCCCGCTGAGACCTCCTATGGCATAGCCGGCAACATTGTTTTTTCGCTCTATCATTGCGTCAAGACAGCGATCCCTCAATCCTGGATCAAGACCTCCTTGTACGATTGCGAAGAGATTCTGGCTTTCTATCTTTCCAGAATCATTATGGAAGGCTATGCAACGGTCGAGCCACCGGACAGATCTTTCCATCGCCTCTTCAACACGAGGTCCAATAGTCAAGCTTGAAACTAGAAAACTTGGTGGGCTTTTGGACGAGCACAAGACTAATATAGACTGACCTACATCATCAAGTTGCATGATTATGTCTGCGCCAATAACATGCTGTATTGATATACTTTCTTCTGGCTTTGGGAGATAAGATGAGTACCTTAGGTTTGAGATCCGGTCACCGGACGTACGGTGAGCATTGTCGGTTCTCCGGTGAATGGACTAGCGAAGAGAGCACCCTCTTCCGTGATAGTAGTGAATTTACTTAGCGAAACGAGTTGGAAACCACCGCTATCCTGTAAAGTAACATTTCGAGCGATTCTGTATAAGAGAGAAAAAGCATACCGTCAAGAGATTTCGTTCCCATCCTTGGAACTTGTGGGCTCCGCCAACTTTATCTAATACTTCCAACCCGGGCCTAAGATTCAGATGGTAGGTGTTGTTCAGAATCAAAGTGACTCCAAGCGATTCGACCTGTTCGGGCGTCAATCCTTTGATCGCTGCCTGGGTGGCCACTGGCATAAATGTCGGTAGCATCGTCACGCCGTCTAAGTACAAGTACGACAGAACTCGGTGGGTCCTGGAAGGCACTTGAGGAAGATTTACAGCTCACGAGCAAGTTTCATGCGTGAGACACGCGCTCTGGTCGTTGGGCACTTAGCGATTACCTCAAACTGCATGGGTATCCTCAATTGACGAAGAGCCAGGTTGAGTACAAAATTTCCGGCGTAATAATAAATCAGTGCGAGCCGAATATGCTAGTGTTGATGGTTTTGCCCAGAATAGGTCGATCAAAATACACTGACTCTGTAGTGCAGCTCACAAAATAGGCAAACAAGTTATGCAAAGTGCAAATATGCGTTGCTTTCTCTACTGAAAAGTGGCTTCTTTCCCAGCACGTTCATTTCATACTGAGAGATTCATTGTTGAGTTGGATCAGAGCGTCACACAAGGTGACAGGACACGTCGCGTATTATTTTATATTATTACTTGTCCACGCTATCTCATTACGGCTGCACACCCAACCTGCGAGATCTTGACTTAATAGCTCAGAGTCATGCGGAAATCAGCTCTCATTGTCGTTCTTGCTTCCGTTTTACCCCTCGCTTCTGCCTTCTACCTGCCCGGTGCCGCTCCCACTAATTACCGTACAGGAGAGCGAGTCGAAGTTCTCGTGAACGCATTGACACCTATGCTCACCGGAAAAGACGATCTGAAGCTTGTCAGTATGGATGCTAATTGTATATCATATTTTATGGCAGGACACTTACCTTCTACTCTAGAAATCTCTCATTAACTGTATGTACCTTTGAGTCTCTAGCCGCCGACTAATACAAAATCAGATGACTATTACAATCCTAAATTCCATTTTTGCCAACCCAAGGATGGACCTAAAGCTCAGCCAGAGTCGCTAGGATCAATACTATTTGGTGACCGCCTCTTTAACTCACCGTATGAAGTATGCCGTGAAATCTCCCACATACACGCAGTTTAATTCATTCCTTGGAAGATTGAAATGTTGAAGGATAATCATACATGCAAGATTCTTTGCACTCAGGATGTCACTGCTGGCGAGGCCAAGTTCATCAATGACAGAATCAGGGAAGATTATGCGCTCAATTGGCTCGTTGACGGTCTCCCAGCTGCCGAGATGAAGGTCGACCGAAATGAAGACATCTTTTTTGACATGGGCTTCAATCTGGGAAACAATGAGGATCAATTCAGTGATCAGCCTGCATTAAACAACCACTATGACATTGTGTTCAGGTGTGACCAAGTACCTCACCCATCTACTTAAAGGAATAACGTGGTCCAGATACCATATGCCCACACCAGATACCTACCGTATTGTCGGTGTTTTGGTATGGCCCTCTAGGCAGGTCATCCTGCTTGCAATCTTCTTCAATGAGAGCTCTGAAACATCTTTAGCATTGACGGTTCCCCAGCAGATGAACCAAATTGCAATTCCGAAAATGCTGGGCCCCTGATTCTAAGTGAAGAAAGTGGTCAGAGGATCCAGTATACCTATAGAGTCACCTGGAACGTGCGTCATCTAGTTCTCTTGTTTTCGCTTGTAGCTGACCGGTGAATTTCAGCAATCTGACACTCCATGGGTATGTGGACGTACAACCTTCGATGTTTTGATTTCACCATTCGTTGTCGCAGGCAACAAGATGGGACAATTACCTGCACATCTTCGACCCCCGAATCCATTGGTTCAGTCTGATCAACTCTATAGTCATTGTCGTTTTCCTATGTGTTATGGTCGGAATGATTCTTCTCCGAACCGTATCGCGTGACGTATGTTTCTTGTGCCTTTGCTCTATTGTGATTAATCTATCCCCCCCTAGATTTCGCGGTATAATTCAATTGATGTTAGCGTATGAATACGTCCTGTCCACCGACTTTCCAATACACTCAACACCCATATAGGAGGACGTACAAGAAGATTGGGGTTGGAAGCTCGTCCACGGGGAAGTCTTTCGCACTCCAGCTAAGCCGATGGTGCTATCCATCATGGTCGGTAATGGGTCTCAGCTTATTGCCATGGTTGGAATCACACTTGGCGAGTTCTGAGCCATACCCTCTATCTGAAAGTTAAATTGATGGATGTATAGTCTTTGCTCTTTTGGGGTTCCTTTCACCTTCTAACCGGGGCTCCCTTGCCACTGTCATGATAGTTTGTTGGTCATTTTTCGGATGGTTGGTCACCTATATTTGAAACCTGATACAAGGCTGATGAATACAACGCAAAGTATCGGGGGTTACTGCTCGAGCCGAACGTATGCTTCACTCGGAGGGACAAACAGAAAGAAGAATGCATTTCTTACAGCTACAGTGTTCCAGACGTAAGCTTGGTAGCATGATGCACGCATTCCCAGAGTCAGAGATCCATAACATTGACTTGGTCCTCTGATCACAGTGGCATTTTCGCCATTATCTTCGTTCTCAACTTCTTCCTCGTCATCGCTGGCTCGTCTGGAGCTGTTCCTTTCGGTGAGCTCCAGCATCCCTTTGCCCGATGAAATCTGACCTCAACTACCCTAAGGAACTATGCTCCTGATAATCCTTCTGTGGTTCGGTATCTCTGCCCCTCTTTCTGCCATTGGTGCCTATTTTGGTTCCAAGCACGGTGTACGTGTCTGTCAATCGGCATTATAGCATCAAGGTCATACTGATCATTAGTATTCAGTCTTTCGCTCATCCTATCCGTGTTAATCCTATCCCACGCCAAATTCCACCAAGTCCAAAATACCTCAGACCCTGGGTGCGTATTCCAATATTCCATATGGTATGGCCTCCCGGTATTTGCACTCCCTAACGACCAAATAGGCGGCGGCTATCTTGAGTGGCATCCTACCGTTTGGTACGTTTTTGCCACCGACTTCATGATACTCCTGACCTGGCTCCTGACATTGGGATCGGAAGGCGCCGCATTTGTAGAATTGTACTTTGTTCTTTCGAGCCTTTTTGCATCAAGAGCGTACTATGCATTCGGATTCCTCGCCCTCACAGCTGGCATTGTCTCACTTACGACAGCCACTGTGACGATTTTGTTCACATATTTCTGCCTTTGTGCTGAAGAGTATAGGTATGCTTATACCCTCTTCGTCTCCGCGGGTATCTTCACCGCTCAACTTAATTATAGATGGCAATGGCGTGCATTCCTTACTGGCGGAGGTAGTGCATTTTGGTTACTTGCCTACGGCCTTTTCTACTGGGCATCTCGTATGTCACTAGGTTCCTTTTCGAGTGTGCTACTCTATCTCGGCTATCTCTGCCTCCTTGTTTTGATGGATTTCCTTGTGACCGGGACGATCGGTTTCCTTGCGTCATATTGGGCTGTGCGCAGACTGTACAGTTCAATCCGTATTGATTAGCAGTAATGTACTAGAATAGATTGAGTAGTCCAGGGAACATGTTCCGCATGACTTGAAGTCTTGACTGTTGGGAAGCTTCTAGTTGGCTACTATTACTAATAATTTTCCTTTCCCTGCTCGGAGGATGGCTATACGCTTGTCGATAAGGTCTGACACTGGAATAGTGTACAGTGCTTCCGTGACCACCTGATTGTTGAGATAAAGTCCACGAGATGCGACGAGATTTTTTGCAGCCGCTAAAAACGGAAGTAAGAATCAGGTTGAGATCCAGGATCGAGGGTAGACGCACAATTAGAAGCAATCAGACCATATTTTGCAGCAAGCTTGGTCACTGGAGTTTCTTGGATTTCTTGGAGATCTAACATCACAAGGCGAGGATCTCCATCCAGAGCAGATTTCACATTTTCAGCTCCAAGTCCCTCGTAGTCAGATCCAAAGAACATCTGAGTCAAAGTTTCTGCACGAACAAGACCATCCCCTTATAATCAAAGATTGATGGAGGCAAAGATTTGGGGGCCATTGAGATGATTAGGGTCGATCGATCCCCGGAGCACCAGAGACGACATACGTTGATGAACAAGCTCAGTGACCTCTGTGGCTAACCGCCTCTGAGCAATGCGCTTTTCAGGAGAAACCTGGGATGTCACCGGTCAACCACTCCATTTCGACACCTGTGCTTTGCGCGTACCTGGTGGTTCTGGATGATGGCAGCGATGGTAGCTCTTGGGAGAAGAGTAAATAATTTGAGGTATTTTTCGACATCGTCATCAGTAACCTTCAGGAAGTACTGATACAATGGTGACGTCAAGGATTGAGATGATGAGGTATGTTCTTTGTCCAAGAACGTACCTGATAGAAATCAAAGATACTAGTTAATTTGGGATCCAGCCATACAGCGTTGCCTGCACTCTTCCCGAACTTCTCGCCTGTGGAGGTGGTAAGCAATGGCGTTGTCAAGCCAAAAGTAGAGGTCTCGTGGCCAGATGAGCCAGGATTCCCTTGACGTCCAATTAACTCGAGACCAGCTAGCATGTTTCCCCACTGATCAGATCCCCCAACTTGGATATTACAGCTATGATGTTTATATAGATGATAGAAATCATAAGCTTGAAGTAGTTGGTAGGTGAACTCGGTGAAGGATAATCCTTGCTGGGACTCCAACCGAGCCCGGACACTAAGTTAGAAGGGTAAGAAGATGTGTAAAGGGAAATGATACGACAACACACCTCTCTCGGCTGAGCATGGCATTGATCCGAACATGTTTTCCCACTTCCCGAAGAAAGTCGAGCATAGCGAACTTATCGTGCCACATAAGGTTGCTCAAAATGCTGGGACTTTGCAAGGACAACGTTGGGGAGTCGTTGTGTTCCAATCTACTTCGAGCGTAGGCTGATGCACGTTTGAAAAAGAGTTGAATACCCTTTGTGATTGATGCGGCATTATCCTCAACTTGTTGAATATTGGCCTGTGAACGCTCGGTCGATCGTCCAGAGGGATCACCAACTTGGCCTGTTGCTGCGCCTATCTGCAAGGAATTAGTATGTACACATCCTGATTGATGTACAATCACACCAGTGGAATAATCCGATGTCCTCGAATCTGGAAATGCAACAAAGTCATAAATGGAAGCAAGTGACCGATGTGGAGGGAGGAAGCGGTGGGGTCCACGCCGGAGTATACAGTTTGAGGTTTCAATTGTAGCGCTTGTCTTAAGGCTTCTGGTCTATTATTTATTGAGTCTGGATGCTCTCGTTCCTGGTGTAGTACAATTACCTTGTGACATTTTGAACGAGGCCACGATATTCAAGTTCATCTAAGAGGGAGACATTGTGAAAGAGGCGGCACGTGAATAATTGATGGCACTGTCGAGGAGACAGGCGTATAAGATGCCGAGCAGAGCAAGACAACATCGCGCGCGTGAAGTTTCTAATCACATGAGTGATCACGTTGTAACCTGAAACGGAGATCGCCGAATACTGTTACAGTTTTCGTAAATAAGGTTGCAGTTACGCGGCAGGCGACAGAATCCCTCAGCACATACCGCAGATAATGGGCTGTATGTTGACTGCTGCCCTTATTCTGACATCGCTGCTGACACCGCCTTGAATAGCTAACAAACCTCGTGGACTTCAGGCCGCCCGGAAGCTTCGCAACTCTCGTCGTGAGAACCGTTGGGTTCGTTCCTCAGGGCAATATATTCCAATGATGTCTGACATCTCGACCATCCTTCTAGGCGGATAAAAGTTACAAAAAACGCACCTTGGGAAACACTTACAAAACATCACCTACTGGAGGTTCTTCTCACGCAAAGGGCATCGTTCTCGAGAAAGTTGGTGTTGAAGCCAAACAACCTAATTCTGCCATCCGCAAGTGTGTGCGTGTACAGCTTATCAAGAATGGAAAGAAGGTCACCGCCTTTGTCCCTGTAAGTTATTTATTTTGTCCATGTCTGTGGTACTGACATTGGGAAAGAATGACGGTTGCTTGAACTTTGTGGACGAGAACGATGAGGTTCTCATTTCTGGTTTCGGCCGCAGTGGTAAAGCTAAGGGTGATATTCCCGGAGTACGCTTTAAGGTTGTGAAGGTATCTGGTGTCGGCCTTCTTGCTTTGTGGAAGGAGAAGAAGGTATGATGTATAATTGTTGTTCCAACGTATCCTCTGACTCGCCTCCACAGGAGAAACCCAGGTCATGATCCCTTATTGTATATCTCCTTTTCTCTGTCGACGTCCATCAACATGATATAATATTTCATGATCACACTGTATTGCTTGCCACGCCACATGAGAATCCAGTTCACAAAAATCTCATTCGTGAGAGTATGATTACCCTTAGCATCTAATGGCTTCCCTATTAAAACACTTTCTCAAAGTATATTCTCATGTCGGCTATTCTGCTCCCCCAACAGCGTGTACCTCTACCACTTCCATCCCGTGTCAAGGTGATGACTGACAAGGGTGCACCCAAGAGAACTCGTGCTCTTGTTCTTGCAGGTTTAGACCCCGACTATCTGAACAAGCTTCTTACAAGACCACCTCCACCTATTCCTGATAAGCGCTCGCAAGGACCGGAACATGAGCTTGGTGTTGCCCCTCAACTCCCACCTCGTCGCGGAATTCCGCCAAAACCACCAGCTTCAATACAGTCATTTCATTATCATGTACCAAACAAGCATCTCCACCAACCATCTGAATTTGGCTATAAGATCCAAAGTGACGCAGACAAAGGACTATATCATAATCCTGGGTGTGGTGACAATACAGCCAGAGAAGTCCTGAGCGCTACCGGTGGGATTTATTCAGCAGGAACATGCATCAAGTGTCATGATTTTTCAATGGTCGATACACATGCCACGCAATTTCCGCGACAGTATGTCAGTTCCCTGGATGAACTGGCACATAATCTCACGGGACCATTCATATACGAAACAGAGAAGGCACGGGCGATTTTCACTTGGCTGCACCATAATATATGGTATGACACACAGTCTTTCTTCACCGGAATCGTCAGATCTGCTACCCCGGGCTCGACCTTATCATCTGGCTTGGCTGTTTGTGATGGTTATTCGGGACTTTTTGTAGATCTTGCTGGGAAAGCTGGATTGCAGGTGTACAAGGTGAATGGCCACGGCAAAGGTTTCGGCTATCGAGACCCTGTTCCCGCGGAGCCTATTCCGGAGATGAGCACCAATCACGCTTGGAATTGCGTCCTCATGGATGATGAATGGCACCTGATAGATGCTACCTGGGGTGCTGGTGTACTCAATGGCTCAACCTACGAGCAGCGTTTCGACCCATCTTGGTTTACTTCTACCCCTAAGGAGTTTGCGAAACGTCATTTCCCTTCCAACCCCATCTTCCAATTAATAGCTGATGAAGACGGAGGTCTATTGGTATGGGAAGATTATATCTTGGCTCCACCGGGCCCTATCATTTTCAATGATTTCCATCGGCTGGGATTCTTGATTGACCTTCTCCAACCAGTATCAAATGTTATTGAAAAAGGACAGACGGTGACGTTCACCTTGTTTAAGCGCTGCGAACATATGACGAACAGTGAGGGCGACAACTACATCTATGTCCTTCTGGTTCCCGGACACAAGCCTATACCCCTACATCCGAATGCAGAGGGTGGTTGGAGTTTGACTTATTTGGTGATGAATGAAACTGAGTTATCTCTGATGTTCATCACAACAATAGATGGACGGGACGCAAAAGGGGTTGGACTCCGAGGGTTCGAAAATGCCTTGGGGCGGAAAGCCATGTCTTTCGGAGGATTAGCAAAATGGACGGTTGTTGAAGGGTCTAGGAATAGAATGACAGGTTTATATTAGATATCCATATGGTAGCTCGACGGACCAAAACTGCGTCGGCATACATAGCAAAGTATTTCACATGAAGCGTACAGCCATACATCTCGCAACCGGATGACCCACTGGCTCGCAATTTTGTAGCCACTCTAAGCCGTGACTATCCCTTGTTTGCCAAGGTAGCGCTTGAGGTCTGAAATCAATTCCAGCTGCTCTTGCACTGTAAGATCGCTAACGATGATTTGAAGTATCGAACCAACAGTAACATGGTGTATCCGGATGAGGCTGCTGTAATATACATAAGTAAACACACCCATAAGGAACCTATAATGTCTGTTAGATCCCGTTTCATAGCTAGGCAGGGAAAATCACTCACTGACAATCCATCCGATCAGTCATCCCACCGTGGCCAGGGATACTGTGACCAAAATCCTTAATGTTGAAAGCACGTTTGAAGCCAGACGCAAAGAAGCCTCCAAAGGGAGCAACAAGAGAAGCGAAGCACGCCATTAACAGTAAGTGTATATGATAAGGGGTATATGAGATGGAAGCAATCGATCGATTAAACTTTTGACATGGATCAGATACTCATCGCGGGAAATGGACTAAGAGACACACCACAATCGTAAGGATCAAGGAGAACGGTCGCCACAATGGCATCTCCTGCCAGACAAAGACTGGGTTAGGTTTACACTGGATGGAGCTCCAAGCGCTCACGCCCAAGTCATGGACAGGGCAAATCATATAGTTGAAGCGCATGAAAAAGCTACCCCAGCAAAGTGCGAAAACAACGGTGCTGAAGAAAGCACCGACGAAGCCTTCCACGGTCTTCTTAGGCGACAATTTGATCAGAGGTGTGCGCCCGAGAGTTATACCCCAAATGTAAGCAAAGACGTCGTTGCAAATGACAAGAGATGCAGGAACCCAGAGCCAGATTAATCCCTCAAGGATGTTGTTCACAATGAAGTGACTTGAGAAATACAATTCAGACGATTGAGCTCTCTGAAAAAGACTCAGAGCATACCTTGAGACGACAATCATGAGAAGGGTCATGTGGACCCAGCAAAACAATCCGAATTGCTGCTTCAATGAACCCCGCTTCAACGACATAACGAAGCCCATGAAACCAATAATATAGAGGGTAAAACTGATCATGCGATGATTTGTGACGAACGGTATCAGATGCGCGTCCGCAAATACAACATGCTGAGGGTACGTTCAGAGAGAGTGTTCGGGTACTATAGATAACATACCTTGAAGTAATAAATGATACTTTCCCCGTAAAGAAAATAATTAGTGACCGCAAAGAAATACCAGTTCAGGGTTTTGCTCCAAGGATCCCTGGCCTTGACAGTGCCTCTATTATGAGGGTCACTTTCTGTCATTGCAAGGGAAAAGAGAGCTGTGACTTCGCGATATACAAGAGTCTGGCATGCCATAACGAGGAGGATCATGTATACATGCCCCAAAAGTAACAGTCCTTTCCGAAAAGACATCATATTCCCAGTCAGACGTAGAAAGACTGAAAAACTTACCGATAAATCCCCCAATCATAATCAGTGTCCATACCGTTCGTTGGAACAGATTCTGTCGTTTCTTTTTTTTCTCAGCCTCTGCTGCAAATTTTTCTGCAGACTTCGGAGGCGGAGTAATAGAAATTTTTGCCCGAGGTGCAGGCTGCTCAATTGATCCTGTTTTAGACTGAGTCTTTTGGAATTCCTCTCGGGGATAAGTCGGGAGCGCAGGCACCTCAGGCTCAGAGACTGGAGGTGTTGGTACTACCGGTATTTCAGGTTCAGCTCCAACTTCTGATTTTGCTTCAGATTGTAGAGTAAACGACGTGTCTATAACATCTGAAGTCGACGAAGAGACAGCAGCAGCTTCAAGGACTAAGTCTTTGTTCAAGGACTCATCGGATGAACCCTGAAGTTCTGCTCGTCGTTTTCGTGCCTCTGCACGTTGCTTTTCCTTTTTTTCCTGTCGTGCTTGTCTCGTAGCCTTCCTGAGAGAAGATTTTGACGGCTTGGCTGTTGCAGGTATGCTGTAAATGTATTCAAAAAAATCGAAATGGAGTATGTTGCCGCGTCTAAAAATACCTGTCTGAAGGCTCCTCAGCAACTTCCTCCTCTGCCGTATCTTCTCCGGACTCGACATTGAGGGCAGAGAATGCAGTCTGAGTGGCAAAAAGGTTACGAGGGTCAGTCTGCCTGTTCATGACAGGGTTCGTGTTTGGTGACAGATTCAGAATACGAATACGTACGTGACACGACCCCTATTTGCTAGGGACGCGCTAACACTACGCTAACACTACATACGCACGCAAGTCCTCGTCGGGGACTACGACAGTAGCTTTCCTCAATTCATGGGTCCGTTGTACTTTCATTATCCTCTCCATGTAATTGGCATGTCAAAATCATGAGGTGCATATAGTTCTTTGGGCATCTATGGCTGTATTACAGCTGATTATATACCCTGTAAGCTCTAACGTAGTCTTCGGAGCATAGAGACGACTGATGTCAACCCCATTGCAGTTTTGGTTCTTTCCGGCAGCTCAGGTGTCTGCTAGCAACAACAGGAGTGCGTGGTCATTAACAGTGTCTGCTATTTCAATGCCGAATTGAGCATATCTGTTTTTGACAAGATCGAATTCCTTGTACTGCATTTGGGAGGCAAAAAAATGGGCTTCAGATAACAGGCCACCTAGCCAATTGATACCTCACAAAGTAGCTCGAAAAATCAAAGTGATGGCTACTTTTCAAAATGAGAGTACGATAACACCTCGATCATCGATCATCGAGGGACAATTAGTAGAGCTACCCAACTCGGGTGGCTCAATAAATAGTAGCCTCTATAAACGAACACCGGTTCAGAATTTCCAGTCCGGCTCAACCTCCATAGCCCAAGGAACTAGGAAGATTGTATCAGTTCTTCAAGCCCGAGGTAAAAATATAGCGAAACAAGCGACCTACATTTAGAAATCAATGTTTTTGAGAAGATTTTTTCAATGGGAACAGTATGTATTTGACACCACGCAGCAGTGATCCTGTCAACTCATAAATAAACACCCAATCTTTGGAAACGAGACATACCGAGGGTCCAGATAATTGATTTTACTGGATTCGTTTATATATCAATGGTGTGATATCTATGTTCACGGACAACTCACCTAGTCCCCAACGCAATCTCCTTGGTCTCATCTCGATCGATTATCTGCAGCTTAGAGGCTTGGATTCTCTCAGTGAGCTTGTCGATCATCTCCTCTATCTTCTCAGTTGATTTCTCGCGTTTGAGCGTCGCCTTCTTAGTACCACGCTCTTCAGAAAGCCTTTTGAAATTCTCTTTGATGATAGCTATACGCTCTTTGAGAACGCTTTCATCATGAGGTTGTTTGCCCTCCTCGGAGAATTTCTCGTTATCTCGGACAAACTTCTTTTCAGCCTTTTCAATTTCCTTCTCTTGTAGTTGGTTTTCATGCTCCACGACCCATTCATCCTCAAGGTCAGACTCATCCTCTGTATACTTCTCACTCCTCCTGAATTTGGAGTCAAGAGCAAACAAAGCGTGACGAAGCTTCATGCGTTCGTACTTCAATGCACGATGCTAGATTAGTCTGGAATGAGCACAGGCAATGATGACACAATGAAAAATGAACTTTGTTCCGCATCCGTTCCATCGACTGATCGTGCGTTTTGGGAGCGGTCCTCTGATGGTTACACAAGATAGCAACTTCACGATTGGCCTTGTTGTAGGAGTTCAGTTTCTCTTGAAGTGTTGCATCGGCAAGGTGTTGCTCGTCAAGTAGGCGCTGGAATGTGATTGAAGCATTGAAGGTACGGAACACTTTCGCAGTCAGGCCCTTCATCTCATTGTTGAGATGCTTATTCAGGGAGCTCGTCTAAGGGCAGCGTCAGCACACGCTCCATGCGTTTCAGGAACAGAACATTCTTACATTCACTCGGTCAAATAGACTATCCTCGTCATTCTTGTTTCCCTTAAAGATTCGAATGTTCTTAAACACCTGAGATTCAACCTGAACGGAGTTGTAATACCGGATAGAGTCTTTACCCAAAAAATCGAAGGTGATATTATCTGGTGCTTCTAACGTCACATGCTCACAGCGGAGTGAACAACAACCCACGGTGTCGGCCTCATCCTCGCCCTTCTCATTCCCAGCACGAAGAGCTAACTTGTCGATGAAGTACATAGCAGTTGCACGCTGTCGGTCTGCCATAATTTTGGACTTGAGGTCGGCTTGATAATTAAGACGAATGCGGTCGACATGTATCTAGAACTAGGTTCAGAACATTCTAGTGAGCGTGTTCAGCGACACAAGCATACCTTAAGTTCACGGGCCTTCTCAAATTTTTGCATGTCACTCTGTCCCTTCAATGAACTGCCCGCGGCGAGGAAAACGTACTTGTGGTTTCCATTGATGTTCTCAGTCCAATTTGCTAGCCAAGTCACAGTGTTGTCATGCTGAATGGCCTTCCATTTTCCAGGAACGTTTGGAACGGGTATTGGGGCATCCTTCCCAATGTTGAGGGTGATATCTTCGGGCCTGACTCGGAGCTTTCACATCGGTCAGCCTATAACCACGAGACCTAGAGGCAAAGCTAACCTTGAGTGCACCTTTCTTTGGGTGCTCGCCGCGTCCGCGGAAGAGACCTGGAGGCTCAACTCGGAAATTGCCAACTTTCTCTTTGCGACCATCCAAGAGACAGTGGGTGTACTTGGCTTCCATTTCTTCTTTTACCTTCTTGGCTGCTTTTTTCTCTTCTGATGTCATAGCTTTTTTCTTTGCCTTTTCTGATTCAAAGTATTCAAACATTGGGCGGAAATCACAGGAGTCAAACTTGAGTATATTGACACTATTCCGCTGAGGGTAGACTGAGCAGACGAAGTTGGATAAAATAAGGAATACGCACCGGAGGATATTCTGTCATGATGTTCTTCCAGTCATCAAAAAAATTCTTGTTGAATGTCGGATCCTGAGCATGTTCGGTTCCAAGCATTGCAGCATAGAAGCCAGCAACTTCCTCAGCCTCGGGTGGAAGATCAACAGGTTTTCCTGAGACGCTCAGACACAATCCAAGTAGTAAGGAGCTGAAAAACTCACCATTATACTTCATTTTTACGTTAGGTGGCAGTGGCTCATACGGCGGAGGAAAAATGACACCAAAATGTTCAAGTGTTGTCCATTTAGATGATCCATCACCATTCGGATCCTGCTCCCACCACTTGAAGACAATTTTTTCTTCTTCCTCTTTCTTTACTCTCCCTCTTACAGAGGAACTTGCTAAATCCTCTTCCTTCTTGGCCCTTCCCCGCTTCTTGGGTTTCTGTACGTCTGATCCTGATGGCTCCTCTTGAATGACACCACGGCCTCTCGCGGCCGCTTTCTTAACGGTAGGTTTGTCGTCTTCCAACTCTTCATCTGTGGGACGCTTATTGTTGATTTTGCCTGCCTTTCGTGACATTTTCTTGCTTGGAATAGGTTTATCCTCTTCGCCAGAGGTTGGGAAAGACATGTCTAGTGCCTGCTTGACCTTCTTTTTAGGAGGACTTGTATCTTCGCACTCTTTGCTCGGTATACCCTTGCCATTTTGCTGCCTGGACTTGATGGGCTTGGCAGGTGAAGAAGCGAGGGGGATATCATCATCACTAGAAGAGGATTCGGCTATTAGAGCCTGCTTCCTCTTTCGAGAAACCCTTCCGGGCCTGTGTGAGGCCTGGGACGTCAACATCGAAAGATCAAATTCAAAATGAACCGAGCCAAGGTGATATGACTATAACTTACTAGGGGCTCATCATTGCTCTCGCTCATTTCGTAGTCCTCTTCTTCCTTGACGTGTCCATTCGTCTTGGAACCATTCACATGATTCATTCCAATAACTGAGGATTTGGCTGTAAGCGGCCGGTCATCGTCCGAGAACATGGCAGAGTCTGCAGACGTGCTTGGTCTTTAGTACAAGAAACGAGTATAACAAGATGTAATTGTGCGGTTGGCCAGCAACATTAAGTCCTGAGAACCGGCCCTAATCTGGCAGGTCACGCCTCTGCCTTGATTGTAAGTAAACCATTTACATTCAACAGCAGCCTAGTGCCTCTGTGGGTCGAGCTGACCTTTCTTCGTTCGTCTGAAGCTCACCTCAGTTATCTTGTGTCACAGCTTCTTGATGTCAAACCTCCCGCTTTTCAGAGATCCATGGGCGAAACGAGACGCTTGGCGCCATCATCCTGTCTTTCAAAAGAGCGTGATGTTCCGAAACCTCTTCCCTGGCTTTGGCATTGCTGTCGTTGCATTCTCGGCATATGTCCTTGCAGACAATTTCATTTTTAATTCGGGTCACAGCGAACACCACTAGTGTGAGCCCGTCATCTCATACTCGACACTTGAAGGCTGAAATTGACATTCTAACGCTAAGGTTCTTATCACTACCCAATTGTTCCGATTGGACCGTAGGATAAACGATTTATTTAATTAGTATCGCAGCCATTGAACTTTGGTTGTTGTCGTCATGCACGTGGAATATCAGGTCTTATTGGCTGGAAGAGGCAGGCCTCTCAACCAATGCACCTTGAGATGAGAAATGACTACGAACTAATCATACGCCAATTCAGGCCAAATTCTTGTAGTGAATCATGCCGGCCACTTAAGCGTAGGTAGGGGTATGTGATCCAATTAAGCACTATGACAGTCCATATATTTCTCAGCAATTATCTTCTCCGTGAACCGCGGGCCATTTTCTCATTCAAACTTTAATGCAATTCAAGACCGCAGCTGATTTTTTTCCTCTTCGGTTCCACTCTTCTCGATGAAAGCGATGGCCACATCTCGACCTATATCTAATTGCCATTTGTCCTAGATTTCTGACGTGTGACCAGAACAAATCTTTCGCCCCATTTAGATAAAGATAGGAAAATGCGTGCACACCGAATTCGAAGCGGGTCGGATTAGACAAATTGAGATAGACACTTGAGAGCTCTTATTGCATCCTCCTTATCTCTATTTCATGAAATAGTCAGGATGGTCTCGAGATAGAAGATATGACAATGACTTTTCGGCAAGCGAACTTAGGGTGTTGACAACATCAAATATTTAGGTCGCCACATCTGGCAGTGGCAATGCCTCTCAGATCCTAGTCGATGGCACCTGGCAAACTGACGAAGGCTAGATAATTGTATGTAAACATGGTCCTGAGCGACCTTCCTGTGCTGCAGCCAAACCAAATATGCTCAATTGGAACCGGCCATCATCCCTTTTAGCAGTGTGTCTACCCCATTCAGTTTCTAACTCCTTCAGTGTTAATACCCTCAACCCTTCGACGTGTTCTTCTTGATTAAAGCAGTCCTGGGAATATCACTGAGGAAGGTGAAGGATGAAACAGCATTGAATGCTCATACAAATCAATCAACATGAATTGATATTTATGTATAAGTTCTCTCACTACGACCAAAATCTCAAACCGTACAACGTGAGATCAAAGCTCCTTCAAAACTAGGAATAGAACCGAGTTGATCCCACTTTGAAGATACCGGATAGCTTACCGTAGGCGATTTGAGGCAGGATAGCAGACTTGAATGCTAGATCTTCTCGATGTCATGAAACCTCAGATGACCTTTTGCTTCGTATAGATAAGCAAATGAAAGCTACATACCAAATGACGGTCCACTGTGATGGTACCGCACAAATTATATGGTGAGCATGAGGGAATAGAACAAGTTCAAATTGTCACCAGAAAGTCAGCCCATGTGGACATCTTTTACCTACTGACTTGCGCCAGATGCTTATTTTACATTCGTGTCCTCCAGCGTTTAGACTATAGGCAGTTTCTCGCGTCTATGCCGGAGATGTCAGGTCTTGCCAGAGTCTCATTTGACGTTCTATAGATAGACAGATCAAAGTCACCATATCTGAAATCTATCTTATGTAATAGGCTCATTGAGTTTGCTGACGATGAGCTACGAAGTAGAATCCTCTCCAGGATGATGGAGGCTGAAGGAAGCGGCAAGATATTTTTATCAGCATTTTTGTGAGCATTATCTGAAGAAGGAGATAGATGCAAACATTGCGCCTCGGGTGGGAATGGGGATGCACATGACATGTTTTTTTTTGGATTCAGCATTTATGTTCCGCAACAAGCAAACTATTGCTGAGACGTGGAGGGCCTATACAGGGCCCAACGGCATGTGATGGAAGGAGGGTGTGGGCAAAATTTGCTGGACATGACATGGTGATACCAGTGTTGCTACGCTACGGGAATCATAAATTTTCGGATGTGCTTTATGTTCCTGATATGTTCATCGAATTCATGATCATTCTGATTAGGATGCTAATCAGGATTTTGAAATATTCCTTGTAGTAGTAATTGTTGTTGAGTATCATGTGTCTGAACGGCTTCTCATCCTCAGTATCAAAATTACTGCGAGATGCCCATGCACATTATGCGCATAATTTGCATGATATCATTACCACGGGTATCATATTCATTTTCTTGGAGTCTGATTTCCGGAGAACTTTTTACGGAAGGTCGTTGATGATGCATCAAATGGTGTCTAAATTCGGATCCAGTATGAAACCGGAATAGGATAGCAATGCGAACCGAATTGAAGAACAGATCTCCGGTTGATGAAGCATAGGCATAAAGATAAGATAAGATTTGAGTTCTCTATTTGCATTCGAAGGAAGACTTCTTCGAAGACTTCCTCAGGCTGCTCTATGCCGAGATGCCGAGCACGAATTTGGGGGTCTCCCAGATTCCTATGGGAAGTCACCCTGTGCAATGGAAAAAAGACCAGGGTCTAGGCAATAATTTGGTTCTTTGGACCGAATTCGTTCGACCTAGGCACACAATTTTTGTACTTGACCGAACCGCCTCTTCGTATAAATTGGAACAGTTCCTGGAGTATCAGTCAGATCAGACAACTCCCACCTGTTTCCAATGTTCCATTCCATAGCGTCGTACACAGGGATCATCTTTGATCTCGGTGACGTTCATGAAGCATAGGCATAAAGATAAGATAAGATTTGAGTTCTCTATTTGCATTCGAAGGAAGACTTCTTCGGAGACTTCCTCAGGCTGCTCTATGCCGAGATGCCGAGCACGAATTTGGGGGTCTCCTAGACTCCTACGGGAAGTCACCCTGTGCAATGGAAAAAAGACCAGGGTCTAGGCAATAATTTGGTTCTTTGAACCGACCTAGGCACACAATTTTTGTACTTGACCGAACCGCCTCTTTGTATAAATTGGAACAGTTCCTGGAGTATCAGTCAAATTAAACAACTCCCATTTCCCTGTTTCCAATGTTCCATTCGTTAGCGTCGTACACAGGGATCATCTTTGATCTCGGTGACGTTCTCTTTAAATGGTCTGCAAATACCACTACTACAATATCTCCACGAACTCTACGGTCAATACTCAACTCTCCTACTTGGTTCGAGTATGAACGTGGGCAGCTTGGGGAAGCCGACTGTTACGCCATCGTCTCATCAGAATTTGATGTGTCCGTAGAGGAAGTTCGCCGAGCTTTCCAGGATGCACGTAATTCTCTCCAGGCAAACCACAACCTCATCCATCTCATTCGTGAACTCAAGGCTCAGTCTAACGGTGGTTTGCGGATCTATGCCATGTCCAACATCTCTCTTCCCGATTGGGAGGTCTTGAGAACCAAGCCTGCTGATTGGTCAATATTCGACGCGGTCTTCACGTCCGGTGCTACCGGAGAACGCAAACCTCATCTAGGCTTTTATCGCCACGTTATCA
>Ga0153967_100055_pt1 | contig 78823 bp, 85 predicted proteins | sample TSFL051MetaG_FD_104688 | JGI IMG/M metagenome (GOLD analysis project Ga0153967, IMG submission 104688) | Attine ant fungus gardens microbial communities from Florida, USA - TSFL051 MetaG | ecosystem: Host-associated > Fungi > Mycelium > Unclassified | place: USA: Florida, Paynes | collected...
CAAGTAGAATAGATATAAGTAGTGTACTCAAATCCAGCAGGAACTCTAACGAGTTCTCTTTGTCTACTCTGACTTAGAGTTGGGATCCGCCTACCTGAATCCTTTGGGTGACCGTTCCTTACAGTACCCTTGTAGTCACATCCACGACACTCCACAAAGGTCACCACTTCTCTCCTTGTTACCCATCCCTCCATACTCATTTTGGCTCCTCATGGGGGTAGTCCTTTTGCACCGGAGTGCAATTTTACTTTCTCCCAGACCTCCTCACTTCTACTCCTCTCTTTCTTCCTAGGACACTCCCACTTCTTGTGTTCCTCCTTTTCACATCCAAAGCACTTCACCATATCTCTCACTACTTCTTGCCTCCTCACTTCTCTCACTCCATACTGCATCACTTGGCTCCCCAAGGCTTCAAACCTATTTGTCACTACCTTCTCCTTCTTCCACTCTTCTCTACTTCTATATTTCCGGGCAAGGTGCCCAAACCTCCCACATTTCCTACAAATTCTTCCTTCCCTTCCTTCTAATTTTGCCCTTAATTTGGCGAGGGCACACCTTTCATTGAGCATATCACTCATGAGTTTGTTGTATTGGTCCAGAGACATTGTGTTATATTCTGGACGGGTGAAATAGTTTGTTTGTAAAAAAAAGGATATGTATTGCTTGAGGGTGCGTCATCTTCTTCAAAGGGCTCACAGTACATCTGCTAGGGCACACAAGTCTTCTCCCAGCCAGGTGCCTACTGCCTTACTGACTACTGCCCTAATAGTACTTTGGCTATCACTCCACAGAGGAGATCCCTACACTAATCATCTTCTTAAGGATGCGGCAATATTCCTCTGTGTAGACTGATCACAATGGACCAGTAGCACAAAGTAGATAGAATGAAGAAGTGTACACATATACTAACAAGCACCACTCGATTGCAAGGTCAGGTCTTAGATACAATACCCGAGTATGGTACCGTACTGCCACCGTTAGTCCCTAACTGACTAACAAGTCCCCTTAAGCTTGGGGCCCAGCTATCAGGAGGTTAGGAGTGATCTGAGTTGATCACCCACCGAGGGAACAGTGAGAGTAAGTTAGATAAGGATCAAGGCAATTGGTGTCTAGAAGTGAAAACGAGTTCTAGTGTAACGATTGAAGTCTTGGTTGGGTAACCTTAACCTCACTCGCACTCTAAGTCAGAGTTTGACAAAGAGAACTTGTTAGAGTTCCCGCTAATTGGCTCAGCTACTTATACACGAATATGTGTTTATAAGTATTTGCCTAACTATTTTATCCCACGCATCTCTTTTGAGTCATGGTGTCCCACACGTATTTAATATTACATAATTATTTTAGAAAAGAAAGAGAAATAAAATAATCTGCCGCCATGGATCGTCTAGCTCGTCTGCCATTTTATAACAAGTATTATCAACAGTGGAAGCAGAGTATATGGGATTCTCAAGAGCAACTACTCAAGCACTATGGATATCAAAGTACCTCAGTGAAATTGGATTACCAACATCAAACCCTATTGTTATACATGCAGACAACAACGGATCAATCTCTCATAGCTTAAATGACAAGAATCACTGAAGAATAAAGCATATTAATGTACAATACCACTTCATTAAGGATCAAGTTAAATGGGGCAATATTACCTTCCAATATCTACCATCTTCTAACAATGTTACCGACCTCTTTACCAAGCCCCTTCCCCAAGAGAAAATCTGCCAGTTTATTACAAAACTTCAACTACAACTAGGCAATGAGGGTGTGCTAGACCAGGGGGAGTGCTGAAGTGGTCTAGTAACATACCTACATCATCCCCTATCAAACGAGGCTGGCACTCTCTCTCTATGGTATCATCATCATACTGATGTGGTACTTTCATTTCCTTATTTTCGGTACTCACTGGTATGGTACTCTATACCTTTGTTGGACATGCTACTTAAGGCCTGGATCCATTCTTCTCTCTTCCTCAGTCATCTAACTTACTACATGATGCCTGAGGTGAGAACTCTGTTATGTTCAATAGTATCAATGTAGATTACTGATGTATACAGCTTATATCTCTGATAAGTATAATAGGATATAGCCAAGTGAGCAAGATTGAGTGATTTCTCTAGTCAAACTGGCAGTGACAGGTGCACCAGCAGCTTGTGCAGCTACATCCCCACTGGCAAGTAGATATATCCATGCCTCTTCTTTTACCTTTGCAGACTGGTACTATATAGGAGGGAGAGGGACCTCACAGATAGAGTGCAGAGAACATAAGCTGTTTAGAATACTCTCACTAGTTTGTGAATTGTGGATTCAAAAAGTCACTTGGCATCTCTGTAGATCAAGCTGAGCTACTGATAAGTATACATTACTCAACATTCTGTATGGGTCGATAGCGTAGTTGGAAAGCGCATCTGTTTAACTGGGTCAATTCTCGGGCAGACAGAAAAAGCCCTTTTTTTTTGGATCAACAATTTATTGCACAGTGACCAGAAAAAGCCTTGGCAGCATCAGTGTGACAATCAGTGCAGTAGATTGTGACTTCGTGACAAGTCTAGAGACAGGTGACTTGACAGGTGACTTGACATCCCAATTGGAGGGGCGACTTGACTTCTAAATATCCACCGTGTCAGATGGCTGAGTTGTTGGAGCTCGACTGCAGAATGTCACGCGGTGACAGGGAGAGTGTGTTCTGTATTTATATACCGCAACAAGTAAACAGGTGCTAAGACGCGTGGGTGCGTTACATAGTGGTACACTACTGACTACACCCAGGTTACAGGGGTGGTCTGTTGGGATCGTTCCGAGTCAGGTGTGAATGTTGGAGATGTAGTAGTTGCGTCTTCTGCGGGTTGGAGTTGAGTTTATTTGAACGTGTTGGTAAATGCTTGCTTAATGTGATTCGTGTTGGCTGGAGATTCCAACTCTGTAAGGGGTCTGTCACGTGGTGACAGAGAGAATTCTGTATTTGTATATCGCAACAAGCAGGTGCTAAGACGCGGTGGGTGAGAATTGCGAGGAAAATGATTTTTAAATCCAATAATCAAAGCTTTGACTCCCAGAATACTACCAGTTTCAGTTATGACAGTCATCAGTTTTGAGCCAAAATCACTGCTTATCAACCTTGAGCTATCAGATTGAACAGAATATCAGATTGAATTATTTCCGGTGTCCCGGTAACCATCAGACCGGGATGCCGGCCTACTTTATGTGCTGCTTTGTGTATCAACCTCAGTTCCTTCTCTGAGTACGCCTTCCTTCTGATCATCTAGCATGGCCGGTGAGCGCGCGAGTATCAAAATCTACATACCCCATCCGAATCAGCCTGAGCTGTCCATATGCGGCATACTTGAGCAGTACACCCTAGAGACAGAGACAAAGGATAGAAAGCTTGCATTGGTGAGAACCATCGTTACCCAAATATTTCAATTGTCTGACTTCCGGAAATGAATAACTACTTCATGATGACCAATCGAAACGAAAATGGATCAATGGTTCTTTGGGTCTTCGTACCTCTGATGCTGATGGATCCTGTGCAATCAAATCCGTGTTTAAAATCTACGTTCGCATCTGACTACAGATTTTACATGGGACAATGGGGTGAGTGAAATGATGATGTGCTGTGCTTCATCTTTGTTTCTGCTGGACAAGGACCATCCTGGCATCAGGACTCCACCCTATCATTGTCTGAAAGAGAGATGTTCTGATTTCAGTGTTCTCCATTCACTCCCAGCCACAAGGACTATCTGTTTCAACGTCATCTCGCCCATCGCCTACTGATGGACTCGTTTCGATTCGATTTCCGGTATGTTCTTGTTCTTCTCATCGCTCCTTGATAGATTCTTATCCCTATTATCGTAGAGGTAATCATGAAACTGGTGGTACATGGAAACAAGGGGCTCTTGAAGAGGACTTAGAAGATTTAAACGTCGTCGTCGCTCATCTGCAATCGAAATATAGTTATAAAATCGAGCTGGTCGTAGGCCATTCCCGTGGATCACTCGTTGGGTTTCGATGGATCTCAACTACGGAAATTGGAAAGAAGGTTCCTGCTTTCATTAACGTCTCGGGTCGGTACCGCATGGGGGTGAGTATATTTAAAGAAGTCTCAAATATTCTGCCATGCTCCACAAATGCCATTTCGCTCTCACCAATTTTTTCTCTATATCTTCTTCTGCTGCCCCATGGGTCGCCGTGTGTGACCACTACCCTTCCCCCCCGTTCTATCGAATCTTAATGAACGATTAAACTATCTCAAAAGAAAATACTAGGTAACGATCTACCTTCTTGTGCCTCTCCTGCTCTATTTTTGTCGATTTAGATGCTGATTTCTGCTTCCCTCCGTTCCCTCATCGGTTCTTTGTAACACCTTGCTCTTTTTGGTCGGTTGCGGCGTCCTTGCCTCGTTTTGGACGGTCCAATGTTAGAATCCGCGGGGTCGCAGCGGTGGTCAGAAAGTTTTGCCAAACAGGGATATTATGAATGGCATGTCACAGTTGCTCGCAAGCCTATTGTAGCGAGGATATACCCCCACGACGTGGAGAAGTTTTGTTCCTGGAACACATCAATTATTTGGGAACAATTTCCAAGTGAGACAGATGTCTTAACACTTCATGGCTTGGCAGACACAACTGTTCCTCCGTGAGTTTCTCCTCTGTCCTTAGTATCTATGTTTCTCTGGAGCTGTGGCAATTCAAAAGGCAATGTCACCGGATCTACAAATTTTCTTTGATTGATGTGCAAGTGGATGATGTATATCTGACAATTGCTCGTATTCAACAGGTATGATGCCTTGATCTATGCGAAAGCATTGGGAAGCAGGACGCCCGGAACACACTCGTTACATCTTATGGAAGATGCTGATCACAATTTCAGTAAGCGCCAGAATGACGTGGTTGATGTCATCTTGCAATGGTGGGAAGCGAGACAACGCAACGAGCTCGTAACAGGAATTTGGTTGCCGAATATTAAAGGAAACAACTCTGCCAAACTATAATGCACGATTTCAGACGCCCGTTTCTCTTTCCGCAAGTGTGTCGTATTGCCGCAAGCTAATGTCAAATTGGTTGCTTAACGAAGGCTTGTACTGGTTTTAAAATAGATTTACACTACTTTAAACCATCGATCACTTTGTCAAATCCCGAGTATGCTTTTTGGCCTCTTCACAATCATAATGGTGTACATTGGAATGAAGGCGCGATGAGTGGTTTGAAACTACTCAATGATCACTACTGTGCTCTGAATTGCCTCGTGTCCACCATCCACGAAGTGACGACAAAATAGGCGTCTTAATCTTACAATGTACCTTCGCATCCGCGTAGCAGAAGAGCATCGATAATACAAATAGTAATCTGCGCCACTTCCGTGCTCATCGGAATTCAACACTGCAATTACGAAGGCTGATGCTTTCGAAGTTCTGAATGCGGTCATCATGAGGTTAGCCTTCTTACAAGTTATCAGATCAGAGGTGAGAGAGCAGTTATGATTACGATCTGTTCTACGGATGTGATAAGTCAGCTAAAAGAAAAATGTAGTACACGATTAATATAAACAAATCAAGGATGTTGACGGAGAAAACAAAAGTAGTACGAAGGTGGGACTATGGTAGGTGTCTTGAGTTACTACAAGAGTGAAGGCATCGAGATTATAGAAAAGGCATACGAACGGTTCGACAGATGGGTCTAATAGAAGCCTCCTCAGCCCTTGTCTCTTTCGCAATTTCTCAACCGCGTATTATTCCTTGCGCACCCGGTGCAAGGTTCATCGAACAAGTGAGAATTAAGTGAGAATTAAGTGATGACTGCGACTTATGCGAGGTAGGCGAGTTGAATAAATATTGTTGCTAGTGGGCGAGAGGGACGCGCCTCGTGCCAAGCGTGATGATGATTATGATTGGGGAGATGACGGCAGAGACCCTAAACCATTGTACATGTGAAAGGCGCGGGGTAGTGTCTCACGATAGGGGCCGTGACTCAGAAGAACACTGCGCCAGTTGATGATGCGCCACCTTTGACTCCTGTCAAACCTCCTTGTCCAGAGCCGGACTTGATGTTTCCAGAGCTTCCTTGGCTGCTCATATGTGCGAGGGCTAGTTTAATGGAAGACTGGATGGACTGGATGATGGGCGACGTAGAAGGGTCAGTGAGAATTTGATCCAAATGGAGGGCACGGAGAGTTGGGTGGGGTGAAAACGATGATAGTGAGGAGCCATTCGAGAATACGAGTAGACTTTATAGGCTCGGGAGAGGGACTTGCCGCAGTTTCTGTGTTAGATGACTTTGATTGACTCGAAAAAGATACGGAACCGTTCTAACAGGAATTCTCTCACGAGTGATTTGTTTGGCAGTGTAAAAGGATCTTATGATGATGCGGCAAAAGCTCGACGCCCAAGATCAGGGGAGGAAAATGGAGTTAGCAATGATGACAAGTTCGGCATTTGACACCTACAAAACTTTTTATGCTAGAATACTTGTCAGCACTGCAGTTATCTGTAATCAGGCTACTAGCAATTCCTGTTTCTTCCCACAGAAGGCATAGCCATAGGATTGTTCATGACTGCAGTGTTTTGTGGTGGTCCGCCGCGGCCGGAATGAGTCATATCACAATTACTCGTTCTGAACCTGTTACAAGCAACAGATATTGATCCGTGGCGCAGCTTGCTCCATGCATTTGTTACACTGCTTTCTACGTCTTCGCTGAATACTCGATGTTTCCAAGATCATACTATCGTAGAAACTAGATCGGCATTCAAGAGGAAGTTCTTGATTGAAACTTCCTTGTAGCGTTGATGGGATGCCCATAAATACTTGTGGACCTGAGAGCTGTAATGACTGCCACCGGTTGACAATCACAGCGCCGTCACGTTGACAACTTCTCGGCTCCTGGCATCGAGATGACAACAACGATCGGAGATTTAAATCCATGTATGATCATCCAATAGCCTACCGCATCAAATGAAATTACACTGTTCATTCTTGTTCCCGTATCATGATTTATGAACTCAATTTCATTCGATTTAGCCTCAATACATCAAAGAACTTGTGCATCAGCATCAACTTCTCTTGAACCAACAGGAACACCCATCTCATTAGTCACCATTTAGTGGTAACAGTCCTCTTCTGGACTGCCGATGAGCATGGAACCAAGCGTGAATTATCTCTGGTGGACCCAGGCTAGTCTGTATATAAGTAGTATTATTCTGCTGTTCTCCTGGTTCGAATCAAGCCATCACAGTTACCAGTGCCATTCCCTCGATACAAAACTGTCTAGTGCCACGAAACTTAGCCGATCATTCTAAATGGACTCTACGTGATGACTGATTCTCATAGCAGTCGAAGGCATTCATCGAGAAGGAGGATCGGGCAGTGATCGGGCAGTCTGAAGGCCGCCTCTTAGGAAGGCAAGGGTTATCAATACTATTTTTGACAGACAACGCTATGTCTTGTGCACGGTGTCAGATGACATTCCCGTTTATGGAGAGAGATCAAGTGAACGAAGCTTATGAGGATTGGATTTCGGAAGCGTTTTTCAGATATATTAATGACGTACCTTGCCACCAGGGACCACCCAATCTGGCATATCTCGAAGCCCACTTTGAAATCTAAAGTATATTTTGCAGCCCCCGGCACACCAGACGAGATACTATTTGTCAAAAGTCCAAAAAAATTCAATTAACACGGTCGTATGAAAGTGTTGAAAAGAAAGACAGACTTTCGCGCAAACTAGCTAGGGATTCTCTACATTATTCCAAAATTGTAATTGGAATAGATTCAAGCAAGAGTAATGCCGCTTGTAACAGTGTGCAGTTAGTTGCAAACTTGATACTAGGAAAGTTTGATCTGCCAAGGCATGACCATGATTTATCACAGCAGCACTCGACAAAAACAAAGATCTGAACGATTCAGGCTTCCGATGTTTGATTCTTAATAGTCCAGTGTAATTCCAGAGGTATTTTAGAACGATAGTCTGACCACATCTTTGAGCAAGTGTGAACTTTAGGTTATGTTTTACAGATTCGTGAACATCAAAGGACCTCCACAACAATTTTCCCACTGATTGATTATTTATTAATTAGGCTCTAGTGCACCATGAAACAATTTACTCACATACTCAGATTTGCCTCCATCTCTCTATGTGCTTCGTTAATTTGTTCCCATGAGAATACCTAGAGGCAATGATCAGGTAGATTCATGGATCGTGAAATAGAATCATGCTTTGTGAATGTACGTCCTGATAGGTTCATGCCCTTCTTCCCCCGAGATGTGGTGAAATATATTTGATGAGAACCTAGTGAGTAAAGATCAACAACTGTAAAAAGAAACTGGCGTAGCATACTCGTCTATCAAATCGGCCTGATATTGGGCCGAACGAGAGCGTAAAGTGGTACCCTCGAGATGCAGGCGCTTGTATAGTACTGGCGCCAAGTTCACACTCTCAGCAACGGAACCTTCCAATTAAAGCATCATTAGGGACCTCCCTGAATAGAGAGACTCAGTACCGCTTAGCATAGCCAGCATTACCATCCTTCCATCGACGGCTAGGGCATCAATATTCTTGGCAAAGTGACTCTGACCAACACAATCGATGACCACATTGACCCCTTGACCACCTGTAGCCTCTCTCGCCATTACGGAAAAATCTTCAGTTTTGTAATTTACTGCGTGGGTAGGACATCCTGGAATATTCAAGAGCCAATCGATCTTAGCCTGTGTTGAAGTTGTTGCTATGACCGTTTGACTCAAATGGACGTCAGGAAGGTGGCAATTGAAACCGTGATACGCTCACGCTCCAAAGAATCGAGCCAGTTGTATAGCAGCTATTCCAACACCAGAGGCTCCGGCATGAATCAATATATGATCGCCCTTTTGAAGTTTTCCTATCATGACCAAGGCCTGATACGCTATGTATGGCATCAGGCACCTGCTCCACGGCGACATTAGGTTTAATTACCAGTTAGAAATGCTTCTGGAATGCTGGCAGCTTGCACCCAAGACAGAGAAGGAGGCTTCTTAATGACATGTGTCGAGGCTACGGCGATGTACTCCGCATATGCGCCCTGTATGACAGCAATCGTGACTCAAGTTGTGACTATTTTGAGGAGTATTTACCCCTCCGGCCAGACCCAAGACTTGATCTCCAACAGACCACCCTGTGACTTCAGGTCCGATATCGGATATAATTCCTGAAAACTCAACGCCAAGAATTGGAGAAACATCGGGAGGAAGGATATATCTCCCCTCGCGTTGCAATATGTCCATACGGTTGAGACCGAAGGCTCTGACCTAGAGATAAGCATGTCAACCATCTAATTCGCAAAAAAAGCAAGAAGCGGGCGCAGAGCTATTGACGTACCTGAACCAAAACTTCTTGGGGGCCAACTGGAGGCTTCACGGCCTCACCGATGTAGAGGCTATCTGCTCCACCGGACCCACCCTCGACTAGAACTGCCCTCATCGTGGGATAACTTGTCTTTGAATCGGTAACTACTGACTCGATGACATCCGTGAATCTGGCTGGTCACATGTCAAATTTCAAATAGAGAAAAAACCAATATCGGGTGATTCCATTCGTTTTACTGATAGATGCGTCAAGCCTTGATTCCCAATGCAGCAATGGCTTGTACGTACAAGAAATCCGGGTCACGTGGATTTTCACCTGATGGTTAGTTGGTCAACTGACTTGGAAATTTTTTTTGTCCTTCTCTCAAACGCTTGTGATCAAACCAGGGTAAGTGTCATGCTTTCTTGCAACGGTTTCTGTCGCGGGATGAACCCTTGCTATGGTCCGTGTTTCCTAGTAGCGACTAGACACCGCGTTCCATCATGCAGAAATCCCTTCTACCTAGCTATCTGATGTTTCACCAACTTCTTTCGATTTCTGGCAGTACTGAATTCTTGACACAGGTATCATGTAGAATGTCGAATCCTCAGCCTGGTAGCTTTGCTATTAAGGGTAAACAGTTATCTTCTACTCTTATTCTAACTTTTATGAACAGATTCTGTGGTCCATGTTTCTGAGATTGAGTCCGCTATGTAAACTTTGATACTTAGCAATCTGCTATCTTACCTCATTCCATGGCTTTTAATTGCGAGTGGCTCTGTATGCTACGATGTGAATCATGGACTATCTGTTTCGTCAAACCTTGCACAGGTTATCACCAGTCTTCAAGGTAGATTTGCAATTAGTTCCTCATTTCTTGTCATCTTTGATATGCCGATAAAACCGTCATAATGTAGCATTATTTCCAGGACTCATAAATTAACATCCTGTATCTACAGATAATCTGGTCCTAATCAAGCCGTTTGGAGGGCCTTCAACTGATCCTAATTACAGTGATGTAGATAAAAACAGGTAAGTGAATTTCGGCTGCAGATGACTTACAAGTAATGTAGTCGAGGCAGCAGGGCAACCAACGCCTGGCCCTCTTAAGTTCTGTAACGTAGTGAGTACGGCTTGAATCCTTGTAATCTTGGATGCATTTGAGTCGTCTGTTGGGAATGAAACAAGGACAGTTGGATTATTGATGACATGTCCTGCAACGACGTTCTGAGTTAGGGACTGAATAATACGTCAAGTTCATGTTCAAGTCAAAGATCGGGAGGAGCACAGACCTGGATGAAAGATGTGCGATCTGGAGGGCATGAACAGGGTATTTTCACTACCTGTCCAGCGTCATTCGTAGTTCCATCGCAATCACCGGTTCCAGTTGGGTTCACACCAGGTTGTATACCAAAATCCGGGACAAGGGCAGCGTCAATACCGTTGTTGTTTGCTGGTGACGTCGAAGTTGGTATCGTGACTTGCGGAGGTCTGGTGACGTCAGTACCATCCTGAATGGCTTTCTGCTGAGCCAGATATGTAGTGGAGGCTGCCGGGCATCCAACACCAGGACCCTCTAGATTCTGTAAAGTGACCAATGATGCCTGGATTCTTGCAAGTTTGTCTTCCTTTGAAGAACCTATAGGAAAGGAGACACTAATTCCTGGATTGTTGACAGCATGGCCCGCATTGACGTTTGCATTCAGAGACTTGCATCACGCCAGTCAGTCTATTCAGATCGGCTTCGAGTTATCAGACAGAGAGGAACACACCTGGATAAAGGTAGTCCTATCGGGTGGACAGGAGCAGGGAATTTTGACAATTTGTCCTGCGTCATTGGTTATTCCGTCGCAGTCGCCTGTTCCAGTTGGATTAACACCTGATCGAACACCAAACTCTGGGACGAGCGATGGATCAACATCTCGTTTCATGGGAATACTGGAGACAGAAATTATGATAGAGAGTGTGGCCAAAACTGTGGTGATGAAGTTCATCTTCTATGTGAGGTAACAGTCCACGTGTGCGAAAGATTTCCAAATACACGATTCCAAAAAAAATAAAGATGAATGAAATCCCCCAACTTGCGAGGGTCTAGAATAAATGTTTACTTCAAGAAAGCGAGGAGAAAGCGGTCAACGCAATCGACAGCTGAGAATTCGGCGTCCAGGAAGGAAGAGAACCAATCCTGACGACATTATTATAGGTTCTCCTGTACAGTATCATTGGATAGCAACCAACAGTCATGTTAGACTGTTGGTTGTTATAATACAGATACCATCAAAGCTGATATCCAAATTGGGTGCTAACTGGTGTATTTTGTTCCGATCAGAATGATGGGATCAAAGTTTTTGTCGTTCCTGACAAGGAGCCCATCAGGACAATGCACAACGGACTGTTGAGATGTAAATGTGTGTCAATCCCTGACAGATACACATCATCATGGCAAATAGAGCATTAGCTGATTTCCCTCATCAGTTGTCATCATCAAAATATGGTCAACAATTTGTATACAGATACGATATTGATATGTCAAAATGGTTTGATAAACGCTGGAATTTGATTCATTGTCCTTTAATATACTTCTTCGCCCATTCTGCTGTTTCCATACGAGCGTTGAGGAATGGATCAAGTATAGGAAATTTCCAGGACTCAGGTTTTTCTTCAGCTGATAGATGGGATGGTGGATACATGCAGAGCGCTGCAATCGAAAGGTACGTATGATATGGGTCTGAATCCAAGATCTTAGTTGTCTGTCTCCCGTGCAAGATGAATTAGATATACCAGAATGTTCTCCTTGACATTTCGAGATACCTCCATACTTGAACTGGCACTTGGATAAGAAGAGAGAAAAAGCTTTGGTCTCTATCAGATGATCTTGTTTTAAAATCTGATTATTTTTTAGAGTCAGAATACACGATATTTTCTCAAGCTCACCTTAAGAGCAGCACCACACCAAAAACAATAACAGCTATCGGCGATCTTGCCAGTGCGCCCTGAAAACCCACCTGACGATACGTCGTCGCTGTTTACAGCAGCCTGATTGCTGACCAGCCATCGAATTGTCCGAGCTTTCTCTATTGGTGTGAGAGGGTCATTCTCGATGCTGGACGGTGCAAGATAAAGAGAAGCCAGTGCGATATAGGTCGTTCCTCCTGTATTGAGTGAAAGCATGTGAGTGCGATCAGCCAGAGAGAGCAGATTTAGGACGAAATCGCGCACCCTGAGCTTCACAGAAAGGCGCTTGACCGTATCCACCTTCATATGTCTGTTGAAACTGAATTCAATAACCCACGTAAGGCTGCAGCGAGGACAAGCCTTACTCTGCATGACGCGATGAATACCTTTGCACGTTCCACATCTATCCCGGACCAGTCATCTAGCAGTGCACTTATTACAAATGCGCAATAAAGGGTTCGTAGATCATTCTCCCCACTTTTGGGAGTAGTCGTAAAGCTAGAGATACCGAGTTTGTAAGTCTAACAGTGGAGAGACTGAAGACACACGGAGATCAATATGCAACTGACGAACCTTCCATCTTCTTGTTGACAGGTACGTAACAATGTAACCAGTCCAGGTCGGTCCAACTTCGAGAAATCGTCTCTGAGAATGGCAAGGGACAACAGTGCGGTATAGGTCATAATGACATGAGGTGTATCATACTCCGAAGTTTCCGTCTAAAGATGAGATGCACGTTACAAACACACCAGCACCTTGTTAGTCTATGCCAGAAGTCCATACCCTGTTTTCTGGTGGGTGACAGGTCATGAATGGACCAGGGCGAAAGCCTGATCCAGACTTTCCATCTGAAATACCATGTGTTCAGCGCAGACCTGGAGAGACAGAACCAATATGCAGCAAGATAAGGTCACGTACGCGTTTGTTGAGCCCACAACCACTCAGTCCATCCATCCTTTTGCCATTGTGGCGGGACAGTTCCATCTTCCCATTCTCCTAGGAGGTCAAGTATACCCAGGTTATAAAACGCAAAAGCTAGTCTAAAATCGGCGTATTACGAATGAGGATGAACCAGATATGCGTTCGACGTGTACCTCGATGCATCAAGCAGTGTCTGCGATCTCGGTAACACTATGTTTGATAAGAACAAAGTCGTGAATAAGTATGATAGCAGTGCGTACTGGATATACACCTCTTTGCATGTGCAATATGTCCAGAGCGATTGAAAGGGGGGAGCTGAATTTCAGCCATTGAATTTTCGATCTCTCCAGTGTTCGGGAACCGTAGAAGCCACAGTCTCCCGGACCACACCTGCAAGAAGTAGCGAAGTATGCTGATGACTAGCCTCTTTATCTGTGATATAAGGGCCATACTGCGCTGAGGGATGTAAGTAAACTTTAAGATGTGTGTCGTTGCGATCATCAGCCATAAACCAATTTCAAACTAATTTCACACGGCATTTCTTGTAGTCGATCGACTAAATGTTGATTAATTTCTGTCAACGCCACCCTTTGGTGTTACGCCAAATTCGCGATTCGAAGCCACTTCTACTTTCTGATCATTTCAGGGATGCATTCAGTGGGGAACCTTAGCATCATTGGTTGCCAACAATGGATACGGCAAATGGCAATCGGGACGATTAAGTATAGAGTTACACAGTTCATTACACGGACTGAGAAACAACGAGTAGGAAAGAGAGGCACTGATGCACGCACGCAAAAGGCAGACACACAAAGATGATATGAAAAAAATGATAAATTGCTGATGATTCTTTCACAAGCTTGCCATGCCCATCTGGAACGAGCTTCGCTGAGATTGCATTTGAATACTGAGCTGACCTTGAACGGGCTGCTGTTGAGGTTCGTCCTGACTCTCGTCTTCTGGGTCGAGTGTAAGCGTGTCGGGTAACACCGGAGTCTTCTCCTCAATATCAGTGTATCGCATAGTCATTTCCTTTCTCTCTTTGCACCAGTTTTCAGGATCCCATATCATAAATTGTCCTTGTTCTCCGCCCTGTACTTTCTGGGAAGTTATTGTACCAGTTTCCTTCGTGATCCAGAGACGCAGCTCTTTGTGGTAACGCCAGTTGCGATTGAACCTAGTGGAGAAGGAAACAGTTAATTGAATGGGAATGAAATGAGATACTGTGCGAAAGTACGAAAGACGTTGAAAAGTAAGAGGAAAGATCAGAAAAACTCACAATTCCTGGGCAGCCACTTCCTGGAGTGCATCACGTGGACTCGAATAGAACATGAAAAATAGTGTTTCATCACTGAACCCTGCCGCCTTCCGTGGTCCTGGTGCAGGTGCATGTACGCTGAGGTAACATGCAGGAAGATTGAAGTCTGGTTCCACCGAGTGCGCTGCTGACTGATCTGCCCAAGGTGTAATGAATGTTGGGTATAAATTCCTGCAGAACACACAAGTCAACAGATGATCTAGTCCTGCCAACAATTCGACCTTCACCCTGGATAATTCATGTCCAAGCCCATGGTACCCAGGTCTGTTCCCATGCTACTTAGCCCTCCATCAACGTCTGCACTGGCATTTTTTATCATCTCTAAGAGCCCCAGAAGACCCCATCTATCTGCTGGACTAATGAGAACCTGCTGTGCGGGCGTCTGCGGATGTGGTTGATTGGAAGCCGCACTATTCTGCAATGATGATGCATTGTGATTCGTCGATGTGTTTGGATTTGAAGGTGGATGTGAAGGTACAGTCGTATGTGAGTCACCTTGTGTCGCTCCATTCGAAAATAGTGTCGATTTTGCTCCACTATTTGCCCCAAGACCCGGCGCCTGAGGAAACAATCCCCCTGATGGCGATGGAATGCCCAACGTACTTAAATGAGTCGGTATACTTTGTGAATGTGGTCCATTCTATCTCAGAAACTGGTCAATACCACAAAAGCACGGGATTGCGTTGAGTCACGCACTATGTTGGTGTTCGTTGATGGAGGATTCGGAGAGTTCCATGCTGCAAGTGATGATTGACCCAGCTTCAGAGAATAGTTATTCTTAATACCAACAGAACGAACAGATGAGCACCGCCAAACAGGATGACCCTCTTATGAGGAGAATGGATCGACCCACCCTTTGGAGTTGCTGCTTATCTACATCTGCCTGTCCCTGTTGAAACCCAGGATGTACATTTCTCGCCTGAGTTGCACCTAGATTAAGCGCGCCTGGTGTACTAGGTGGTATGCTGACGCCCAGCCCACCCAAGGGATTCTGCCGGTGCTGTTGCTGCGAATGATCCGAATGAAAACCGTTGAGCCCCGGAGGGTGCGAATGATTCTCTTGGCCCGTACTTTGGTTATGGGACAAGTTTTGGTTTTGCGACTGACTTTGCCCACCAAGTGCAGGGAAATCATCCGCTGTGAAATCTCGTGTTTGATTTGCGTTTGTTGTTCCAACTCCAATACTGCCCGATCCTGCTGAACCAACTCCTGCTAGCTGCACACCGGTACCCGCCTGACTCGCATAGCTCGTTCCAGTTCCTGAAGTACCACTGTTGCTGCTAACCGTTGGGTTTGAGGGAGGTGTTGAGCCCAGTGCAGGAAAATCATTGAGGTCCAAACTGACAGCGTCACTTGATGTCATTGACTGTGCCGTCCCTATGATCCATCGGTCAATGGACAGACAAAAATGGCAACCACATACCATTATTTTGCTGTGACTGTATTGGTTGCTGTAGCACGCTCGCTGTCTGATGCTGTCCAAGCGCTCCTCCAAATGCATGCATGCCCTGCGCCCTCGACTGTATGAGCCCCGGCATTGGCTGTGGCGTCATAGATTGCACTTGTGGTACTTGGCCTGGTGTTCTGTGACCGGTCTGTTGGAGGCCAGATCCAAAATTACCGGCTTGAAGGATACCGACATTTCGAGGAGGCATAGGATATGTGGGAAATTGGGGACGAAATTGATTTGTGAGTCCAGGATTACCCGAGAGATTCGGTGGTCTCTGCTGTGGTTGGCCTGCACAAGATCACCCATGAGCGATGCCTTCAGACCCGAGAGAAGGGTGCCAATCGTATATACATGCCTGGTCTATTCATGAGTTTTCAAGTTCTTTAAAGCCTGAATATTAGGTTCAGTATACTTTGAGGATTAAATTCCGCAAAACACACTTGTAACGCGTTGCGGTCGTAGACTGAGTATGAAGTTTCCGCTCTGTTGTCTCTGTGTCTACCGTTTATTTGACGCTTTGTTTGGTAATAAGATGTTTACATAATCTATCTTTAATCTTGTTACTGCAGCGATAGTTCTCCGACATCACTTAAGCAGAATTTATGCTCTTGGGCTCTTATGTATGTAATCAATTTGGATTCAGTGGTCGCACGATACAATGCAAAGTGCTCATTAATTCCAGGAGCATGTATGCTATGTCATGTCAGTCTTTAGCCGCATGCTAAAGTGTTAGTATACACTGCAGACAAGCTTCACCTTAGCAGCTGATATGTAAAGACTTTATTGCGAACAGGGCATGCCATGGAACCAGTTATACGTGACAATTGGACAAGAATAAGAGTTGAGGCTAACTGAAGTCTCCCCCCAGTCTTACGAGCAATGTATCTGTGTAAGCTGAAGAGATAGTGAAGACCTCAATCATATCTCAGACCAAGCTTTCAGACCATTATCTATGATCATTAGCAGTAGAAGCATTTGCTTGGGGTATCAATGAGAAGTGCTATTGTGTTATTGTGATGGAGGAATTGGCATTATTGTCCCCCAAGTTGAGTCGGACAAATACGTGCTGCTCCAAAAGTCTATTGTCAAATCTAGCTTCGCCTGTTACTAACACCGAGTCTCAGGCGAAAGGCTTCGCTTATCTGCTTATCTTCTTCACTGATAACTCGCACCCCTCTGTTCAGTTATGCAACATCGCTTTGTCCTGCCAAATCTGTTACACTGCAACCCTGCACCCTCGATGAACAAATACATTGCACTCTAAGTCAGCAACTCTAACAGTCTGAGACACTAGTTGTTGTTCCTGTTTCATAAGCCCCCAATGTGTTATACGACAAGTCCTGAAAGCGAGGATGCTACACGGTCAAACCTACTGAGGTTGTAAAATGCGAGTGTATAAGATCTACTCTTGCTCCAGCCAGTTTATCACTCGTCCTCAACGTCCAAGTCACCCTCAATGCCAGCGCCTTCACCTTGATCCACAAATTCGAGGTCATCGATGATCGCATCTGCATCTATGTCATCCCATCCTCCTGTCGTATCCTCAAGGAATAACGGCTCTTTTCTTGACATGCCATTGATAGTCGATTGAGTTGATATTGTCATGGAGAGAGAGGATTTCACCCTCGATAGGATGGAATCTAATGAATCACCCAAGCGATCTTCTAGTTCTTCCACGATCTGATGGTTGGGGAGTAGTATTAGGGATAGAGGGGAGAAAGAATGGCATACTACATAGAGCTCAACGGCGGTTATAGGTGCTAAATTTACAATCTGGAGTTTTTCGGCTTTTGTAAGATCGTATGATGAAATGTCTTTGACCAATTGAGTTATTCCATTTTGACTTTGAGCAGATGTAGGGAGGTAATCAGATGTGAGATATCGAATTGCCTGGAATTATATCAGTCTTTCAGTATAATGAAATCAAGAGAATGTGCACTTCGACTTGAATGGTACGAATGTTTTCAGAAATGTCAGGGATTGGATTGGTATGTGTCGGAGGAGCACCTGCAGCTTCTTCTTCTTTCTTAATTCGAACAGCCGCCTTGGAGCGTTCGAGGTGCGTGTGTTCAAGTTCTTGAAGGAGAGTGAGGACTTCGTAGTTGGAGAGGAGGGAAGAGTGAGAATTTAAGACCTGACTTAGGTGTCCAGGTTACTTCATGACGGGAAATGTGAGATGAGGATCCTAACCTCCATTAAATTTTTCTCAAGAAGAATCGTGATGGGAACTGAGTGATTGTTGTTACGTAATTTTTGAAGACCATAGGAGACGGTTTGTCTACGGTTTGTCTTTAGATATTGATTAACCGCAACAGGCGAAGCCAAGATGCGGCGAGCTATGTATAAAGACAGATCCCTAGGCACAATCCAATGACTATCTACAGTGTGGTCCTTACAGAATTTGTCTGGTTAACAGTGTCATTCATGTGAATCAATCAGGGCGACAAAATAACTCGACAGGTGACAGTCGGCAGATCTCTTTAACAGATGCTCACCGTGACGTAAGACGGTATCCTTTTTGCCTGTTAATAGTGTCTTGATTGCGATCCTGTTTTGCGGAGCCAGGGATAGTCATTTCATGTAAACTTGCAAATTTAACAAAGGCTAATTTCTACTCAATCGAACCAGACTCCTCCGTCAATAGAGATAGTTTGTCCTGATTCCAGAATTAACAGTGACAAGATGTGAAAGAGGAAAAGCGTACCAGTTATAAAGGAAGACTCATTGGAAGCAAGGAAGGAAACCAAGCTGGCAATTTCTTCCGGTTGTGCAAGCCGACCCAAGACTGACTGGTGTTTCATCTAGACAAGTTTGAGCAAAAAAGGCATTGGGCTTGGATTCAGTTCAAACCGCTTCTTTGTAGGCACCAGGTTCACTTCCTGTCAATTGTCCAACACGAACGTCCGCTCTTGCAACTGAAATTAAATTGGGTAAGACAAAGATCTACAGCGGACAGTATCAGTAGATAACGCACGGAGTGGGGTATCAGTGAATCCAGGAGCATAGCTGGATAGACAATCAGACCACGAAATCTTCATTTAATGTAGCAGATATACGCATTAACAGTTATATTGAACTTTCCGAACTCCTGAGCTGGCATTTTTCTGTAAATGTTACATATAACTTAAAAACGTACTAGAGACTCACCTGCCGTTTGGGTCAAGCACCTGACAGCGAATTTGGTGCATCCATATGTACTGCATAGAGGTGCACCTGAAGAATGATGTATGGGTGAGATATCACAACACAAACCGAGCATCTTCTCCTACTTTTCTTGCCAGCCAGTGAGGAAGCACCTGGAAATTTCAATAGAGCTGTTTTAGGGCAAAATCCAATACATACCAATGATTCTACCCCCACGGTTTTGCTCAATCATTACCTTGGCTGCAGCTTTATAGCACAGAAGAGTGCCCTTGACATTTATGTTGAAGACGCGTTCCCACTCCTCCATGGTTGCTGTACAATGATAAAGCCATAGATGACCATCATGAAAAAAGTAAACTTACTGTCAAGGATCGAAGTGAGGACAGCCACTCCCGCATTCGCAACCATCTTTCCTCAATTGAGTTCATTTTTATGACGAGATCATGAAACTGTTCACGCACAACATCCAGTCCACCGAATTCAGATACAACAGCCGAGACGAAGTCATTAACTTCCTTCTCAACGGAGACATCTGCTACCATAGCAATGGTTTTTTGCCCCTTTGCCTCTATCTCATCCTGCAAAGCCTTCAGAGTGGCTTCTTGAGAAGAGATATCACACATGGCAACATGGAATCCATCGTTGGCTAGATGGAGTGCAATGGCCCGTCCAATACCATTAGCTGCACCAGTGACTATAGCGGAGCGAGGTTGAGATGACATTTCAATCAATTACAGAGGAAGAAGGCACATTTATACATTACTGAAGGTGACCAAATCATCTGATATGATATGATATGGAGACACTACACTACTGCATCAGTAGTCCTAAATCGGGGGCAAATATGGATCCCATGACAACAATCTCCAGAAATTAGTGCGTATTTTGCGCTGCAGCGTGACGAAATAAAGACAAATTTCAATTATGGTAACTTTGATCTATTTATAAGCTAGAGAACATCGGGAATCTTTTTTCATATCGGAGAGCTGACTGTCACAATGTGACGGGTTACCAGGAACATGCAGTGAGCTGTCCGTACAATTGGACAGGTCGCACAATAGAAGCAATGTAAGCATATTCAATACCATTTAGAATGAGTAGAGGTTGAAAGTCATGCCAAAGGCGCAGTGAAAGCCTCATCATACCTATGACACTCTTGCTGAGGGTCCCAGCATGTACTTGCCAGCCACTTGCCAGCCACCAGGTCCTTGGATATGAATTGATATACATGATTTTTGTCTCAGCAAAGAATTTGAACAAGAATTCTATATTGCAGAAGGAGCAAACTGGTGATAGTCAATATAATATGTTTTTTTTACATGTTTTCAAACTCCTCACATATTTCAACCCTGTATCATATTTCACTCTAGTACACATTTAGTCATGCAGTTTCTCTCTCTTTTTTCTGCCTTTTTGCTCTTCACACCTGCTCTTGCAGTATGGCCAAGACCACAGAACATGACAACTGGCACTACACCTCTGCGTCTTTCATCTGGTTTTTCCATCCGGACCTCCGGAATCAACCATGTTCCCCAAGATCTCTTAGACGCTATACGTCATTCATCTGATTACCTCAAGACTGACAAACTAGGTCCTCTCGTGCCCGATCGCGGAGCGTCATCAGCACGGACAGCCTCTTCCGCGCGGAGCTTACAGTCGCTCGTTCTGAGGTTAGAGAGCGATGGTGGACAATCGCAGAGCATCAGTGACGGTGCGATTGCAGGACTTGGAGTGACAGATGAGACTTATACATTGGAGATACCTGTAAATGATGAGAACGCCACGTTGACCGCGAGGTCGGCGCTGGGGTTATTTCGGGGTTTGAAGACGTTTGAGCAACTGTGGTTTCACGTCAATGACACGACGTATACCCTGCAAGCTCCCATCCAGATCCAGGATGCGCCGGCTTATGTGGGTAGCTTTAGTCTCCACGATGATTTGCACTGAGTACTATTGCAGCCATACCGCGGTTTGATGCTTGATACCTCACGCAATTAGTGAGTAATTGTTTAGTTGAAGTCAAGATTGAAAGTGAATGTTTGCGATGTAGTTATCCTGTTGAGGACCTCAAGCGTACTTTAGATGCAATGAGCTGGGCCAAGATCAACCATTTCCACTGGCATATCGTCGATGCCCAGTCGTTTCCCCTTGTCATCCCCGGCTTTGAGGAGATCGCGGAGAAAGCAGCATACTCCGCATCACAGGTTTACACTCCTGACAATGTGAAGGACATTGTTTCATTTGCTGCCACGGTACGTATTCAATATGTAGTCTTATGTTCTCGCGCCGATGGAATGTATATACTTCAGCGTGGTATTGATGTTATTGTGGAAATTGATACTCCGGGACACACAACATCCATCGTAGAATCTCACCCCGAATTTATTGCTTGCCCTTTCGCTTCCCCTTGGGATCAATTTGCCAACGGTTCGTTTTTCACAAGCTTCTCAGATTGCGGTTCGACTCACAGGTTTCACAGAACCTCCGGCTGGCCAGCTGCGACTTGCCAACCCAGACACTATCAAGTTCACTACTGATCTGGTCAAGAATGTAGCCTTAATGTTCCCTAGCAAATATTTCAGTACTGGTGGAGATGAGATTAACGCGAACTGCTATGCAAAGGATAATCAGACACAGCAGGAACTTGGTATGTCGCTGTTTAAGTGAATGATATCCATAGTGATGGATACTTTTTCTCATGTAGCTGCTCAGAATAAGACATTCGAACAAGCTTTGGATACATTTACACAAGCTACTCATAGTGTCCTCGCCGCGGCTGGAAAGACTCCGATAGTCTGGGAGGGTCAGTCTGAACCTTGAACTCGTCCATGTCATCTAAACTGACCGTGATTCAAAATAGAAATGGCCATTGAACATCAAGTTCAACTCAATAACGACACTTTGGTTCTGTAAGGATTCGACTACCTCTCTTTCATTTATACATCATTCAATCTGTTCAGTGTCTGGATTTCTTCAGATCACGTCAAGTCAGTTGCACAAAGGGGCCTCCGAATCATTCACGCTGCTTCAGATTATTTCTATCTCGATTGTGGACATGGTGGATGGGTTGGAAATAATATTAATGGGAATTCGTGGTGTGATCCTTTCAAGACATGGCAAAAATCTTATTCGTTCGATCCTGCAGCAAATCTGACGGAGGAGGAAGCCAAGTTAATTACCGGTGGTGCGTCCCTATGTATTCCTGTATGATTCCTTTATGCTGACTCTTATATTGATCAGGTCAACAACTATTGTGGTCAGAGCAATCCGGTCCGGCAAACTTGGATTCTATCGTTTGGCCTCGTGCTGCGGCGATTGCAGAATTGTTCTGGTCTGGACCTGGAGGAGATGTGAGGACTGCGTTGCCGAGATTGCATGAACTTGCGTATCGGTATGTGCAGAGAGGTGTGAATGCCATTGCGTTACAACCGCAGTGGTGTGCTTTGAGGCCCAACGCTTGTGATATTGACGCTTAGGGAACAAGTGATTTTCATGTTGAATTTTAATAAGTGTCAATCAAATAAATGCATTGTCCAGAGAGAGGAGAGGACCGTCGGAGTGAACTCGCGGCAAAACAGTAGCCAATGACTGTAACTGTAACACTTGTCACCATCCTTCACACTCACCAGCTCGTCCTCTGTTTCTTTCTCAGTCAAATTGCAAAGGTATCTTTCTTTGTTTAGTTTGATTTCAATTGAACGGACGGAGAGTGGATTTTGAAAGGAGAGATATACACGTTTACTTATTGCGAGGCATAATACCAATCATGGATCGACTTGAAGAGCTGTCAAATACGTTATCTAATATCACGATGTATGATATTAAGAACATGTATAACCAGGTGTGCTGTTAGTTCAGTCTCCCGTGGATTTGTTTTGCTGATTCTGATTCTGGTATAACTCGTTGACTTGGATTTCCTCTGACTTCTTCCATGGGATGAATGTTGTGTCATGCAGGCGAAGAATGCAGTGTTGAATATAAGTGAAATGGAGGCGAAGGTCCGGGAGGCGACGAATGATGAACCTTGGTATGAGTTTGATCCCTGACAGAAGTGGTGGAATGACTTGATTTTTGCAGGGGTGCGAGTTCAACTTTGATGCAGGAGATCGCTCAAGGGTGAGTTAATTCTTCCTATCCGACTGGTTTTGCACGTCTGACTTGAATCAGAACGTTCAATTTGTGAGTTTTTCCCTTCCTTCGTTAACGGATCAAACTCCATTGAGCTGAGGTCGGTTATAGTCAACAATTTAATGAGATTATGCCTTGTATCTATGGACGGTTTATGGATAAAGAAGCAAGACAGTGGCGTCAGATATACAAAGTCTGTATCTCTTTACCCCCATATCGGAAGACATTGATCTCCACGGTTTGGTGAATAGGCATTACAACTATTGGAATACCTTATCAAACATGGTTCAGAACGAGTAGTGGATGATGCGAGATCGCATATAAGCACACTTAAGATGCTGCGCAGTTTCCATTATATTGACGAGAAGGGAAAAGATGAGGGTATCAACGGTATGTTTTACTTTATGCTTGTGATGATTACTTACGGAAAAAATAGTTCGCAACAGAGCAAAAGAACTTGTTGAACTACTTTCTGATGTCGAAAAGATTCGCGCTGAAAGACGAAAAGCCAAGGTAAATAGAAATAAATATGTCGGTGTAGGAAATGATGGACGGTTTGGTGGGATGTCATTTAATTCCGGAGGAAGTAGGTATGGTGGGTTTGGAAGCGATTCACTGGCCGGCAATAGTTACGGAAACGGTAAGCGGGGGAAATGTCCTCTCCGAATACTGATACGACGGCTAGTAGATTATTATGCTTCAAGCTCTCCGCGAACTGGTGGCTTCCAGGATTCCAGTAGCCGGAGACAATGGGAAGAATATGATGCTGGTGGTGACGAAATCAGCGGGTCTGGATATGAAGCATCTAGTGTTGGGCCCAGTCATGTAAGGCCACTCCCTGGAAGACAATCCTCTGTGTCTAGTCCCGTCACTGCTACTCCACCGCCTCCCCCTCTGCCTGTTCAGAATTTATTGGATTTTGATGACGATGATGTTACACCAGTAAATGTCCCTGCTCCTGCCCCCGCCCCCGCCCCTGTAGCCACACGGCAGGGTCTAGCAATGAACAAGGCATTGCCTAAACCTATCGGATTGGACGGTGACTATCCTTTTATTTTTCTTGTCTAGAGGGGCTGAACAAGAAGTTGTACAGATGATGATTTCGACGACTTCCAAGCCGCGCCTCAAGTCGTAGCTGTAGCATCTCCTGCCCGGGCTTCCTTACCCGCGTCGCCTCTCCCCCAAAGGGAAGACAAGCTAATGCAACTGTTGGGAAATGCTGTGCCGTTATCGCCTACTACTACTGCCGTGAAGCCGGCGGTGGGTGGAGTGAGGACGGGTGGCATGCAGATGGGTGGGACTAACCATGCAATAGCGCCAGCACCTATGCGTGCAATGAAGACGACAAGCAGTGGAAGCAGCGGAGGATTTGATGACTTGTGGAAGTTGTCAATGGGCTCTGTGGGTAGCGAGAAGGCTGCGACGGGTGACGGAAGACAGGGAAAGAGCATGAAGGAGCTGCAGAGGGAGAAGGCTGCTGCTGGACTTTGGGGTGCTGGAACGCAGCCTGCTGGTGGTGGTGGCGACGATTTGTTGTTGTGATATCTAGTCCTTGTATGTCAGGTGTCAAAATAGGAAACACGCGGCAACAACGTGGACATGGCTCCGGACTGGTCTTATTTCTCCTCCCATCTCCTTCCTTGGCTCTATGCCCTCTGCTCCCCCGGCGGACAGCAGCAATGCTGCTCTGTCCAGACTGTCCCTGCTGGCCCCTCCGACTCTGACTGTAATCCACCCGACTCCTGAGGCTTCTCCTGTCATGCCCTCTCCAAGGAGGGTATCTCCATTGGGTGTCTCTCAAGCGCAAAAAAGCCGGTCCAGCGGCTCAGGGAAAAGAAAAGCAGAGGGCCTGCCTGATCCTGAGGGCAGTGCCGCGACCCCGTCAAAGGATCAAAGGGAACACCGGGCAACCTTTGCGCCTGACCCAAGGAGTGCGTATTTTCATCCAGATTTTCATCAGCTCATGTAGATCGCTTCTAGTGTACCGTTCCTACTCATCGTCACTACCTCCTCCCTCATACCGCCGAAAAAGGGCCAGGCTGTCGGTTCCCTCGGATAGTTTCAATCCTTCTTCAAGGCCGCCGTCCATGAGTGCCACTCCGGGCTCAGTCCAGGAATCTCCTGACGCCAAGACGACAGGTTCTTTGTCAAGCAGGAGGAGCGGTAAATCAGCTGCAGAGACGCTGCGTCGAGCGACATCGTCTTCGACCCACGCTCATGCACGAAACGACCTTGTCGTCCGTCCGCATTCCCACATAGGATCTCCCTCAAATACCCCCTACCAACACCAGATTGCCGTACCCTCCCGACCAAGTCTCTCCCAAATGTCTTTACCTATATCCGCTCTTATCTCTCCCCATGCTCCCTCCATCACTTATTCAGGCAAATTCCACATGCGTGATCCAAGGAAACCAGCGCCGATACAAAGTACGCCTTGGTCGCTGTCATTTCCTTCTCGAGTAGAAAGTGGTCAGAGCAGATGGGAGGGAACAAGTTGGACAGAAAGAGGCGGTAGTCCCCTATGTGCTTGGTTGTTCTTTATTGGCTTCGTGGTTTTCCCTGTGTGGTGGGTTACGTGGTTCATCGGTGTACCCCAGACCAGGAGGTTGGTGGATGATGCGGCTGAGATGGGCATCCCGGGGAGGGAGAAGGCAGTTGTACTGGATGATCCGCAACTTGAGTATGGTAAGTCAATTTGTGATTAATATCGGTAGCATTTCACGCCCACGGGATGCATTACAGATGCTCGATCATGGAGAACAAGATGTCGAATTATGTCTGGTGTTTCATTGGTCACGTATATTCCATTCATCATCTTGGTTATCGTCTTTGCGCGGTGATGTTCCATCAAATTATGGATGCTTCCAATGCAGTCTTAAGCTCCTGATTCTTGCATCGTCCATTGACCACCTGTTGTGTTCACCTTGATGACAAAAGAAGTCAAGTTTAATTGTTATTCATCGCGATACCATCCCGCCCCTTCCCCACTGGCTTCTCCAAGTCATAACCAAGGCTCAACTCTCAATCGATCGATAACTTTATTCCTGCACTCGTACGCATCGCTGCCGTGCCTCCCTTTTTTGCTCCCAGAACTTTATCCTGGTGTCTGATCCGCATAGAGCGGAGGGAAAAAAGAGCACTTGAACTCAGTCCACTCCTTGGTTTGTTAATGTATTTTTCACACTCGTTTTTTTTGAACACTCGTTGAAATTCTCCCCCTTTCACCTTGCAACTTCAGTTTTGCATGTGAACAGCCTTCCTGACTCGCACCTTTGCTATTGTCATTGCATTGCTCAATGCACAATCTGTATTCCCATACCCCATTGTCCTCGTCCTTGATATAAAATACATACAAGTGCTCATTCTTGGTCTTGCTCGCTTCAATGCGCACTTTTGTGTTTTTAAATATGTCGGTTGGTGATGATTATGTTATCTTTTCTTCCCTTCCTCTTATTCCTGTTTTTTATCTGGGGATCGTCTGCACTGTGTGCATTACCTTATAAACTTATGGTTGATAATTTACAATGATCTGGATTTGGAATTAAATGAATTTTCGATTTACTGTGTATTGAAAGATGTAAAGTAATTATGTGAGTGAAGGTAGGAGTTTCTTGATAGTCAGGAGGCTATCTAGTGATGTGAACATTTGTTCTCAGAAACATCCCTGATCTAGGTTTTCAATTCTATCTTTACCTCAGGATTTTATTTTGACGTGGGTCCGAATTATTCATTATATCAATGGTAAATTTGACCCTGACTCTTTGAAAGCATTTGACTCGAGATTTTGTCCACATCATTCATAACAAGGCGGATATTTAGATGTCAAGTCACCTGATGGTGTGGTGTTAACGTGGTGTACAGGGGTGCACCAGCAGCTTGCGCAGCTACATCCGCACTGGCAAGTAATCCATGCCTCTTTTCTTCTTTCACGTTTGCAGACTGGTACTATATAGGAGGGAGAGAGAGACCTCACAGATAGAGTGCGGAGAACATGAGCTGTTTGGAATACTCTCACCTAAGTAGTTCGTGAATCGTGGATTCACAAAGTCACTTGGCGTCTCTGTTGAGCTACTGATAAGTATATATTACTCAATATTCTGTATGGGTCGATAGTGTAGTTGGAAAGCGTGTCTGTCTAACTGGGTTAATTCTTGGGCAGACAGAAGGTCCTCAGTTCGAACCTGAGTCGACGCATAAAGCGGATTTAAGTTGTTGCTTGAATTGGGATACCTGTTACTGTATGACACTCTCCCAATTTTTACTTGTAACACAGTGTACACACACAGTCTGCGGTAGTCTACTGTCTATGGAGGCTCACTGTCTCTGATAAATATACAAATTGTGTCATACGAAAGAGACAAACACAGAACGAAAAAGAAATGGGCTGGCTGAGTAGCAGGGCACAGCTAAGTGAAGTTCCATACGTTAGGGTTTGTGTTCAAGGAGAGGGGACGGGGTGGGAGAGTGCGTTCCCGGCATCTTTAACTGGTTCGGGGAGCTATGGGGGCTCCCTGGGTGGTGTGAAGCCGTGGGATTAGATGTCAAATCTATAAAAAAAAAAAACTATACTCCAGATAAGCCCTGCATAAATTCTACAGCCCAGTCACTAGGCCATCGAATGGGTGTGCAAGGTTCTGGTAGTATAGCTCAGCTGAAATTTAACACTCATCAACCCACAGCAAGCGTTTGCAAGCCTGGGTATGTGTTGAACAAGAATTTCTGTTAATGTCAATGTGCTTTGATCCAAGTGATCACGGGATCACACTAATCTTGGACGGAAATCGAATAACCGGAAAGTGATGTTGTGATGTTCTTCCTTCCAACATCATGAACAGCGTTTATGTACCTACACAAGTCGTTATTCTACTCAGAAGAATTGCGAACGCTTTTGGTGTATTTGGAATATCCAACCAGTATCTTCATCGTCAGGCGAAAGTGGACGATCGACGAACTCATGGCCCAGATGTCACAGTGGAAATTCGCAACCCCAAAGGAATGTCGCAGCAATCTTGTAAACTTAAAGCTGCAGAATGGTCGTCATGGTTCTATAATTGGCGATGTGCAAGAAACGTAATAGCTGGTAAGTGGACAATAATGTCCAAAGATGGAGCACCTCTACTTCAAGGTCCGCGATTGAACCTCGTTAGTGTCACTATCTAACTGATCGTCTTTACCTGCCAGGTTCATTGTCGCTGCCATGGATAGGGCGCACACAATCATGGTCCTCGGTTCTCTCTCTCTATGTGCGCCCCTGTCCCAATAACTCTCCGGATAACCCACCTCCACCAACGAACCGGAGTCCAAGCAAGGATCAAGACCAAGATCCTTTCGACCTACCTCCAGCCTACAAGGAGAAACTAGCACAGCTTCCATCAGATATTATACATCAACTTCTTGCAAGTCCGACACTCTTTGAACCCTTGCGAAGGCCGCGCTTCCCAGTCGTGCTTTGCCATGGTACGCTTTCACCCAGATGGTCTCTTTATACTTATTCTAGATTCTCAGGCCTTTATGGCTTTAATGCGCGTGGTCCTGGATCCTTTCCTAGCGTTCGCGTTCATTATTGGGCCAATATTTTGAAAATCCTACGGGACAAAGTGGGTGCTGAAGTGATAGTGACATCTGTCCCCGGGTGAGTTGATACACGGCTTCAATTTTGTCGAGCCAAGGATTCACCATGACCCGTAGCACTGGATCCATCGTTTCCCGGGCTTCCCGATTAGATGAACAGCTCCGTGCCCAAGCGAGAGGACGCGGCGTCAATATGCTTGCGCATTCTATGGGTGGTTTGGATAGTCGATATCTGATTTCCCACCTTCGCCCAACCGATTATGCGCCCCTGTCCTTGACGAGTGTCAGTACTCCTCACCGAGGGAGCCCATTCATGGACTGGTGTGTCGTGAGTGATTTGGGGCTTCATACGATGGAAGTTACCGATCTCATAAAACAACAGAAAAATATTGGTATCGGTCAGTCTGCTAAGCAGGAGCGAGAACTCGCTGTGAACCTCAAGAACAGCCTTGATTTTGATTCAACGATCCCGTTATCTCATAACCCTAAACCTCAAACCCCTTCATTTTCACTCCCTTCTTCTTTTACTACTCTTCTCCTTTCCATAGTAGACTCGCCTGCTTACTCGAATTTGACTACTGCATATCTCAACAACGTCTTCAATCCCGCAACACCTGATGATCCTAAAGTGAAGTACTTTAGCATAGCAAGCCGCTTGTCAGGCGTCGGTATTTGGCATCCTCTCTGGCTTCCGAAGACAGTACTAGATGGGACAGAACGGAACCAGCGATTAAAGTTGAAGCATACTTGGGAAGAACATCAAGAGAATGGGAAAGCGGACATTGATGGAGAGGACGATGAAGGCGTACCATTGTGGGCTCAGGAGAGAGAATGGGGAAATGATGGGCTTGTGTCTGTGCAAAGTGCAAAGTGGGGAGAATTTTTGGGGATTATGGAGGGTTGTGACCGTGAGTATTGGTCCGCTATATCTTCGTAACAAACCTTCAAGCTCCTACTTTTCTCAGACTGGGAAATAAGAGGAGCCAGGGGGCTTGACATTGACCTTCCATCCCTGAATAACATTGGTTTTGGACTCTCTTCAAGCACAGGAGCCTGGAGTATTCTAGACTGGAGCCGGTTTGTTACTGCTTGGAAACGAGAAGAACAGAACGAGCGAGATGAGAACCTTCGAGCTGCAGCAACACCTGATTATCTTTCACCTAGCAGATCCAGACCCGCCCAACGTACATCCTTTCCGGTTCAATCAAATTCTAACAATGACGATGTCATTAAAGCTTCCACCGACCGATTGTCCACCGTATTTGACTGGCTTATAGACCAGATTCCAGCATCTGCTAAATCAATATCAATGTCTTTGTCACCTGTTGATGCTGCAAATGCTCCTATTCAAGTACCCAAGAGAGTCATGGAAGCAGCGAACGAGGTTATTGGTGAGCTGAAGCAGAAGGTCCAGACTCGAAATCAGAAACAAAAAGCGGTGACCACTACGAAGACCAATGAACTGCAGAGTAAAGAAGATCTGGAGAGGTTTTATGTTGCTCTGTCAAGAAAGATGTATGACGAGGGACTATGAAGTTATTGTCGCCTGCTGTGGCCCGGATCAAGTCCGTCGTTATTCTCCGTATGTCCGTTTCAGGAAAAAAGCCTCTCGCTCACATATCCAGTCGTTTGCATTCACACTCCCTTTTGGATCGGAGTAGTATATTAAATAAGTTTTCTGTAAATTTAATGTCGACCCAGGTCCACTGGCGCCACTACCTGAAATGACTGTTCGACAGATAACCTATCATCCATTTTTTCTTGTTGTTTATATCATTTATCATACGGAGGAAGTCTGATAATGATATCAGCTTTGGAACTGTGCCTTCCTTGCTATAGCTGGTTATCGCGTTGGGAAACGATGCTCTCAAAATGCAGGGATTTTGTTCCTCTAAGAGTTGGTATTACACCATCCCTTTCCTTGCACTTCTAGCAGAAAGCAAGGGTTTTCTAATGCACTTGTCGTAAGCTAGTAATTTAGCATGTTCTGTTGTGAATAAATGGAGACGGAAATAAACAGATCCACGTGTGACGAGACATACCTAAGCCTGGAAGAGCGATCATTTGCGTGGAAAGCTTGACTATCTTTGTGCAAATCAATACTCAGCATCGGTAGGGTTTGATGCTCGACACAATACCTTGGGTCAGGCTACAGACTACCTTTTCGCCGGCCATAGCTCTACTTCTACTCGTATGGATTGTGCCAGCTAGGACTGAACCCACTTCCTACAATGATCCATTCCGTGCCATCGCTAGACAGGCCTCAAAACCACCTGATCCGCCTATTTGCTGCTTGAAACCATTACCTTCCCTGGAATCCGTTGAGGGTGACCTCCTACTTTCCTTCGAAGAATGGAAAGCTAGGCAGCACCAGACACCGGAAAGTATGTCTTCATCTAATGTCCCCAATGATGGAAGCAATAGTGCTGGAAATGAGAACAGCAGCAGCAATTCAGTGAAGTTCCAAGACACGACGCCATCAACAACAGCTGCAGATGACCAGTCGTATGCTTCCACACCAGAGCTGCCTCTGACATATCTTTCACATTTCCGTGTACCGCTTGTCGATCGCTTCAATTATGCCTCATTGGATTGCTCTGCTCGGGTACATAAGGCCCACAAAGGAGCGAAAAATCCGTCAAACATCCTGTCGTCAAAGAAAGACCGGTACATGCTCACCCCATGCAAGACAACAGGGGAAAAACAATTTGTTGTTATTGAGCTATGCGAAGATATCAGGATTGATACTGTGCAGCTGGCCAATTTCGAGTTTTTCAGTGGGGTGTTCAAGGACTTCACTGTCAGTGTTGCGAGGACTTCCTCCGAAGAGTGGATAATTGCAGGATCTTACAAAGCAAAGAATGTACGGGGCGTGCAGGTACTATGCTGATGTCTTATATATTTCGCTCTTCGCTAAGTCATGCTTGCAGTCATTTCATCCGCCGCCGTCTTTGTGCGGTTTCTATCGATATTTACGGATCGAATTCCACTCGTACTATGGCTCAGAGTACTACTGTCCTGTATCCCTCGTTCGGGTTTACGGTCTCACCCATCTTGAAGAGTGGAAATGGGAATTATGGGAAGCAGAGAGTCGGGCTAAGATGGAAGCTTCTTTAAAAAATACTCAAATACATTCGGCGACAGAATCAGTTGACAGCAGCCCCTCGATTGACCAGACCTCGGCGTCTGTATACACATCAGACGAATTTTCCAGCAAAGAGGAGCCTACGCATTTTATATCTGTTTTATCCACCAATGGTACTGAGAATGAGTTACCATCTTCCGTGGCAGGGATAACAGGAGAATCGTCACACTCCACCAATACCTACCTCTCACCTCAACTTGTCATCACGCGACCTCCAGGATATGAAGTTTTCCCTTCATCTTCACTACCCATTTCAGCCTCTGTATCCGTTACTCCATCCCCTCTTGTGTCTATGTCTAATCACTCGATCGAATCATCTTTACTCCCACCCCATAATGGCACAAGCCTCTCACTATTGCCTTTCGTTAGTCCAACAACTACGCGTCCATCGTCTTCCATTTTCGTAACAGCCTCACCTCTTTCAACTGTTCACTCCTCCCTTCCAATGGCTATATCGGGAGGCGAATCTATATATCGTATGATCATGAATCGACTCACAAGTATAGAGAAAAATCACACCCTGTATGAACAGTATATGGCTCAACAACAGAATATTGTACGTGAAACCCTAAAGAGGATGGGGGAGGATATTGGACGCCTCGAAGGACTGGTTTGTCTGAATGTAAGTTCATATGTCCCAGAACTGATGTCATTACCCTAGGGAAAGACTCAGCGACAAGCATTTGATCGAACAATGCTTGAATGGGAAAAGCAGCGAAGACAGTGGCAGATAGAACACGCTCAGCTCTTGCAAACGATAGATTATCTAACCAGTGAGGTGAGTTAGAGAAATTCAGTGGCATAAATGCATTGTTGGTATACTATGGATATCCAGATCATTATGGAGAAACGCCTTGGGGTCGCACAATTATGTCTGCTCCTTGCAGTACTCGTATTCATGGGTCTCACGCGGGGCTCTCGCGGGCCAGCCTTTGAAGACAAAAGGTATTGGCGCAGTGCCCTCAAGAGTCTTAGTGGAGACTGGCGTAGGTCGAGATTGAGTGAAATTAGAGATTCACAAGGGTTAAAAGGTGAATTGTGACCTGCCCTTACATTAGAAAATCTCTGTTCACACATTTCTTTACCACCTGTCCAGCCGAACGGTCGACCAAGCTCTCGATCAGTGCTCCTGGGACACCATCGCTTCTCAGAACTACGAAAACGGGCTCAGGGTTGTCCTCAGAAGGCATGAAAGTAATGGCTTCTGCGTCAGTGCGACCACCCCTCTCAAGGCTAGACATGAATACTTCCGGTCATTTACGACAATTAAAATTTCAGGGTGACGAGAATCACCCCCCTGATCACGAGTGTTGTACTCCTATCGTCCCAGAAACTCCTGCTCAGGTTCGTTCTCGAGCAGTGTCGAGATCTCGCAGCCGCACGTCATCCTGGCAAGGTAGGGGTGCTCTGTTTCATCCCGGTGTTTCAGCGTCCAGGCAGGGCGAGGAGATTCGTGTTTCCCATGGATTCTACAATGCAGGGATGATGAGCACCTCTTCAAAAGGGTCGAGGTTGACAGGAGTTTATTCTTCCAGACCCGCATTTACATGTGTTCGTAGCAGTGTTTATGCTTCAAATCCAAGACGACCGATACCCCTGCAGCGGTCTCACTCAAGTTCCGGGCCCTCGGAATCTTTTGACGGGGTTTTCAGTCAGTTCTGGATTGGTTCCGGTGGTGTACCAAAAGGTGCAAGGAAATGGGCTAAGACGACCCATTTGCATGAGGTAAAGGATGAGAGAAAGGAAGAGGAAAGTTCACCTAGGTTGTTCGAGGATGATAGTAATGGTGGTGGTGATGGAAAGTTGGACAATTTTTTTCAAAATGCGGCAGACAGTGTTTCACAGATCCAGAGAGTGTCGAGTTCACACGACGAAGGGGCCGATCATGATACCGATGATTGGGAAAGCGCCAGTGATGTGGGGTTGGATAGCAAGGAGGGGACCATATAACTGGTACTGAACTATCAACATGCTTTGGGCATCTATCATGGGAACTGATGAGATTCGATTTACTTTTTCCCAAGTCTTTCGCCTACTCGACTTTCCGTTCCTTTGTCAATGCGCATTCATCATACCGATTTACAATATGATGCTACTTACAATCCGATGACTATTTCTTTTCTCTGTTGTTGGAGATTATTCTCGTGATCACAAAAGCATGTAAACTCATTGGATTGTAACTCATTGAGAAATACCAAAACGTGGGATCTCAGTAATGTAGTATAAGAATATGCGTATGAGTGGTAGAAGATAAGAATAAGAATAGTATATATAGTATATATTTGTCTTTGTATACCAGGTAAGGACTTCCACGGCTGACATGGTGTGGGAGTGAAAGATATTTAACTCAGACGTCGTACAATCGAGTAGACGGCTATATTCACCTGAAAGATATTTAACTACAGTACTACTATTAGTATATGTTATAGTGATAGTAGTTTTTCTCAGACCACAACTTCTGAGAAGGTCTGGGACGCCTTGGAATTTGAAATTCATGCTCAGAATCTCGGCATAGGGCAGTCTGAGAAAATCTGGGACCTCAGATTCAAAGAGTGCTTATGCGAAGTCATCTGTTCGTTCCCTCGTACTTCATCCCTGCCAGTGCTGTTTTCGACGATCTTTGTCAATGTCGTACCAACCAACTGACCAGCTTACTACTCCAGGGAAATGGAGCTCGTATATGTTTAGTATATACACCTCCAGCAGGGGACCCCAGCCGCTTGGCACAGTTGTTTTTGATGATATTGAAGAGAGGGCGAAAGAGAAGCTCAAGGAATATCCAGGTAAGTGATTACGGAAATTTCTTTTGGATATACGAGCACGAAAGGGTTGCTTGCTGATTGCTGGACGTCAGGCGCTTTCATGTACGCAGGTGGAAATGCCGGTACACACCAAACGTACAGCGCCAACCGTCGGGCTTTCCAAAAATACGGCATCATTCCGCGCATGCTCGCTGATGCGACTTTCCGAGATATCAGGGTTAGTTGTTCCGTTGGTTTTACTCATTGATTCCTCAGTCATTCTCTTGACAGGTTAATCTCTTCGGTGAAACATTCTCCGCCCCCCTTCTGATAGCTCCCATCGGGGTACAGGGTCTTTTCCATCCTGATGGCGAAATTGCATCTGCCAAAGCAGCGCAAGCCTTAGGAGTACCTTATATCATGAGCACTGCCAGCGGCAAGACCATAGAAGAAGTTGCAGCTGCAAATGGTGATGGGAAAAGATGGTACCAGCTATACTGGTATATGGATTCCACTCAAAGGCTAAACATATTAACATAACATGCACACAGGCCAAAATCCAAGGAGATTACAGAGTCGCTCCTCACGCGTGCCAAAAGGGCAGGCTTCACCGCTTTAGTTGTTACTCTTGATACCATGATCCTTGGCTGGCGGCCTCATGATCTCGAAGAGGCCTTTCTTCCTTTTAAGCACGGTATCGGTATACGGGTCGGTGAATCGGATCCTGTCTTCATGCGTCGTTTTGGAAAGGAGCCTGTCCTGGAGACAGCACCTCAGTGGCCTTATCAACCAGATGCCTTGAACAAGAAGATTGCAGAGGGAGATGAAGGGATCAAGGAAAGGATGTTCCTTGGAATAGAATGGATCAAGGAATGCAATACAAACTTCAAGTCGTGGGATGATTTGAAGCACCTAAGGGAATTTTGGGATGGTCCTTTGATCTTGAAAGGAATACAACACGTTGCGGTACGTAAGAATTTCCTCGTAGGATGACCGATATCAATCGGCACCACAAGAACTTTGAAGTAAAAAGCTGATGAATTTTGTGCATTTCAGGATGCCGAAAGGGCTCTGGAATACGGGATTAATGGGATCATTGTGTCAAACCATGGTGGGTTCTAGACTACTCAACAAATTAAGCTCCACCAGGCTTCTGATCTGGTATTCACCACTTGGCTGGACCTGGCCTGGTAAAATCAGGTGGTCGGCAGCTCGATGGCGCTATCCCATCCCTTTATGCATTAGAACGAATTTGCAAGTCTCAGAGGGTCAAGGAAGCCCAGCGTTCTGGTCGACTCCATGTATTTTTCGATTCTGGGGTACGCACAGGCCCTGATATGTTCAAGGCCCTTGCACTTGGTGCGCAAGCTATTCTCCGTAAGTCGTCATGTTTTGCCCGCGATTCATGACTCCCTCGCTTCTGAAACTTATAAATCACTTGACATTCCAATCTTGTATTCAGCAATCTAATCGTGGTTTGTCATTGATAAGGAGGGTAAACTGTTCTTAATTCCTGTACGGTGCAGACTTTAGCTCGCACTTGTACATGCTACCTTATACCTCGTCCTTCCTTCCTTCCTCGTTTCATACCCCGACCAGTGCCCAGTCCATGTAGCAGAGAATGAGTATTGGACTGACATTTTGTCAAGTGGACGAGCGATTGAATCAAACCCAATATGTCCTTGGCACTTCTTTTTACCCTCGTTCAACTTGAATTCACTATCGCATTTGCTAACACTTCGGGGTTATCTCTCCGTCTAGTGGGCCGACCATGGCTTTACGGAATGATTCTCGAAGGCCAAGCAGGTCTTGAACAAGTTGTCCGCCACACTCTTGCCGACTTTGATAACACGCTTGCGGTATCCGGTTATCCTAACCTCGTTGACTTTCAAGGAAAGGCGGATGAAGTCTTGATGAAGTTGGATCTCTGAAGCGGGTGGATATGTGGACATTTGCTTCTTTTCACTTGTAGTATCTGGTATGTCTTCGATCCTCACATGCAGTCAGTCATAACATGATATCATCAATACTATAAAAATCAGACCCGCTGCATTAACGAGCGCTGTTGAACTATTGACTAATGCATTTTATAATTTTCTGTGTCTTGTCAAATGACCGTTAAGTATACCTGCCAAGTGAACTATTCACAACAAATTTGCACTCCAATCTACTTTCAGGGAATCACTCCCTGTCCTTTGTGGACATGAGCTGAATCATCACCCTCTTGATCTTTGACCCAAGATTCGTCTCACACTCGAATCAGTATTCTGACAAAATGCATATCTCAGTTTGCTACTATTGAGACCTGACAGTTAACGGCGGTCATAATGGATTGGATATGTCATTCCTCGGTAGGCAGACAGCACATGGGACTTATTCATCGATTTCAAGTCATGACACCCAATCCCTCCACCCACTTGTGTTCCAACTCTTCTCAAACTCTGCTTCTGAAAATTGTTGAATAGCCCATGTACGGGCGCGATGTCGCAATGCAATTTCTTCCTCTTGAGGAAGTGAAAGAGCCTGATTCAAGGCTTCCGCAAACTCTTCAGTTGATTTAGCATGGTACCCTGTACAGGATCAATCGAAATTCCACGACCCGGACTGAAAGGCATTATTACCCGTTGGCTGTCCATTAAATGGTACAATGATGTCTTTGAGAGGACCTCCAGATGCGTGTGCAATAGGTATAATCCCCGCAGCCTATCAGCTGTCAGGTACCATGAAGCGCAGAGCAATCAGAGGAAACTCACCATGAATTCAACAATGTTGATACCGAAATGCTCATCAACCATAGTACTGAGGCCTATACTGGCTTTCGATAACCATTCTAATATCACAGGATATGCTGCATTCACAATGAATTCTGTATATTCCTAATGGGGTGTTAGCATGAGATTCACGAACCGTACCACCGTACCTCTATTTCTAGCTCATGTGCTAGCTTACGCAGCTCAGTGACACGTCGAGCATCCTCTTCGTTCCGGCTACCACCAATGAGTAAGAGTTTAATAGGATCCCGTGCCGGATCCTTCTTCCTGTGTTCCGGATAACGATCCAACAATTCAGCAAATGCTCGTAGCTGTGCAGGATGATCCTTTTCGGGGCTGAATTGGATTGAACTTGATGGTCCACCAAAGTATTGCAAAAGACCCACCGAAATTGAGCGACGCTTAAAATAATAGGCTGACGATTCTTCAGAGGAAATTTCGACATTTTTCGGGTATCACACGGAGGATAGACAATTCGAGCGCTAGAGGGGAGAGATCCTAACCTGGGATAAAACCAGTCCAGGATTCTAACCGTGGTCAAAGGTGAAAGAAAATGAAGCGCGTCAAGAAGTATGTCATTGTGTTGAAGAACAGAATCGACATGGCTTTTGGTCCAGGATGAGTTCACCATCAGGAAGGATGCAACACGCAAAGACGAAGTGTAATAGTACATGAAGATACGGTAGTATCTAGGCAGTTACGAATTCAACAGGAATCGAAAAATGAGCAGGTCATGACATACAATAACTTAATCCTGCTAAGAAATGCAGAGGATGACACAGTAAGGGTGTTGGTATGCCAATTCTTGCGAGAACGAACACGAGCAAGCATATCTGTGCTGATAGTCGGATAATGTACATATGCACCGACGGGTATGCGACCAAGGAAGGAGACAACATGAAAAGTGAACGCATAGCCCATGGTATCTGAATTGGTTGAGTAAAGCTCTGGTAACCCTGAAATCAACAAAGGCATACCGATATATAGATCGGGTATGAAGTTCGACATAGCTTCATAAGCAAGGTATATTGATCCTAAGCTTTGTCCTAGAAGCGTAAAGCACGGCCATTGCGAATCCTCGATCCATTGCCTTGAATGAAGGAAGACAAAGTGAATTCTGGCGGAATCGAGTTCAATGTCAAATCTGGCCTGAAATTAGCTGTACACTAGATAATCTCAACAAAGGACAAAGGCAATCACCTTGACTTTGTCTAGGATCTGCGATTTGGTTGCGCCTATATCTCCACTGTAAATGATACTGACAATTTCTGGTTCCTTTGTTTGCAAAACAGCGATAGCACTCCAGAGCACTCTTTCACCGCCACCCCCAGCATTGCTATCTTCCAACAGAGATTAAATAGAAGTATGACATTGAAGTGCATTTAACCCACCAATATGGGTGAAAGAAGCCTACAAATCGTTGGCGGTCATTGGCGGAAACATTCAAACTCTGAAGTATGTTCTGCCGCTTGGCAATGTTGTTCCTCCGTATGATCCAGGCGAATACTTGCAGGCAAAGCCAGACCGGGAAAGGGCTCAGGAAGAAGCCAAAAAACAACAAAGAGAAAATTATCGGCATCAGCAATGAGACGTAGGTGGAGAGCGTTACCGAGGTCACACACGGGGACTGATGACAACACTTCCTCATGGCCTCCGGATCGGGGATATGGGTCTGGATGTCCTGTGGTCCAGGTCATTTTTTGTTAATCACTCTCAGGCAGTGTTGCCTCGTGTTCATTTATAGTTCATCAAATCAAGACAGCCATTCAAAGAAATCTTGGACGTCCTTGAATTTCAATAATTCATGTTTGAGAATCTCCAGTCCACAAGACCATTTTGCGATGATTGCTATCTTTGAAGCTTAAACAACATCCAAGAGTCAATTGTGCCCAGTCAATTGAGAATAAGTCTGACAAAGAGGCAGACTAGAGGCAGGGATATACATGCTTTATCGAGAGTTGTGATAAGGCGAGTTATGTGTAAATCATTAGATGACGGTTCTCTAACGCTGGTAAGCAGATAAAATGATGAGAAGTCTATTCCATTTCCAACGAAACTTAATCCAATCTGTCGTTGTCTTCTTCTCCCAGATGTGTAAGCTCCGTAACGTTCAATGTAGGTGGAGGTAATGGGCCTGTGGCATCTACAGTGAAGAAATCCGTCATCATTAGTGGTCGAAGATCAAAGCCCTACATGACAAAATACTCAGAGGATTTATCAGTGATCAGAGAAAATTGCAAACCTCGAGTTGACCCTTAGCAAGGAGCTCTTCATTGCCTTCCGCACTCCGCATGAATTCCCGCACAGGGACCATAGCAGCGTTTCGACACAGTTCTCTGAGATCAGAGCCCGAATGACCTTCGGTAGCTTCAGCCAGTGATGTCATGGGGAAACCATGAGATATCCTAGTGTCTTTCAGCATCTGGTTACTCGGTTATGTCAGAAACTTGTCGATAGGATAATGCACAGAGCGTACTAAATTCAAAATCCTGAGCCGCTGGTCAATGTTCGGCAGCCCAACATTAAAACGCTTGGGCATGCGCCTCAAAATAGCAGAGTCAATGTCATTCGGTCGATTTGTGGCACCTAGAACCAATATTCGATCCGTTGCAGAGGTGAGACCATCCCAAAGCCTATCATGGTCAAATAGTGGGCCTTAGCAGCAGAGATCAAGCGCTTAAAGAAAGACACACGTCATAAACTCGGCCTTCATCATTCCAGTCACTTCATGGTCACCCTTCGTTCGTTCTCGAAGAAACGAATCAATCTCATCAATAAAGATGATGCTTGGCTGTACTTTACGAGCAAGACTGAAAAGTCCTGCCACAAGTTTGTTTGACTCTCCGTACCACTTGTTGGTCAGTGCTGACGCCGCGATGTTGATGAAAGTGGCACCCGACTCCTTAGCAAGTGCTTTAGCAAGCATTGTCTTTCCGCACCCAGGAGGACCAAACAAAAGGACACCCTTGGGTGCACCTAGGAGAGGCGATGAAGAGGTGAATAGGTTAGGGTAGAGCAAGGGATAGATGACAGACTCCTTGAGAGAGGAGATTATGCCGTCTAGTCCGCCAATGTCTACAAACTTAAAATGTAAGAGAGAGGCTCTACGAACGGTGACGCGAGAAGACAGACAAACCAGAAAAGCAAACATCAATATCGTCAGGATGAATGACCTCATTTGCTACCTTCTCTACAAACAAGTTGAAACAGTGGAGCTGCAGAAGGGCGGAATTACACACTTTCATATTCGTTCAACACCAGACCCGAATGTCCCAGCCGTTTTAGTGCTTCCAGTTGTTTCTCCTTTACTTCTTCCTTTTTGTCTGGGCTTGTCACACTATCAATAACCCACTGAAACACCAGGACGCAGAGTTAGGGAGCCAGAAAGTAAGGGGAGTGTAAGATATACTCGGACGGTGTAAAATAAGGCTGCCTTGATCACCATTGAATGAAAATTCGAGAAAACCTGGAAAACGACATACTTGAGACGCCAGAAATAGCGCGACTGGATGTGAATTAGTCAAACAGCACTTGGGTACAGTGGCAAAACCTCGCACCTTCAAAGACTGCGCGCTTTGTACTCGAAGCCACCATCATCGTTCCCGAGTCTTTGAATTATTATGGGACAAACTACTCTGCCGAGAGTGTTTTAGCTAACTCGTGATAAGTCATCAATTTCCCGTTTCGTGTATTTGGCCTCACCGTGTTTTGGACGCTTTTTTTGACTTGTCTTGCATACGAAAGTCACAAACATGGTGTAAATTCGCAACAGTGTACAGTGAATACCCTTTTTCAAGTTTGCTCTTATGCTCCATGTGCAGTTGCAACCGTCCTCCTTGATTCATTGGTCCTATATCCTTTTCTCTGTCGGACGAAGAACCACAGGCTACGAGCTTTTGTCATCATGTGGGTGAATTTCAAAAGGCATCCTGTTGTCATTGGTAGCGTAGGAACGTTTGGATATAGGATGACCTGAAGATACCTTCGATGAAATCTGAGTCCTGTATGCATTATTTGCTTTGATCCTACGGTCGATCGTTTAGTCTTGGTGAGCTATTGCTCTCTACCTGTTGTAATACGACAGCTAATTGAAGCACTCTGTGGTCAACATAACTCTCTTCATCTACTACAGGAATTTTTATGGAATTTCCAAGCTTCCTCTTCCAGATCCTCAGTCAATCATCTGCGTACAATACTCATACGTCTCCGTCTTGTTCTCGTTACAGCTGTCGATTACTGGTTCTCTAAATTGACAAACGCGATTTAGTCATCATCTAACCAACAGATACCGGTGGTACCTGGAGGCTTTGATAAGGACAAACGAAGAATTCATCACAAATGATAACCCATGTGAATCAGACATGTGCCGAGGCAAGCATTCTATTAACTGGTATGTTGTGCAAATCTCTTATGTCTTTTTAATTACGAGGTTCGATATACAAAGTCTATCACCATTGTCTTTTGCAATATCTCCTACGAACATTGATTCTTTCTATCCCCTCACACACTTGACCAAAAATGTATCCTTCTTTGCCTTGATTCCCATGCCCAACCATTCGCAACTCTACCGATCTTTGCCTGTTGGGTTGTCTTTCGATTTGTTGAAAATCGATTACATCGTCTTCCACGACACTGTCAGGACCACTGGAAGATGCTAGGTGTCTTGGGACGTAGCTTAACGCTATCAAAGATTGGGAACTGTTCGAAATGCCCTTTTATCTCTGACATTTTGGCTCAAGAAGCTTGCTTGTGGTCAAAACTCCCAGCTGAAACCGTTGCTTGCATTCTGGTGTTTGTATCCCCTGACCTTCACATTACAGCTAGACTATGCGTATCCTTCCAGGGCTGATATTTTGATATTAGTATTGAACTTTTGATACTGCATTCCACAAATTGGTTTAAGCGAATCTCACTAATACTGAAATTTTTTTCTTCGGCACAGAGTAGATTAACAAGTGTGATTTAAATTCAGTCAGATGATGTGATCTCTTGGCATTGCAGTTTCCTATAACTGTATGGCATCCCGGTCTTATACCCCGGAATTCATTCCTTAGAAGAGATTTCTTTGCTTCAGAGGCATGACGATGGTGTCCTCTGGCTTTCTGAGGTTCATCTGCATATTACAAGGAGCCACCGCAGCTTTAGCTCAGAGTACGGCAACTGCACCTCCGATCCTAACCGTTACGACTGCAGTACCATCTGCGACTGCTTCAGACAACGTCGTCTTACCTTCTCAGGCTGCTTTGCCCCCAGAACAACCTTGGTGTCCCTCAAAGATCTTTTGTCCAGGATCCGTGAGTGTGTTGCGTTTCAATGTCCAATACTATTCTCTCAAGGCTCTTACTCATATGCCAGTTATTGCAAACCGTGAATATCGCTCACCTCTTTCCTGATGATAAGACGTTTGCAGACAAGGTAGTAATGTTCCCAGAGCTTGCCGTCACTGAAATGACAACAATGACGTAGCCCACAAGTAAACCGCCTCAAGAGGTCCTAACGAACTTCCAGAGCATATCCAATCTTACTTATGGTAAGGTCATCGACTTCGTAGAGCAGAACTTTGCTGGAGAGGGACACGAACTTGAGGCACTCTCCTTGCCTGACTTCAATGAGAACCCGACGTTCTTAAGCAACATCACCAGTCCTCTCGTTCAAATATGGTCAGGAGTTGTTCATGACATCTGGACGCAACTCATCCGTGGGACCAACGAGTCGATGTTGTGTCGCTCACAAGCCAGATGTGAGAGTTCTTTGATACCACTTAACCATGTCTTTGTCGTACCAGGCCAGTGATTACCACTTTGTCGATTATAAATAATCACTCTACTTTCATAGGCGGTCGTTTCAGGGAGCAATATTATTGGGACAGCTTTTGGATCGTCGAGGGTCTCCTTACATCTGAACTATACAGCGTCGTCAATGACACTCTACAAAATTTTATGGACCAACTGGACACCATCGGATTTATTCCCAACGGAGGTCGTATATATTGTATGTAGAATAAGTTCCGTCGTAACTAACACTGATTCTCAAAATTTTCTAGACCTTGATCGATCACAGCCTCCTCTTTTCATTCAGATGCTTTCTCGCTACGTCACCATGACACACGATGTGGCCATTCTAAACAGAGCTCTTCCTCTCGCTGAGGTCAACCCTTCATTTTCCACTACTCTCCTTGCTGACATATTCTGTAGAAAGAACTTCGTTGGTGGCGTGATAATAGATCCCTGAATGTCACAAGCCCTTTCACGAATGAGACTCACCTTGTATACCGCTACAACGTCAATAATAGTGCGCCTCGCCCGGAATCGTATCTGACAGGCAAGTAGGACCCCAATAAATCGGATGGAGATTGACTTTTCGTAGATTATTTGACCGCAAATGCACCCGAAATCAACCCTCCTCTGAATAACACTCAGAAAGCTATGTTGTATGCTGAACTTGCAACAGGCGCCGAGTCTGGTAAATTCTTGTCTGTTACCGTCTTTTGAGAGATCACTGAAGTTTTCATCGAGGTTGGGACTATACAATGAGATGGTTCACTGATGGTGATAATGATGGCTCACTTAGAAATCTGGGGATCCGTAGTCTCATTCCGATAGATTTGAATAGTATTATGTGTGAGTTCAAACAACTCTTCTTTCACAGGCCATTCTCATCTCTATTAAAGACAAGAATCATATCATTTTGGCGGATTTGTACGAATCTTTAAATGCCAGCCAAGCAAATATCCATTGTTCAGCTGCTTCAGCTTTACGTTCGGCCATTTTAGATCTTTTGTGGGATGCTGACAAGGTGAAATAATGTAGATGCTACAAACGTCTGCGTAGTGCTGATACTTGTTAATATAGCTTGCTTTCTATGACTTCAATCTTGCTATCAATCGAAGGAAGGGTTTCTTCAGTGTCGCCAACTTCTACCCATTATGGAGTGGCATCATACCTGATGATGTAGCTCGCAATGAGAGCGCGGCTTTCAGTCACTTCGCCTCGCTTAACTTGGTGTTGAACCGTTTCAACGGCACATATCCAACAACTTTTGTTAACACTGGCCTTCAGTGGTATGCATGCAGTCAGATTACTCGTTCTTTTAGATACTTATAATGGCACATGCACAGGGACGCCCCTAATGCCTGGGCACCTCACCAATACATTATTCTTCAAGCCCTCCGGTCCTTGCCATCCAACATCAGTCAAGGAACTCTCCCAATTCCAAACAGTGGAAAATCTACATTTGATCTGATCCCGTCCGGCCAACTTGGAATCGCCGAGAATCAGCTCCCTCAGCAACCTAGGACAAATAACGCTGATGGGACCTTCAACACAACAGGACCTGGAGCGGATATAAATTCATTGAATGCTACTGTATTGAATGGTGGAAATGCCACAAATGGTGAGGGATGGTCCCACCGCCTCCAGCGTGAACTAGCCAACAGATATATTACAAGTGCCTTCTGTAGCTGGTGGGTACATTGCTTTCTAGCCTGTTAATCACTTGTCGATGACAGATGTATAGGAGAGCAACAGGAGGATCTATTGAAGGAGTTTTGCCAAAGCTTTCGGATGCTGAGCTGAACGTTACGCAGAGTGTGGGAAACGTGGGAAACGTATGTCTCTAATTTCTTCTGCCTTTCTGTCCTCACACCATGTATAGATGTTCGAGAAGTTCTCTGCTCTCGACGTCGACTCTGCGGGAAGGGGTGGTGAATATACCGTCCAGGTATGCTATGCATTAGAACTAGGGTACAAAGTCTTAAATCTCTACAGGCCGGATTTGGTTGGACCAATGGCGTTGTTCTGTGGATTGCGAAAACATATGGAAACCAGCTTAATGATCCTGATTGCCCGAGCCTGTTGGCTACTAGTCCAGGTCAGCGTAGTACCTCATCTGGGAGTCACAATGTCATGCCATTCTTTGGGGTTATTGTGGCAATGACAATCAGTGCTATGATAGTGCTATGACTGGGAGGTTGATTATGGCCTGAATAAATAACTGATATATCGGTTTCTATTCCGAGACGTTTAATAAAATTTCCAGACCTCGCCAAATCTGCTTGCTGACATATACTCACATTGCCCGATGAACCACAGCGCTTTTCACCAACATTAACAGGTAGAGGTATTTGGAGCGTCAAATTTTTTTCTAATGACAACACTACATTGTTTATCGGAGGAGGTTTGATACCATTTTCCCGAACGTTTTGACGAAACAGACCGATATATAAATAAGTCCATGTGTAAAACTGGGAACTTAAATTGATACGGGCTACGATTCACAAGATTCACAGGTATCATGACAATTTCAGGTTTTTCCTCGTCTATGCCTTGATGATTACCAAGAATCTGTTCAGTACCCAACCTTTTTCCTCATCGGATTCTCCCCGTAACGTCTTAATTTCTATGATCAGCACCTCTATCAAAGACTGAAGTGATCATACAACCCCCAAATATATCTAATGGAACTAGTAAGGTTACAGAAGTCATACTAATGATTTTCTCTGGTGACATAGATAGCTTAATGAGATCAAACATACATCATGTGTTTAACGATATAATTTAGGAACCTATCTCTCTATAGTAGAAGCAACGAATAATTTTTTCTTTTCACTCGAACAGACTTAAAAAATACCAGAAAGAAATGTAGTCCACCTATTTTCATGTTTTTCGTTTTTAGAAATTCATGATCCAAGTTAAATCGAAAGCTTTTGGTGAAACCTGTATTTTCGAATAATTTCGGCATGATTTACTCGTGACTAAACCACATGTCGCTGCTTACCTCATGATGATGATCATTGTGAACATTGTCACCCCTGGGAATGTACCCTGCGTGAGGCCAGTTACTCATTGATCCAAGCTTGCACTACTAGTCTTTTGTAGCGCATCGTCCAGTGCCAGCTGGCTCCACCAATCCTCATGCTTCTTATCAGATTCCGCGTGGGATTAGCTGAAAGGCCGGCCTTTAATCATTCATGACACATGCGTTTCGTGCTATAATAAGCAGCACCCAGTTCTCTCGGACAAGCTGTCATTCAAGTCAGCCTTTTTTCCATGCTTATGGTCTGGGGGCCCCTAGGGAAAACTATACCGGCTTGGTTTATATTGCTTTCTTCTTCGATTAGAGGTGTTTAGACTTGTGACCCCTGTTTCTCTCTCAATCTTTCTGTTCTTCGTTGCCTCACCTGATCTGGCGGTACCCGATATAATGCCTTCAGAATCAGTGGACAAAGCCAGCGCCGAACACGACGACATGGTTGAGGCAGCCATCGGTGACTACTCTCATGAGCATGCCGGTCTTGATTCTAACGACGAACATTCAATGAAGTATCCCAACTGGTGGTCAAAATATCGGTGAGTCTAGACTTCAGGCGTTGGCTGCGTCAATGCTTGTCTCACGAGTGAGCTCGTGATCCGCTCATAGATTGATGATACGAGAGGCTGCTGCTGAATTTATAGGAGTAGCGCTTATCATTATTTTTGGAAATGGAGCCGATTGCCAAGCAATATTATCGATGAATAATAGTGTAGCAGCCTTTCCTCGGGGTGTGGGTGAAGTATTCAGATTTGTATCATTGTTGCTCAAATGTAATATGAACAGGATTGGCTGTCCCTCACTTTTGGCTGGGGGGTTGGAGTTGCAATGGGTGTTTGGGTGGCAGGGGGAATTTCTGGAGCCCATCTCAATCCTGCCGTGTGTGGTGGTGATTTCGCTCCCAGACAGAACGGAATAACTGACACCGTGGCCTTCAGATCACTCTTGCCTTGGCAGTATTTCGAGGATTCTCATGGAAGAAGGTTCCGGTATGCCTAAGAGTTTTTTATTCAGTATAGAATGAGGACTCCATTATCAGATTTACACGCTCGCACAAATACTAGGTGGCCTTGTTGGTTCCGCTTTGGTCTATGCAAATTACATCCATGCCATCGATGTTGTCGAAGGAGGGCGGCATATTCGTACTTTAACGACAGCAGGCTTGTTTTCTACTTATGCTGTATGTTTCAATGTCTCCAATCGCCTTCCTCAGTCATTTTGGGCTTATCTGCATCGATTTGCAGCTTGACTATATGACAAACGTTTCCGCCTTTTTTTCGGAGTTCCTCGCCTCCGCTGTCCTCATGTGTATGGTGTTGGCTTTCGGGGATTCCTCAAACATGCCAGTGCCAATTGGACTGTCACCTTTGGCTTTATTCTTGTTGATTCTAGGCATTGGCATTTCGCTTGGGATGCAGACAGGTACACTTCACCATCTTCAGACTATGAACAATCTGCTTGAGGGAAAATACAGGTTATGCGATCAATCCAGCCCGGGACTTGGGTCCACGGTTGATGACTGCCATGGTTGGCTACGGATCACAAGTTTTTACATTCAGAAAGTATAGTATAGCTGTCGCGAATATGTTTCTGTTCTCATTACATCACAGTCAATATTGGCTTTGGTGCCCCGTGATCGCGCCCTACCTCGGTGCCTTGGCTGGCGCAGGATTCTATGATGTTTTCTTGTTTACAGGGAAGGAGAGCATCGTGAATAAACCGTAAGGCTGTTGAAATGGATTGTCGATGACATCATATCTGACCTTTGTCTGACCAGGGATCGAAATGCCAGGAAAAGGTGCCTTCACTGGTCAGTTCCGGCCAAAAAATCTCGTAATGTCCCAGCTGGTCCGGGTTCCGAGGATGCTGCATAGTGGTACGGCTAGGTACCTCTGATAATTCTTGTAAAACGAACTCCAAGTGAAGAATATGGACATACATCGGATTCCTTGTTGGGCAGGCCTTGAGTCCTCTCGTGGAGCTTTAATCTCCCTTCTGTCAACAGCGCTGGGACGGGAGATTGACAAATTAAGACATTTGCCAGGGCTACATCCTGACTTCTGCTTGATAGTCCAATAAGCTGCGGTTCCTAATAACATGGTTTCGCTTCTGGTCAACCCTATACACTGATCGGTATACCACTAGCTCTCAAAGTCTCAGACTTGATTATTTGTGGCTGAACAGAAGCTAGAAGCCAACCTCATGTATGCTAAAAAAATCTTTCGTTCGGAGCTTTCTTAATAATTCATCTACGTCAACATCAGTGTAAAGTTGGTGTTGACAGTGGTCGTAGCTTGACAATGAGTTGTAATTGATACACTGGGTTCAAGAAAAGGACAAAAACTATAATTTGAGTATTTAAAGTGACGATGCGAAAGAAATCACTGGTGCATCTTCATTCTCGCCAACGATGATTAAACTGAAACGCTGATCCCACAATTCGACGGAAATAGATTAGACTTTGAACTTAGCGGTGTGTTGTAGGTCGGTTATAGTAGTTGTCGAATATTGTTATGATTGCCCGGAATGCACTAAGCGACTGTGTGTGCTTACCATGCAGGAATCGAACTCACGGACGAACATGCGCTCATCATTGATTTCAAATGATTTCAAAGACCGCGTACTTCTATCCATGATGGCGACACCTCAGGATATGTGAATATAACATTTTATTCGTACACAAAACTCAACCCGATAACCAATACCATACGCACCATAGCTTCAACACTTGCAAGGCAGCTATCAGATTTGCAAATAGAACGGCGCCAGCCTTCAAATTGGAGTCGACCAAGTTTTAATTCAACCAGACTGAATTTTTCTCGGTAGGGAGTGTGGAAGCCTATAACGAACTGTGCTCAGATTATCACCCGTGGGCTTTACTTGACAAGGATGGACTGACTGGGTATGTGAGTAGGCAGGTATTTAACTAGAATTATATTTACGCACGCTTCTTGGGCACTGACATCCATCACATATGCAGTCCTCACCTGCAAAAGGGCCCGCACCACCCTCTTCCGATGTTGACACAGATTCTCAGTGGCCTTCAAATGACTTATATCCACAGCCCAACTCGTCGCCCTCTGGGTCTGTGCAGTATTCAACTACTCCACTCATTCTCGTCCATGAAGAACAAGACGATGACGACGATAGAGACATAGAGCGTCCTCTGATTATCGACTTTTCATCTTCAGATGATGACAATGATGACCTCGATGGGTTACTCAGTCCCCTCCACCAGATGAACGGCAAATTGTCCATACCCCCTTTATCTCCATTCACGATATTTATCTATCTCCTCTCGCCCTACCTCAAGTTAGGAGCACTTTTGCTACCCTATTTCCAGCTTCCGTTTAGGTACGGACTCAGTAGTTTGCTGGTTAGCGCTGTATTGGCTATCGTCGCAAGACATCTATTGTATCTTCTTGCAAGATACCTCAGAAAGGGAGACCTGGAGGATGTTGTGGCCAGTGCTTTTATCAGCACAAAGAAGCACGGGAAAACGAGGGAGAGAAGGAAAGAAGGGCGGCGAGAATTCCTCAAATTTTCGGTTAGGTTCGGGACAGCGACGCTGAGAATATTGGTTGCAGCGGTTTATCTTCGTGGCAAGTGACAACAACTGTTTTCTTCTGATGATTCATTTTCTAAGGTATTTTTGATAGAATGTATCCTATTCATTCTCCCTATTGTCGTTCCTATGACTCCGTTGCACCAGTCCTCAGTAGAGCTTAGTCTTATCATCGCTGCCATCATACTTGGGTCGTCACTCTCCTACCCCGGATCTTTGGCTTCTCGGCTGGTTGTCTATGTCACAGGGCTCTCCATATTCACATACCTGCTATGGCTGACCACCATAATGTATCTCTATACTCAAGATACTCTTCCTGTAAATCCGGAGCGGTTGGAGTCCAGAAATATCTGGGACGGAATAAGTGAGTACAAATGCTGTCCATCAGTCATTGCCATTTGAACATCCAGTTCATATAGTCACCACCATGTTCATCTTTACCTCATCTAACACACTCCCCTTGTATGCCTCGACAAAAGGCACTATTCAGCCGCTTCTTTTCGACACCAACACTTCGCTAGCCTTGCCAATTAGTGGTACTGCTCTACCCGCTTCCCGAAAAGATGGAGGCCTTAAGCAACCTCTTCATCGTTCCTTCAAGTTCCTGTCATTGTCGTCTGCTTTTTTGGCTGTAGTACTGATCCTACCCCTCGTTGGGTCGGCGGCATACCCAAACGAGAACCCGCGAGCACCGGCTTCAATGATAAGGTCTCTTATCTATATAGAACAATATAGATCTCTTCATTGGCCTGAGGATTCCAGTCCTGCAACCAGGATACAATGTTACATCACTCCTACTCTCGCTTCCCTCACTCTCCTTTTTGGCGTCCCTCAAGTTCTTATTACTATCCCTACCTTTCCACCTGGGTCGTTTGAATGGTTCCAGGTTGGCTACAGACATTCTATGCCTGAAGTTCTATCAAGAATGCTCCTGTTCTTCAAGAAATTGATGGTGCCACTGTTATTAGTTGCACTCATGTTCATTACTACCTCCTTCGAGCTTACAACACCTGTGAGATTGCTCACGATTACTTTGACCACCTTCGCGACATATTTTATACCTGCAATCCTTCATGTACTAGTTCATACATTCAAATCACCGCTATCTATCGTTCTCCCTTCAACATACTTCTCTTCCTCGTTTGCAACGACTCCCATTGCTCGGCAATCATATACGAATCTGCCAGCACCCGGTTCCAACAGTGGTACTGATATCACTTCGTCTTTCGGCCCAGGCAATAATGACACGCAATCTGTGACTTCTGCTTGTCCCCACACTTCTTCATCCTCGCGCGCCCGCCACACAAACATTCAGCTAGAAAATGATGAATTGTTGAAACGAAAAGAAAGGGCTTTGCAGAAACGGCAAATGCGAAGGCGTATTGTTTGGGACATTTGGGCTTGGGCCATTTTCTTTGGGGCATTCATCATTATTGGTGTCAGAGCTCGTATGTTATGATGTAATTCTGTTGTTATACTGTTCGGTGATCATGTATCAGGTTACTATTGTAGTATTTTTCTTTAGGGGTATTAGATTCACGTATTATCTCGTTAATGTGTGACAAGTGCAGCCCAGGACAGCACAGTATATGAAAAAGTGGTAGGAGGAATTCATACAGATGGCAAAGGTACACTTTATTGAGCCCAAGGACTGTCAAGTAGCTCAAGTAAATGATTAGTTTCTTCACGATAGTCACTCTTCTCAATCCGCAAGACACCGTATCGGACGCGCACACGATCCTAGCAGGTAGAAACATAAGGACGAGAACTTCAAACCGAATAGTATACTTGCATCGAATGAATCTTTTTTTGCCCGACACGAGAAATTATACGTGTGGCAATTTGCTTTGTGAATCACGGCTTGATATTTGTTCTCGTCCTGCATCTAGGGACACCTTCAATATGGTAATGGTGGCAATCCCATATGATACGTACCCTGAGTTTTTGCAACTCATTGGCAGACATCCCAAAGACGACAATGCCGGCATCATTGAACACCTGGAGCCAAGCTTGGCCTGACCAGTCTGCGATAGCCATTGACACGATGTACCTAGAGCGCATTATCTAGATACATCGGTCTGCTTCAACATGAGATTAGCATACCGGTATTCAGGCACCTCTGCGCGGCTTCCACATTTGTCACAAATCCAGGAGTCTCCTTCATTTGTCATCTTCTTGTTGCAATTCTGACCTGTGCAAGCGGGGTAGAAGAGGTTGTCTCCCCGGATGTGAACGATTGTTCCTCTGCAAGAGAAGAAGTCTGGCTTGTCACCCATGCCAAGCTCAGATTCTTTGATTTCATTCAGGCTACGCGCCTCGGTTCTTTTAAAACCAACGGAAGAAGGCCCACTAACCCCGATGACTGTCTTGGATACAAAATCCACTGTGGTACCTTCCGAGTCATACCAGCCACGAAGCGAATAACAATCCTCCATGGGAGGGTCAATTTGCATCTGGCTTGAACTTATCATTGAGAGGGATACCCCTGGTGGAATGTGTCAGGATTAGCAACCATAAGCGAGAATTGACACCGACCACCAAAATCTCCGACTCGGATACCCTTAAAGGCACCAATAGAGCCTGGTGCAGCATTGAACGATTCGGCTTGCTTACCCCATAGCGTCATTTGAACGGAGCATTTGGTTTTGTCAACGAGAGTAAGCTCTCGCTTTTGGAGCTAGCTTTTTTGTCAGCTTCGAACAAAATCTATGCATCAAGCTACCTACAAGTCGATTCGTGGATCGGGTGGTGATTTCTGTGAGAGCTCCGACGTCTTTAATGATACCGATGACATCTTTTCCGCGAGTTGGACAAGATACAGAGAAATAATAAAAGATAGTCGCACCAGCAATACTATCCTTGTCAAGAGCCGAGAGTTGATCAAGGCGGACGAAATTGTATCTGACTTGCGGTAAACCGCTAGCTTCGTGACACTGGTCAAACATCATGTCAGCCAACCTAGTCAATATCATAAGATGGAGAGCTCACCTCCTCGATTTGAGAGTTTTTTTCTAATGTCAACTCATAGTCATTCGACAGATTATTGAACTTTTTCTTGGCAAAATTGACACGAGCTTTAGAGATATAGTAGACGTTTCCCATCTCCAAGCGCGAATAAAACTCGTCTACGACAGCATTGAACGCGGTAGCTCGAATCTCGCCCGTATTGTCCACAAGGGTAACATTAAATAATTTACCCTCGCCTTTGCTGTTCGACCAGGTTTTGATATCACTTTTCTGTGTGACACGGGCTTTGATGGTCCAATTGTTCTGGTACGGACTCAAACCTTCAATTGGGAAGGTTGTAGGGGCATGCCCATTACTCCCACTTGTTGTTGCTGTGATTGAACTGCCAGCTGGCTGTGCGGGGATCTGTGCAGGATTCCGTTCTTCCAAAGCAAGTGGATTGCCAATCTTCTCTCCAGGATTTCCAATAACGCGAACACCAAGTAGTATCACCAGCCTTCCAAACCTCAAACAATATTCTCAGTTACTTAATCCAGATAACTGCTTACCGCTTGTTCTGGACGAGGCTACACGAGGCCCTCTCGACTACTGCTACGGTGAATTTTGTTATGGACCCATTTTCGACCATACTGTTGCATTGTGTCGCAAGCATGGCCTGGATGAAATTATTTCCATCCGAAATGATGAGACGGTATCGGTCGGGGACACCAGGGAGTTTTTTCACTGACAGGAATTGAATGACTTGATCTCCACCAACAAATTCATTTTCTGCAGTTAGGCGGGACTGGAGCTCTGTACAGCATCTAGGAGTTAGTTGATAGGAGTTCATGGTTCAGGTCAGGTCAATGGAACGCGTTCCGGTGCAATATAACATAACGCGCTTCGCGTTGATCACGCGCATTGTCACAGAATAGAGGTGTTTGTGACACTTTGTCTGAAAATTGAAGCATTTTGCTGAATGCCATGGTATTGAGGAATAAGTAGGATGCAAACTGAGTAGTTTAATTGGTTTTTTGAAAACATCATCCACAAAATCTAATTCCAAACTGTTGAATGCAACTAGAACTAAACTTAAAGATGTTCTTAATCAAAATCCAGTTCAAGCATTGTTCAACTTATCAGTCCACAAGAAGAATGGAATCGAGTACTGAAAATCCCGTAGCGACACCACCTTCATTTGTTTCGATTCCTTTAGTCCGCACCAACCATCCCACTGTCTCTTCCTCCACAATGCTATCGCCTCCATCATCTCCAAAAAGCGACCATCCAAAAATTCCCAATTCACTGATGGTATACGTCTTCAGAGGTGTCTGACTTCCTGAAGACCCACTCGTGCTGCCGGCCCGGATCAAGTAATTGCCAACTCCAACGGGGGTGACAATTAATCGCATGGCTATCCATGCTCCTCGCTCCCGGGACTCTAAGTTGTCGAGGAATGTAGGTATATCTTCTTTGTAAATGTTATTCCCTCCTCCTTCACGTTGTGGTTTCAGGACCAAAGATCTTGCCTCCTCGCGTGCTTTGCGCACACCGAAATTTTCAATTTTCATAGTCTGTATATCAGGAAGAAGCATATCTTGACCTACGTCAAGGCTCCACATATCCATGAAATTGTCCCTGAGTTCCTGTATTTCTTCCTTGCTGAAAACTCGGGAGTATTTTGTATTGTCAGCAAGGAACTTCTCCAACATGCCTGCTCGTCCTAGAACTTCTTGGACCTTCTTTCCACCAGCAAGCTGTAGTGCGAGAGAAGGACATTTAATTGCAACAGACCGTTCAAGGAGGAAACGAGTCGTATAGTGTACGGGAGAAGGGAAATCGTTTGGGGTGTAGGCTGAGCGGAAGTAGACTACCGAGATTTCGACAGAACCACAAGATTCTAGGTCTCTCGGTATATCGACATAGAGCTTTCTCGTGATGGTATCGATTCTTGCAGTTTGACTAAGCTGGGTGAGAGTTTGTCTGATCATTCGTATTGAATGCCTTCCAGAAACGGTAGTAAGAGATGGTCTAGTTTTTTTTTTAAAAAAACGGTACTGACTTTTCTAGGAGCTCATACTCGAGCCACCTCTGATCAAATACATTGCGTTCATTATCTTGGGTAACAACCAGAATACGAGTGTTCCTAGTGTTGCGTCAACCCGAGTAGAAGCTAGAATGGCCAAACACTGCTCACCTCGAAGAGGGGGAGTATGCAATATGAGCTGCAGCTAGTCCAGATATTATACCAGAAATTGTCTCATTAGGAGGGAAATTTTCTAGTCGCAAGTTGGGAGATATATCATAGTAGGCCGAGATTTGGTGAAGATAACTTCAGTTCGATTAATCTTTTGTCATTTAAGGATCTCCAGAGACATACCGATGTAGCTCTGAAACGCGTTGCGACAATGAACCAAAGGATGATGAAATAGTATTGAATTCCACTTGTTTCAGAGTGAGTTCCTGTTTCTCGGGCGAATGAAGGAGGTAATCAGATCTGAATATTCCCAGGTGTAACCTCTACAAGCATGGTGTTGTTAAAAAATACAGAAGCCGAACACAACACCCATGCCTGATTTATTCCTTCATTCCTTAGTGCTTTCCAGCCTTTCCATAATTGACCCGTAAAATCGTCTACCTTTCCTACCCCATGCTCTGCACCCATCACTCTATCCAGGAATTCTTCGTCTAATGCAACCCTACTATAGAGGACGTTGTAAATCTCCTGCAGTTTCTTCGCCTGCTCAAATAACCACCTTGGAAACGGTGATGGAAACAATGATAACGGCGCATGGATCGCCGCGCTGGGGACCGAGGGCAAAGAGAGCACTGATGGAAGATAGAGGAGTCCGTGTGACAAGGCGTAAGAAGTTGCATAAACTGTGAGCTCTTCGAGTTGAACTTGGGACAGTTGGGGGGGCCAATTGGCAAAATCAAATCTAGGCATTGATAGGTGAATCTTCGCCTGGATCTGACCGCAGAAGTCAGAAGGAGAATCACTCAGACTGATAACACTGAAATGGTATTTGTAGTTTCGTCACTCGATTAGAAATTAGTAATATGTTGCACTCAATGCAAGCATTGTTTGCCACATATGATGAAATCAACTACAGCAATAATCTCTCCACACATAAAACCACATTAGCATCTCCCAATTCCCTGATCCAAGCCAGTCTTGCATCTGCCACCTCACTTGATGGCTCAAAGCAGACCGGAGGAACCCAGATTGATCCAGATGGTTTCTGTCGATAGCTGACAACTTCCCTCACAGTGTCGTTATTTCCTTGGCCCACAACAGCTTTTATTAGCTTCTCAGCTCTGGCTTTATTCCGAGATCCCTCGTTTTGTAAATCTTGCCAGATGTTTGACGCAATATGATGCACTGCAACCAATCGTACAAAACCCTCCAAAGGCCCCTTTAAAATTGCCCTCAGGAACGCGGCGATGAGTTGCGAGTCGTTTTCGATAGGATACAGGTACTCTCTCAGATCACTGGAAAGGACTTCACTGCATGGCGTACGGATAGTTTTGATTATATGGTTAAAATCAACCCAGAGATGTTTGCGATAATCGGGAGCATACTGCATCGAGGTCGGTGGTAAAAGAAGTTTAGCAAAAGTAGTCTCTGAAAACGATATCGCATCATATAGAGCCACGAAATCGGTGTAGAATTGGTAAAACGGGGTTGACCTCCCAAGCAGTTTCGTGGCAACTTCTTCCAAGCTGTGGGCTGTCCTCAAAGTTTGTAAGACAGCTTTCCCATACGAAAGCGGGTCCAATAGTTGCATCATTAGTTTCTCTACGATGGAATCTCTGAAGACTTGGATAGACAAATTGCTGTCCATTTGGCCATGCTCCAACATAAATACCTTCATACATCCAAACACGGTCTCTTCTCGTGACAACAAGAACTGATCAAGAGAGAAACGTGCCAGAGTATCACGACAGAGATTTGAGAAGAACAAGGTGGCTCGAGTAATTTCAAGCTCCGAAGAGTCCCACCCTGGAGGCAAATTCTTGAATACTTCTGAATCAGCTGAGCGCAAAAGGTGGTCCAGTGGTGTTAATGACCAGTCATAGCTCAAAGGAAGGCCGAATTTTTCGCGAGACGCAGACATAGGCAATCGAAGTGTCGAGGAATTGGCAATAGACTCAGGCGCAGGTTGTAGAGGTGCAACACGAGGAGTCTTTTTCGGCAGAATTACATAAGAAAAAAATGGCTGGAGGATGGTCAATCCACCTCTATCCCAGATGGCTTTTGGAGAAACGATGTTTCTTCGGTTCACCCAATGAGAGTCGATGAGATGTGATAGCCGCTCAACCACACTCAACGCAAATTTTTCATCACCAGGCATAAGCCTTGAAAGGATAGATAAAGCCTGAGCTACCCATAATTCCTCCGATATACCCGGAAGTCTCCTTGACAGCAGCAGATATGAATTAAGGAATCCAGACAGTTGACGAGCATGGACGTAGTTGTTTGGTGCTATGCTGCCTGCACGGATGTTATCCCACAAAGGATGTGTGACTAATTTGGCGGAAATGGCGGAAATGGCAGGAAATGGCAAGTTAAAAGGTGGAGACAGCGGCGGCCCATCTAGATGCGGAGGCAAGGATGCCAGCCATACTTGCATGGCAGCTTTCAACAATCCAACATGAAGGGCAACACGTCCAAGATCTTTTGATACATCATCAGCCTCCAGATCTCTCTGCAGTGCATCTATAGCTCCGATGACAACCTGGCCTCTTGTACCACTACTAAATGTAGTCCCAGAACGCTCTAAGAACTCCAATCTCTCAGTCTCACCCCCTCTGGTGCTATTGATCTTGCAACCCTCCAACCACTGAGCTTCAGCTCGCCATACTGCATCCCACAGCATCCAGTCCTCCTCTCGATCTCCCAGATTTTGTGCAATAAGAGTGACCTCATCTTTCCAAAGCCATCCAACAACCTGACTCCAAAGTAAATCATGAACAGGCGTCGTTTTGTGAGGGTCAATAGCACAGACTGTCCACATGCTCTGCAAGTCCAACCATGCAATTTTAAGGGCCTGTGAATCACAAATCGGAGATGTGACATATTGACTGAGGTGAGAGAGTGGTTCTACCGCAATTTTTGCGATATTAGAACAAAGCCCGTAGGAGGCCAGAGCACAATAAAAGTGCATCGACAATGTTAACAGGTCTACGATTTGCGTAGATGGTAAGAGAGACGATGGTGGGAGTATGGTGATGAAGCGAAGTAGGATACTTGCGGGCCTTTCGAGTTCCTGAGGTCCATTTGACTCTTTAGTGCCCACAAGATCCATTAACCACTTGGGTCTACTATGCCCTTCCACTTCCTCAGTGTTCTGAAGGATGCCGAGAGCCTCTGCATTAGATCGAGAAGCTGAAGCTAGGGTAATGAGGAATTCTATAGCCGCTGGCTCTGGTCGATACTCGTTTTGACTTGTTGGGATTTGGAGAAATGTATGAAGGATGGTGGCCAAGAGATTGGGAGTGCGAAGAACAGTCTCGGCAATCTTATTATTTTGTTTCGCCAAGCGATCCAAAATGGCAAGCAACTGATTAGATGACTCTAATGGAATGTCTCCTTGCGAAAATGCATGCACAATCTGAGGCAGGAAGAAGTCGAATTGAAGGGATGAGATTGAAACATCGGATTCCTTCTGCAATTCTACACCTTTGATCTGTATCTGTTCCTCATCCCAACCGACTATAGATGCCCACACAACTTCAATGGCTCGAATACCGACACTACCCCTTTCGTTCATGGCCTCAGCACCGGCAGCCATGATGCGTTTTCTAAAATCCTCTGCTCTAGTTAAAAGTTCCTCTAAACCGGGATACTCGCCTTTGACAGCCTTTCCCAAGTTAAGAACTATAGACGCTAAGACGCCTAGCATGGTTGCACGCTGAGCCGGTACCGTTGATCTCGATAGCAAGAATATGTCATGCAGAGTATATCCTGCCATCGAACCTTCGGAATGATGGTGAAGACCTAGATGTGTTGGAAGCTGAGCCGCCACGCAGATTGGAACAATATTCCCAGACAGATCGAATCGAAGAGAAGTAGAGGCTTGATCAGCTGACGTAGAGAGAGGACTTCTCTGCATCCAAGCGAGGTTAGGATCATTGGCAGATGCATCAGGAAAGTAGCATCGACGTATGAATTCTGGGGTTCCCTCCTCCAGCTCTGCAGAACTGCTTAGTCCTACGGAATTAGGCTTGGAAATTTCAGCTGGCAATAATTGCGGTATTGATTGTGGAGTAGGCATCGCTGTCGGCGACATCCTTCCGCGCCATTGGCCGAGGGATATAGCTGTTCCGTCCTCCTTTGCAGGGGGAAGAGCTAATGGTTGCCTCTTGGGTGATGGGGGAGCGGACTCGTACACATAAACGTCATTGGGACCAAGTTCAGCAAAACGAAGCTTGCGATCAACCCGGCTAGATGGTCGCGAATCAGGTCGTGAAAGTACTGGTGGTGGAGAAAATCCTACAAATAGTCAGCCGAACCCGGACAAAAAGGAGTCCTTCAATAAATCATCCTTTAGTACAAGACACACTTACCTCGTCCACTAGCGCGAGAGGAAGCGGGCTCTTCATCAGATATTGGAACTAGTTCAGACCCAACAACGTGAGCTTGCAATAATAATAAAAATTTCCGCAACACGGTACCTTCGGTCATTTTTTGAAAGGCTTCTTTGTCAGCTTCAGACGAAGGTGGTGGAGACCTATGTTTATGACTGAGCCGGCCTTTTGTGGTAGTCATCTCCCGAGCTTGACGAGCACGTTTCAAAACATCCCCGACTCCTACCCCAAATCGTTCTATAACCTCTAGTTTCGCTGCTTCCCGTTCCTCGTCTGTCATGCTGGCCACGCGCATCGCATTGTCTGCACTCACTTGGGTTCTCCAGTCGTTTGAACTCGACTGTTGTGACTTAGCATCTTCTGCTAGAATTTTTGGAATCGATTCCACTATCGGAGGTGCCTGTGATCGTAGCTCTGTCCTTTGCGCCTGCCGGCTCCGAGCAAAAGCACTCTGAGAACGATGTTTAACTGCCGGGAATCCATGGACACTTGGGTCGATCTGTCGGGGTGGGATAGCAGATCTACTAGGCGTTCTTTCACGAACTGAGCCCAAAAGAAACTGGCCACTCTGTGACATTGTAACCAGATAGATGGCGAAGACACATCGCGACAGGTGATTTGCAAGACAGATCTCGATTATGTCATCGTGGGGCCTGAATTCTATCTCAACACGAGAAAGACCCAGTCAACCTGATCGAAAACGTAAGAATTATACTGTTTAACACGACAATGAATACAACTGGCTAATTGGCTTCAAATTGTCATCTGGAATTCGAGAAGCTCAATGCAATCAAATTAAAACACTGCATGCTTAATCAATTCTAAGTACTAGGACTGTAAACTAGATCCAAGAGCAGAGTTAATAATGAGGGTAAACGTTATTTGAGGATTTAGACATGAGGCTGTTGCCTCTCTTTTTCGAGGTCATGTTTGAAGAGGGCAGAATCTTTGATCACATCTTCAGACATGGACTTAAAAATATATCCCTTATAAAATGCCATGACTGTTAAGACAAACAAGACGGCCCATGTGACACACATGACAATGGCCATGATCAAATGAAGAATGTAGAAACCAGTCAGGTCGAAAATATCACCAAATTCACGAAGCATAGCGATCCAGCCAACTAAGTTAAAATTAGTTGGAAAGCCAGAAAACATGAGAATACACTCAACCGTTCGGAAATGTCAAGGCCCAGCACCCGAGTATCTCCTTCATATTTTTGTGAATTTTGAACCACCAAGGTAAAGCGCCGAAGACAAAGAAGAAGACAGCGAGACCAAAGAGCAGTAGGGCTGCCATGATGCTAGATGCATACCAAATCTCTCCAGCTGAGGGCGAGATAAGATTATGATGGTCAATTCTGTGTTGCAAGAGATTAGTTTCTTATGAAATAATTCGTCGTCTTATAGCCTACATCTTGACGGAAAGCCTGCCCAGTCTGACAAGGGCCAAAGCAGTGAACCCCGGCGGCCCACAAGCCACGAAAGCACCGTTGGCCTGATGGCCTTCCAGGAAGCCTGTCATCATAATGCTAAGTATTTTGAGACCATTAATTTCCAATCATTCGGGAACGACAGAACGACTTGCCGGATAATATATATGCAAATGTAGAAAAAGGTCATAAAAAAGCCAAGACCTATAAACTCTGGCTTAGTCCAACCAATCCCTAGTGATGTTCTATATGTTGACCTTGGAAAAAATACCCGACTAATAGGACTCCTAACGCTCTATTGTCGTCTGGTGATATGACGCGTAAAACATTGAAAGCAATGACGCCAACAAGCATCTATGATTATAAGAGGTAAAGCTCATTGACCGGATAGGAACACCATAATTGACTGACCAGGGGAAATATCTAACCGATCACGTCAGAAAGCATTCTTAGCTTGAAGGAATAAAAATAGAACACTTACCAGGAAGGCATAAGCGGGAGTGAAATGCGATAAATCATGGGGCTTGTTGAACCAAATCATCAACATAGGAAAGCATGTCAATAGTGCGAACGTGACATAGACCCTATGTATCTGTGAGTGTCACCTATAGGATCCTCCCATTTTACCACACACCAGAACAGCGCGTAGATGACATCCGGTCCAACATGTCGGGGGACAGCATAGTTGATGGTTCCAATAACGATCGTGGCGAAAGAGAGCACCTGTAATGACTGAGGATCATGCTGACATGCAGGACCAAGCCAGGAACATACAATCAAGGGGACGAAAATGCCTTTGACAGGATCCGTCAAAATTCGATAAGCCTGACGAGGGTAAACTACCAAGAATGCATGAGAATCGTCCATGCAAAAGACCACAGGCTGGAACATACGGATAGCTTGTAGAACGAGTGTCGTGGTGTTGAGGAGGAACAATACCATGTTCAGGAAATAGAAAATTGTCTCGACTAATCCGACAACTGGCGACCGATTTTTGAGGCCAGAAAGGACAACATAAACGGCACCAGTACCCATGCCCACAGGGAACTGTTGTCAAACTCAACAAAGTGATAGAAGAGATTAACTCGACTAAAAGCTCACCGCTTGCCACGACCAACCATGGATTCGACGGCAGATACCATTTACTTTGGGAGTGCTTCGTTGTCGTTGCTCGTTATTATGAACAGTCTTTTCCGAGAACTGGCTAGCTGTATCTGAGGAAACAGGAACCATTTCTCAAGGAATGTGGTTGTTATTCAATTAATCAACTAATTGAGTAGAATGACACAGCCAAGGGCGAGAGAGAGACCGGAAGAACGCTCTGCGTCCGAGAACTTTAAGTCCTGTAAGTGCCGAGTCAGAGATGGGAGACCTTATATAACTGGACTGCTCAAAATTTTAGTTCAGTTGTGTGATGTAACCCTTCTTCCGGTTACTACAACCACTTGTGACGTAACGCCAAGGCTCACAGCCATGCCGGCAGAAGATTTGACTGAGACACTTTACTTACTGAAGAAAATGCTTTCAGTTCTTGGCTCTGATGCTAGAGGTACGGACTGAAAATGCGGATATGTACAGAAGTTCTCAGTTCGAAACAGGATAGTGAACTCTTAACTCAGGGTGAGGTGGAGTCGAAGAGTGAGGATCTGTTGACATCGAAGTCGTTCACACCTCCTTGAAGTCTTGTGTGCCAAGTCACATCTAGATGTCCGAATCAGCCCAGCCACAGTGAGAGGTCACCCTTACGACTCACAATTGGGCTGCAGATTGGGCTGCCTGATAGAAGGTAGACTGCACAGAATGAGCCAACTGTTGTGTGCTCACCATTCGAGTGAGGTTGTCTTCGACATGACGGACGCGTTTATCGTCAGCGCTAAGAACACTCATTTCCTGTGATCCCGTCAGCCCCACCTGAGTTAAGAGCGAATATCTGGGTCACCGCCACTACCAATGCGTGTGCTTCTTGAATTGAATCCTTGTGAACCAACCACGAGGCTAAGCTAGGCATATGCACACTCATGGACAGGTCGAAAGACTATACCAGGTGACCCCTTGGCACTTCTTCTTCGTCATGATAAACTACAATACACAGAGGGTGTTGAAGTTGCTTTATTTGATGATACTTGCCTCATAAACGACCCTTCATTTCCTCAAAAATCTTCTGCAATTCCTCTTTTTCGAGTTTCTGGCTGGGCCATCCGACATTAAGCCCCTCAACCTCATTAGGCTTCGGAATAACATGGAAATGGACATGGTCAACTTCCTACCGCATTGACCGGGATATAGAAATAAACTCAAAACCGGCAAGAAGATATTAAATACCTGATGGGCCAACCTGCCGTTGTTCTGCAAAATGTTATAGTCCTTTACACCTTGGGCGATGGCTATCTTCTTCGCGATCGGGAGAACATCAGCCAAGTATTCGTCAGGAATGTCTGCCAGCTTTTCACCGTGTTCTATCAGCTTGACATTGAGTCAATATTTCGGCATGCCAAACTGAGACTTCCCACGTTTTGGGATGACTAGAGCATGGCCTTTAGACAACGGCCCGATGTCAAGGAAGGAGTAGCTAGGACCGAAGATTTGGATCACCTGTGAGGTCAGGGAAAATATTAAGATCATACGAACGAATACTGCGTTTCAACTAGCTTGTAGCTGGGAATCTCTCCTGCAGATGAACTATATCAACCCAAAGGAGAAGTGTGACGACAATGTTCTAGGCAATACCTTTGATGATTTTACAGAAGATACAGGCGGCAAGACTCCTGGCATTAACAATCAGATTTCTGACGAGATGCATTGCACCAATGCACCTCTCCTTACTTTACGGTTGTCATTGTAGTGCTGTAATTCGGGGCGAGATGAAGGTGATGAGCCAAACAATGACAGTGTTGATTTCGCACGGCTCAATGTTGTTACTTTCATGCTAACCAGACCAAATCCTCGAGGCTAGTTAGATACTTAGGCTATTCAGATTGACGTGTGAAGCATGGTAAACGTGATTACTAAACCTGCGTTCACGAGGCTGACTCTAGGCCACAGCTGAACCATCACCACAACCATGAGCCTGATCGAGAGCGAATCGGAAAAAGATACGGTATTTCAAGAGGTTCCTATAATGTGCTCAACAAACCATGGTTACTCAGTCATAACTCGAACGATATCTAATGGAATTTATTACAGTGACCTAAAGTACATCGAGTCCAAAGACGAATCCAGGCGTGCAAACCTTGTTCAGGCGATCAAGGATGCATGTATGAGAGTTGGCTTCTTCTATGGTTTGCTTTAACTTCCACGAATTTTACTACCTCTTACCCTCGGTTTGATAGTGAAGAACCATGGTATACCCGACGAGACTATCAATGAAACGCTGGAAATGTGCAAGAAGTTCTTTGAGTTGCCCACGGAGATGAAGATGGCCGTACGCACGCGCTTGACAACATCTTCATTCCAAAATCCAAGCCTTCTTCTAGATTGAAAATAAGAAAACTCCTAATTTCAAAGGATATTCCCCATTATTAAGCGGAAATAACGACCCTTGCGGCGCAGGAGACATGCAAGAAGGTTTCGAGTTTGGATGGGAAGCCATCAACGGAGAAAACGAAACGAGGTCCGAGGACGGTGTAATGGCAGGTGCGAATATCTGGCCCTCGGAAGGGGACCTTCCCGGATTTCGAGATGCTGTCCTGTGCTATTAGTGCGTCTTTCTACGAAGTTTGAATAGTCCTTTCCAACTCTTCCAAACAGTCATGCAGCGGTAAAGTTAGGAAAATCATTGTTCCCCCTTTTCGCAATTGCATTGGATTTACCGCAATCATTCTTTGACGACAAGGTACTCTCGAGTATTGTCATATGCTTCACTAGAAGTCAACTGTTTCAGACGAAATACTCTGCAGCTCTAATGAAGCTCTTACTTTATCCTCCTCAAACTGGCCCCGCCGATGAGCAAGTTATCGGTATCGGCGCTCACACTGAGTATACGATGTACTTGTCTAGTTTCGAAAACCAATACTCACGCGACGCGTTTTGGGACCCACAGTTGGGAGGTAAGTCATAGGTCCAACCCCGCAGTTCTGATTTCATAATACCAGTGATGAATTATTTGCAGTGTTTTACAATTCTTTGGCAAGAACCTGGTATTCAGGCGTTGCAAGTCTTGAACACAAACAAACAATGGATCAACGCGCCACCCATTCCTGGAACCTTGATCATCAAGTAGGTTTCGTATTCCATCAATTGTCGGAGGCTGAGCTTAACCTATGAGTAGTCTTGGCGATCAGTTTGCGCGTTGGACCAGTGAGTCGTTATTTGTATGAGACCATGAGACGAGAACCCGGCCGATCCGTTTCTCGCAGACGATATCTTTAAATCCAATATCCACCGCGTGATCAATCGTAGTGGAATTCCAAGGTACTCCATCCCGCTATTCTTCGGAACTGATTATAATGTAAGGCTTGATGTGAGTAATCAGTCCTGGCCATTTCCTCCCAATCATCGCGTTTACCCTCTGTGTAAAGCCTATCCCTGGTTGCGTTTCCTTTGAGCGGCCATTGAAATACACGATCATGAGTGCTGGGGAATATGTAAAAGCACGCTTGCAGGCAACTTATAATCGTCAATGATGAACATAATCTGTCAGGACAATTTTGAGTTCCCACATATGCTTTGTTCAGTAACCAAGCAATACAATATACTTATGGGAAGCCAGATAGTTCTGATTTCTGAATTAATTGAAATAGGCGCTCGTAGGCATCGCATATAAGATTCTATGACTTTATTTCAAGGTTTGTTTCGTTGCACTTTTATGTATGCGCAGTTATATTCTCATATGTATACTGAGTCTTCACTTTGAAGGATACGAGAAACAGTGATCATTTACCACCCCCCACAAGTTTTGTAATGATATTAGGGCCGTATAGCTTCCAATGTCTCCATCGATGTCACACTGTTTCCACGGATGACCTTTTGATAGAGATAATAAGTGAGTGGACAATAAGGCTGGTGGTGAAATTAATGGCTTACAACAGTTCCAATCGGGTGTTTTTGAGCAGGGGTTGTCTCTTCAATCGCGTCGTCGATGACAAGATTGAGGAATAGATCATAACCTCGAAGGGTTCCGCTAACTTTTCGACCACCTTGAAGGTGGATAAAGAGTTTTTTGTCCATGAACTAAGGATTATCAGAGACTCCATTGTGAAACCAGTCTCAGAAAAAGACGGCACCTTCTTGAGTTCGGGCTGAGAAGCTTTTGACATGGTGTTGGGATGAGCGATAGAAATAACTACTTAATGACACAAAACAACACGTGACTTACATTTTTATTCCGCAATAAGCAAGCTAGTACTAGTACGAGGAGGGCCTAAGCAGGACCCGACATTAGATGGTGTATCTACAAAAGGCATGTGGCCAAAGGAGGAGGGTGTAGGTGAAGTTTTCTAGTGGATTTTCGGGGTAGCAGCATGTCTGAAGGGTTGTTATAGCAGTAAATAGAAGGAGAAAGAGAAGATTAAAAGAGAAATTATCTATGAGTGAGTGGTGCCGGGTGTACCTCGTCATCAGATCCTACATCAGAGTAGCTTTCCAGTATTCTGTCATCAATAGAGGGTTTCTGTCGGGTAGGAGGGCCTGTTCTTAATCTTGTATAGGCATTGGATTTGGACAGAAATTCTATGAGTGCCTCTATTCCTTTTCGGCTGCCTAAGATGTCTGGGGGGTATATGGAGGGTGATATCTCTCGGTATGTAGCGGTGGTCATTGTAGAGGTAGCATTCTCGCAAGATGTGGGTGCGATTTACGTGACTTACATCCCTCGATCTCAATGCTTTAAGGGAATTGTCTCGAAAGTCGTGTATCGACCGATGGACCGTAAAATTTGATCATGGCACAAGTAAAGGACACCAATTCCTAAAACTCAGGATAAGCAAAAATAAATTCATCCGTGCTGTGATCTTTAAATTACTGGAAATAAATAATATCGCGATCAGTGCCCTACACACGAGAATTGAAGAATCAATGTGCTAGCATAGATATTTTTCGGTCTACTGAACTCTGTATGCCTGGAACACCGTCTTACTCGGAGGCGTTTCCTCGTTTAGTTTAGCAGAATAGTGGATTTCTACATCCAGCTCGCGAGTGTTCGTCTTCCTCTTCTTGAGGCTGAATGTTCCAGTCACGACGGAATCTAATTCAGAGTCATGAATGTTTGAACAGCGAAGTGTAAGGGGAAGAACATACCTCCTGTAACCATGATTGGATCAGATAACAAGAACAAAGTTTGCTTCCAGTGCGTTGGTTTACTTTGGGGGCCAGTACTGAAACTGGTTATTTCCTCCTTTTCTGGGCATAGACTCTGTCTTCGTTTTGTAGCAGATTTACCACCGACAGGCCAGATATCAGCAAGGATGGGGTCTCCCTCTTGAATAAAGTTCACCGCTGTATGAGGAGGGATAGGATGACCAGATGGTGCGAAAAAGGTATCAAAATAAAGTACGAATGAGTTTACTCTCGTCCGCTTCTCAACGGTGGATTTTAAGCTGAAATTGGACACAAACTCTAGTTGGCGAGCGGTTATCTCGCCAAGAATGAGATCCTGATACCAGTGAATTTAAAATCTTGGAAGGCACGTCAAGAACTGACTTTGATCACGAATGGCTCGCTTGCTATGGTCTCTGGTCCCACAACATCCACAATTGCTTCATCGCATGAACCCTCCGACATTGCAGTCATATCAAAACCTATCACGATCATAAAAAAGAAGGAAAATCAAGCGTCTTAATTTTGGACTCACCATAGACATCGGTCCAAAAGCCAATTCGATCCTTATAGGTCTGTGTCGCATCACAGAGTGCCAGAATCATCTGACATTGGCTGGGTACCATCAGTCCTCCTGGTCGCAAAAACCGGTCTCGTGCGAGGAGAACTGAATCCAACATAGACTCATAGAGTAATGCATACCCCATCCATTCCGAGATAATTATATCCACCTGTGTAATCCCATCTTGTAATTCAATTTTCTCTACTTTACCTTGGATGACGGTGACCACATCCTCGAAACCATTTATTTTGATAACTCTCTCGGCTTTTACAGCAATTTCACTGGCGTCCACTGCGATCACACGTTTCGCCCCGCTTCTCGCTGCGAATAACGACAGAATCCCGCTGCCACAGCCTACATCGAGAACCACTTTGTCTCGGAATATGTGGGGATTGGTGAGGATGAAATGTGCGTATGTGGAGGTGCGCACTTTGTCTTGTATCATGACTGCATGGATATCTGTTGATGACTCATCAAGAATTAATGCCATGTTGGTCGATAGATAAAACGCACCATTTTCAGCGTAACTGTTGAAGTAGTGAATGTCGTTATCATGATCAGGTCCGGTCGTATTCGAAGGACCTGTTTCTTCAATTGCCAACAGGCCTAACCTTTGTTGAACGAACTCCCGGCATTCAAGGAGCTTTTGCTGAGCATCGGCGATTTTCTTTTCCAGGGCGCGGATTTTTTTGGAGGGATCCAGGACATCTACCTCATCATCAGACCAATCATCCATAGGTAAAACCTCTGTAAATGACTCAATATCTCTGCTCTCCCTGCCAAATAAGATGAGACTTGACTCACGCAGTAGTGGATCATTCTCCAACACTGGCACTAAGTACTCGTCAAGGGTAAACCAAGTTTCGGTTCCCGTGATCGACAGTCCCTCTCGCGATGAGATTTCCTGTATCCGAATGAGAGTCTACGAGCATTCGTAGGGATACCCAGACCTACATTCTTTCGAATGTAATTCACTAGCCTAACACGCTGGAGAAAGCTGAGTTCTGAGCCAACAGTTAGAGCCTAGCGATTCGAAGTAAATATATCTAGACTTACTTAGCTTTGAACATACGGTATTTAGATCGAAGCCATACTTCTCCCGGTCATAGATAATAGCTTCGGATGCTGATAATAGGCTGCTCTTGTCAAACAACGATGGGCATTCCTGTTTTTCGAAGGAATCAGACTCCCAGTCGTCCCAGTTTTGATCATCGTCCTCTCCGGTAGAAGAAGAAACTGAGTCTGAACCCGCGCTTCGCTCTAAGGAACTGAAAAGTAGGAGTTTGTTGTTCATGTTGAACGCTTAAAGCAAAAGGGTTTTGATCACTTGGGCACGAGATAAGATCATTCATGGGCTGACGATGACAGCTCCTATTTAGGACCACTTAGAGTGACCAACTGTGGCGCTTTCTTAGCCAAAATTTCGGTCTAGTATGTTTATTGTTGTATCAGATGCCCTTTTTCTCTACAGAAGTGGAGGGGATCATATATGCAAGGTAGGTAGGGTAGCATATCATGGTACCTTGTTATGGGTCCTGGGGGACCACAACATCTGTAGCAATTTTGGCTGCTATTTCTGTTTGTACCTGTGGGATATGATGCTGATATTGCGTTCATAGAGCATCTTTTACAAATGTTGAAGGGATTTAGAATGACAAGAAAGCTCTCAAAGCAGAATCACATGAATTAGAAGTAGTACCAGACTGTCATATGCAAGAGAACTACGAAGCCTGCTGTCCAACTTTTGGATGCACTTCTCTTCCGCACTCATCCCCGCTTTGCATGAACCTCATGTCAGTGTTCTACTACTTAATAGAGACCCTTCTCTTGTTTTCCTCTCTGCTCCACTTGATGCTCTTGCCTCCATACCATAACACACTGCCCAGCTACTGCCCAGCTACCGTGTGCTACAGGATGGAACCGTTGACATGTTCTCTTGATGCAGTCCAAGTCATCATTGGTCTCATACCAATGAAGGGACTGCCTAACTCTGTGGTAAAAGACTAGGGAAAGGTAAATTATGTTATGTTCAAGACATGAAGGGTGATGTGGAAGAGCTTCCAATAATGCAGAAGCACCGGGAAGATGAGCGTCTGCTCTGGTGCCTCTGTCCCTAATTTAGGAGCGTCCGAAAATACAAACAACTTGTTCATCAGTTTATGTCAGGCGGAGAGTCTTCTGCCTTCTGCAGCCTTCTCCATCCTCAGAACTGTCGACCTTGTGAAGCTATCCTATCCTTAGAGACAGAATAATATTTAAATTCTGTAGTTAGGTTGTCACCTGCGCCAATGTTCATAGCTGCTAAATGAATCTCAAGCTCAAGATTCTCAGGTCGTTCTGGTTTCCTCATCCTCGGTGTCACGCCCTACTGCTACGACAACAATGCCTCGAGTACCAGTGTCACTCAATCCTTAGATTCATGCGTCGGTTTAAGGTAGGCTCGAGACACCAATTCAACACCTTCCTCAAACCTTGTCAAGGCCACGAAAGACAAAGGCCACGAAAGACAAAGGCTCGCTCCCTCCGTTCGACCGCCTTTTCAAACTATATCATAAGAAAGCTAGATGCCGAAAAGAAATCACATCTACTGAGATATGGACCTTCTATATTCTTCTCACTGGCATATTGACCTACGCACCATACATTACTTTGGTTATTGCATTTATCTACATGAAATCTTCTTCGAGTTCTCGGCCAGTTTTTCTGGAATCCATATCTCCTTCATCCAGATTGTCGAAAAGCGTGTCGTAAGATCGGGCCAGTTTTTCTATTTCCCGGCGTCTGGCTAATTCAAGCTCGGCCTTTCTCTGGGTGGCGTTTCAGATTGAACACCAGACCTATTATGAGAGCAAGAATTAATGCACCTTTTCAGCTGCAGCGATACGTTTAATGGCATTTTCTTGTTTGATCCGCTCAATCCTCTCTTGCTCATGGTCAACTTCTCGCTCCAGTTTCGTTTTATTGAGCCGGTTATTTATCACATTCTCCCGCTTCTCCACGTACACTATACCACTTGGTCTATGTCTCAGGCCATACCTCTCAGATAAGAAGACTCGCACCACGTTTAACCTGCTTGCCTATGAGTGAGTCTGATATCGACAGTGGGAAATTTGGATATTGCCTTTTTGTCACTATAGAAGGAGACCTGACCGACAGCCATATCGCCAGTTTTCTAGGATGTATCAATGGAATCCCGGTCTTCGAACATGCCTACAGAAGCTCACACCTTCAAGTTGTCACCTGGAGTGTAGATGATAGTGAGATTGTCCCTCTTGTTTCCTAATTAATTGAGTTCACGGTTCTGGAGGATGTTGACCTGGCTTACGGACCCTCAATAGAATTTGCCTTTACAAGCTGGGCGCAGTCAGTGAGAAGGGCCTGGGGTATATTTTCCCATGACATCCCCTCAGGCATTCTGAGGTATACATGGGCCGAAGAGAGTTTGTCTACATGGAACCAGACATCCTGAGGCCATGCATATTTGATCAACTCTTCATCTGGAAAATCAATGAGTATCAAGTACTTTAATTTCTCGCTTGACACAAAAGAGTACAGACTTTCCACCTTGTCCTTCCCCATATAAATGGTGACAGGCGGATTGTGTGCTTATAAGGACTCAGCATGGAGTTTATTTATTTTAGAACACCATGTACTTGCCAGTGGATGTGAAAAAAAGGACCATCGTTTGGAAGATATGGACAGTAGTGGAAATGATCACGATCGCCAACGAGTGTGGGAAATAGTATAGCATAAGCCAAACGCTCAGCCCCAGTTTCCAAATCCTCTTACAGAAGTTCTTGTAGAAACGAGTATGTGCCACTGTCCTTATATACTCATATTACTCATGTTTCCTCGAGAAACAAATAGTGGACCCTGAATACTCACAAAATGAACCTTACTCCAAATCGATTAGGGCTTGGTCTGCGTCAGCCATTGCAGTCGTTCGGCCAGGGCCCCACAATGCAAGCCCTTGCACAACAGCAGCAAATGCAATATATGCAACCTCCGAAAACGGCTACCCTCTTCGTGGGTTCAATATCTGGTGGCATTACTGATGCATTTCTCAATCAACTACTTGGGGTGAGTCTGGCCTCTCTCATGTGAAGCTTATTCAAACCATTGCGGATTAAGGCATGTGGTCCAGTCAAATCTTTCAAACGGCTCATTACACCTGCAATGAAGCCTCAGGGATTTGGGTTTGCCGAATTCGAAGAGCCTGGCGGTGCAATTCGGGCTATGGACTTGTTGAACAATATCGAGTTACCAGCATTGGAAGACGGATGTGTAAATAAGAAACTTCTGGTGCGTCCCTTGAGTTTTATCAATCCTGGCAAGCCTACGTCAGAAACTAGGTGAAGGCAGATGAGAAAACCCGACTGGTCCTGGAAGGTTTCAAGCTAAACAGTGTCCCGACAGAGGTGCTTGGTTCTATTCATCGTCTGACTTCTTATATTCATTTATCTCGCAGGCAGACGAAGCCGTTCGAAAGCAAGCGAAAGCAAAGATTGACGAGCTTGTGGCGGATATCCACCGTGTTTCACAGGAAGCAACGAATAGCGGCCTTCTCGACAAAGAAAAATACGTGATTCCTCCCCACTTGCATGACCTCCAAGAAGCCGATCTCCCTGAAACTCAACGCGGGCTTGTCATTTCTGAGATTGCCCAATTCCGAGAGCGTGCAGCCAAGCGCGAACGAGAGAAGATGCGTGATGTCCGTGAAAGCATTCCTGTTCTTACTAGCATTCCGAGTGGCCCAAAAGCTCGTGAATGGGGGAAGCCACAAGGCCAGACGGGACCATCATCCCCTGTCAGCTCGAAAAACCAAGGTTTGAGCAAAGGGGGGCAAGGATACAACAAGCCTCCAGGATTTGTCAGAGCCGAAAATGATAGTCAAGTTCTAGACGATATACAGGCTCCCAAGAATAAAACTGATGAAGACTTGGAAGCGGAACGCAAGGAAGCTCGTCGGCGTGAGGAGGAGTTGTCTTTTCGAGATGTGTGTCTGTTTCTATCTTGATCGATGGCTGATTCTAATCCCAAGAACAGCGCGAGCGACGCTACGAGCCTCGCGAACGAAATCGTATCCAGGCTCTGGAAAGGGCTATCGCACGGGAGCGTAGTATCAGAGAATCCGAGGAACGTGAGCGAATTGAGATGCGCGCTCGGCTAGATGTTTGGGATGATGATGAGAGTGACGAGATGTTCTATATTGACCGGTATGTATCATCATGTTTTTCGAGTGATAACGCTCTGTAACCCATTCAGATCGAGATGGCGTGCTCTTCGAGCTCGTAGATTAGAAGCAGAAGAAATTGCTGATGAAAAATCGCGACGGTATGAAGAACAGGAGGCTGAAAATCTCAGACGCGAATCAGAAGATTTCTTGGCACGCCAGATGGATGAGATGCAGGCATTGGCTGAAGAGCAAAGAAAGGCTGGCCTTCTGCTGGACGATGGAGCGCCCGTCAAACTCAATGTTTCGATTGCTGCTGCTAGTACTAAGGAGAAAGATGTACCCACGAAAGAGAAAGCAGCAGTGTTCAGTCATGAAGAGGATGACGAGGATGCTGTCAAAAAGCGCAAAGCACCTCTTGTTAAACTTGATTTCAGTGTCGCGGAAAGCACTGAGCAAGCGAAGGAGCGGCTTGAAAAGATCAAGTTATCAGTACCGCATGATAAAGAAGTTCTGTTCAAGGCCAAAGTCCGATGGGATGGATTGTCTGACGTGAGATTCCTATTGGCTGCTAACAAAAGATACTAATGGATTCTTCAAGTCCGTGATTGACCGGAAACTAGAACCGCTTGTTAAGCGCCTTATGGTTAAATACCTCGGTGAGATGGAAGAAGATGATTTGATAATGTTTGTCCTTGAGCACTTGAAAGACCATAAAGGACCACAGAAACTTGTAGAAGGCTTGGAGCCAGTATGTCTTTCAAGGCGATTCGTCACATTGGTTCAAATGCTTACTCTCATATCTGCAGGTTTTGGAAGAAGAAGCAATTGAGTTCAGTATCAGCTTATGGCGTCAAATAATATTCGAGAGCATGGCGTATGGAGAGGGTATCTTGACGGAAAAAATGCTTGTGGATTAAAAGGGTTAGGAGCACTATTATTGGTGACGCCACCCTACTGTGGGCGTAGGTGCGTTGTGTAGTTTGAGTATTGAGCACCTTCCTACTGAGGTAGATTTGGGATGCCATGTGTGTGGGTATGGTCAAGAGAGCTGTTTTCGAGGATTCTCTGTTGTCCAGAGATTAATTCGATGTTGTATAGTGAGTTCACCACTCTTTGTTCAATCCATGGATCATTACAGTTCTCGTCTGTACAATGGCATTATATTCGACTCCATTGCAGATGTAAGCCTCGGGAGATCAATTTTGCCCAAATTGTATGTCAGTTTCTTCTGAACTGATGAAGTTTCCGAACCACTATTTCAGTTCTGTAACTTGTGGTGGACTTCTACTCGGTAGTTAATCTTTGGGTTGGAGTAGAGAAGTTCTCACAAAATAGCAATGGTAAGCTTGATATGCATTTTCAATGTTTAACCACCACCATAATCTATGTTTTATGGAGTCTGTTGGGCTGCCAAAGTTACTGACCAGGAACATAGATCTTCAAGACAAGCAAGGTCTCAGCTCTTGAATTCTGTCAGGGCTTGATAAAATTAGTCCTTAGAGTGCATTTATGGTATTTTTCTTATTGTAAAGTAACATTGAGTGAAATAGTTATAGTACTTCTATAGCTTAGACAGGAATCTAGGAGTGTCATATTTCTTTTTCTTTTTTTTATTTTATTTTAATTATTCTTTCTTTTATTTAATTAATTATCATTATTATTCTCTTTTTCATAATAGATCTCCTAGTCTGTTACATCTCCTGTAATTACATTGTAGTCTGTGCTCTGTGTATATCTCCTTTCTCAGATTTTTGTATATATACTGTATAGTTATAGTGTAGTTCCCTAGTTTGTAAATTAATATTACTTGTGTTTATTTTCTCTGGATATATCTCTTTTCCAACTTGTACTCTGATGACTTCATTACTCTGAAGTTAGTAACCAACACAGTGACAGAAGATCAGGGTGCAACACATAAGTTGAAGCCAAGGTCATTCCCTCCATTGTTACTGAATATAATCTCTGGACATTACTTGGCAACACTACAGATTTTACATTCTCTTTTATTTCTTTGGTAGCATACTTGTATACAGGTTCCAGATATCATTCAGATCTTGGAGTAATTATATTATTATTTCTTTTTCTTTTTATTTATCACTTCATTACCTCTGACACTACTTTGTGATAAGGAAATAGGTTGCTTGGACATCAAAGAAATACAATTGTAGTAATTGTCAGCTGAGATAGCTTAAGATCACACTCTAAGTCAGAGTTGACAAAGAGAACTCGTTAGAGTTTCTACTAGTTATTCTACACTACTTATATAATTTAATTATTTGTACATATTGTCACAAACTTCATTCAGCCATATCTCCACAAATACTTACACAATTCCCACAGTTCAAAATGCGTCTGAAAGCCCTCAAGAAGACCTTTCAAACAATGCCCAAAATGTATCAAAGCAATCAGTACTCATTGAGATATCAGTTAATCAGTGCCAAATACTGATCGGCAGATATTTTTGGAACTACTGAATGCAGATATTTGCTTCCACATGCACATAGAAGCTCTCTTCAATATGCTTCTAACAATTATAAATAGACCTTAGAGCAATAAGATCCTGTGGAGATACAAGGACCTCAAGATTTGGCATGACATTGATCTATTATCCATAAATATGCATCAATCCTTGAACACAAACAAGGACTGCTCCTTTTATGGTTAGGTTATCTCTATTCCAGTTATAAAAGGACTGCCATATGTAGAGTAATAGGCAATAGACATGTGATGTTCTGTCCAGGTACACAAACTATTTCTGTAACGATTGAAGTCTCAGTTGGGTAACCTTAACCTCACTCACACTCTAAGTCAGAGTTTGACAAAGAGAACTCGTTAGAGTTCCTGCTAATTGGCTCAGCTACTTATACACAAATATGTGTTTACAAGTATTTGCCTAACTATTTTATCCCGTGTATCCTTTTTGAGTCATGATGTCCCACACGCATTTAATATTACATAATTGAGAGAAAAGAAAAAGAAATAAAATAATCCGCCGCCGCAGATTTTCTAGCTCGCCTGCCATTTTATAACACTTCCCTAGTGACTCCTGGCCACCAGAAATTCCTTGTCACCAATTCTGCTGTCTTCTACTGTCCTCCATGTCCTCCTACAGGCATATCATGGTGTAGCCTGATCACTTCTGCTCTTAACTTTTCATCTTTGGGAACATACACTTTCCTTTCTTTCAACATCAGTCCGTCTTCTTGATGCCATTCTTCATCCCTCAGTATTTTTACTCCTGTTTGTTTCATCTCTTCCACAGCCTTTACAACCTCATCATCTTTTGCTTTGCATTTCCTCACTTTGTCCAACAGGTCTACTCCTTCTATAACTACTTCTGTTATTCTAATCCTTTTTACTTCTAACCATTCCTTCTTTACCAACATCTGCTCCTCGTTATCTTTTTCTACCCCAATTTCCCAGTCTGGCCTCCTACTCAGCCCATCTGCTTTACTCATCTTGCTTCCCGAAATATGTTTCAATACAAAGTCAAATCTGGACAAGTATAGAGCCCATCGTACTTGTTGCCAATTTAATTTTTGGTTACTCATGAAATACTCCAGATTCTTGTGATCTGTCCACACTTCAAATTTACTTCTTGTTCCTTCCAGGAAGTGCCTCCACACCTCCAAACAACGGATTACTGCCAACATTTCTTTGTCATGTATTTCGTAGTTTCGCTCAGTTTCATTTAATGACTTAGAAATATAGGTAACTGGTCTCCACTTATTATCTTTATACTTAATGGATAACACTCCTTCTGTGGCAAAGTTAGAAGCATCAGCTTCCATCCTAAACTCCTTATCTAGGTCGGGTACCACTAATAGAGGTTTGCTCGTGAAAACCATCTTCAACTGCTCGAAGGCCTTCTGCTGCTCCTCTCCCCACCTCCATTTTTCTTCCTTCTTTTTTAGATTGTTCAAGGGTCGGGCTAGCTTGGCAAAGTCCTTCACAAAGCACTTATAATAATTGGCTAGACCTAAGAATTTTCTAATGTCTCTGACCGTCTTAGGTATAGGCCAGTTTAATACTCCTGCCACTTTGTCTTCTTCCATCTCGATCTTCCCTTCACCCATTACTACTCCCAGGAAATTCACTTTCTGCACCTTCCAAGCACATTTCTCTGGTTTCACATACAGATCATTCTCTTTTAATCTCTTTAGTACTTCTTTCACCAGTTCGTTGTGTCCTTCCTCCATCTCTGTTCCTATTAACACATCATCCACAAATACTGCTACCTTCCCTTCATTGACCATGTCTCTCAAAATTTCATTCATTATGCCTTGGAACATGGCAGGTGAATTTGTCATTCTGAAAAACATTACCACTGGCTCATATGACCCCACATGAGTAGTAAAGACTGCCTTCCACTCATCCCCCTCTTTTATTCGCACGTTATTATATCCCCATTGTAGGTCCATTTTGGTGAACACTCTCTTATTCTCCATACTATCTACTAGATCTGTAATTAACGGTAGTAGATAGTTGTTCTTTACTGTTTGCTTGTTGAGCCTACAATAATTCATAACCATGTGTTTTCCCCCGTCTTTTTTGCCCACAAAGAATACTGGTGATGTTTGGGGCAATTTAGAAGGTCTAATATACCCCTTCTTTAAGTGCTCATCGACAAACTTCTACACCTCCTCTTTTTCATTTCTGGAAAGAGGGTATACCCTTGTTTTACTTGCTTTGAAGTCGTTATTGAGATCTATTACATGATCCTATACCTTCCTAACCGGTATCCTCTTGGACTCTACTTTCCCAAACACTTTTAACCACCTATGGAACCTCTTAGGTACTATTTCCTCCACCTTTCTATGATCCGCCTCTATCTCTTCTTCTCTTCCCCAGTCTTCTTTCTCATCCACAGCCCATCTCATAATTTTCTTCTTGTTCTCTCTGGTCTCTTTCTTCCTCTTTATTCTCACTGTTTTTCCACATAGTGGTGGGCATCTTGTCATTCTCACTTCTCCCTTTTCCCAATCTATTTCCAGATTATGGGCCACTAACCATGGCATGCCCAATATCACATCTGTCTTTCCTAATTCACAAATGTCCATTCTAACTCTCTCTACATGTCCCTTATAGAACATGTTCACTTCTACTTTATATGTAATTGCACCTCCACTATTACCGGTGCCATCTACATTCCTTACTTGCAAGGGTTGATCCAGCTTGATCAACCTATATCCTCTCTTCTGAGCTAAACCTTTGCTCATGAACAACCCTGTTGCTCCACTATCAAGCAACGCTCTCACTGTTCTTCCTTCATGAGTGTTTATCTTCTTGATGCCCATGGTCATCCACACTTCTCTTAGAGGCTTAAACATTTGTCTTACTTCTCTTGCTTCTTCCCTTTGCACTGCCTTTTGATTGACAGTTTCTGCCACTCTCCTTGAATCAGTGATTCTAGCTCTCCCCTTCTGGGCCCTAGGCACTGTCTGTTCCACTTCTCCACCCCAATTCCACCACGGCATTTTCTTTCCTGTCCTACAAGGTGGACAGAAAATCTCCCCTTTCTTGTTTCTCTCCACTCTTTTCTTCACTGCATCTCTCACATTGCATGCACTACATACTACTCTTTCTGCTCTCCCACTTTGTGTTATGATTTGCTCTGACACTTATCTTTTTCTTTATTAAATCTAATTAATTAACGACTATACGACGACACGAGCATAACGACTACGACGTGGGAATGTCATGATCATAAAAGGAACAAGCATGGAAAGGATCGAGTGATGATCTGAGCTTGATCACACGCCTATCAGGCAGCCACCATGTATGGGAGAACATGTGGGCAGAAGCTGTCTGACGTGGGGAATTACTAAGGACTTGACAGATGGTAGCTAATAGATACGGTGATCTCTCTTAGAATAGTCTTAGCATAGCCACATGTACTTATATAAATAGCTAAGCAATTCATAGAGGGAACTCTGTCGAGTTCTCCTCGTCTTAACCTCATACCCTCTGAGGGGGATCCGGGATTGTCCCGCGGGTCCTGACATTAGAACTCGACAACCACATATCCTGTCCGCTCG